>Ga0207711_10003160_pt1 | contig 14356 bp, 16 predicted proteins | sample KBSS34metaG_FD_184401 | JGI IMG/M metagenome (GOLD analysis project Ga0207711, IMG submission 184401) | Switchgrass rhizosphere microbial communities from Kellogg Biological Station, Michigan, USA - KBS S3-4 metaG (SPAdes) (version 2) | ecosystem: Host-associated > Plants > Roots > Rhizosphere...
TCCCACGGCTTTATGGCGGGGTGGACGTCGGCACCGCTTTGCCATGGTCGAACAGCTCGGCATGGCTGTATCTCCACGGCGGCCTGGTCGGCGGGCCGCGCGAGGATCCCCTTGCCGCTTATTATTTTGGCTCGTTCCGCAACAATTACGTCGATGACCGCAGCGAGAAGCGCTACCGTGAGATGGAAAGCTTCCCGGGTTTCGAGATTGACGAGATCGCGGCACGCAAGTTCGCCAGGGCCACCGGCGAGGTCAACCTACCTCCCATTCGGTTCGCCGAGATCGGAACCGCCGCCTTCTATTTGAGCTACATCCGTCCCGCGCTATTTGCCGGCGTCATGGAAACGCAGGAGCAAGTGGGCGGCAGCGCGACTTACGCCGACGTGGGCGCGCAGTTCGATCTCAACTTCACCGTCGCGCTGCGGCTGCCGATGGTGTTGTCGTTCGGCGCCGCGGCCGGCTTCAAGGACGGCGACTATCGCAAGACCGAGTGGCTTGCCTCCCTAAAGATCATGTAGGCGCAAGTGGCAAACTTCCTTGCTCAGAGCGGTCACTGGGGACTCGCATTGGTGCCGGTGCTCGTGTTGCTCGCCATCTTCAACTGGCTCGATGCATTCAAGCTGATGAGCCTGCGCGAAATTCTCGTCCTGCTCGTGCTCGGTGGCGTCGCGGCAGTCGCAGTCTATCCGATCAGCGGCCGGCTGATCGACGCGCTGCCAATCGGCTTCTCAAACTACAGCCGCTTCGTCGCGCCGTGGGTCGAGGAATCTTTCAAAGCATCGATCGTGGTCATGCTCTTCGGCCTCAACCGAATTGGCTACAAGCTCGACGCGGTCATTTCGGGCTTTGCGATCGGGGCCGGTTTTTCGGTCATTGAAAACCTGATCTATCTCGCCAGATACCCCGATTATGGCGCGGGAACATGGCTGGTCCGAGGGCTCGGCACCGCTGTCATGCACGGGACCACGCTCGCCATCCTCGCAGCGACCGCGCATGAACTCGCCGAGCGTGAAACGCGGGAGGCGGCCGGGCAATTCGATTTCCGGCCGTGGTGGTTCATCCCCGGCCTCGTCATCGCTGCGGTGCTCCACACCCTGTTCAATCAATTTCCCGACCGGCCGCTGCTCGCGATGTTGGGCGCGGCGATGTTCGCCCCTCTCGCCATCATCGCCATCTTCAACTTCGGAACGAGCGAAGCGCAAAAGTGGCTCGAAACCGAATATGCCGACCACCAGGCGCTTCTCGAGATCCTGCGGTCGGGCAAATGGCCCGCCGGCCCGACCATGGCCAGGCTAGAAGAGCTCGCTCGTCGGCTCGGTTCTGAAGGCGAAGCGCAGCTGCGACGCTATTCGATCCTGCTCGCCGGTCTTGTTGTCGAAGCCGAGGAAACGATGATCGAACAGGCCGCGGGCAAAGTCGTGATCGACAAGGGCAAGGTGGCCGCCGATTTCGCGGAGCTCGACGAGCTCGACCGGTCGCTCGGCCGTCTCACGTCACAGGCGCTGAAGCGATTGCTGCCCTTCAGCCGCAATGATTATTGGGAATTATCAGAGCTGAGGCAGCGCATTTCACATCAATGACTGGCGGAGAGGGTGGGATTCGAACCCACGGTACGGTTGCCCGTACGCCGCATTTCGAGTGCGGTGCTTTCGACCACTCAGCCACCTCTCCGCGTGGGGTATGCCTGGCCGGGCCAGACGCCGGCTCCGGTCGGACGCGGCGCTCTAGCAGCGCGCTCCGCCATTGCCTAGATAGGTGCGCATGGCCCCTTTTGAACCGTTCGGGCGTTCCCCCGGAATGACGCCGAAGATCGACATCCCCCTTGCGCGTTTCGCGATCGGCGACGTGGTCCGGCACCGCCTCTTCGATTTTCGCGGAGTGGTATTCGACGTCGATCCCGAATTCTCCAATAGCGAAGAATGGTACGAAGCGATCCCCGAAGCGCTGCGCCCGCCGAAGGACCAGCCCTTCTACCATCTGCTCGCCCAGAATGCGGAGAGTAGCTACGTCGCCTATGTCAGCCAGCAGAACCTGGTCTTCGACGATAGCGAAGACCCGATAGACCATCCCGCGCTCGCGTCCATGTTCGATCGCTTCGACGACGGCCGTTACCAGCTTCGACCCGAGCAAAGAAACTAGGCCCAAGTCCAGCGGCTGATCGAATTTTTGATCGCCTTTCGTCGATGAGACTCGGCGCGAGCCGCCAATCGCACTACAGAAGTAGCGCATTGGGGGGAACATGATCGATCGCCGGGAACTGTTGTTTCTCGCAGCGGCCTCCGCTGCGGCAAGGCCCTCAGGCGCGCATGCCGCAGTTCATAAGACGTCAAACGCCCGGAAGAAGCCATCTCGCTCCACCGAAATCCGCGCGCTGCGGGAATTTGCCGAAGCGACTCATCCGCGCGGCCGCGAGGCCCGTGACGACGCAGACTGGCAGCGGCGCTGGATCCAGCTCGAGCGGATCGCGAACGGGCTTTCCGACGGCGCCTATTTTGTCGAAGCGCGGCGCGGTCTCGCCTGGTTCGAGGACGGTCACACGACGGTCTTGCCGTTCGAGTATCTTGGCAAAGTTCCGGCGGCGTTCGCGGTCGGTCCGTTCGGCCTGAATCTTCCCTGGAAGGTAAAGCTATTCGACGACGGCGCTTACGTCGTCGCTGCCGAGAACGGCGACAACCGGATGCTCGGTGAGCGCATCGAACGAGTTGGGTCGATGCCCGTGCCGGCACTCGTCAAAGCATTGGATGCGACTTGGCCGGGCAATCGCGCATGGGCGCACAACTGGGCTGGAACCGTTTTCGCTTCGCCGGCGCAGCTCCAAGGCCTGGGCGCGCTGAAGGATGGACGGTCACCGGTGCCAGCGCGGCTTTCCGGCGCGAGTTCAGACGAGATTGTCCTGAACCCCAAGCGGAATGCGACGGCCCTGACCGACATGGGCCGTACGAAGAGCGATCGCGAGGCTTGGGCGGCGGCCATTGGCCGCGGCAATTACATCAAGCCGCTGCCCGAGCGGCATACGCTCTATGTGAGCATCGACGACATGGACGACGTCGAGGGCTCGACCTTCGAACAGCTGACTCGGGAGACATTCGCGGCAATGGAGTTACCTGCGGTCGACCGGCTTGTCATCGACCTTCGCCGCAACGGGGGCGGCAACAATTTCTTAGGCGAAGGGATGCGCAAGCATGTCGAGCGATCGCGATTCAATCGCCCCGGCGGACTGTACGTCTTGATTGGGCCCGCAACTTTCTCAGCTGCGCAGAATCTGGCAAACCGGCTCGAGCGCGAGACTTATGCGTTGTTCGTCGGCGCTCCGACCGGCCTTTCGCCAAATCATTACGGGGATTCAAAAATCTTTACCGGCCCTTCGACCGGTCTCACGGCGATGGTTTCGACGCTGTCCTGGTATGATTCGTATCCTCAGGACAAGCGACTGTGGATCATGCCAGACCTGCCCGCTCCGGCGACCTTCGCAGACTGGCGCAATGGCCGCGACCCCGCGCTCGACCTCGCATTCACCCATCGTGCCGACGCTTCCGCCGACGATTGGGCGCGCGACCGCGTCTTCTATTATAACCGTGCGAGCCAGAAGTCGGAGTGGAAGCCTTTCTGGGCATAGCTGCGGTTGACACCCCGGGCCCCCTGCCATAGGCGGCTCGCTTCCCCGAGCGGTACGGCTTTTCAACGAGCGAGTGCCCGCGCGGGAACAGGAATTTTAGCGAAGAGAAGAGCCAATGTTCGCAGTCGTGCGCACGGGCGGCAAGCAATATCGCGTCGCCCCTGGAGACAAGATCGTCGTCGAGAAACTCGACGGCAACGCCGGTGACAAGGTCACGCTCGGCGACGTGCTGCTCGCCGGCGACGGCGGCAGCCTCAAATCGACCAACGGCCTGACTGTCGCGGCGGAGATCGTCGCACAGGCCAAGGGCGACAAGGTGACGGTGTTCAAGAAGCGCCGGCGCCATAATTACCGTCGCAAGAAGGGCCACCGCCAGCAGCACACGATCCTCAAGATCGTTGCGATCGGCGATCACAAGGCCGAAAAGAAGGCCGCTCCAAAGTCCGAAGCCGCGCCGAAAGCGGACGCTAAACCCGCCAAGACCGCCGCTGCCGGCGCGAATGAGACGGCCAAGGTTGAGGCCGATCAGCACCAGGCCGGCGAGGTCGCAGGAATGCCGACCGAGAATCCCGCTCCCGTCGATCAGAAAGCGACGAAAGCGCCCAAGCCTGCGGCGAAGAAGCCGGCCACGGCCAAGGCGCCGGCCAAAAGTGCATCGACAAAAAATGCTGCACCCGCTAAGAGCGCCGCCAAGAAGACCCCGAAAGCGAAGTAATTCGAGATGGCACATAAGAAAGCAGGCGGCTCGTCCCGCAACGGCCGCGACAGCGAGAGCAAGCGCCTCGGCGTGAAGAAGTTCGGCAGCGAAACTGTTCGCGCCGGCAACATCATCGTGCGCCAACGCGGCACCAAGTGGCACCCGGGGACCAACGTCGGCCTGGGCAAGGATCATACCCTCTTTGCGCTCACCGACGGCTCGGTCGCATTCCGAGATGGCAAGCTTGGCCGCAAGTACGTCCACGTGATGCCGATTACGGAAAGCGCGAAATAGGAACGGTCAGAAAGGGACCGTTCCCACAAGGGGGCGGCCCGGACGAGATCTAAGACAGATCGAGACCACCAAGGGAGAAGAGGGAAGCCCCCGAAAGGGGGCTTTTCTTTTGCTCCCATTTAGAGGGCGGCTCACCGAAGCCTTCTTCATCTTCTCCCGAAATTGTCACCAAGCGGCGTCAGCGCGCCGTGCGGAGGAGAAGAAGTGATGTTCGCGAGAACGCCAAGATTGCTGCTGAGGCCGGGTTTCCCGGAAGACGCGCCCGCGCTTGCCAGTGCGATTGCCGACAAGGCCATCGTGATGAACCTGGCCGGTCCGCCATGGCCGTTTCACGTCCGCGACGCCGAAGCCTATCTCGCGCGGGCACGCGATCCGATCCTTCCTTGCCTCCTCATCTTCGAGCGGACGAAGGGCGCCCTGCAACTGATCGGTGAATGCGGTCTTGCTCGCCGCCCCTCCGGCGCGGTCGAGCTCGGCTACTGGATTGCGACACCCTTGTGGGGTCAAGGCTTCGCCACGGAGGCGTGCACGGCGTTGATCGCCATCGCGCGCGCGCTTGGGTTGGAACGGCTCGAAGGTTCGCACTTCCTCGACAATCCGGCTTCGGGCCGAGTGCTCGAGAAGCTCGGCTTCGCGCCACTTGGCATCGTCGCTCCGCGCCGCAGCTGTGCGCGCGGCACCGATGTTCCGGCGCGACTGATGCGCCTGCAGCTAAGCTCAGCCGAATTGGACGCGAACGAGGCGCTTGCGGCCTAGCCCAACGCGCCCTCTTCGTGCACAGATCCCCGTCGGTGGTCGGCGGCATACACAAAGCGCGTGAACGGCTGCGTAAGTCGCTGCACGAACTCGGACCGGGCGTCGTCACAGGCGCGGCCGACGACGATCCGAGCGGCATCGCGACTTATTCGCAGACCGGCGCCCAGTTTGGCTACAGCCTGCTGTGGACGGTCCCACTGACTTATCCTCTGCTTACGGCCGTCCAGCTCATTAGCGCGCATATCGGCCGGGTCACAGGCGCGGGCCTCGCGAAGAACATCAACCGCGCGTTCCCGCATCCCATTGTTTCGCTGCTCGTCACGATCCTCCTCGTCGCCAATATCTTCAACCTCGGGGCGGACTTGAGCGCGATGGCCGGCGCCGCCCGGCTCGTCACCGGCGGCCCAAGCCACGTTTTCGTCATTGTCTTCGCGCTGCTTTGCGTAACGCTGCAGGTCTTCGTGCCGTACCGCCAATATGCGAAGGTCCTCAAATGGCTGACGCTTAGCTTGTTCGCCTATGTCGGCGTCGTTCTTCTGGTGCACATCGATTGGCCGCGTGCGCTACTGGGCATGGTGTGGCCCACGAATCTCGGTCGCGAGGCCCTTCTTACGATCGTTGCCGTCTTCGGTACCACGATTAGCCCTTATCTGTTCTTCTGGCAGAGCGGCCAGGAGGCCGAGGACATCGCGACGTCGCGCCAGCACCCGCTCAGGGACGCGCCAGGTGGCGCGACAAGGCAGTTTCGCCGGATCCGCTTCGACACGCTCGCCGGAGTGGGGTTTGCCCATGTCATCGCGCTGGCGATCATCCTCGCGACCGCTGCGACCCTGCATTCGAAGGGGATCACGGATATCGATACCGCCGCGGAAGCCGCTGAAGCCCTCCGGCCGATCGCCGGACGCTTTGCATCGCTGCTCTTCGCTCTCGGCATCATCGGGACCGGCCTCCTCGCGGTGCCGGTCCTTGCAGGCTCGGCCGCGTTCGCCGTCGGCGAAACCCACGGTTGGCCGACGGGGCTCGAGTTCAAGCCGGGCCAGGCCACACGCTTCTATGGGATCGTCGTCGCGGCGACGTTCATCGGCGTCACTCTCGACTGGTCGGGACTCAATCCGATCAGGGTGCTCTTCTGGAGCGCAGTGCTGAACGGCGTTTCGGCCGTGCCGATCATGGCTGCAATGATGATAGTTGCGTCCAACCGCGACATCATGGGCGGACTTACGGAGCGTCCGCTATTGCTCATCTCCGGGTGGGTCGCCACGGCGGTGATGGCAGCCGCATCAATCGCGATGTTGGTCAGCCTCATGCGCTGAACTCGGCACCTTGTCATTGCTGTTGCGTTACGGCAGCCATGCGCAAGTTATTTTCCACGGTAGCGTCACAGACGGCAAACTGGATGGGCCAGCCGAGCGCCTTCATCGGCGCCACCCTCGCCTGCATCATCTGGGCTGTGTCGGGACCGATCTTTCATTATTCCGACACCTGGCAGCTGGTCATCAACACCGCGACGACGGTGCTGACCTTTCTCGCTGTGTTCCTCATCCAGAACAGCCAAAATCGCGACGGCGCGGCCATCCAGGCAAAGCTCGACGAACTGCTGCGCGCCGTCGACAAGGCCCGTGAGCAGTTCATCGGGATCGAGCATCTCAGCGACCGGCAGATCGAGCTCGTCCGCGCCGCGCTTGAGCGCAAGGCACAGCAGATGAAGGAGGAAGGCAAGCAGCAGACTGCCGACGACACCGTCGACCGCTTGCTTGACCGCTTCTGACGAGCAAGGTTTCCCTCCCCGCCCGCATCGCCTAACTCGCGCGGATGCACTTCCTCGACCAGGCCAAGATTTTCATCCGTTCGGGTGCCGGCGGCCCGGGCGCGGTGAGCTTCCGCCGCGAGAAGTTCGTCGAGTTCGGCGGCCCCGACGGCGGCGACGGCGGCAAGGGCGGAGATGTCGTGTTCGAGGCCGTGCCGGGCCTCAATACGCTCATCGACTTTCGCTACACCCAGCATTTCCGGGCGCCGCGCGGCAAGGGCGGAGCCGGATCGAACCGCACCGGTGGCGGCGGAGCGGATCTGGTCGTCAAGATTCCGATCGGGACTCAGATTCTCGCCGACGACGAGGATCGGACCCTGCTGGCGGACCTGACGCACGAGGGCCAGCGCGTGGCGCTGCTCAAGGGCGGCATGGGCGGGCGCGGCAACGCCAGCTACAAAAGCTCGACCAACCGCGCCCCGCGCCAGCATCAGACTGGAGAAGACGGCCAGGAGATGTGGGTTTGGTTGCGGCTCAAGCTGCTCGCCGACGTCGGCCTGGTCGGGCTGCCCAACGCGGGCAAGTCGACCCTCTTGAACTCGGTTAGCAACGCCTCTGCAAAGGTCGGCGATTACCCCTTCACGACGCTTCGCCCGCAGCTCGGCGTCGTCCGCTACAAGGGCCGCGAGTTTGTGCTCGCCGACATCCCCGGCCTGATCGAGGGCGCGGCGGAAGGCGCCGGAATCGGCGACCGCTTCCTCGGGCACGTCGAGCGCACCCGCCTGCTCCTGCATATGGTAGACGCTTCGTCCGATGACCCGGTCGAGGCCTGGCGCGTGGTCCGCGCCGAGCTCGACAGCTATGGCGCTGGGCTCGCCGAAAAACCGGAGGTGATTGCGCTCAGCAAGGCCGACCTCATCGGTGAAAAGCAACGTGCCAAAACGGCCAAGGCGCTCGAGAAGGCGTCCGGAGCGAAAGTCTTCCCCGTCTCCGCGCCGCTCGGCGAAGGGATCGAACCCTTGCTCGACGCGGTGATCGAGCGACTTGGCGCCACGGCGGAAGCGCCCGAGATGCTCTCCGAAGAGAAGCTCTGGTCGCCGCTATGAAACTGGCGATCACCGGCGGCACCGGCTTCGTCGGCTCGCGCCTGATCGACGCCGCGCTCGAGGCTGGCCATTCCGTCCTGGCCTTGAGGCGCCGGCCGCAGGAAACGCGGAGCGGCCTCGAATGGATCGAGGGCTCACTTTCGGACGCCGCCGCATTGGAAGACCTGATCGACGAGACCGACGCCGTGATTCACGTCGCCGGCGTGCTCAAGGCCCGCGACGCAGCAGGGTTCGAGGAAGGCAATGTCGCGGGAACACTGGCCGCCCTCGCCGCTGCGACCGCCTGCGGCACCAAGCGCTTCGTGCACGTCTCTTCTCTCGCTGCGCGCGAACCTGGGCTCTCGCTTTATGGAGCGTCCAAGGTGAAGGCGGAGGCGCTGGTCGAAGAATCGGGTCTGGACTGGGCGATCGTTCGTCCGCCGGCCGTCTACGGTCCCGGCGACAGGGAAACGCTCGACCTGTTCAGGATGGCGCGCGCCGGACGGATCTACATGCCGCCAGGCGGGCGCCTGTCGCTAATCCACGTCGACGACCTAGCCCGGCTCCTCCTCGTCCTCGCGCTCCCCGACGCGCCGGCGCAGCTCGTCGTCGAGCCTGATGATGGAAAACCCGGCGGCTGGAGCCACCGCGAGTTCGGCGACGCGCTTGGCCGAGCGGTCGGCGTTCACGCGCGCACGATTTCCACGCCGCGCTATCTGCTCACGATCGGCTCGAGACTTGACCGGCTGTTGCGTGGCCGCAACGCGAAGTTGACGTCCGACCGCGTAGCCTATTTCTGCCATCCGGACTGGGCGGTGAGCGCTGATCGTGCGGCTCCCGGTCACCTGTGGCGGCCTCTTATCCCAACCGACGAGGGCCTCAGGCAAACTGCCGACTGGTACCGTGAGCACGGCTGGCTTCCTAGGTAATCATCTGGATTGGCTGACATTCCCGCAACTCGGAATAAGCGCTGAATTCTCAAGTTGGTGGCAATGCAACAGCTCAGGCGCCTTTTCGACGACATCGCCCCTTCACCTCAGGTTTATAGTCTCTGCTTCTTCGAGCGCGACGCGCTGGTTCCGGAGGTCATCCTGGTCGATGCCGTGACCGACGATGAGGCGCTGTCGGAGGCGCGTGACAGGCGCACGTTTACTACTCGGGAGGTTTGGCAGGGGCACCGGCTTGTGGCCGTGATACCGCCAGCCAGATAGTTCGTGCGCGGCTTTCCACCCATCCGTGGAATCAGTGGGCGAGTAGACTTCTTCTGGCTCGCGCACGTCTGAATCTCGCGCTCAAAGGTTTTGAGTGAGCCACTCTTCCGCGGGTTCGTCGAATCCCCGCCACGCCGCGAAACCAGCGAGAAGGGCGACCACGATCTTGGCCCCCGACCCAGTCCTGCGAAATAGTTCGTCGCGGATATCGGGCGCGGATTTGGCGCTCTGCACGAACCACACGTCCTCGAACTGGCTCCAGTGCGAAGCGGAAACCGACTTGAGGTAGGCAATAGCCTTCGTCTTGGCAGCGGCGTCCTCGAGGCTGAAAACGACCGCGTACAACGACAACGGCCTTCTTCGGAATGTCCGGTCTCGGCCCTGCTCTTCGGGAGAGCCGCTCGGGATTTCGCGGAGCATGTCGCAAATTTGTCAGTTGGCCTGAGCCGCCCTGGAATCGCAACGCGCGCAAAGCTCGTCGTCGGAAGGCCTGTCCCGACGAATGATGAAGTTGCGCGCGGGGTAACTGTCGCACCGCTGGTTGAAGTGCCAGAGCCGCTGCCATTTCGACTTGCCGCCATCCAGCTCGATTCCGCGCCGATAGTCGCTCATGTTCCTTCCTCCGTCCCCAAGTTGTCCGTAGGGACTCTCCCGGAATTACTCCTCGGTTGGGAACGTTGCTTTTCGAATCTGGACGCCGATTTGTCAGATCGTGCCGCCGGATGGCGTCATTTGCGATTCATGCGTCAGCTGCCTCAGAATCGTGACATGGCTGACCAGTCCGATCATGGCGGCGGCCGAGATCGTGATGCACAATGCCACGCCCACCGACTGTTCTCCATATTGCGATGAAAGCAGGTCGCTGAGATAGCCCGTCAGCGGAATTCCCAGGCCCACACCGGCGAAAAAGCCGAGAGCCCCACACAACGCCAACGCCAGCGCTCGATGCTCAGCGCCGACTGCATCGTGGATCAGCCGGACGGTCGGCGCCAACCATGCATAGGTTAGCAGGTTGTAAAGCAGGAAGTAGCTGATCCCCGCCCCAAGGCTGTCACTGAATATGGCCAGAAGGAGGAGCGGCACCGAGAGCGCCATCGACGCGAGCATCAAGACGGACTCGGGGTGCCGGCACCACTTCCTCGCCGGCTCGCACACCATACCACTCAAGGCTCCCAGGCCGCCTCCCAGCCCGATCGCGATCGCACCGTACAAACCCATCTGCCCCGTCGTAATGCGGTGCACGCGAAGGAAATATGCCGGAATCCAGGCGTTCGCCGAGCTGACCATGAACATCGAAGCCAACGTCGCGAAAATGAGTGGTCTGAACCTCGGCCGCCGAACCAATGCGAAGACATCGTGCAGCCAGACGTTGGGTTCCATCCGATGTCCGCGCCTTCGCGGCCCATCGCCGAGCCGGGACCAGAGAATGACCGCGAGGAGAAGGCCGGGAATGCCTGCCACGATGAAGGCGGGACGCCAACCCCACCGGTCCGCGATCGCTCCCCCGACGAGGAAAGCGAGAAAGGTGCCGAACGGATTGCCGGCCATTACCAGTGCAAGCGCCGAGGTCGTGCGAACCGGGAAACGGTCGCGAACGAGCGCGGCCGCGACCGGCTGACCTCCGCTTTCGCCGACTCCAACGCCCATCCGTCCGATGACGAGGCCGATGAAGCTAGCGGCCAATCCGCACCAGATCGTGAACAGGCTCCATGTTGCCAACAAGATCGCCAGCATCCGCGGCCGGTGGACGCGGTCCGCCCACCACGCGACAGGGATGCTGACCAAGGCCTTGAGAACGCCGAAGGCCGCACCGGTCAGCAGCCCCAGCTCAGCGTCGCTGAGCTTCAGGTCCGTTTTGATGTCCTGCGCGAGGATGTTGATGATTTGCCGGTCGAATAGGTTGAACGTCAGGACCAGGAACAGAAGGACTAGGACAAAGCGGCTCGAAACTGGCCCCGGCGGCTCCGTAGCAATCGGCTCTGCCCCCGCCACCACGTCAGGCCGGCAGGCGAATGATTTCGATGGAATCCCGCAAGGCCGAATAGCGCGTCATCGCAATTTGCGCGCTCCGCCAGCTGTGCGGCGCCATTCCGAACTCGGCGGCGAACCAGCGGCTGAATGAGCTCAGCGAGGTATAGCCGGTCAGGTCCGAGATTGCCGTGATGCTGTGGTTCGAGCTGGCGAGATAGCGCTGCGCAAGATCGCGGCGTACTTCGTTGAGCAGGTTACCAAACACATGACCTTCGCGTTCGAGACCCCGCCGGAGCGCACGAGCGCTCACGCCCAGGTTGGTCGCGACATGCTCCAGCGTTGCCTTGCCGCTTGGCAACAGCAGCGCGATCGCGCGGCGCGCCTGGTCACTCGTCGGCGCATCCTCCGGTCCTAGTTCGACCATCTGCAGCAACCGACTCGCATGGCGGGCCATCGTCTCGTTCGCCAGCGGGTTGGCCACCGCGAGGGAGTTGGATGTACAGGAGAAACCATTGAAGCTGCTGCCGAATTCTACCGGACACGGGAAAATACGCCGGAATGCCGAAAGGTCTTCCGGCGCATCGCGGACCAGATGCACCGAAAGCGGATGCCAACGGCCACCCGAAGCGCCTGAGACGTTGCGGTAGAAGCGGGCCGCCGTGAGGTCGATGATCTGAATCTTCGCGAATTGGGGGAGCAACTCTATGTCGATTAGACAGGGGTCGCCGCCCTCCTCGAGTTCGATATCCAGGATATCGTTGAAGTGTCGGCGGTAGAGGCTAAGCGCTTTCACCACATCGCGCACCGTGGGCAGACGCTCTAGCAATAGGCTCAACGGGCCGAGCTGGGCGAACGAGCGGCATTCCGCCATAAGCAGGCCGAGGCTCTCGCAGCCAGACCTCGCAGCGCTGGCTTCGAGGAGTTCGACGACGTCGCCCGCCGCGTGCCGCTTTTCCGGATCGTCGAGGAAGTCGGGAGTGAGACCGGCTTCGCGGAGCAGCTCGAACGGATCCAGGCCGACATGACGCGCCACCTCGAGGTAACCCGTCAGCGTCGCGGCCCGCATTTGACGCACTTGCCTTCCCCCAAACAGGAATGCTCGTTCTTTGCACCTTAGCACCCCATGGGCCACGGCGTATGCTATTTCGGCAGCGGCCTTCCGATGCTCGTCGATTTGGCTCACCAATAAGACTGCGGCGACTCATAGCGGGGAGTGCCTGGTGAAAGGGCTGAAGCTGGTTGCGGGCCTTGCCGTTCTGGTTATCATCCCGGCCTGCGCGGCATGGCTGTTGTGGCCGGTCCAGATCCTCGTCCTCGCCAACCGCTTCGTCCACCCGGTGGCGGCGGCCCACGAGGTCGACTGGGCACGGGGTCCGGCGGTCCCGCCTATTAGTGAACGGCCCCCCAATATCGTGCTCATCGTCGCCGACGACCTTGGCATCAACGACATCACCGCCGAGGGCCACGGCACCGGCGTCGCCGGTGGCATGGTGCCGACCCCCAACATCGACGCGATCGCCCGCCAGGGCGCCGACTTCCTGACCGCCTATTCCGCCAACGCGACCTGCTCGCCGTCGCGCGCGGCGCTGATGACGGGTCGCTACCCAGGCAGGTTTGGGTTCGAGTTCACAGCAGTCCCCGACCAGCTGGCCAAATATGTGCCGCGCTATTCGCCGCAGGACCGGCCGTATCCCACCATCTATCATGCCGACCTCCAGGGCCAGACACCGCCGATGGGACAAATGGGCATGCCCGCGAGCGAGGTCACCATCGCCGAGCTGCTCCGGTCGCGCGGTTATCACACCGTCCACTTGGGCAAGTGGCATCTGGGCGAGGCCCGAGGCATGCGCCCCGAGGATCAGGGTTTCGACGAGAGCCTCGGATTCATGCCCGGAGCGTCGAAATACGAGCCCGATACTGCTGGCCCGGACGCCAAGCTGCCGGGCGATCCGCTCGACCGCCTGCTGTGGATGGGCTTGACCGACGCGGTCCAGCTCAATGGCGGCCCGCCGTTCCACGCCGGCGAATATATGACCGACTATTTGAGCCGCGAGGCAGCCGCGACGATCGCGGCGAACCGCAACCGGGCCTTCTTCCTTTATCTCGCCTACAACGCGCCCCACACGCCGTTCCAGGCGACCGAGGCCGATTATGACGCGCTCGCCGCGATCAAGGACCCGCGCACGCGCGTCTATGGCGCGATGGTCCGCGCGCTCGATCGCGGCGTGGGGCGCGTAATGGCTGCGCTAAAGGACCAGGGCCTCGACCAAAATACCGTCGTCATCTTCACCAACGACAATGGCGGCGCCTGGTATGCGGGCCTGCCAAATATCAACCGGCCTTATCGGGGATGGAAGGGCACCTTCTTCGAGGGCGGCATCCGCGTCCCCTTCTTCATTCGCTGGCCGGCGCGGATCGAGCCCGGTCAGAGGCTCGCGATGCCGACCATGCACGTCGACGTCCTGCCCACGCTGGCCGCGGCGGCGGGCGCTAGGCTGCCCACCGGTCGTCCAATCGACGGCATCAACCTGTTGCCATTTGTGGGTGGACGCGAAGTCCCGCCGCAGCGCAGGACATTGTTCTGGCGCTCGGGCGGCTACGAGACCGTGCGCGACGGCAATTGGAAGCTGCAGGTTTCGCAGAACCCTGCGCGCACCTGGCTTTTCGACCTTGCCGCCGATCCGACCGAGCGAATCGACCTTTCCTCAAGTCGCCGCGATGTGGTGCAGCATCTCCGCGCCGAGCTGGCTGCCCATGACCGCCAGTTGACGAAACCGCTGTGGCCAGCGCTCCTCGAGGAGCCGATCCGCATTGACGTTCCAGCCGATGCGCCTTGGAAGCCAGGCCAGGAATATATCTACTGGCCCAACTAGGTCAGCGGCGAAGGCACACTTAGGTCTAGTCGCCCGCGGCCCGCCGCAATCGCGCCCCATTGCGTTGCGAAAGGTCGGGCCCACGACTAACGAGCCGACCATGCCC
>Ga0207711_10003166_pt1 | contig 14349 bp, 8 predicted proteins | sample KBSS34metaG_FD_184401 | JGI IMG/M metagenome (GOLD analysis project Ga0207711, IMG submission 184401) | Switchgrass rhizosphere microbial communities from Kellogg Biological Station, Michigan, USA - KBS S3-4 metaG (SPAdes) (version 2) | ecosystem: Host-associated > Plants > Roots > Rhizosphere >...
AGCGATAAAGAAGCGCTGATCGCCGGTCAGCCCGTCGATCACCGGCGGCTCACCATGTGCCGCGACGTACCGGCGATATGCGGCGTACGCGACTTCGAGCCCGCCGAGGTCACCGAGGTTCTCGCCAAGCGTCAGCTGGCCCTTGATGTGCGTGCCAGGGATGGGCTCGTACGAATCGTATTGCTTGACCAAGGCTTGAGCTCGCTCCGTGTAGAGCTTGGCACTCGCCGGCGTCCACCAATCCCGCAGTCGACCCTTTTCGTCGAACTGGCGCCCCTGATCGTCGAAGCCGTGTCCGATCTCGTGGCCGATGGTCGCGCCGATACTGCCGTAATTCGACGCGGGGTCGGCTTTGGGATCGAAATAAGGTGGCTGCAGGATTCCCGCAGGAAACGTAATCTGGTTCTGCGTCGGGTCATATTCGGCGTTATTGGTTTGCGGCAACAGGCCCCACAGCTGGCGATCGACGGGGTTCGGCAGCCGCGACAGCAGCAGATCCCAATCGAAGCGGTTCGCGCTGACGGCATTGCCGAACAGATCGCCACGTTTCACCTCCATCGATGAGTAATCGATGTACTTGATGGGATGTCCGGTGCGAGGATCGAGGCTCGCGAGCTTGGTAAGCGCCTGACTCTTGGTCGCCGCGTCCATCCAGCCGTTCTTCTCGATTTTCTCCTGAAGCGCCGCGCGGATGTTGCTGATCAGCTCCTGCATCTGGCGGTCGCTCTCCGGCGGGTAGTGCCGATCCACATAGATCTGCCCAACCGCCTCGCCGAGCTCCCCATTGACGAGATCGACGCCGCGCTTCCAGCGATCGCGTTTGGTCTGAACGTCGTTCAGTGTTTTCGAATAGAAATTAAAGCGCGCGTCATCAAAGGCCGCTGGCAGGAACTGGGCGTAGTTGCTGACGAAACGCGCCGCAGTCCAATCCTTCCACGTGCTCAATGGCACGGTGTCCAGCAACTTTGCCTCGCCCTTGATGGCGGTCGTCTGGCCGATCACGACGCGATCGACCTTCTCGAGGCCGAGATGATCAAGTGCGCGGTTCCAAGGGAACTGCGGTGCGAAGCTCTTCAGCTTCGCCCGCGTCATCGGATTGTAGTTGAGCTTGGTTTCGCGACTTTTCTCAGGCGTCCAATGCAGCTTGGCAATCTGCGTCTCCAGCGCAACGATCCGGTCTGCCTTGGCGGCGGCGTTAGGGATGCCGGCGAGTTCCTGGATGTGGGTCAGATAGTCTCGATAGGCCTTCCGGTAAGCAACATATTTATCGCCCTGGAGAAGGTAATAATCGCGGTTGGGAAGGCCTAGTCCGCTCTGGGCCGCGTAAACGGAGTAGCGCGCGGAATCCTTCAGATCCGCGTAGATCGAGATGTTTATTGGGGACGGGTAGGCGCGGTCGGAAAAGAGGTCGATAAGGTCGTTGCGCGTCTTCACGGCCGCGATTTTGTCGAGGTAGGTCTTGAGAGGCGCGGTGCCGAGTTGTTCGATGGTCTGCTCGTCCATCCAGCTCGCGTAGAAGTCCCCGACCTGCTGGCCGATCTTGCCGGATTGCGCGGAGTTCTTCGCCATGTCTTCGACGATGTCACGAACGTCCTTGTCGATCTGATCGTTGAGGATGGAATCGATGCCGACGAAGGTGCGGTCCGGAGCGATATCGGATCGCTTCGACCAGCTTCCGTTGACGTACGCCCAGAAATCGTCGCCCGGCTTCACCGACGGGTCCATGGCTGTCGCGTCGTAACCCCAGTCGCCGTAGGCGGGCCCAGCGGGAGTCTGCGCGCCAACGGTGGCGCCAAGTGCGACGAGACTGGCCGCGCTGAGCGCTAAAGCCCTGATTATCATAGCAAACTACCCTCCGCGAAGGCGGCTCACTGCCGCAAACGGAGCGTTGCGTCAAAATCGTTTCGACGAACGGCGCACGCCGTTCAGCCGGCAGGCAAGGTCAATCGTGCAAGAAGGCCGCCGAGATCCTCGCTCTCCTCGAGGCGGACCGAGCCTCCGTAAATCTCTGCAACGTCCCGAACAATGGCCAGGCCCAGCCCGGTGCCGGGCTTGCCGGTCGTGTCGAGCCTCGCTCCGCGCGTGAAGAGCGACCCGCGATCCGCCTTCGGGATCCCAGGCCCGTCGTCCTCGATCAGGATGTCGACCGTCTTCTCGTGAGCCTCGACCGTCACGAACACTCGCCCGCCGCCGTATTTGGCCGCATTCTCGATGAGGTTCCCGAGCATTTCGTCCAGGTCCTGGCGTTCGACGCGCACTTCAGCCTGGTGATCGCCCGCGATGTCGACGGTGACGTTCTCGTAGAGTCGATCCACCGCGCGTTGCACGGCTTCGAGGCTCTCCCACACGCGGGATCGGGCCTGAGCCGATGCGCGTCGCCCAATGGCCCGGGCGCGAGCCAAGTGGTGATCGACCTGACGCCGCATGACGAGCGCCTCCCGGCACACCGTGTCGGCAAGATCGGGCGCGCGCGCGGTGGCCGCATTGGTGATGACGGTCAGCGGCGTCTTCAAGGCATGAGCGAGATTCCCGGCATGGCGCCGGGCCTCCTCGGCCTGTTCCTCGCTATGTGCCAGGAGCTGGTTGATCTCCTCGGTCAGCGGTCGGATTTCGGTCGGAAAATCCTGGCCGATGCGCGTCTTCTCGCCGGAGCGGATCGAGGCGACTTCGCGGCGAACCCGGCGCAAGGGCCACAGGCCGTAAAACGCCTGGAGCGCGGCAAGGAGGAGAAGCCCGATGCCCAGCGCGAAGAAGCTCCAGAAAAGGGTCGACCGGAGCCGATGGATCTGCTGGTCGATAGTTTCCCGCGATTGCGCGACCTGGAAACGCCAGCGCACTTTGGAGCCAGGCAGGATCGCATCTCGTTCGGAGATGCGCAGCGGCTCGCTGGAGCCGAACTCCGCGCTATCATACAGGTGCGGGGTGACGTCGTTGTGCGTGTCACTGACGCGCAAACGGCGATCCCAGAGGGAGCGCGAAGCGAACGTGTCGACGCCGATACCGCTGATCTGGAAGTAGAGTCCGGAATAGGGCTGGATGAACCGTTGGTCGGCAGGAGGGCGGTTGAACCGAACCTCGCCGTCGGGACCGATTTCTGACGCGTAGATCATCGAATTTAGGATGAAGACGAGCTGGTTGTCGAAATTGTCGACGATCAACCGCGAGAGTACCCGATCGAGGGCGAACCCCCCCAGGAGCAGAAGCGCGGCGGTCCACAGGGCGGCGATGCCGATGATGCGCCGGGTGAGAGAACCCGTGGGGTGCAGATTGTTCCGCGCCGCAACTGAGGCGCGTTCCTCCGCCGCCGCGGCGGGAGCCGCGGGGGCGTGTTCGTTCACGCCCGTCTTTCCTCTGGTTCTTCGAGGCTATAGCCGAGACCGCGGATGGTCGTGATGACGTCGGGACCCAGCTTCTTGCGAATGCGGGTCACGAAGACTTCGATCGTGTTTGAGTCTCGATCGAAGTCCTGGTCGTAGATGTGTTCAATCAGTTCGGTGCGGCTGACCACCTTACCTTTGTGATGCATGAGGTAGGAAAGAAGCTTATATTCCTGCGCCGTGAGCTTGACCGGCTCTCCGGCCTTGGTCACCTTGCCCGAACGTGTGTCGAGCCGAATGTCACCCGACGTGAGCTCGGACGACGCATTGCCGGATGACCTGCGGATCAGCGCCCTCAGCCTGGCGATCAGCTCTTCGGTCTGGAAAGGTTTGGCCAGATAGTCGTCGGCGCCGGCGTCGAGCCCAGCAACCTTGTCGGACCAGCTGTCGCGCGCGGTGAGAACGAGCACCGGCATCTTGCGCCCCTCTTTGCGCCAGCGATCGAGGACGGTGAGGCCATCGACTTCCGGAAGGCCGAGATCGAGTATCACGGCATCATAGCTTTCGGTCGAGCCGAGGTAGTGTCCGTCCTCGCCGTCGGTCGCGAGATCGACGGCGTAACCTGCACCCTCGAGGGTCGACCGTAGCTGGCGTCCAAGGTTGGGTTCGTCTTCGACAATCAAAACGCGCATTCAAATCCCCTGGGTCGCCGTTTGCCCGTTCAAACACGCGCGAAGCTGAACGGTTGCTTGGCCGGAACGAGGTGAACAACTGGGAAACATCTGGCAAATGTCAATTGGGCGTCTGTCGAATCCTGCTTGCCCTCGACGGAATCGGGACCGATTCTTGCTGTCGGTTTCTGGAGCATAATATGTTGAAGAGTGCCCTTGCCTTTATGTTGTTGGTTTCCGCCACGGCAGCGGTTGCCTCGCCGCCAATGGTGCCCGATCCATCGGCTTCTCCGTCGACGCGCCAACCCAACGACATGGATGAGCTCGAAACCTTCATGGACGTCTATGAGCGCGTAAAGGCGAAGTACGTCAAAGACGTCGATCCTCACACATTGGTCAAAGGCGCGATCGAGGGGATGCTAGCGGCCCTGGACCCGCATTCAAGCTATGAGGAAGGGGCAGACTTCGACGATCTTCAGACGATCACCGACGGGGATTATGGCGGGCTCGGGGTGGTGACCACGGTCGACGGCGGTTTCGTCCGCGTTGTCTCCACGACGGAGGATGCGCCAGCCTGGAAGGCCGGGGTGAAGCCCAAAGACTTCATCACCCATGTCGACGGTAAACTCCTCTATGGCTTGTCGCTGGATGAAGCGACGGCAAAGCTGCGCGGTTCGCCCGGATCCAAAGTCCAGCTCACCCTTCGTCGGCAAGGAGAGGACAAGCCCATTACGGTGACCGTCACCCGCGCCATCGTCGAGGTCAAACCGGTCAAGTGGCAAGTGCGCAAGAACGTCGGCATCATCAACCTCAACATTTTCAATGGCAAAGCCGGCGACGAGACCCGCAAGGCTCTCGAGGCGATCAACGCGGCGACGCCTGGCGGGCCGGTCGGATACATACTCGATCTTCGTTCGAACGGCGGAGGGGTGGTCGACGAGGCGGTCGACATCGCAGATCAGTTTCTGGACGGCGGCGAGATCGTCTCGCGGCGCGGACGAACGCAGGCCTCAAGCCAGCATTACTACGCCGGGCCAGGCGATCTTGCTCAGGGCCGTCCGGTGATCGTTCTTGTCGATTCCGGAACTGCCTCGGCTTCTGAAATCGTGGCTGGCGCGCTTCAGGATCACCATCGGGCACTTATTGTCGGTGAGCAAAGTTTCGGTAAGGGCTCGGTCCAATCCATCTATCCCATGGGCGGCAAGCGGGCGCTGCGGCTGACGACGGAGCTTTATTATCTGCCGTCCGGACGTTCGATTCAGGGCGAGGGAATCGAGCCGGACATCGTCGTTCCACAGCTGTCGGATGGCGTCCGCAAGGGTCGAATCAACTTGCGCGAAGCCGATCTTCGCCGGCATCTGATCGCAGATGTTCCAGTCGAGGATGCCGACTTGATCGAAACCGATCCCGTCGCGCCGCGGTTTTCTCTTACCCTCGCGACTCTGAAGACTCGGGGGATTGTCGACTTCCAGCTCGACTATGCATTGAACATCCTGTCGCGGCTTGCGCCGCCGACCAACATCGCCGACGGCCGGAGCCTGAAGACGACCAAGCTAGCTGCTAAATCCTAGGGGCGTGAGCGGCGGAGAATACGGCCGGTCTGGCCGTCGACATCGATCCAGATGACTCGTCCATTCTGCATGAACTTGAAGCGGTACGTGCCGCCGTTGAGTTCAGGCCCGAGATAGTCGGCGCCGCCCATGAACGGCAACACACGACGCTCGAGTTGCGGCAGAGGCATCGAACGTCCCTCGCGGGTCGCTTCGAAGGCTCGCTCCTGCTCACGGGGCGGCGTTGGATCTTGAGAAGCAGAATCGTTTTGGCGCGGGTGACCGGCCAGCGCCGGAGCACTGTTCAGGCCGGCGGCGACCGCGGCGGCAAGGAGAAGGGTACGAAGCATGGTCATATACGCGACTCTTTCGGGCGCCTTTCTACCATTGCGCATTGAATAGGCTATGAATGTTATGGTTGTACCGCATTCATCGCGGATTGGGGGCACGGGATGCGGGCGATAGCACTTCTGACACTGCTCGCGGCAACAATCCTAACAGCGCAGATGTCAGTGGCGGCCGAAGCTCCGCCGCGCATGCAGGAGGTGCCCGCGCGGCAACCAGGAGAAGGGGAGGGACCCTATCCCAAGCTGGTGATTCGCGGCGCGATGGTGATCAAGGGCGACGGCTCGCCTCCGATCGGTCCGATGGACATAGTCCTGGAAGGAAATCGTATCGCCGCCGTCGAACCGGCGGGGACCCCCGGCGTGCCGTTGAAGACTAACCGGCCGCCACGCGACGCGTCGCGGGAGATCGACGGAACCGGGATGTGGGTCATGCCCGGTTTTATCGACACCCATGGCCACAACGGCGATCCTAAGAAGGCGCCGAATGCGAGTTACGGCTACAAACTTTGGCTGGCGCACGGCGTAACGACGGTGCGCGGCGTTCCTTTCTATTTCGGCGACGTGGCGCAGACCCTGTCCGATCGCAGCCGCAGCGCCGCCAACACGATCGTCGCGCCGCGGCTCATCACTTATGCGGTGCTCGGCGACGCCTGGCCGAACGGGCCGGTGCAGACTCCGGATCAGGCTCGGACCTGGGTACGCTGGGCGGCGAAAGCAGGCTTTGACGGCGTGAAGTTCTTCAACGACACACCACCCGAAACGACCAAAGCCGCGATCGACGAAGCCCGCAAACTGCATTTGGGCACGATCGCGCATCTGTCGCAGCCTGGCGTTGCCCGCTTCAACGCGCTCGACGCGGGCCGCGCCGGCCTTGGCACCGTCACCCACTTCTACGGCCATTTCGAAGCGTTGCTGAAGGACCACCGCGTTCAGAATGTCTCGAGCGATTATAACTACCTAAACGAGCAGTCCCGGTTCGGCGATTTCGCTGATCTGGCTGACCAGATCGTCGAGCCCGGCGGGCCGGAGTGGAGCGCTTACTTGCGCGAGCAGCTATCGCACGGCGTCGTCTTCAACCCAACATTCAACATCTATTCCGCCTCGCGCGACCTGATGCGAGCGCGAAACGCCGACTGGAATGCGAAATATGTCCTGCCTTCGCTGATGAGCTTCTTCGCGGCGAGCCGGGAGAACCACGGCTCCTACTGGTACGACTGGACCACGACGCGCGAGATCAAGTGGCGACGCTTCTACGGGCCCTACATGCGGCTGATGAACGACTATAAAAACATGGGCGGCCTGGTGACAGCCGGCTCCGACCCCGGCTTCATCTATCAGACCTGGGGGTTTTCCTACATTGGCGAGCTGGAGATGCTGCAGGAAGCCGGCTTCAGCCCGCTCGAAGTGCTCCAGGCCGCGACCTGGAACGGGGCCCAGGAGCTGTACCGGCCGAAGGGGGTCGAGCCGCCGATCGGCCTCGTCGAGCCGGGGAAGCTCGCCGACCTGGTAATCACGCCGGAAAACCCAATTCAGAATTTGAAGACGCTTTATGGCACTGGATTCGATCGTCTGGAGCCGGACGGGAAGGTCCATCACGTTGGGGGCATCAAATACGTCATCAAGGACGGCATTGTTTATGACGCGCGCAAGCTGCTCGACGATGTCGCGGCAATGGTCGAGGCGCAAAAGGTGGCGGCCACGCATTGAGGGAGTAGAAACGCTCTTCTAAGCGGGCGCGATGGCCGCACCGGTCCTTTCCTACGAGACGCTTGGCCTCATCCAGGGCGAAGGTTGGCTGTTCCGCGGCCTCGACCTGTACATCGGTGAGCGCGATCGGCTTGCCCTGATCGGCCGCAACGGTGCCGGCAAGACGACGCTTCTGAAATGCCTGGCGGACCTGATCGATACAGACGAGGGCAAGCGAACCATCGTTCCTGGGACGAACGTCGTTCTCCTCGAACAGGATCCAATCATGGCGGGGTTCGCGGCGCTGCGGGACTGGGTATTGTGCGGATTTGACGCGCCAGAGCCCCACGAGGCTGACGCGATCGCCCATCAGCTAGGAATCGATCTCTCGCGACCTGTGGCCACGGCCAGTGGGGGCGAGCGGCGCCGCGCAGCGATTACGCGTGCGCTCGCGCAAAAGCCCGACGTGCTGCTGATCGACGAACCGACCAACCATTTGGACCTGGGCGCGATCGAATGGCTCGAGGATTGGCTCAAGCGTTTCACTGGGGCTTTCATCGCAATCAGTCATGACCGGACGTTTCTGACGCGGCTGACGCGAAGCTGCCTTTGGCTGGACCGGGGGCGGTTGCGGCGCGCGGAGATCGGTTTCGGCGGGTTCGAGGCCTGGACAAGCCAGGTCTATGAGGAAGAGGCGAAGGCTGCCGAGAAGCTGGATGCCAAGCTAAGGCTCGAGCTGCACTGGCTGCAGCGCGGAGTGACCGCGCGACGTCGGCGCAATCAGGGTCGTCTCGCCAAGCTGCACGAGATGCGCGCCCAGCGGGCGGCGATGCTCGGCTCGACCGGCACTTCTAAACTGGCGCTGGCCAAGGACGACGTGCGCTCGAAAACGGTGATCGAGGCGGAACAAGTCAGCAAGTCTTTCGGCGATCGTCAGATCATCCGCGATTTTTCGCTGCGCATTCAGCGCGGCGACCGGATCGGTGTCGTCGGTCCCAACGGCGCCGGTAAGACGACGCTCTTGAAGCTGCTGACCGGCGAGCTCGCGCCGGACATGGGCTCCGTGACGCTCGCCAAGACCCTGAGCGGCATCGTCATCGACCAGCAGCGCAAGCTGATGGAGCCGGGCAAACGAGTGCGCGACGTGCTCGCCCACGGCGGCGATTGGATCGAGGTCCGTGGACATAAGAAGCACATCAAGGGCTATTTGAAGGAATTCCTGTTCGATCCCGGACTTGCGGATGCGCCGATCGGCTCGCTGTCGGGCGGCGAGCGCTCGCGGTTGCTCCTGGCGCGGGAGTTTGCGCGCGCGGCCAACCTGTTGGTGCTCGACGAACCGACCAACGACCTCGATCTGGAGACGCTCGACCTCCTTCAAGAGGTGATCGCCGATTACGAGGGGACCGTGCTGATCGTCAGCCACGACCGTGACTTCCTGGATCGCACGGTGACCATAACGCTCGGGCTCGACGGCTCGGGCAAGATCGATGTTGTCGCGGGCGGCTACGAGGACTGGGTCCGTCAGCGGTATCAAGCGCGCCATGCTCCCGCGAAATCCGGAACCCAGGCGCAGGAGTCCGCCAAGCAGGCAAAGACTGGGGCTTTACCTTCGCAGCGGGACAGAAAGCTTACCTACAAGGACCAGCGCGATTACGACCGTCTACCGGCCGAAATCGAGCACCTTGAGGCGCAGGTCGCAGCTGACGAGGCGACGCTGTCGGATGCCGACCTTTACGCCCGCAATCCCGCCCGCTTTGCCGAGTTGACCGAACGGATCGCCCGCCATCGCGCCGAGATCGAAGCGGCTGAGTTGCGCTGGCTCGAGGTTGCCGAAATGGCGGAGCGGCTCGCGGGCTAGCTAAGCCCGCGAGCGCCCTCGCGTCACGCTACCTGGAATAGCGCGCCGTCCAATACATAACCCTGCAAATTGTTCAGGAACTGCTGGTTGTCGCAGTCGGGCGCATAGACGATTCCGTTGACCGTTCCGGTGTTGTTGTACACGTCGAGCGCGGAGTGGATTTGCGCTCCCGAGTGATCACCTCCCGGGAAGTTACTGTTCCAGAAGGCCGTCGATGTCTTAACCGCAACATGGCTGGAGCTGTATTTGTCGAATACCTCTGAGGGGTTGTTCGTGTTGCCCGAGCTTGCATCCCCGAAGACCTGCAGATAGTTCACGGCATCGTTGATGAAATGCGCCGGGCTGTTGGTGTCGCTCGCGTTTCCGACAGGACTGCCCATGAGGTAATTCAGCCAGGTCGCCACGACGTCCCGGCCGATCTTCACGACGCCGTCGCTCATCTGCTTGGTCGACGCATTGATGAGATTCAGGGCATCCTGGTATTTGATGAAGATAACGTCCTCGGTGCCGTCCTGGACGCCGTTCTTGTTATAATCGCCGATCAGCAGGCCTTTGGCGTTGTCGAGCGTGCCGTCGCCATTGCAATCGACCTGATAGAGCAGATCGGCAATCGGGAAGTCGTCTTGACCCGCTTGTTTGGGAACGCCTGCGTCGCCGTCCCAGAAGTCGGTCCAGTGTGCCCAGAAGCCCGGAGTCCGTGGGCACGGCCCCTCGAGGCCGAGATAGCAATCGCTCTCGCTACCCGTAACGGGCGCCGTATAGCCGTTGTCGTCGGTCGCGGTGCCGTCGACCGTGGCGACGTTCTCGTAATGGCCGAGCGCCACAATGCCAGTGGCGCTGTATTCCCATGTCTCGCCTGGATCCAGGATTCCGTTGCCATCGTCGCCGCTGACGTAGGTCGGATGGAAGTCGTCGGCGCCGACACCGTTTCCATTATCGTCCGTGACGACCACATCGGTGATTCCGAACGCGCTATTATTCGTGACATCGTAGGTCCAGGTGACCGTGTCGCCGACCGCCAGGACCGGACAGAGGTTGTCAGTGCCATTCGTCTCTTTGACAATGTCGATCGAGGGCTCGGAACCGCTGTAGCAGTCCGTCTCATTATCCGTGACCGGTGCCGTGTTCCCGACATCATCGAACGCGGTGCCATCGACGGTCGCGGTGTTCTCATACTCGCCGGCGGTGACCGTGCCGCTGGCTGTGTAATGCCAGGTCTCGCCCACATCGAGGACGTTGTTCTGGTTGGTATCGCCGGTGTTGTAGCCGTCGATGTCCAACAGGGCGTCAGGGGCAATGTCGTCGCCGGGAACGCCGGGCGTGCCGGCGTCGTCTGACACCGTAACGCTGGCGCCTTGGATTCCGACGTCGCCGTTATTGGTAACGTCGTAGGTCCAGGTGACTGGGCTGCCGACAATCAAATTCAGGCACGTATTGTCGGTGCCGTCCGTCTCCTTGACGATCTCGATTGAGGGCGTTGCTCCGAAGTAGCAGTCGCCTTCGCTCTGATTGACGCTGCCGCTGGACTGGTCGAACGTCCAATCCGCCGTCACTTTTGCAGTGTTGGCATACTCGCCCGTGCCCGCCGTACCGCTCGCAGTGAAGATCCAGGTCTCAGTGGTATCGAGCTTGCCGTTGAGATTGGCGTCGCCACTGACATAGGTGGCATTGAAATCGTCGCCGGGATTGAGCGGCGTGCCGTTGTCGTCCGTAACCACGACGTTGCTGAGCGCAATGTTGCCGGGATTGGTGACCGTATAGGTCCACGTCACTTCGTTGCCCGTTATGATATTGGGACACTGATTGTCAGTGTCGTTCGTCTCCTTGACGATGTTGATCTCTGGGTGGGGCACGAAATCCGCCGACAGCGCGCGGAACTCTTCGAAACCGCCGTCGGCGCCACTGAAATCGGCATATAGGGTGAGGTAGTCGCCGCTTGCCGCGTCGACCAAGGCGACCGGAATCATGAAGAAATAGTCGTCGGTGCCGCTACCCGTATGGAGATCGGTCAAGGGGACAGAGTTGCCGTACTGGTCCTGCAGGTCGTAGATCTTCGTCTCAATACTGGCGTTGGAGAGGTCAGCTGGCGAGAGCGCCGCATCGCCGACGTAAAGCTGCAGCTGGTCGAGCGATATCTCGGGGCCGGTTTTCGAGTTGGTTTCGTTGAGATCGAGGCGGATCTGATAATAATCGACCCCGTTGACGGTGACGACCTGCAGGCTGCTGATCAGCAGGCTGTGCGTGAAGTTTCCGTCCTTATTGTCTTCTTGTTGGGGCGTGTCGGTGTTGAAACCCTGTTCCTCCCCAGTGTTCTGGATTCTCAGGAAGGAATCATAGTTGCCGGTGCCCGAATTAACGTCGGACTCCTCAATCGTAACACCAAAGCCGAGATCAATCTGCGCCATTGCCCGTCTCCCTCACTGGATGGCAGCCTGGCGCGCGTTCGAACCGCGTCTTTTGCGGCCACCGAAACGGGGCTCAATATTTTCGTTAACAAAAATTTAATAGCTAACCAAAGGTAGGGTTAGCGCAAAAAAGTCCGCCTTTTCGGGACCCTAGCGGGGCGTCAGCCGCGCTCGGTCCGCGACGCGGGCGTCGATGCCCCAGCCCGTATTGCAGTTCGTTGGCGGATGCGGCGCTCGAGGATTGAAAGCGGCATTGCGCCCTCGCGCAGCACCTCGTGGAATTGCTTGAGGTCGAAGCGTTCGCCAAGGGTCCGCTGGGCCTCCGCGCGAGCCCGGCTCCAGGCGGTGTGGCCGACCTTGTAGCTGCAGGCCTGGCCGATCTGCGTGCAGTAGCGCTCGACCTCGCGCTGGGAGCGCGGCCGCGCAAAGCCGGTGGTCGCGACCATATAGTCCGTCCCCTGCTCACGGCTCCATCGTTTCGAATGGAGGCCGGTGTCGACAACGAGCCGGGCAGCGCGAAACAAGAAGGATTGGAGATAGCCGGCACGGCCCAACGGGTCGTTCGCGTAAACGCCCAGCTCATCGGCCACTTGTTCGGCATATAGCGCCCAGCCTTCTGAATAGGCGGAGAAGAAGCCGAGCTTGCGCAGCGTCGGAATATCCTTGGATTCTTGCGAGATACTGACCTGCAAGTGATGCCCGGGGACGCCCTCGTGATAGCTCAACGTGGGCAAAGTGTATTTCGGCCAGTCGCCGACGTCCTTCAGGTTGATGAAGTAGATCGCCGGACGTGAGCCGTCGAGCGATGCGCGCCGGTAATAACCGTTTGATGCGCCATCCTGAATTTCGGACGGGACACGGCGAATCTCGAGGGGGGCCCGCGGTATGGTCGCGAATGCCCGCGGCAGCCGCGCGTACATGTCTTTGACGCCGGCGTTGAGGCTGGCGAGCAGCTCGGCGCGGCCGGCATCGGTATCGGCATAAAGCTGCCGTTTGTCGTTGTTAAGCGCGGCCAGCCGCTCGCCGACGCTGCCTTTAGTGTAGCCCTGACTCTGCAGGATCGCGTCGATCTGGCTGGAGATTTCGGCGACCTGGCTGAGGCCCATCTGGTGCACTTCGGAGGGCGTGAAATTGGTCGTCGTCGCCTGGCGCAGCGCCTCAGCATAAATCGCCTCACCGTCGGCCAGGCGCCAAGCGCCGTCGCCCGGCCGGGTCGTCGGCTTCAGCTGCTCCATTGCCGCGATCTGGCGGTCCAGCGCGGGATAGATGCTGTTGGCGACGATCGCGGCGGCTCGTCGCCCCCAATCGCCGCCAATGCTCTTGTCTGCGGTGCGCTTGACGATCGAGTCGACCATCGTGCTCTGTTCGGGAGGCGTGTCGCGAAGCTTGCGCATCTGACCCAGCGTCAGGTCGATTGACCACGCGGGCGCGAGGAAACCGCGCGTCGCCTGAGCGCGCTGCTCCGCGGTGTCGTTGTCGAGCGTCGTCGCGAACTGGTTGAGCCGCGAGAGATAGGCTTCGGCATCGGCGGCATTGTCGATCGTGTGCGCGGTGTTGAGGAAGTCGGGCGTGTCGAAATAGGATCCGCCCTGTTGGAAGATCGGATAGGGGCGCTGGGCGGAATCGATGTCCCACCGCGCCGGCGCATTGGTCTGGGTCTCGATCGAATAGATCACGATTTCGCGGTTGAGCCTGGCTGGATCCGATAACGTCGTCGGGCCGATCGCGTGCAATTGCGCGATGGCCCTGCGGTCGCGCGCAAGGGTTTCGTGCCGGGCGACGGCATTGGGACGCGTGTCGAGCTTCGACTTGAGCGCTGCGTTGGGCCCCTTGTCGAGACCGAGCGACGAGGCCAGCTTCGGTGTGGTCCGCACCCGCTCCTGAAAGATATTCTCGAACAGCTCATTGAGCCTAGCGTCGCCGCTGCCGGGCGCTGCCGCCGCGCCAATGGCGGACGTTTCAGTGAGTGGCAGCAGAGCAAGCGTGGCGCTGCCGGTCAGGAAATTACGACGGTCCATGCAAATTTCCCAAGTCTTGCGAACGGAGCTCGCCGATCCTTAGCGCGCCCGGCCGCGTCCGCAACACACCTGTCGCGCTATCGGCCGCGCTCGCCCGGACGTGGCGTTTCCGGCGAAGTCCCGCCGGCCATGGCCGCGGTCCGTTCACGGATGCGTCTCTCGAGGATCGATAGGGGCATGGCGCCCTCGCGCAGCACCTCGTGGAACTGGCGCAGGTCGAACTTCGAGCCGAGCGTCTTCTCCGCTTCCTCGCGGGCGCGAAGCCAGGCGAGATGGCCGATCTTGTAGCTGCACGCCTGGCCGGGCGAGGCGCAATAACGCTCGATCTCGCGCTGGACGCGCCCACGGGCGAAGCCGGTCGTCGCGATCATATGGTCGATGGCCTGCTCGCGGCTCCACCGCTTGTGGTTCATGCCGGTGTCGACCACCAGCCGTTCGGCGCGGAACAGGAAGCTCTGCAGATAGCCCGCGCGTTCTATGCCTTGATAGCCGCCAAG
>Ga0207711_10003168_pt1 | contig 14343 bp, 17 predicted proteins | sample KBSS34metaG_FD_184401 | JGI IMG/M metagenome (GOLD analysis project Ga0207711, IMG submission 184401) | Switchgrass rhizosphere microbial communities from Kellogg Biological Station, Michigan, USA - KBS S3-4 metaG (SPAdes) (version 2) | ecosystem: Host-associated > Plants > Roots > Rhizosphere...
TCAAGGGCACCGGCAACATGGAGCTGCGCCTCTCGCGCCAGCTGGCCGACAAGCGCATCTTCCCGGCGGTCGACATCTACGCGTCGAGCACCCGCCGCGAAGAGGAGCTGCTCAGCCCCGAAGAGGTCAAGATCACCTGGCGCCTGCGCCGCGCGCTGGCCGGTCTCGAACTGCAGCAGCAGCTCGAGGTGGTGCTCAGCAAGCTGAAAGAGACGCAGTCGAACACCGAGTTCCTGGTGCAGATCCAGAACTCGCTGCCGGCAGGCAACGGGAACGGCCACGCCACCACCGGGTCGCACTCCCACAAGGAGTAAGCGATGTTCGAATCGGTCGCCACGCTGCGGGCCGAGCACGAACAGCTGCAGCAGCAACTCGGAGATCCGGCGCTCCACGCCGATGCCGCACGTGCCAAGAAGGTCAATCGGCGCTACGCCGAGCTGAGCAAGATCCTCAAGGCGCACGACGACTGGCTCCAGGCTCAGGATGACCTGGCCGCCGCACGCGAGCTGGCCAAAGAAGACGAGGCCTTCGCCGACGAGGTGCCGGGGCTCGAGACCGGACTCACCGACGCGCAAGAGCGGCTGCGCCGCCTGCTGATCCCGCGCGATCCGGATGACGGCCGCGACGTGATCATGGAGATCAAGGGCGGCGCGGGCGGAGCCGAGTCGGCTCTGTTCGCCGCCGATCTGCTGCGCATGTACCTGCACTACGCCGAGTCCAAGGGTTGGAAGACCGAGATCCTCGAGGCCGACCCGACCGACCTCGGCGGCTACACCAATGTGCAGGTGGCGGTGAAGTCGAACGCCACCGACCCGGCGGAGGGCGTCTGGGCGCACCTCAAGTACGAGGGCGGAGTGCACCGGGTGCAGCGGGTGCCGGCGACCGAGTCGCAGGGCCGCATCCAGACCTCGACGGCCGGCGTGCTGGTCTTTCCCGAGGTGGACGAGCCCGAAGAGGTCGAGATCAGCCCGAACGACCTGCGGATCGACGTGTTCCGCTCATCGGGGCCGGGCGGTCAGTCGGTCAACACCACAGACTCCGCGGTGCGGATCACCCACCTGCCGACCGGCATCGTCGTGTCGATGCAGAACGAGAAGTCGCAGATCCAGAACCGCGAGGCGGGGATGCGCGTGCTGCGCGCTCGCATCCTGGCGCGCCAGCAGGAGGAGCTCGACGCGGTGTCGAGCGCGGCCCGCAAGTCGCAGATCCGCACCATGGATCGCAGCGAGCGCATCCGCACATACAACTTTCCCGAGAACCGCATCGCCGACCACCGCACCGGCTACAAGGCCTACAACCTCGACCAGGTGATGAACGGCGCGCTCGACGCGCTGATCGACTCGTGCATCCAGTTCGACGAAGAGGCGCAGCTGGCCGAGCTGGGCGCCGAGTAGCGCCGTTCGGCACGAGACGATGACCACGATCGCGAGCGTGCGCCAGCGCGCCATCGACGTGCTCGCCGGTGCGGGCATCCGCAATGCCGACGTTGACGCCGAGCTGCTGCTCGGCCATGTGCTCGGGCTCAGCCGTGGGCAGGTGCAGGCCAAGGCGATCACGGATGCCGCCATCGACCCCGAGCAGCAGCTGGCGGTTCTCGAGGCGGTCGAACGCCGCGCCGCGCGCGAGCCGCTGCAGCACATCACCGGTCGCGCGCCGTTCCGCGCGCTCGAGCTCGCGGTCGGACCGGGCGTGTTCGTCCCGCGCCCCGAGACGGAGTCGGTCGCCCAGGTGGCGATCGATGCCCTGATGGCGGTGCCGACCCCTGCGCCGCGCGCGATCGACCTGGGTACCGGATCCGGCGCCATCGCCATCGCGATGGCCACCGAGGTGCCGCACGCCGAGATCGTCGCCGTCGAGAACTCGGCCCGCGCCTTCATCTGGGCGCAGCAGAACGCACGAGAGCTGGCCGGGCCGAACCTGCGGCTGATCTTCGCCGATCTGGCGGAACTGCCGGCCGCCATCGACGGAGTCGAGTTCGATGGCACCTTCGACGTGGTCGTGTCGAATCCGCCTTACATCCCGCTCGGGGCGATCCCGCGCGACCCGGAGGTGCGGTTGCACGATCCCGAGGCGGCGCTCTACGGCGGCGAGGACGGGCTCGACGTGGTTCGGGCGGTTTCGGTCCGAGCCGCCGCATTGCTGCGACCCGGCGGCACCCTGGTGCTCGAGCACGGCGAACTGCAGGGCGGCGCAATCCGGGAGCTGCTCGCGGCCGATGGCTGGCGCGCGGCGGCGACCCATCGCGATCTGCTCGGCCGCGACCGCACCACCACAGCGCTGCGCTGACTGTAGATCACTACGCTTCGAGCATGGACCTCGCAGTCACCCTCGTCACCCTGGCCGGCAGGAACGGCCCCAACCTCTTCCAGTGGATCGGGATCACCGTGGCCGCGGCGATCGTCGCCGGCATCCTCTTCCTCATCACGCTCTTCGTGATCATCGGCGGCCACCGCTTCACCGCGGGCGCCAAGTTGCTCTGGATCTTCGGCGTGCTGCCGTGGCCGATCATCGGCCCGCTGGTCTACCTGCTGATCGGGCGCCACATGACGTTCATCAAGGCGAGCGTGCGTGCCCAAGAGGACGCGACGCCGGCGATCGAGGCGCCCCCGGCGAAGGGCTAGCCCGCGCGGCGACGGGCCGTCAGCTCCGCCGGCTCAGACCTCCGCGGCCACCCGCTCGGCGAACCGGTCGATCGCCGCGCTCAACGACGCCGGATCGGTGAAGCGGTGCGCCTCGATCCCGAGCGATCGGGCGCCATCCACGTTGTCCTGCAGATCGTCGGCGAAGAACACCTGCTCGGCGGGCACGTCGTAGTGCGCAAGCATGTTCGCGAACACGGTCGGATCGGGCTTGCGCGCACCGTAGAAGCTCGAGGTGTGCAACTGGTCGCCGAACAGCGGGACCAGTTCGGGTGAGAGTTCGGCCAGGTGCGCCTCGACCAGCGGGCCGTTGTTCGTGAGCAGGCTCACCGAGCCGAGCTGCGCCGCGCGCTCGACGGCGGCCAGCGATTCCGGCCAGACGGTCATCGCCGAGCGGCGGTTGGCGATCCAGTCGGTCACCGAGATCTGCAAGCCGAGCGCCTCGGTGAATGCGGCGTGATAGGCGTCGGCGTCGGCGAAGCGCCCGGCTTCGGCCGCCCATTCGCCCTCGTCGTTCCACCAGCGCCTGCGTAGTTCTGGGAAGTCGTGGCTGGTCAGCTCGGTCAGGCCGTTCATCCTGACCCGCCAGTCGTAGTCGTAGAGGACGTCGTCCATGTCGAAGACGAACAGCGGCGTGCGGGTCATGGTGCACCAAGTCTCCCGCACTCGAAGGGATGCCGTTGGCACGGCAAGTAGGCTTAAGCGGATGCCCACCTTCGACACCGCCATTCCGGCCGAGCTGCTCAGCGGCATGCGGCTGGCGCGCGCGGCGATCGGCCGGGGCGAGCTCGTCGTGATCCCCACTGACACGGTCTACGGGGTCGCGGCCGACGCCTTCTCACCGGCCGCGGTGCAGCGGCTGCTCGACGCCAAGGGTCGGGATCGCACCGCCCCGCCACCGGTGCTCGTTCCCGGCATTCCGACTCTGGATGCCCTGGCCGAGTCGGTGCCCGATGAGGTGCGCGCGCTGGTCGCCGAGTTCTGGCCGGGCGGGTTGACGATCATCCTGCGTGCCCGCCCGACGCTGGACTGGGATCTCGGCGACACGCACGGCACGGTGGCGCTGCGCATGCCCAGCGACACGATCGCGCTCGAATTGCTGTCCGAGACGGGTCCGCTCGCCGTGTCGAGCGCCAATCGCACGGGCGAGCCGGCGGCGACCACCGCCGCCGAGGCGGAATCCATGCTCGGCGACGCTGTCGAGGTCTACCTCGACGGCGGGCCGGTAGGCGCGAGCTATCCGGGCATCGACGAGCGCTCGGGCTCGACCATCGTCGACGCGACCGGCCTGGGCGCACCTGGGCCCGACGGCGAGGCCGGCAAGCTGCGCATCGTGCGGCACGGGGTCATCCCGGATGCCGAGATCGCCCGGATCGTGGGGGCCGACAAGTGCGCATAGTCTTCTACGTCCTGGTGGCCGGGGTCGCCGCCGTGGTGACCTTCGCGCTGGCGCTGCTGATCTGGAAGCTGAGCACGCGCTTCCGGCTGTACCCGAAGATCCGCGAGCGCGACGTGCACACCCGCCCCACGCCGCGGCTCGGCGGTGTCGCGATGTTCGTCGGCGTGGTCATCGCCTTCGCGGTCGGCTCGCAGCTGCCGCAACTGTCCATCGTGTTCTCGGAGCCGGGAAAGATCCTCGCCGTGCTCGGCGCCGCCGCGATCATCGTGGGAATCGGCGTCGCCGACGACATCTGGGATCTCGACTGGTTGACCAAGCTCGCCGGGCAGATCATCGCGGCCGCGTTGCTGGCCTGGCAGGGCATCCAGATCGTTCAGCTGCCGGGCCTTCAGGGCACCGCCCTGATCCTGTCGCCCTACATGTTCCTGGCGATCACGGTCTTCCTCGTGGTGCTCGTGATGAACGCGCTCAACTTCATCGACGGGCTCGACGGGCTGGTGGCGGGCGTTGCGATCATCGCCAACAGCGTGTTCTTCATCTACTCGTACATCGTCACCTACCAGCCGACGGTGCAGAGCGCGTACTTCAACCTGCCCGAGTTCGTATCGGCGGTGCTGATCGGCGCGTGCGTCGGGTTCCTGCCGCTGAACTGGCATCCGGCGAAGCTGTTCATGGGCGACGCCGGCGCGCTTCTGGTTGGCATGCTCATGGCGACCTCGACGATCGGCTTCACCGGCAACATCGACGCGGCCACGTTGAGCAACAAGGAGTTCCTGCCGGCCTTCATCCCGATCCTGCTGCCCTTCGCCATCCTGCTGGTGCCGCTGCTCGACTTCGGGCTCGCGGTGTTCAGGCGGCTGCGCGCGGGCAAGTCTCCGTTCAGTGCCGATCGGCTGCACCTGCACCACCGGCTGCTCGACATGGGGCACTCGCACCTGCACGCGGTGCTGATCTTCTACGCCTGGACCGCTGCGGCATCCGTCGGGCTGCTCCTGTTCCTGTTCACGCCGTCATGGGTCGCCATCGTGGTCACGGCAACCGGCCTGGTGATCTGCGCGATCGTGACCCTGTCGCCGCTGAGCAGGCGCAAGGCCGCCGAGGCGGCGGTGCAGAGCGCCTCACCCGGCGTGGTGAGCGAGGCGGATGTCGCGCAATACGATCTGCTCGATGCGGCGTCAGACCCGACCGACGTGACGGTCGACACGACCATCGCCGACGCCGACAAGGCGTTGGATCGGCTGAAGCGCGGTCGGCGACCCAAGAAAGAAGCCACCCCGTGACGATGACGCCGGTTCTGACGCTCGCTCTGCGTTACGGGGCGATCTTCGCGGTGGCGGTCGCGATCGGTGCCGGCTCGATCGGACTCCTCGTCGCCGGCACGCCGGGGTTGATCGGGGGCCTGCTCGGGGCGGCCCTTTCGGCGGTCTTCCTCGGCCTCACCGCGGGCAGCATGCTGGTCGCCGGACGCGTCGCCAAGGGCGACAGCACCAACCCGGTGTTCTTCGGGATCGTGATCGGCGTCTGGCTGCTCAAGCTGATCGTCTTCATCGTGGTCGAGGTGCTGTTGCGCGGGCAGCCGTGGTTCGATCCACTGGTGTTCTTCTTTGCCATCGTGGTCGTCGTGATCGGCTCGCTCGTGCTCGATGCAGTCGCGATGTACCGGGCTCGTGTGCCCTACGTGAGCGACGTGGCGCTGCCCGGAGAGACCGGCCAGGACCGAGGCTCCTGAATCGTCTCTCGGGCCCGTTCCGGCGGGCTCCGCGCTGTGCGGCGGCTCTGAATCGTTTGATAGGGTTGGGGCTATAAACCCCCTCAATCGCCGCGATTTTCGCGCCCGATGCTGGAGAAGGTCCTGATAGCCTCCGCCCTCACCTCGCACCTGCCTTTCCTCGTCAGCGCTGACGACCCGAACGGCGGATTCGTGGGTCCCTCGATCGAGGATTTCTTCCCGCCGGCGGTGCTGTTTCAGGGCACTCCGTTCGAGTTGAACCGCGTGCTGCTGATCCGCGTGCTCGTCGTGGTGGTGCTCGTACTCGTGCTGTGGCTGGGCACCCGCAACTGGAAGATCATCCCGACCCGCGGCCAGGTGGCCATGGAGTTCGCGATCGACTTCGTCCGCCGGGGCATCGTCATCGAGACGCTGGGTGAGAAAGAGGGCAAGCGGTTCATGCCGCTGCTCGTAACCATCTTCTTCCTGACCCTCGGGCTGAATGCGACGGGCACGGTTCCCGGGCTCCAGATCGCGAGCACGGGCCTCATCGGGCAGGCGATCATCATGGCCGTGATCGCCTACGTGACCTTCATGTACGCGGGGCTCAGGGCGCACCGCCTGCGGTTCTTCCGGAACGCGCTCTGGCTGCCCGGCGTCCCCATCTTCATCAAGCCGATCATTGCGCTGCTCGAATTCCTGTCGACATTCATCATCCGGCCGATCACGCTCACCCTGCGACTGACCATGAACATGGTCGCCGGCCACATGCTGCTCACGCTCTGCTTCCTCGCCACGAACTTCTTCTTCGTCAGCGTGCTCGCCAGCGGCAACTTCCTCGGCCTGCTCGGCCTCGGTACCTTCGCATTCGGCGTCGTCTTCACCGTGCTCGAGCTGTTCATCGCCGGCCTGCAGGCCTACGTCTTCACGATCCTCACCGCCATCTACATTCAGCTGGCGTTGGCCGACGAGCACTGAGCTCGTCGACCGCAATCACCACCCTCGAAAGGAATATCCAGTGAACGTTGTTGGAGCGCTCGCGCCCCTCGCCTTCGGTCTCGCCGTCATCGGCTCCGGTATCGGCGTCGGCATCATCGTCGGCAAGACCATCGAGTCGGTGGCACGTCAGCCCGAACTCGCCGGCCGCCTGCAGACCCTGATGTGGATCGGTATCGCGCTGACCGAGGCCCTCTGCTTCATCGCCATCGGCGTCGCCTTCATCCCGTTCCCCGCCCCGTGAGTCGAGTCCCGTTCTCGCAAGGAGTCTGAATGCTTCACGCACTGAAGACGGCAGAGGGTGGCAGCATCCTCATCCCGTCCCTTCCCGACCTGGTCTGGGGCACGATCGCCTTCGTCGTGCTCCTGCTCGTGGTCTGGAAGCTCGTGCTTCCGAACGTCACCAAGGCGCTCGACGCGCGCGCCGACGCGATCGAGGGCGGCCTACGGAAGGCCGAGGAGGCCCAGGCCGGTGCCCAGCAGGCGCTCGAGCAGTACAACGCCCAGTTGGCTGAAGCGCGCGCCGAAGCGGGACGCATTCGCGACCAGGCACGTGAAGACGCGAAGAAGATCCGCGCCGAGCTGGTGGAGCAGGCGCAGGCGGATGCCGCTCGCATCGTCGCGAACGCGCAGACGCAGATCGAGGCCGAGCGCTCGTCAGCGCTGACCTCGCTGCGCACCGAGGTCGGATCGCTGGCACTCGGCCTCGCCTCGAGCGTGATCGGCGAGAGCCTTAATGACGACAAGCGCTCCGCCGCCATCGTCGACCGCTTCCTGGCCGACCTCGAGACCGTGGATGCCGCGGCCGCGCAGGCCCGACCGTCGGGAGCACGCCGGTAATGGGTTCTGCATCCCGGGAGGCGCTCCGCGCCGCCGTCGACCAGTTGGTCGCGACGACGGGCGTCACTGTGGCCACCGGCGATCAGCTGCTGAGCGTCGGCCGAGCCGTCGATGACTCGGCGCAGTTGCGCGCCATCCTCGCCGACCCCTCGGTCGCGCCGACGGACAAGTCGCGACTGGTGGCGCAGATCTTCCCGGGAATCTCGGCGACGGCGACGAAGCTCGTCGACACCATCGTGAGCGCGCGCTGGTCGAGCGGCGACGAGCTGGTCGACGGCCTCGAGCAGCTGGGCATCCGGGCGATCGCGCAGGGTGACAGCCACTCGGCGGTCATCGAATCCGAGTTGTTCGACTTTGCCCGCATCACCGCGGGCGACGCGCCGCTCGAGCTGGCCCTGGGCAGCAAGCTGGCCGACCCGAAGGGCAAGGCGGCGATCGTGCAGGAGCTCATCGGCACGAAGGCCCACGCCGGCACCGTCGCCATCATCGAGCACCTGGTGAGCAGCCCGCGCGGGCGCCGCATCGGCGAGATGCTGGCCGCCGCAGCGGACATCGTGGCCGCCGCCGGTGCGCGGCGCATCGCGACTGTGACCTCGGCGGCTCCGCTCAGCGCGGCCCAGCAGGAGCGGCTCACGAAAGCACTCGCCAAGCAGTACGGCAGCGACATCCAACTCCAGCTCGTGACCGACCCGGCCGTGGTCGGCGGCGCGCGGGTGCAGGTGGGCGACGACGTCATCGACGGCACGATCGCCTCGCGGCTTGCCGACCTCAAACTCCAGCTCGCCGGCTGACCCGGCAGAAGAACAAGGGAACCCCATGGCAGACATCACCATCAGCCCCGACGAGATCCGCGACGCGCTCCAGAGCTTCGTCGACTCGTACCAGCCCGCGCAGGCGAGCTCGACCGAGGTCGGCAGCGTGCTCGACACCGCAGACGGCATCGCCCATGTCGAGGGCCTGCCGGGCGCGATGGCGAACGAGCTGCTGCGCTTCGAAGACGGCACCCTCGGCCTCGCGCTGAACCTCGACGAGAGCGAGATCGGCGTCGTCGTGCTCGGCGAGTTCGACGGGATCGAGCAGGGCCAGAAGGTCACCCGCACCGGCGAGGTGCTCTCGGTGGCCGTCGGCGACGGCTACCTCGGCCGCGTCGTCGACCCGCTCGGCAACCCGATGGACGGGCTCGGCGAGGTCGCCACCGACGGACGCCGCGCCCTCGAGCTGCAGGCTCCCGGCGTGATGCAGCGCAAGAGCGTGCACGAGCCGATGCAGACCGGCATCAAGGCCATCGACGCGATGATCCCGATCGGCCGCGGTCAGCGCCAGCTGATCATCGGCGACCGCCAGACCGGCAAGACCGCCATCGCGATCGACACCATCATCAACCAGCGCGACAACTGGGCGTCGGGCGACGTCAACAAGCAGGTTCGCTGCATCTACGTCGCCATCGGCCAGAAGGGCTCGACCATCGCGGCCGTCAAGGACGCGCTCGAGGCCGCAGGCGCGATGGAGTACACCACCATCGTCGCCGCTCCGGCATCCGACCCGGCGGGCTTCAAGTACCTGGCGCCCTACACCGGCTCGGCCATCGGCCAGCACTGGATGTACGACGGCAAGCACGTGCTGATCATCTTCGACGACCTGAGTAAGCAGGCAGAGGCCTACCGCGCCGTGTCGCTGCTGCTGCGCCGCCCGCCGGGACGCGAGGCCTACCCGGGCGACGTGTTCTACCTGCACTCCCGTCTGCTCGAGCGCTGCGCCAAGCTGAGCGACGAGCTCGGCGCGGGATCGATGACCGGCCTGCCGATCATCGAGACCAAGGCGAACGACGTCTCGGCCTACATCCCGACCAACGTCATCTCGATCACCGACGGCCAGATCTTCTTGCAGTCCGATCTGTTCAACGCCAATCAGCGTCCGGCGGTCGACGTGGGCATCTCGGTGTCGCGCGTCGGCGGCGACGCCCAGGTGAAGAGCATCAAGTCGGTTTCGGGCACACTGAAGCTCGAGCTCGCTCAGTACCGTTCGCTCGAGGCCTTCGCGCTGTTCGCTTCCGACCTGGATGCCACCAGCCGCCGCCAGCTCGACCGCGGAGCCCGCCTCACCGAGCTGCTGCGCCAGCCGCAGTACTCGCCGTTCCCGGTCGAGAAGCAGGTCGTCTCGATCTGGGCGGGTACCAACGGCAAGTTGGACGACGTGCCCGTCGAAGACGTGCTGCGCTTCGAGGCCGAACTGCACGACTACTTCGCTCGCAACACCAAGGTGCTCGACACCATCCGCGAGAGCGGCAAGCTCGAGGACGACGTGAAGGCCGAGCTCGAGAAGGGTGTCGACGCCTTCAAGAAGGAGTTCCTCACCGGCGCCGGCCACCCGCTCGCCAGCGCGGGCAAAGAGGTCTTCACGCCGACCGAGGTCGAAGACGTCAACCAAGAGAAGATCGTGAAGAGCCGCCGCTAGGGCGGCCCTTCACGGGTCGAGTAGCCCGCCCCGCAGGGCGGCGTATCGAGACCCCACCACGACACGTAAAGGAAGGGAGGACCGAATGGGAGCCCAACTCCGCGGATACCGCGCTCGCATCAAGAGCGCGCAGACCACGAAGAAGATCACGCGCGCCATGGAGCTGATCGCTGCCTCGCGCATCCAGAAGGCCCTCGCCCGGGTCAAGGCCTCAGCGCCGTACGCCCGCGCCGTCACTCGCGCGGTCTCGGCCGTCGCCACGTACTCGAACGTGAACCACGTGCTGACCACCGAGCCCGAGAAGATCACGCGCGCCGCGATCGTCGTGTTCGCGTCCGACCGCGGTCTCGCCGGCGCGTTCAACGCGAACGTGCTGCGGGCATCCGAAGAGCTCGCGACCCTGCTGCACAGCCAGGGCAAAGAGGTCGTCTACTACCTGATCGGTCGCCGGGCGGTGGGCTACTTCAGCTTCCGCAAGCGCGCATTCGAGAAGGTCTGGACCGGCGACACCGACAGCCCGCAGTTCAGCACCGCGCAAGAGATCGGCAAGACGCTTGTCGAGAAGTTCGTGCAGGGCGAAGACGAGGGCGGGGTCAACGAGATCCACATCGTCTACAACCGGTTCGTGTCGATGCTGACCCAGGAGCCCGAAATGGTGCGCCTGCTGCCGCTCGAGATCGTCGAAGGCGTCGAAGCGCCCGAAGACAAAGACGCGGTCTTCCCGCTCTACGAGTTCGAGCCCGAGGCCGACACCGTGCTCGATGCGCTGCTGCCGGTCTACATCGACTCCCGCATCTTCAACGCGCTGCTGCAGTCGGCGGCGTCGAAGCACGCGGCCACCCAGAAGGCGATGAAGTCGGCCAGCGACAATGCCGACACCCTCATCCGCGACTACACCCGACTTGCCAACAACGCGCGTCAGGCCGAAATCACCCAGCAGATCTCTGAGATCGTGGGCGGCGCCGACGCCCTGAGCTCCGCGAAATAGATACGAGGAAACCCATGGCTACTGCGACCACCAAGGCACCCGCTGAGAAGGCGACCGCGAAGGCGCCTGCGAAGAAGTCCGGCTCGGGCGCCGGGTCGGCCGAAGCTGCCGGCCTCGGCCGCATCGCGCGCGTGACCGGCCCTGTTGTCGACATCGAGTTCCCGCACGATGCGATCCCCGACATCTACAACGCCCTGAAGACCACCATCACCCTGGAGGGCGTCGACAACGAGATCACTCTCGAGGTCGCGCAGCACCTGGGCGACGACGTGATCCGCGCCATCGCGCTGAAGCCGACCGACGGCCTGGTGCGCGGCGGCGAGGTGCGCGACACCGGTGCAGCCATCTCGGTGCCCGTCGGCGACGTCACCAAGGGTCACGTCTGGAACGTGACCGGTGATCTGCTCAACCCGGTCGAGGGCGAGAAGCTCGAGATCACCGAGCGCTGGCCGATCCACCGCCAGCCCCCGGCCTTCGACCAGCTCGAGTCGAAGACGCAGCTGTTCGAGACCGGCATCAAGGTCATCGACCTGCTGACGCCCTACGTGCTCGGCGGCAAGATCGGCCTGTTCGGCGGGGCCGGCGTGGGCAAGACCGTGCTCATCCAGGAGATGATCTACCGCGTCGCGGCGAACCACGGTGGTGTCTCGGTGTTCGCCGGCGTCGGCGAGCGCACTCGTGAGGGCAACGACCTGATCGGCGAGATGGAAGAGGCGGGCGTCTTCGACAAGACCGCCCTCGTCTTCGGTCAGATGGACGAGCCGCCGGGAACGCGTCTGCGCGTCGCCCTGTCGGCCCTGACCATGGCGGAGTACTTCCGCGATGTGCAGAACCAGGACGTGCTGCTGTTCATCGACAACATCTTCCGCTTCACCCAGGCCGGCTCCGAGGTGTCGACGCTGCTCGGCCGCATGCCGAGCGCCGTGGGCTACCAGCCGAACCTGGCCGACGAGATGGGCGTGCTGCAGGAGCGCATCACTTCGACCCGCGGTCACTCGATCACCTCGCTGCAGGCGATCTACGTGCCGGCCGACGACTACACCGACCCGGCTCCGGCGACCACCTTCGCCCACCTGGATGCCACGACCGAGCTGTCGCGCGAGATCGCGTCGCGCGGTCTCTACCCGGCCGTCGACCCGCTGACGTCGACCAGCCGCATCCTCGACCCGCGCTACCTGGGCGAGGACCACTACCGGGTCGCCACCACCGTCAAGCAGATCCTGCAGAAGAACAAGGAACTGCAGGAGATCATCGCGATCCTCGGTGTCGACGAGCTCTCCGAAGAAGACAAGATCACCGTCTCGCGGGCGCGCCGCATCCAGCAGTTCCTCTCGCAGAACACCTACATGGCGACCAAGTTCACTGGTGTCGAGGGGTCGACCGTGCCGCTGAAAGACACCGTCGAGAGCTTCGACGCCATCGCCAAGGGTGAGTTCGACAGCGTGGCCGAGCAGGCGTTCTTCAACGTCGGCTCGATCAGCGACGTTGAAGAGAAGTGGGCGCAGATCCAGAAGGAGAATTCCTGATCATGGCCGATTTGACGGTGAGCGTGGTCTCGGCGGACGCCGAGCTCTGGACGGGCGAGGCCCGTCAGGTGATCGCGCGCACCCTGATCGGCCAGATCGGCCTCCTGGCCGGCCATCAGCCGGTGCTCGGAGTGCTCGCCGAGGGAGAGGTGCGGATCACGACGCTCGACGGCGACGTCATCCGCGTCAACGCCCAAGACGGGTTCCTGTCGATGCAGAACAACGTCGTCACCGTGGTCGCGGGCGCCGCCGAACTGCTCTGACCCCTTATCGTTGAACGGGGGGTTCCGATGCTGATCGTCACCGCGGGCCTGCCTGGCGCGGGCAAGAGCACGATCGCCGAGGTGGTCGGTAACCGCATCGGAGCGCCGGTGGTGTCGGTCGACCCGATCGAATCCGCGATCCTGAGCGCGGGCATCGATGCCGATGAGCCGACGGGCCTTGCCGCGTACCTCGTCGCCGAGACCATCGCCGAAGCCGTGCTTGCCGGCGGTGGCACGGTGATCGTGGATGCGGTCAATGCCGTCGAGCCGGCCCGCGAGCAGTGGGTCAAGCTGGCAGCGCGGCAGAAGGTGGCGATCAAGTTCCTCGAGGTGATCTGCTCGGATCCCGAGCTGCACCGCACGCGCCTGGCGTCTCGCGGCCGCCGTCTCGCGCACATCGCCGAGCCGACCTGGCATGCCGTCGAGCAGAGCCTCGACGAGTGGGAGACATGGTCGGGCGCGACGGGCGCCGTGCCACGCATCACGCTGGACTCGGTGCAGCCCCTCGGAGTCAACGTCGAGCAGGCGCTCGCGTTCCTCGGCGCCTGATCGCGCGACCATCATGGCCCAGCCGCGATGCTGATCATCCTGCCGCCCTCTGAGACGAAGCGTGACGGGGGAGACCCGGCCCGTCCGCTCTCACTCGACGCGCTGAGCTACGGGCAGCTGACCAAGCCACGACAGCGGGCCCTCAGCGCGATGCGGCGGCTTGCGCGCAACCGCGGTGCCGCCGCGGCGCTCCGGCTCGGCCCGACGCAGGCACGCGAGCTCGAGCGCAACAAGCAGCTCGAGAGCGGACCCACGATGCCCGCGATCGAGCGGTTCGACGGGGTGCTGTACGAGGGTCTTGACGTGTCCACGTTGCCGCCGGTGGTGCGTGCGTTCGCACACGACCACCTGGTGATCGCCTCGGCGCTTTTCGGGCTGGTCGGCCCCGACGATCCGATCCCGGCGTATCGGCTCTCGCCCGACTCCCGGTTGCCCGCCACGCCGCTGAAAGCGCTGTGGTCGGGGCCGGTGGCTGCGGTGCTCGCTGCCGAGCCGGGGATGATCCTGGATCTGCGCTCCGAGGCGTACGTAGCTCTCGGGCCCGCGCCCTCGCGTTCCGAGTCGTGGTACCTACGCGTCGTGACGGAGGGCGACGACGGGCGCCGGCGCGCCCTCAACCACTTCAACAAGAAGGGCAAGGGTGAGTTCGTCCGTGCGATCCTGCTAGCCGGCATTGATCATCCGGATGCCACCTCGCTGATCGCCTGGGCCGCGACTGGCGGCATCCGGCTCGAGTTCGGCGCCCCGGGTGAGCTTGACCTCGTCGTCTGAGATCAGGCGAACGACGACCTGAAGCACCCGGCCACGTGGTCGTCGACCAGACCGCCGGACTGCATCAGGGCGTAGATGGTGGTGGGCCCGACGAAGCGGTAGCCGACCTTCTTGAGCGCGGCGCTGAGGGCTGTCGACTCGGCCGTCACGGCGGGCAGTTCGGCGAGGCTGGCGGGCGGCCGGTCACGGCGCGCGGGTGCGAAGCCCCAG
>Ga0207711_10003173_pt1 | contig 14333 bp, 12 predicted proteins | sample KBSS34metaG_FD_184401 | JGI IMG/M metagenome (GOLD analysis project Ga0207711, IMG submission 184401) | Switchgrass rhizosphere microbial communities from Kellogg Biological Station, Michigan, USA - KBS S3-4 metaG (SPAdes) (version 2) | ecosystem: Host-associated > Plants > Roots > Rhizosphere...
ATGCCACGGCGGCCTGGTCGCGCAATAATTGCTGCTCGAGCTGCGCCGAATCGAGTTTGGCGATCAGATCGCCCTTCTTCACGAAATCGCCTTCGCGCACGGCCAGTTCCGTCATGCGCCCGGCGGTCTTGAAGGAGAGGTCCACTTGAGTGAGCTCCAGATTGCCCGAGACCTGGATCGCATTCGTGTTGTTCATGCGGCCCGAATACCAGTACCAGGCGCCTCCGCCCGCGGCGGCCAGCACGAGAAGAATCAGGACTACTCGTCGTCTCTTCATTTCTGGACATACTCCTGAATGGCGCCGGTGGCCGTAGCCAGTTCCAGGCGGGCAAGGTTGTAGTTATAGAGCGCGTCGACTTGGTTGTCGCGCGCGCGATCCAAACGGTTTTGAGCATCCGTCACTTCCAGCGAATTGGCCACGCCGGCCTGATAGCGGCGCTGGGCTTGCTCCAGCTCGCTCTGCGCCAGCGTCAATCCCTGAGCCGCCGTCTGCACCTGGCTGTCGGCCGAGCGCAAACTGTCGAGCGCCAGGCGCACATCCAGTTCCACCTGCAACCCTAAGTCGCGGGTGCGAATTTCTTCCTCACGCATCTGCAATAGGCTCTCTTGCTTTCGAGAAGACCGCCGGCCGCCGTCGTACAGTGGCACTTTGAGCTGCACGCCGAGGGTGTGGGTCGGATGCGCGCCCACGATCTCATTTCCAATGGTCCCGTAATCGCCGTATGCTGAAACGGAGGGTAGCCGTTCGGCTTCCACCGCCGAATAGTTCATTTTGGCGGTCTGCTGGTGCTGCTCCTGAGCCTTCAGGTCCGAGCGGCCCTTGCGTGCCGCTACAAGCAGCGCTTCCACCGCCCCTGTGTCCACCGCCTGATAGGCCAGTTTGTCGCTCAGCGCCACGTCCACTTTCAGATCCAGCCCCATGGCCCGCAGCAATTGCAGAACCGCACGGCGGCGATTATTCTCGGCGACCGTCAGGCGCTGGCGATCGTTGGCCAGCTGCACTTGGGCGCGGGTGACCTCGATACCCGTGCCCGTGCCGGCATCCTTCTGCGACTGTGCCAGCCGCTCCAGAGCCTGGGAAAGTTCCACATTGGCGCGAGCGGCCTCGAATGCGGCGTCCTCACGCAGGCTCGCCAGATAGGCGCGCGCCACTTGCTCGCTGACCTGGTCTTTAGCCACATCCAGATCCGCCTTAGAGGCCTGCAAACCAGTGCGGGATGCCTGATATTTCCGGATCGTCGTGAAATCCAGCACAGTTACTTGCGCTGAGGCGCGCGCCTCGAAGATGCTGAACGGCCCCACGATGCTCGGAATGGCGAATCCGGGAAAATCAAAATTGAAACCGAAGGTGTGCAGGTTGACGGTTTGGGTGCGTTCATTCACCGCGCCATCAACATTAGGAAAAAAGGCCGAGCGGGCCTGATTTACGTGCGTTTCCGACACCCGGACCGATTGCTCCGCCAGCGCCACTCGGGCGCTGCCTTCCGGCGTCAGCGCGATATCCACGGCGCGTTTCAAACTTAATTGCATGACCTCCTGAGCCCGACCCAGCGGAACAAATGCCACCAGGCTCAGAACAAGCCAGGAAAAACGACGCTTACCCTTCATCTTTTCAGTCACTCCCTTTGGATGCCGGCGCTCTAAACCCGGCGGCAACAAACCGCACCGCCCGGTCGACCAGCGCCTCGCGGTCTGAAATATCGCATACACCGTTTGTGATCTTGGGGTAAATTCTTCCCCACAACATCGTGTGCGTCATCACGCCCACCGAAAAATGCAGCCGCCACAATAACTCCGAGGGCGGCAATTCCGGCAACGCCTTGGACAAAGCCTCGATGAAACGCTGTGATACCGGAGCCAAGTGCTTGTGGAAAACGCGCTCGACAAACAGCTCCGGGTTCGAAAGAATCCTTCCGATCAGCGGCACCACGGCGTCCACCTTTACCCGCATTACGGGGCCCATAAACGCGGTCAGAATTTCTTCGACGGTTGGATTCGGACCGGCCGCTTTCAGCAGCTCGAATCGTTTCTTGTTTACCGGCTCGATGCGGCGAGCCACGATGGCATCTATCAAACTGTCTTTGGATTGAAAATGATAGTTGATGGCCGCTAGATTGACCTCGGCCGCCGTAGTGATGTCACGTAACGACGTGCCATCAAATCCATTCATTCCGAATAGCCTCTCCGCTGCGTCCAGGATTCTAACCTTGGTATCTACTCTTTCGGTCATACGTTCGTTTCAATCATACGGCTGAATTGAGCCCGCCGTCAAGAAAATCTTTCCATCACGTGCAGATCCTGCGGCCAGGAGACTTTCGTTTGCGAACACACTGAATCGTAATATTGCCGCGTTATCATTAACTTAGCACCAGATTGGCTTTGGAATCAGGGTTGCTACTGGTGCGCGGAGTAGGCAGTATTCAATGGATCCCCGTTATCTTGCAATTATCCCCTCTATAGTCGTCCTGTTTTCGCTTTCGGCCGGGTTTTTGATCCGGAGCTTCCTGAGAGGTTTAAGGTTGCCCGGGTGTAGCCGGTGCGGCGCGGCGAAAGTTCGCCGGTCTCGCTCAACAGGCATTATTGACGCAGTGGCATCAGTATTCCTGCTGCGGCCCTTCCGCTGCTCGGGATGCCGCTTGCGATTTCTCGCACCGCGCTTCCTGGAGCCGCGATCTCTTAAGAAAAGCGCTAAGCCTTCGCGGGAGCGAGTACTGGTGCATTAGCCAGCAAGGCGTCTTCAAATCCAAAATCCGGCTTAGGAAAGCCACGATTGCGCACGTACCAGCGGTGCGTTTCCTTTAAGCCCGTGACGAAGTCCGTGGGTTTGAATTTCAAGACCCGCTGAGCCTTGGCCGTGACCAGGGTGATGGGCGGGACGTCGAAATAGACTCCGAAGTACAGCTTGGGACCCATGGGATGCCCCCCGGCGCGCAAAATGTATTCGCGCGGGATGCGCACAAACTTGGGCTGCTTGCGGCAAGCCTTGGCGAAAGCATCCACCGCGTCGGTCTGGGATATCGGACGGGAATTCGCGACGTTGAAGGCGTGGCCCACGGCGGCCGGCTCGTCGATCGCACGAATCGCTGCCTTGACCAGGTCCTTGATGTAGACGAACTGCATAAGACGGCGGCCGTCGCCCGGGATGATAATAGGGCGTCCGGCGCGCAAGCGATCCCAGAAGAAGGCTTCCCGGTAATACGGATTGCCCGCCCCGTAAATGTACGGCGGACGCAGCGTCACCACCGGCAGTCCGATGCGCTGGTGCAGCCGGAACAATGCCCGCTCGCTCATCGCCTTATTGCGAACGTACAATTCCGGAGCGTCATCCGGCGCCAAAGCGTCACCCTCATGGTGATTCAGGCCATCGCCATACGCGGCCACGCTCGACATGAAGATGTAGCGCTTAATGTTGTCGCCCGCGGCGCGCACTGTGGCTTCCACGTGACCAGCAGTGGTTCCACGATCCCCGTCGTAGACGTTGTCGAAGACCAGCTCGAACTTCGTTCCAGCCAACGCGGCGCGAACCGCTTGCGCATCGTTGCGGTCGGCCACGATATTGCGGACCTTGCGGCCTAGATTATGTTTGGCACGGCGATGCATGATCGCAACGCTGTGGCCGGCCTTAAGCAGCTCTGCCACCAGCGTCTGGCCGACGAATCCTGTTCCTCCGATAACGAGGCAATTCATGGGCAAGCCGGACGCGCGCGAGACGAGATCAGTCGTAATACTCCAGGCCCAAGTGCGTGATCAAGTCCTCGCCGCGCATCCACCGGAGCGTGTTCTTCAGCTTCATCAATTGGATGAAGATGTCGTGCTCAGGGTAGAGTCCGGGCGCGGTCATGGGGGCCTTGAAATAGAACGAGAGCCATTCCTGGATGCCACGCATTCCGCAGCGCTGGGCCAGATCCATGAACAAAACCAGGTCCAGGACGATGGGCGCGGCAAGAATAGAATCGCGGCACAGGAAATCGATCTTGATCTGCATGGGATACCCCATCCATCCGAAGATGTCGATGTTGTCCCAGCCTTCCTTGGAATCGCCACGCGGCGGATAGTAATTGATCCGGACAGCGTGATACAGATCCTTATACAGCTGCGGATACAACTTGGGCTGAAGAATCTGTTCCAGCGAGCTGAGCTTGGTCTCTTCCTTGGTCTTGAACGACCCTGGATCTTCCAGCACCTCGCCGTCGCGATTTCCCAGAATATTGGTCGAGAACCAACCCGAAATTCCCAGCATCCGCGCCTTCAAGCCCGGCGCGATCAGGGTCTTCATGAAGGTCTGGCCGGTCTTGAAATCTTTCCCGCAGATAGGAAGATTTCGCTCGCGCGCCAGTTCCTGGAGCGCGGGAGTATCGGTGGTCAGATTGGGAGCGCCATTGGCGAATGGAACACCGGACTTGAGCGCCGCGTACGCGTAAATCTGGCTGGGCGCGATTTCCGGATCGTTCTGCATCAGCCCGCACTCGAAGTCCTTGAGCGTCTTGTGAACCGCCGCAGGCCGGTGGAATACTTCGGTGGAGCCGCACCAGATCATCACATTGCGGGCAGTGTTGTTGGTTTTGCGGAATTGCTCGATATCTTCCATGAGCATGTCCGCTTTATCCATCTTGGTCTTGGCTTCTTTGACGTTGGGGCCGTTAATCCGGCGGATATATTCCGGATCGAAGACCGCTTTCATTGGCTTGATGGCCGAAAGGGGCGTCTTGAGCTCCTCAAGCTGCGTCTTTTCGAGAACTTTGGCGTTGACCGCCGCCTCGTAAGCCGTGTCCTCGTAAATGTCCCAGCCGCCGAAGACCAGGTCGTTCAAGCCGGCCAGCGGGACAAAGTCCTTGATCATCGGGGAACGGTCGTCGGTGCGCTTTCCCAGGCGGATGGTCGCGAGCTGAGTCAGCGATCCGATGGGTTCCGCCGTGCCGCGCTTGATGGCTTCGACCCCGGCTATAAAGGTCGTGCTCACGGCGCCGATACCGGGAATCAAGACGCCAAGTTTTCCGTCCGCGGGCGCAATCTGGACGTTATCGCGATTGGGCAACTGCAACTCCTCCTGGCCTACTGGGGCCTATCGGGCTTGTCCTCTGGACACCGGCACTGGTCTCGGGCCGTATCATGCAGGAAGCGGCGAAGACGCGCGAGGGCAAAACACCTGTCTTGATATACTAGCATCTCATGCAGAATCGCGCGACTGCGACCATCTCCGCGATCCTGGTGGATGACGAAAAACTCGCCTCCGAGGAGCTGGCCTACCAGCTCAAGGAGTTCCCCGACATCGACGTCATCGCCACGGCTTCCAACGGTCTCGAGGCGCTCAAGCTGATCCAGGATCTGGAGCCGGATCTGGTGTTCATGGACGTGCAGATGCCTGGTTTGGACGGCATGAGCGTCATCCGGAAATTGCGCGAGCAGGATATTCCCCTGCCCTATTTCGTCATGGCGACGGCCTACGATCAGTACGCCGTCGAGGCGTTCCGCTGGGAGGCGCTCGATTACGTCCTGAAGCCCGTCGACAAGGAACGGTTGACGGTAGCCATAGAACGCGCACGCAAAGCGGTCAGCGATCGGAATAAAGGTGCTCCCCCTGAGCCGGCGTCACCCAAGCCGGCACTACAGCGCAGTAAGCTCCTGGTTCGCAGCAACCAGCGTAACTTCATCGTGGACGCGCAGGATGTGGTCTACGCCACCATCGACGACGGCCTGATCACGGTGGTCGCGAGCAACCTCGAAGGCCAGTCCAATTACCGCACTATCGAGGAGCTGCAATCCAACCTCGATCCCGATACCTTCTGGCGAGTGCATCGGTCGTACTTAGTGAACATCCACCGGATTAAGGAAGTGATCCCGTGGTTCAAATCCAGTTTCCAACTCCGCATGGACGACAAGAAGCAGACTGAGATTCCAGTAAGCCGCGTCCAGACCAAGCGTCTACGAGCCCTGTTGAAACTGTGAGGGACCGTTACCTAGAAGATCTCCAGGTTGGCGAGAAGACCCAAACGGGTTCGCTGACCATGACAGAGGCGGATATCCTCGATTTCGCGCGCCGCTTCGATCCGCAGCCCATGCACACCGATCCGCATGTGCCCGGTGGATTGATCGCCAGTGGATGGCACACCGCAGCCGTGGTGATGCGTCTGGTTGCGGACGCTCGGCCGCTGGGAAGTTTGCCGCTGCTGGGGCTCGGCGTCGACGGAATCCAGTGGCCGTTGCCGGTGCGCCCCGGCGACACTATCCGGGTCGAGACGGAAGTACTCGACATCCGTCCTTCTAAGTCACAACCCACCTACGGCGTCGTTAAGATGAGGTCTACGGCGCGGAATCAGAAGGGCGAAGTTGTGTACGTCGTGACACCCAATTGTTGGGTCCCCCGCCGTCCGGCCTAATTCCTCTTGCCCCTGAGGTCGTCCAGACGAGCCATGATCGATGGGCTTTCGTCCAGCAGATTGGACAACGCCTCCTCGGGAGCCGCGCTGCTCTTCTCCGGACGCGCCACCGGACCTTCGATCTGCGCCGCCAACTGCTCGCGAAGCCCTTTCGGCAACACGCTGTCCAGGTATTCGAGCGCGACGCCGCGAAGCTTGGCATCTTCCGTGTACAGCGCGCGAAACGCCAGCCGGACAGATTGTTGCGGCAGCACTAGACCCAGTAGCGTCGAGACATGCGTCATCACATGAGACGCTCTTTCACGCAACACCTCGTCGACTAGCTGAAGGTCCCCGTCCTCTACCGGCGCTTCCGAACGTTTCGACAGAGCCTTTCGGCCGGCCGTCAGCTCGCTGGCGACGATTTCGAAAACCGCCGCAGGCTGCGGACGGAACTCCGAATTCTCCTGAAGCATCTTCTCGAGCCCGCGAGCGCAACGTTGTCGAATTTCGAAACGCTCGTCGCGCAATTGCCGGAAAAGACCCTGCCAAGCCAAAGAACTTTTCGAGGCCGCCAGCAGCCGCGGAATGCGCCGCCTTACTTTTTCGTTTTCCATCGGATCAGCCAGGCGATCCGCGAGTTGTCCCGCGATATGATCCGCGGCCCGCGACAGAGCCTCGTGAGCGGCGCGCGCCGTTTCATCGCGTCCCAGCAGTTCGATCACTTGTGGCACCAGCAGGGGATCCCGGAGATCGATAGCATGTAGCGCCGCCCGCGCGCGCAACGGATCCTTGGATCGAAGCTCGGCCAGCCGCCGCAAGGTGATATCGGCCGGATGAACTGGCCCTCCGTCCGCCGCATGCTGACCCGCTTCCACGCTCGCCATCATCGACGACGAGCGCAGCACGATGGATCGGGTGACGGCGTCTTCGGCTTCTTCCAGAGGAATGACGACAGTGTGCCGGGCCAGACCTTTTTCGAGCACCGCCACGTAAGCCCGATCTAGCCTCAGCGCGAGCCACGACGCGATTCCGGCCCAAACGGCGGTGGCGGCAAGGATGGATCGGAAGGAAGCCTCCGCGGGCAGCACCAACAATAGCTGAATCGACGCTGCGGCCAATCCCTCGCCCACGCGGTCCGCGCCGATATCGATCACGGTCTTGACCGAGCGCCGCTCGGCCGCGGGCATGGGCGTGTAGAACAGCTCATAGCCGGAGCGGAAAAGCGATCCTCGCAGCAAGACTTCCAGTCCCCGGCTAAAGAAGATGGCCGCCGCGCCGGGAACCAGCAATGACACCAGGCTGGCTCCGGTGACTGCCACCGGCAGCGCAGCCACGGTGTGTCCCGGACCGAATCGCTTCAACCAAATCCGGCTGAGTCCTGCTTGCACCGCGAAGGTCGCCAACGAAGTGGATGTGTAAAAAATCGCAAAGAAGCGGCTGAGGCCGGCGCCCTTGCCAAATTGCGCGAGCGCGCTGGAGCGGAAAAGATAGTCCAGACCGGCAGCGCTCATCGAGATCAGCATCACAAAGGCGGCCAGTCCGACCAGGTAAGGAGCGCCCGAGATTATTTCCGGTAAAGAAGGAATCTCCTGTTTCTGTTCCGTCGATTGGGCCGGTGCGAATCGGAACAGCGCCAGTCCGCCCGCGAGTTGCAGCACCGCCAGCAGGATGAGCAAATCGGCGCTCGAACTCAGTGCAGCCACTCGCTCCGCCATCAGGCCGCCCGCCAAGCTTCCCAGCGTTCCGGCCGCGGCAATTTGACCGAATCGCCGGCGAGCTTCGCGCGGATCGAAACGTTCGCTGGCCAAGGCCCAAAAACCCGAAAGCATCACCGGCCCCAGAGCCATGATGTGGATATAGATGAAGGCTGCGACGGGACGCGGAAACGTGGTCAGCAGCATCCACTCGGCTACATGCAATCCCGCGCCTAGAAGATACACCGAAGGAATCAGGCGGTAGGGACCAAAGCGATGCACCAGCCGGGCGCTGAACAGCGCGACGATGATGGAACAGACGGCCGCCGCGCCCACGGCTGGAGGAAGGTCGGTCGCCGGGAACACCGTCAGGAACAGGCTGTCGCGCGTGGTCTTCGCGGCCAACTGCCAGGCCATCATGAGGAGCGACACCAGGATCGCCTGGCGGGCGGCGGAAGAATTCGGAAGCCCGGGGATTTTCATGCTAGAACGGGCGCGTCCGCGGTCTTGGGCGGATAGGCCTTATCCGAGTTCCGCCGGTGCGCGCGTGCGATTCCGAACGCCACGGCGATCCACGCCATGGTCAGCACCAGATTGATGACCGCGAAGCCCTGGATCCCCAGCTCGAAAGCGGATCCCACTCGGACCACGCCGGCTTCGAGCACATCTCCGGCACGTTTGAAGAAGGTGTCGATCGCCGCCTTGGCTTTGTACTTCGCTTCCCGGCTGGTGGGCAGGAACAGGGCGTGTATGGTGGTGTTCTGAACGGAGTAATCCGCGCCGTTCTCCAGGATCTTCAGCCAGCGTATCACCGGCAATACCGGCAGCCACAGCAGAAACGAATAACTTCCCATGGCTAGTGCAGGAAGGATGAATAAGGCTCCACGAACTCCGGCATAGCGAAAGATGCGCGACACGGCGAACATCTGCAACGCCAGCGCGACGCTGTTGTACCAGACTTCGTAGTGTCCGTAAAACTCTCCGATGATCCTTTCCTGAAGGCCGATATCGGATCCGGCCACGCGAATGGCGTCGGCCGTGACCAGCTTACCCAGCAGGAACTCTCCGGAATTGTTGACGATGTTCAGCAGCAGGACCAGCAATGCGATCAGCAGCAGGTAGCGGTCGCGCAGCAGCAATTCAAGCGCGCCGGTGCTAGCCAACGGAGCTTCCGCATGTCCAGCGGGCAGATGGACCGCCTCAACCGCGGCCCGATGATGGATCGCGCGGCTGATCAGAATGCACACCAGCAGGAGTGCGGCCGCGATCAGCATCAAGGGATACGGCCCGGTGAAGCGCATGACCATAGCAGCCGCTTGTGCTCCGACTAGGCTCCCCAGTGACCCTCCGATCGCGATCGCCGGAAACAACCGCTTTCCGTGGGGTTCGGAATACAGATCGTTGGCAAACGACCAGAACAGCGCCACGATGAATACGTTAAAGATCCCCACCCACAGGAAAAACACCACGCCTTCGCGGACTCCCGCGACACCAAAAACGTAAAACAGAACCAGATTGGCTACAAAGATCAGCGTGACCCAAGTGATCAAGCGGATCCGGCTGACCCGTGAAGCCAGAGCGCCGTATGCCGGTACGATCCCCAACAAGAGCAGCGCTTGCGCTGCGGCCGAATAGGCCTTCACCTCGGCGCCGCCCTGAGTCAGGATAAGAGGCTCCCGAACGGTTTTCAGAAGGTAGTAGCTCATCAGCAGCAGGAAGGAGTTCAGGGCCAGCAGCAGGACGCCGGTGCCCTCACCCGCCCGCACATCGGCTAAAAGAGACAAAACCCGTTCCGCGATGCTTTTGGGCCCGGAATCAGCCGCGCCGGCAGACATGTGATTTAGCGGCCCATTTTACTACAACGGAAGGTGATAAACTTCTGCTAAATTATGCCAACCCCGCGTCATCATTACGCCCTCACGACGATTCTGCTGCTCATTCCCTTCACTTTCCTCCACGCTGCCGACGCCCTCACGCCGCAGCAGCAAGAGGATTTCCTGGCCAAGGCCAAAATCACGAAGAGTAAAGACGCGAAGAAAGGGACCACGGGAACCTCGCGCGTTACGCTGACCGACGGCACATTCACGCATGACGCCAGCGTACAGACCATCGACGAGTCTAAACAATTCTTTCTGAACGAAATCGGCTTCAAGGACTCCTACAAATTCAACATCGCAGGCTGGAGGGTGGCGCGGTTGGTAGGAATCGAGGACATGGTTCCTCCCTCGGTGAAGCGCTCCTATGATGGAAAGTCGGCCTCCTTCACGTGGTGGATCGATAACGTGATGATGGACGAAACCGATCGCCGGGCAAAGAACATGCAAGCCCCCGACGCGAACACCTGGAACCAGGAAAACAACATCATGCAGGTCTTCGATCAGTTGATTTACAACGTGGACCGTAACCAGACCAATATGATGATCGACCAGGGTTGGCACCTTTGGCTGATTGACCATAGCCGCTCTTTCCGTACCAGCAAGACCCTGAAGGATCCGAGCGTCCTAAAGGTGATCGACCGCACCATGCTGGCAAAAATGAAAACCTTGGACGAGGCGATGCTGACCAAGGAACTCGGCAAAGACGTGAACAAAACGGAAATTCAAGGCCTGCTAGCCAGGCGCGATCTAATCGTAAAGACGTTCGAAGCCAAAGGCGATAGCGCTCTGTTTGACCGTCCCAAAAGGTAGGTTGGCGATTAAGGCCGCCCCTTTTGAACGGACCTGCGCAGGCGCGAATTATCGGGCTCTAAAGCCGCTGCCGATCTGAGGTACTGCGGCACGTTCCCGCCCTCCAGGGGCAATTCGAGACGCCGGCTGCGATGGATGGCGAAATACTTACCGTCCTCAATCAGCAGAAACGCCGGCGGTCCGTCGAAGGGTTTCGATAGTCCTACGTCGATCGCGATCACCTTGCCGCCGAACCTAGGCATTACGGCCAACTGCGGAGTGTGTCCGATCACAATGTGCCGCGCCTGGTGCGTCGCCAGGACGCGCGGCAGCAGTTCGGCCATTCCCTTATCGTCCTCCGGCAGTTGAGCCAGGCCGCGATACCACAGGGGGCCTTCCTCGTCGGTGACCATGCCTTTGGCGAGCTTAGTGAAATCGGACAGCTCCTCCCGAACTTTGTTATTGATTTCGGAGCGGCTCAACGCGGAATACTTCTGGCTGATTCCACCGTGAACAAAAATCGCATCGTTGATCTTGACGATGGTGTTCCGCTGGCGTAGCCACTTTCCGTATTTGCCGCCGGGTTGAAATGCCTGGCGTTGCTCCACCCATCCCAAGGGATGCTCGTCCTCGAACTTCTTGCGCCACGCGTTCTCGTCCGCGGGTGGCGTGCCCTGGCGTTTGAGATCGTCCAGGTCCGAGCGCATTCGGCGGTCGCGGAGTTCTTTGGAATTGGGCGCCTGAAACCCGGCGAAGTCGTCCTTAGTCACGTAACGCAGGTCGCCATAAAGATCCATGGCCTCATGATTTCCGATCAGGGCATGCAACCGCCCGCCGGCTTTGCGAGCCTGCGGCTCCAGTTCCATCAACAGGTCCAGCACTTGGGCGGAATGATCGCCTCGATCGACGAAATCGCCGGTTAGCACCAGATGGGTGTCGCCTCCGGACCAGGCGTTCTTGGCATCCACCAGGTTCGCCGTGCGGAGCAATTCCAGGAAACGCTGATAATCGCCGTGAACGTCGCCCATCGCCACGATCCGGTGAACATCTTGGAACGTATCTTGAGACGTATCGGGAAGATTCTGGCTGAACGCCAGTACCGGCGCCCACAGGAGAGTCAGGCACGCAGCGTGGCGCGTCATAGCTGACCAGTCTAGCACTCCGATTCGGGCGCGAAACAAAGCGCAGATCCGCAGTATCAGCATAGTGCTTGCCACACTGCTATTCTGTGAGTGACATGGGCGAACTTCTTGAAAGGAGTAACGGAGATGGAGGACGATAACAAGCTTTCGTACTTTTTCCTAGGCTTGGGACTAGGCGTAGCCGTGGGGGTGCTGTTCGCACCTAAATCCGGCGCCGAGACGCGGGACTTTCTGCGCAGCAAGGCGGAAGAGGGTGGCGATTATGTGAAGCGTCGCGCGGAGGATCTGCGTGATACCGCAGCCGATGCGATCGACCGGAGCAAAGATACGCTTCGTCGTCATAAGGACAACTTGGCGGCGGCGGTGGATGCCGGCAGACAGGCTTACCGCGAAACCGTCAAGAATCCGCAGCCCGAATAAAGACCGGGCCGGCCGGCGCGGGACGGAGGGCTCGCGCGAGTCATATGGATAACCAGACAATATTTCTTGCACTGATTGCCGTGTTCGTGGCAATCTCCGCGGCCGCTCTGATCTTTCAGGCGGCCATGCTGTATGGAACCTATAAAGCCTCGAGGGAACTGCGCGACCGGATCGTCCCGCTGACGGTCAAAGTAGATGCCCTGGTGGAGACATCGCGTACCACCATCGACGAAGCGCGAGTCAGGATGGGAGAAATCACCAGCCGGGCGAATCAGATCCTGGACGTCGCCAGACAGCAAATGGAGACCGTGGAAGAGGTGCTGCAGGACGCTTCGTTAAGGACGCGCCGGCAATTGGAGCGCGCCGAAATCGTGGTGGATGATGCCCTGACCCGCGCCCAGGATACCGTCGAGCTGGTGCACAAAGGGATCTTGGCCCCGATCCGCGGAATCAACGGCGTGGCCGCCGGGGTTCGCGCCGCGCTCACCTTCCTGATGCGAGGCACCCGCCCCAGCCCGGATCAAGTCACCGTCGACGAAGAGATGTTCATCTAGCTCAGCCGGCCCCGCCATTTGGAGTAGACTAGTTTCCAAAGTGGTTCGGAGAGCTGTATTCCTTTTGATCCTTCCGCTGGCGGGCTGGGCAGCCGGTCCCACCGTAGCGGAAACCGCGCGCGCAGTCAGAGCCGCGGGCCTGGATCTCGACCAGTGCTATCGCGTTCGCGATCTCAGCCTATACAAAGACGACATTAAGCTGTATTTCAACGACGGCTATCTGATTTTTTCCAAACCCGTGGCCGGAGAGCGCATCGCCGCGGTCTTCACCGCTGATGTCGATGGAGGCGACGGGGAGGTCCTGCTGCTGCCGCCGCAGCGCGGTGAACGGCAGTCGCTGGCGCGCTTCACCGGATCTCCGAATCTCAACGAACACTTTAGCCGGGCGCTGCTCCTCTTCACCGGCGATTCCGGGCGGCAACTTCTGGAGAGTATCGAGAAGGGCTCGGGACGCAAGGCCCCGGAGATGGCCCCGTTGCTGGCCGAACAGTGGACACCGGTCGTTTCAAACATTCTGGATAGCTTCGCGCCGCGCATCGCCGGCGACCTGCTTACGCCGGGCCGCACAGACGGGCTGCTATTAGCCGCGCTGGCCGGTAAAGCGCTCGGAAATTTCGACGTGATTTACGATCCCGCCGCAGCCGAACAGGTGGTCGTCGGGCAGTTGATGGAGCGCGACCAACGCTTGGTCTATGATGTGTGGACCAGGTTTACGGCCCGGCGCTTCCGCACCGGATCGGCTACCGCTCCGGAGCCGCTGTTCTCGCTGACTCAATTTCGCATCGAGGCCTCGCTCGACGAAAACCTGCGGCTGAAAGCGATCACCCGCGCCACTCTGAAGGTAGGTTCCCAGGTATTGCGCACCTTCGCATTCGAAGTTTCGCGCGCGGAACAGGTCACTTCGGCGCGGATCGATGGCACCCCCGCAGAGTTGCTGATCAGCGAATCTACCCGCAGCCGCGCGCTGCGCGCCGACGAAAACGACGTCTTCCTGGTCGCTACACCCGATTTCTTGGCGCCCGGCAGCACCCATCGTATCGAGATCGAGCACGAAGGTGAACTGATCACCAGCGCAGGCAACGGAGTGTATTCCGTCGGGGGCCGCTCCACTTGGTATCCCCGCAGCGGTTCAGCTTTCGCGGAGTACGATCTGGTCTTCCGCTATCCCCGGCGTCTCACGCTGGTCACTCCGGGCGACATCGTCGCCGACACCATCGACGGCGATTGGAGGAACACCGAGCGCCGCACGGCCGCGCCCATTCGGGTGGCCGGATTCAATCTCGGAAATTATGAGAAGAGTTCCCTGTCGGCGGGCGGGCTCACCGTGGACGTGTACGGAAACCGCAATCTGGATCCCGCGCTGCGGCCGCCGGCCACGACCACCACGTTTTCCCGGGTGGTCCCCACAGGCCCGCGCACTCCTCCACGGGAAGAGGTGACCACCATCGTTCAACACCCGACGCCGCCCGACCCTCTGGCGCGACTAAACGCCGTGGCG
>Ga0207711_10003178_pt1 | contig 14324 bp, 10 predicted proteins | sample KBSS34metaG_FD_184401 | JGI IMG/M metagenome (GOLD analysis project Ga0207711, IMG submission 184401) | Switchgrass rhizosphere microbial communities from Kellogg Biological Station, Michigan, USA - KBS S3-4 metaG (SPAdes) (version 2) | ecosystem: Host-associated > Plants > Roots > Rhizosphere...
TAGGCCCCCAAAGTGTTGGGTTCTCCTCCTGCAACAGCTCGCGCGAAAAGGCTGTTGTGCTTGAAAATAAATTCGCTGGTGCTGTTGGCCGGAATTTGGGCCGTCACCTTGAGCCAACCTTCGGTTGCGGATGGATCGTAGTCCTCAGCGTGTTTCAATTCAAACGTTTTGTAGTCAACCAGCGGGCTGATCTTCACTTTGTCATCTGGCACCAAAAAACCGACCAATTGCTCGTTCGCGCCTGCCGCACGCAGAACGTTTGCGTTTGCTTCGCTGACGTCCACGTCTTTGACTCCCCGGGCCTTGACTTCTTGCAAGAGCAAGTCACTATCGTGGTTCCGTTTCAGCAATGTCAGGAGTTCCTCCTGAGTCAGCGGCTTCAAAAAGCGTGCATAGCACTTCTGACAGGCATCCAGACTGACCGCGATTAGTGCGGCGATTTCGGCGGGACGGCGCTTTCCTTCGGAGCCCGCAGATACGATGGCCTCCAGCTGCGACCGACCCAAATCGAAGGCTATCCCTCGATCTTGAATCCCCTTGATCACAAAATTCATTTCGATGACGTCACTTTTCAAGGCTTCCAGTAGCGGATCGAACTCGACTGGCGGGGATGCTGGTTTGACTTGGGCGACGCCACCAGAACAGGTGAGGACGATGATTGAGACTAGACTTCGAAGACTCATTGAACCCCATTAAACCTATCTTTGATTTCTTGCGCTTTCTTTTCCCTGTCCTTCTTCTCTTTGTCCGCCCGTTCCTTGTCTTGCTTCTCCTTCTCCTCCTTTAGGCGTTGTTCATCGTCGGCAGGCTGGCTTTTTTGTTTTGTCTCCTCAGCTTTTGAAGGCGACGGATTGCGTCTACCGCCTTGCGGTGTGGGCAGTGCTAAGGAGACATACACAATTGGAGCGCCTGTCGTTGACACCTGAAAATCGCCTAGCGGGAATCCGCCGTATTTTACCTTGAAACCCACGGATTGGCCGTTCGTTATCGAGACGCTGTCTTTGGAAGCCGCCGCTTCAGTCTGACCGTTCACGGTCTTGACGATTCCCCCTGGAATGTTAACCGCTTGGTAAGTCAGTGCCGATTGGCTGGCGATGCCTACCATACCGAACACGGTGCCCCGGACCATTAGATCTTCCTTCAGCACGATCGCGCCGTCGTTCATATCAAATTGCGCCTGAACCGAACCGGAACCCGATTCCCAGGAAATCGTGTGGGCGCCGGGGTGCCACTGTGTCGCGAACTCTCCGGCGCTGTCGCTAGCCTGATCCACACCATCAATCTTCAACATCCCTGACGCGGGAACTTTGACCTTCAACTCCGCTGGAAGCGCTCGCCATGGGATATCAATCGACTTCTGGGAATCCGTGTCCGGATTGATGGAGAAGCCGAATGAAACCGGCTCAAAACCCGCTTTGGACGCCGTCAGCGTGTAGCTGCCGGCTTTCAGACCGGTCCCCAGATCAACCTGCGAGCCATTTTTGTCGTCGGTCACACGGTATTCCCCCGGATTCGCACCGTTCACATGAACTGGAATCGGAGTCTGCGCACGCTTCTGAGTTTCTTCTACGTTCCGTTGGCTGAGGAATCGATTCACTCCTAATATCAGTAGGGCCACGGCGAGGAATGTGATCCCGGCCCAGGCCCATTTCGGTAGCGCGAAGACGCTCTTCCCGCTAGGAGCGCTTTTCGTGGAACTGGCGACCTGGGGCGCTTTCGGAGGAACCGGCGCCTCAGGCGCACGCATCGGGGAGACGGCCGGAGTCGGGATGAGGGGAAGCGTCACAGAGACCGCTTCCGTCTGCTGCTTTTGCCGAACGCGTTCTTCTATAGCCGAGAGCGGTTCTCGAAAGTCGGCATCGCCCTCGTATCTGGCGAATATCTGGGACCGGTCCAATATCGATTCCAGTTTTTGGAGGTCGCTGGTCTCTTTGGATTGCTTAGCGAGATCATTCAGCTCCGTCAGATCCCGGTCTCGGAGTTTCTGCCGCTCTTCCGTCGACAAGTTCTGGCTCAACGTGGTACGCAGCTTCACCAGCCGCGCATCGCGCGTGTAGGTTGCCAGACTTCTGTCCAATTCCCTGATGGCGTCTCCGAGCTGTCCTTTAGCCTGGAGTTCACGCGCGCTCGATAGCGCCGAGGAAACTTCCTCATCCTGACGCTTGTCGCGCAGGAGGGTGCCCAAGCTCCTGGCCAGAGGATGCCCGGGTTCGAGATCCAGTGCTTCCTGGATCAAAGGCTCAGCGGCGCGCCAGTCTTGCTCCAGCTGCGCAGCCGCCTCCTTCAGGAGAATCTCGACAAGCTGGTTTCGAACCGCGGAATTCTGCGCGAGTGCCTTAGAAGCCTCCCGCAGCAACGCCAAGCCTTCCACGGTGCTCCCTGCTTCGTACGCTACTTTCCCGCGGGCGGCCGCTGCTATGGCATCGGCGGTTTGCTGTTGGGATTGCTGGACCTGCGTTTGCAGAGCCAGAAGCTCCGGATCATTCGGAAATTCGGCCAACGCATCCGTAGTGAGTGCGGTTGCTTTGACGTAGTTATGAACCGCCAGCGCTTGTTCCACTTGCGTGACCCAGTGTGCTTTGGCGTCGGCCCGGGTCTGCTGCTCCCGCCTTTTCTTGAGCCGGTCAAGTTCGATATCGAGGCCGGGATACTGCGGGTAAATGTTGCGCAGGATCTCCCACTGTCCCAGGGCATCTGAGAACTGGCGGCCTTCCTCCAGCATTCGGGCACGGCCCACCAGCGAGTTGATTTTGTCCCGGCGGGCTCGAACCTGCCGTACGGACTGCTCGAAACGCGGTTCCGAAGGATATTTTTTCTGCGCTTCTTCCAGCAGCGCGACCTTACGGTCGAGATCCGGTTCGTCTGCGACTTCCTTATCGATCCTGGCTATATAGGCGAAGATTTCCTGCCGTTGGGCTTGCTCCACGTCGTCGCGCAAGACGCCGAACACAACATTGTTGGGATAGTTGGCGAGAACGGCGTCGCAAGTCGAGAGCGCCCCGGTAAAGTTTCCTTCGCTCAGATAACGGCGGGCTTCGGCCTCCTGAGATCCCAGTTGATCGCGCTTAGAGCAGACTTCCTCGTAAAATCGCTGATATTCAGCGCCTTGCTCGGGCGAGGTGCTGTAGGCCGCGCGACGGTCCAAGTCCAACACGCGCGACATCTTATTGAGAGCCGAATCAATTTCTCCGCGCTGATACGCATCGACGGCGGATTTGTAGGCGTGTTGCTTTTCATTGCGAAGCCGGACGTATTCCTGTTCCCGCCGCTCGACTTCGGTAAGCAGGGCATTCGCCCGGCTCTCCTTCGGCCGGACGTCTAGCACCTTTTGCAGGGCCTGCCGCGCGTGCGAGTACGCGTGGTTCTCCATGTGCTGATGGGCCAGCCGGAACCATTCCTCGATCTGCGTGCCGCTCCGCTTTCCCTCGATGGCGCCCTTGAGCGTAAAGGCTTCCGTATTGGCGGAGTCCAGGTCCAGGACTTCCTGAACCTTCTGCAGCGCCCGAACATACTCTTCCTCATCGAAACGCTTGCGTGCGGTTTCCAGCAGCTGCTTGACCGTCCTGACGCGCCGGATCTCTTCGATCTCCTTGTGCAGCGCACTGATTTCCGGAGTCAGATAGCTTTGCGATTCCAGTTCGCTCAGAATTTCCGCAGCATCATCCACATCGCCGGCATTGAAAGATTTGCGCGCACGCTCCAGGCGGGGAGTGATCCGAGCCGGATCGAAAGCCTCAATGGCTTCGCCGCGCAGGGCCTTCTGGAGAGAATCCGCGAATTCGCGGACGCCTGAAAAACGGAAAAAGGGTTCCTTGGCCAGCGCCTTGTGTATGACCTGACTGATGGCGCCGCTGACTACCGGATTGAACTCCGAAACTGGAGGCGGGGTGAAGCGCAGAATAGCCTGCGCGAGGTCCTCTTCGCCGGAGACTCCAAAAGGGTGACGGCGGGCGAGCATCTCATAGGCCACCACGGCCAATGAGAATTGATCCGCGAGAGGCGTAGGCTGCTTGCGCTGGATCTGCTCGGGCGCCATGTACAGCAGCGTGCCCTTGAGCCCGGTCACGGAGCGGTGGTCCGTCAAATGGGCTACACCAAAATCGATGATCTTTACTGAGTCATCCGGCAGGATAAACAGATTGCTGGGCTTCAGGTCGCGGTGCACCAGCTTGTGCTCATGGGCAGCCTGCAGGCCGCGGCAGGCTTGGCTGATCATCTGCACGCAACGTTCCACGGTAAGCCGCGGACTCGAGGTCCGGATTAACTCCTGAAGAGTTACCCCTTGCAAGAGGGGCATGACAAAATAAGGCCGTCTTGCGCCCGCTTCTTCCACTTCCCCGACATCGAAGATCTCGACGATATTGGGATGGCTCATGCTCGCCAGGACGGCGCATTCCCGCTTAAAGAGTTCGAGGACGAGCTGGTCCTGCGGATCCCGGATGGTCTTGATCGTGACCTCGCGGTTCATGACCGGATCGAAGCCGCGATACACGACGCCCATACCCCCCTCGCCGAGGATTTCGCGGATCTCGTACCGGCCGGCAGACTTCATTGGCTGGTCTATAATCATACCGGACTTACAGGGAAGCTTGGGAACTTCCCCGGGGACTATTCCAGCCAACTCGTACCGGTACAAAAAACTCCATTTTCCGCAGGTTTTCCACAGCCCTCGCCGGCCCGTCTCTACGCAGCCATTGCCGGGATTCGTTGCGCTAGAATAACGCTAGTTATTCGGAAAATGCTGAGGAGGTCGAAGCAGTGAGCGACCCCGAAAGTCACGCCAACAAGCCAACAGGTTCCGGGGTACTGGTACCCGTTCTAACAGGGGCGGTGTTAGCGCTTATCCTCGCGTCTTTGTACCTGTACTATCAACTCAATCAGCTGCGGCATGACCTGGAACAGGTCCGCATGGAATCGCGCAGGACCTCGGGGGAACTGGCGCAGACGCGAAGCCAACTGCTGGCTGAAGTTGCCCGGGCATACGAAACATCCAACGCGTCGGCCGAGGCCGGGAAGAGCACGGTCGATCTTCTCAAGTCGGAACTTCAGGCCGCGCGGACGCAGGCGCGGACGCTAGTGGGCAAAGCTCAGTCAGACGCGAGCAAGCGCGCCGAGGATCTGGCGGGCAGGCTGGAACAACTGCAGCAGGAGCAAGCCCAGAAACTGACTGCGGTCAGCGAGGCCGTATCCCAAGTCAAGACCGATGCCGATGCCACCAAGACACGCGTGGGCGAAGTCTCGAGCGAGGTCGGAACGGTGAAGACCGAACTGACCGCCACCAAGTCCGAGTTGCAAAAGACAATCGCGGAGTTGAAACGGGCCACCGGCGATCTGGGAGTGGAGAGCGGCCTAATCGCCACGAATGGCAAGGAATTAGCGGCCCTGAAAGCCCTTAATGAGCGCAACTATATCGAGTTCAACCTTCCCAAAGAAAAAAACCCGCGGAAACTGGGCGACATCCAGATACGCCTCATATCCACCGATCCGAAAAAGAATCACTACACGATAGAAGTAACCGCCGACGACAAAAAGGTTCCCAAAAAGGATAAGTCGGCGAACGAACCTGTGCAGTTCATTCTGTCCCGTTCACAACAGCCGTATGAGTTGGTGGTAAATGAAATCAAGAAGGACACGATCAGCGGCTATCTGGCGACCCCGAAAGCGCAGGCGCCCCGAAATTAGCCTGACGACGATGTGGATCCATGAATATGCTCATCGGCTGGGTCACCACGGTCGACTGATTGAATCTGCGATCTCGGCGAAACCTTTATCCTGAATCACAATCTAAACCAGTATCGTGGCGAGAACAAGTCCTCATACGTGTAGGGCGGAATGAGCCAGCAAACGCGGGTCAGCCATCCGTTATACAACCTGCTGCCCACGGAAATCGAGGGCTTCGACTCCCTAGCGGAACTTGCCCTGGATATGCGCTGGTCGTGGAATCACGCGACCGACCAAGTATGGCGTGAGCTGGATCCCGAGTTATGGGAGATCACCCATAACCCCTGGGTGGTGCTGCAGACAGTCTCGCGGGATCAGATCGAGCGCGTGCTGGCGAATCCGGTGTTCCGGAAGAACGTCGACGGTCTGGTGCAGGCCACACGCGAATCGGCGACGGCGCCCGCTTGGTTTCAAAAGAATCACGCGAACGCTCCCCTGACGTGCGCCGCCTATTTCAGCATGGAGTTCATGTTGAGCGAAGCCCTGCCCATCTATTCCGGCGGCCTGGGCAATGTGGCAGGGGATCAACTGAAAGCGGCCAGCGATCTGGGCGTACCCGTCGTCGGCGTGGGCTTACTCTATCAGCAAGGCTATTTTCGGCAGGTGATCGACAAGGACGGAGCGCAGCAGGCGCTGTTCCCGTATAACGATCCCGGACAATTGCCGATCACCCCTTTGCGACAAGCCAACGGAGAATGGCTGCGGCTGGAGATTGCGTTGCCCGGATATTCCGTGTGGCTGCGAGTGTGGCAGGTCCAGGTCGGCAGAGTGAAGCTTTACCTTCTGGACAGTAACGACGCGGCAAACTTTCCGGCTCACCGTGGGATTACGAGCGAACTATACGGGGGCGGCCCGGAGCTTCGGCTTAAACAAGAGCTGCTGCTCGGGATCGGTGGATGGAGGCTGCTTCGGGCGCTCGGCCTTCAGCCGGAAGTCTGCCACTTGAACGAAGGGCATGCCGCCTTTGCTGTCTTGGAACGCGCCCGTAGCTTCATGGAAGAGAATGGTCAGGCCTTCGAAGTGGCCCTGGCAGTCACTCGGGCCGGCAATCTCTTTACGACGCATACGGCGGTTGCCGCCGGCTTTGACCGTTTCCCCCCGGCTCTCATCGAGCAATACCTCAGCCGATATGTCCAGAGGCTCGGCATCACGATCCAGGATTTGCTGGCCCTGGGCCGGCAGAACCCGGACAATTCGACTGAGGATTTCAACATGGCCTTCCTCGCGCTTCGAGGAAGCGGGGCGGTCAATGCGGTGAGTCGCTTGCATGAAAAGGTGAGCCGGCATATATTTCTGCCGGTCTTCCCACACTGGCCTGAGAATGAAATCCCGGTCGGACACGTGACCAATGGAGTCCACATGCCGACCTGGGACTCGGCCGCGGCGGACGATGTGTGGACAGCCGCCTGCGGTAAAGGACGCTGGCTGGGCACAACAGAGGGCCTGGATGAAGGCATCCGAGCCGTCTCAGACGCCAAGATCTGGCAATTTCGCGCCGACGCTAGAAAGTCTCTGGTGGAATACGCTCGCGAACTATTGTCCCGCCAACTGGCTGCGTCAGGTTCGTCGCCAGAAGAGGTGAGCTACACCAAGAGCCTGTTTGATCCTAACGCCCTCACCCTGGGATTCGCACGCCGTTTCGCGAGCTACAAACGACCGAACTTATTGCTGCACGACCGCCAGCGCCTGCTGCGCCTGCTCGCCAATTCGCAACGCCCTGTGCAACTAATCATTGCGGGCAAAGCGCACCCCGCGGACGAAGAAGGAAAGGCCCTGATTCAGGAATGGATTCGTTTCATCCGGCAGCCGGAAGTCCGGCCTCATGCGGTGTTTCTGAGTGACTACGACATGCTGCTGACGCAGCATCTGGTGGAAGGCGTGGATGTCTGGATGAACACGCCACGGCGCCCTTGGGAGGCTAGCGGGACCAGCGGAATGAAGGTGCTCGTCAACGGAGGCATCAACCTGTCGGAACTGGATGGCTGGTGGGCCGAAGCGTACACGCCCGAAGTCGGCTGGGCATTGGGGGACGGCCAGGAGCACGACTCAGATCCAGCGTGGGACGCTGCCGAAGCCGCGCATCTTTACGACCTGCTCGAGCGCGAAGTCATCCCCGAGTTTTATGCGCGCGATCAAGATGGTATTCCCAAGGCGTGGGTTGCGCGAATACGAGAAAGCATGTCGCGGTTGACCTCGCGCTTTTCGGCGGGCCGCACGGTCCGCGAATACTCAGAGCAACACTATCTGCCGGCTGCAGCTTCCTATCGTGAGCGCGCGGCCAACAACGGCGCCGTCGGTAGGCAAATGGTCGATTGGCAGCACGCGGTAGCCCAAAAGTGGGGCTCGCTTCGCTTTGGAGATGTACGGGTTGAGACCAATGCTGATCACCACGCATTCGAGGTCGAAATCTTCCTGAACGATCTCGATATGGATGCGGTGCGAGTCGAACTCTATGCCGACGGAATCGACGGCGGCGAACCCGTGCGGCAGGAAATGAAGTGCGCGGGGCCGCTACCCGGCCCATCGCAACACTGCGTTTATCAAGCGACCGTGCCTGCCTCACGTCCGGCAAAAGACTACACGGCGCGACTGATACCCCATTTCCCGAGAGTAGCTGTGCCCTTAGAAGCGGCCAACATTCTCTGGCAGCACTAGCTCTGGCAGCACTAGGCAGGTTTTTGAGCCGAACCTAATGCGAAGGAACAGCGTTAGGAGGCGCACTGGTCTGCGGTTTCGCAGGCCGGAACGCCAGGCACCAGATCAAGACGCCCGCGACGTGGGTTAGCTGCAGTAGCAAGTTGGGAATCCACAGAAGATGGGGCGAGTGCATCCATTGCCGCAAACCGAAGGAAACCGCCGCTCCGGTCATTCCGACCCCCAGGCCTGCTGTGAACTTGAGAATCCGTCCATCGTGGGAGCGCGAGCGGATCAATACTGTCCAGAGCGCCAGCGTCATCACCCCACTTCCGAAATACAGAAACTGACTCATTCCGTCCAGCCAGTGGCTCGTGAAGGGGCGCGAAAGTACTAAAAACGGTAACGACAAAACCGCCACAACGATACCCATAAGCGCCTTGCCCATCAACGAACGCTGGCGGTTTCCCTCCAGCAGCTGGAAAATGATCGAGGTCACCATCAGGAACAGGATGAGATTTAGGGCCACCCGGTCGAAGTAGTAAAGCCTGCGGAACACCGCTGTTTGCTTGCCACCCTCGTGAAAGACAAGGACTTCCACAATACTGGTAGCCAATCGAGCGAGCGAGTAGGCGAGGACCAACGGAAATTTCCGAAACGCACCCTGCAGGAGGAAAACAATGACTACCAACTGGAGTATCAAGCTGACGAGTATCAACGGGTCGTCAGTATAGAACATGGGTGCTCCGGAGAAATTCGGCTCGCGTGGGAGCAGACACGAATGGCGAACCAGACATCAACCACTTATCGGACGAATGGCGAGATTTCTCCAGGCGCGCCGGCCGCCTGGTGAGCCTGCGGCACTCCAATTTGACGCCGTCGCGGTCTATGATATATGAGACGTGCTACTGGAGAGTTCGATGAAAAGAATCTACACAACTGTGATTGCGCTATCGGCCACGCTGCTGCTCGCGAGCTCCGTATACGCCCAGGTGACGCTGAACTCGGTGCGAATCGGTGCGAAGGACACCGTGGCGTTAGCGAAGTTCTATCAGGCGGCGTTCGGGATGCAGGAAGTCAATCGGATCGACGGACAGGGAGGACCGGAGGTCTTCGTAAACTTCGGTGCGACGAGCGAGAGCGCTAAGGCCAACAAGAGCGAGCCGATCGTGATCATGCATCGGGATTCCGACGACATCAAGGACCCGATCGCGCACGTGATCCTGAACGTGAAGGACATGACGGCGACAGTCGCCTCCCTCAAGGCCGCCGGCGGCTCCATGGCCGGCGATCCTCGTCCGTTCGGAAAGACCGGCGTCATGATAGGCATCGCCATCGATCCGGCCGGCAACCGCATTGAGATGATTCAACGGCCGTGAAGGGGGAATAGAAATATGAGTTCCATCGCTGTTCCCGTACAGGCAACGACGCTGCAGCGTTGGATGCTGTGGACCGGGCGCGTCCTTTCGCTCTGGCCCTGTTTCGTAGTGGGGATGAGCGCTACCTGGAAGCTGACTCGGAACCCGTGGTACGTTGCGGAGTTTGCAAGAATCGGCTGGCCGGACAGCGCCTTGCCGCTCCTTGCCTTCCTGCAGCTAGGCTGCATCGTGTTGTACGTGATTCCGCCGACTGCGGTTCTGGGCGCGGTCCTGCTCACCGGCTACCTTGGCGGCGCCATCGCCACCTATGTCCGCATGGGAGAGCCTTATCCGGTTCTGGTCCCGCTCTCGACGTGCGTGATCGCCTGGGCGGGAATCTACCTGCGCGACGAGCGCCTTCGATCGCTGCTCCCACTCCGCAGGCAAGTTCCGCGGTCGTGAAGACTCGAGCCGTTGCTATCGTCGCTGTTGTCGCCGCGGCCCTCATGGCGCAATCCACTTCCACGATCAGCGGAAGAGTCGTCTTTGTCGACGACGGGCTCCCCTTGTCCGATGCGCCGATCCAGGCGAAGAACACGTCGACGGGCGCGATTGTTGCCGCTCGAAGTGAGGCGGATGGCACTTACGTCCTGCGCGGTCTGACTGCGGGATCCTACGAGATCTCTGCGTCCTATCCGGGCTTGGTGCCCTTCGAAAAGCCCAGCGTGGAGGTTCACGAAGCGGCATCCCGGCGGCTGGACATTCGAATTGAGTACCCTTACCTAGCCCCTCTCGGAGAAAGTCGTGAGGACGACGTTGCTCGCCACAAGCTTGTGCCTCCGAAAGGGCGCACACCGCGTCTCCCTGGCGGTAAGCCGGATCTCTCGGGTCTTTGGCTCAATTTGGAGCTAATGGAACCAGGCCACCCCGAACCCCTACCATGGGCCGCCGCATGGAGAAAAAAGCAAATCGAGAACCACATGATCGACTGGCCCGAGCTTCGCTGCCTGCCGATCGGCCCTATCCTCCAGGGCGAGGACGGCGACAACACTATCGTTCAGGGGCCAAAAACCATTGCGATCTTCTATGACATCGGCCACGATCTGCCCCGGTTGATTTACATGGATGGCCGGCCGCATCCGAAAGATCCGAATCCCTCCTGGATGGGACACTCCGTCGGCAAGTGGGAAGGGGACACGCTGGTGATCGATACGGTGGGCTTCAACGGCCGCGCGTGGGCTAGTTTTACCGGCTTGCCCACCACGGAACGTCTGCATGTAATCGAACGCTTCCGGCGAATCGATTTGGGGCACCTGGAAAAAGAGGTCACCATCGACGATCCGGGCGCTTACGCCAAACCGTGGACAATCAAGAAAGCCGCTGTCCTCGCTCCCGCCGGGTACGAGATGCAAGAGTACGTGTGCAACGAAAACAACCGCGACGTGGAGCACTCCGTAGGCAAGTAGCTGGCGATTACCGAGGGCTCAAGTAGTCCTCGGGCGTGCTCTTCTCCATTTGAAACACGGACTCGATGCTGGTGTAATCCTTGTATCCGAGCCGCGCGATGGGCCGAATCTTGAGCACGTCGAGACGTCCGTCAGCGGTCAGCGCGGCGTCGTCGATATGCACGGCGATCACGCGGCCAATGACCACATGGTGTTCCGACGACGGCTTGTGCCCGGGCAGCGTGACGATCTGATGCAACCGGCATTCGAACTGCACTGGTGAGCCTTTAACACGGGGCGGGCGCACCAAACGGGACGACAGCGGCTCCAGCCCGGCCGCGGCCATCTCGTCGACGCCGCGCTCGACGAACATCGCAGTCTGGTTCATCTCCTCCCTTTGCGCCCAGGTTGCCATGTTGTAAACGAACTCGCCGGTCGCCTCAACGTTCACCACCGAGTCCTTCTTGCCGCCATCTTTTTCGTGGGTGCCCGACGAGAAGAGGACGAATGGGGGATCATAGCTGAGCACCGTGAAGAAACTGAACGGCGCAAGGTTGACCACGCCGGCGGCGCTGATCGTCGTGAGCCACCCGATCGGGCGTGGCACGACGCAAGCCTTCAGAGGATTGAAGCGGAGACCGTGATTGTTCTTGTCGGTTTCGTAGTACATGCAAAGCCTCCGAGTTAGTGGAGTATACTTCAACCTTGGCAGCGAAAGCTCCCGATAAGGTTCAATGCTTCTGATAGTTGCAACATCGAACTATAGGACTTGGGAAGCATGAGGCGAAAGAAAGAATAACGAAAATACCAAATCTAACTCGTCGTGGGTCGGCACTAACCATAGCCCTGCTGTTCAGCCAACTAGCGTTCGCTCAGAATGGAAACGGCTACAAGGCCATGGCGGATGCGATAGATCTCGCGATGTTCGCGCCAAAACCTCAAACGAAGCGATAGCATATGAGCATGAACGCAAATCGTTGGGTCGTTCCTCTTTTCATGGCGACCGCCCTGTTCGGCCAACAATCGCCGGGCAGCCTGTCTCCACCGGCGAATTGGACCGCGGCCGAGGACCATCGAAACATGATGGATCAGCTCGGAATCAAGGCGCTTCGCCCAGGACCCAGCGGAACCGAAACCGCGCCCAATCATGCGAACTACGACGAGGCTACAGCTAATCCTTTCCCACTCCTTCCTGACCCCCTGAAATTGAAGAACGGCGAGAAGGTCAGCACGGCTGCCATGTGGTGGAATCAACGCCGACCTGAGATTGTCGAGGATTTCGAGCGAGAGGTGCTCGGCCGGGTTCCTAAGAACACGCCTAAAGTGACCTGGACGGTCACCAACACCGTAAATGCGATGGTCGGTTCGCGTCCAGTTGTCGGGAAACAGCTCGTCGGCCATGTCGATAATTCGTCCTACCCCGCCATCAATGTCGATATTCAGATGACGCTGGTCACACCGGCGGATGCAAGCGGTCCAGTGCCAGTAATGATGATGTTTGGCGGCGGTGGACTTCCGGGAGTTGCTCCGGCCAACGGAAAGGGTGCACCGCCTCCCGCACCCGGCGCCGATCCGCCGGCGACCCAACAGTTGATTGCCGATGGTTGGGGTTATGCCTCGATCAACCCTGGTAGCATCCAAGCGGACAATGGTGCGGGACTGACCAAAGGCATCATCGGTCTGGTCAATAAAGGCCAACCACGCAAGCCGGACGATTGGGGATCCTTGCGCGCTTGGGCCTGGGGCGCGGCACGCGGACTGGATTATCTGGAAACGGATAAAGCCGTAGATGCAAAACGCGTGGGAATCGAGGGCGTTTCGCGGTACGGAAAAGCGGCCCTGGTGACCATGGCTTTTGACACACGATTCGCCGTCGTCCTGGTCGGTTCTTCGGGTGAGGGCGGAGCCAAACTGCATCGCCGCAATTGGGGCGAAGCGGTGGAGAATCTCACGGGATCGGGCGAATACCACTGGATGGCGGGCAACTTCATGAAGTATGGCGCCGCCGAAGCGACGTTTGGCAGTAAGAACGCGGGCGATCTGCCTGTCGACGCCCATGAGCTGATCGCTCTCTGTGCTCCTCGGCTCACGTTTATCAGCTACGGCGTGCCGGAAAAGGGAGACGCGAAGTGGCTTGACCACCAGGGCAGTTATATGGCTGCCGTGGCGGCGGGACCGGTCTTCCGGTTATTGGGGGCCGAAGATCTCGGCACGTCGGATGATTACAGCAAAGAGAAGATGCCTGCAGTGAATGTGAGCATGCTCGATGGCCAGCTTGCCTGGAGGCAGCATGACGGCGGCCATACGGACGGCCCTAACTGGAAGTACTTTATTCCGTGGGCGGACAAGTTTCTTAAACGTCCATGAGAACGGCGGGAACGCTCATCGTTCTCCTCTGTGCCGTAACAGCGCTGGCCCAGACCCCAGCGGATCAACCCGCCCCCCGTACGGACCAGAATTCTCTAACGGCTCACGCCCAGTTACTCGAAAAAGCGAAGCATGGGCGCATCGACGTCTATTTCGAAGGCGATTCAATCACGCGGCGCTGGGGAGCGACCGACTATCCAGAGTTGCTGGCAAATTGGAACCGGAATTTCTTCGGCTGGAACGCGGCCGATTTCGGGTGGGGCGCTGACACCATCCAAAATATCCTTTGGCGGCTCGTGAATGGCGAACTGGACGGCGTGAATCCGAAGATTATCGTGCTGCTGGCCGGAACCAATAATGTTGGCAATACCGTTCCGGCGGAGAGCGATGAGGCCAAAGTGGCCGATATCACCAAGGGCTTCAAGGCCACTCTGGACATTCTGCGAGCGAAGGCTCCCAACGCCACGATCATTGCGACAGCGATTTTTCCTCGCAATGACAATAGGGCCGTGATGCCCACCATCGACAAGATCAATCTCAATTTATCGAAGCTGGCCGACGGACAAACGATCCGGTATCTCAATATCAACGCGCGGCTCGCCGATCCAGACGGCAAATTGTTCGACGGTATGATGAACGCCGACAAGCTTCATCCCGCGATCCCCGGTTATCAGGCCTGGGCGGATGCCTTGAAGCCCATCTTTACGGAATTGCTGGGTCCGCCAGGAACCGAGGACCATGCACCTCCGCCCACAGGCGATCCCAGCGCGAGACGCTAAACTAAGGGCCTGTCGCTCAG
>Ga0207711_10003182_pt1 | contig 14318 bp, 14 predicted proteins | sample KBSS34metaG_FD_184401 | JGI IMG/M metagenome (GOLD analysis project Ga0207711, IMG submission 184401) | Switchgrass rhizosphere microbial communities from Kellogg Biological Station, Michigan, USA - KBS S3-4 metaG (SPAdes) (version 2) | ecosystem: Host-associated > Plants > Roots > Rhizosphere...
CGCCACCCGGCGCTCGCCCATCATCGCTTTACGTCCTTCAGCATCACAACGCTGAATCAGAGCCTCGCCCCTACTTCAAGCCCGACTTTTTCAACGGCATCGGCCAATTGCCGCCGTTTGGGACGTTCCACGGCCCGCCAATTGCGGACACAGTAATCGCGACTATGCTCATAAATGGGTGAGAACTGGCAGCGACGAGACGAGCTTCTGAAGCTTAGGCAACGAGCAGGCAGCATCCCCGATGTGTTGGAAGCGTGGAGGGCCATGGGTGTAGCAGCGCCCGCGCTGTCGTTCGATCAACACGATGACCTGACCGCTCTCGCGCGGTCAGCGGAGGATCAGCGCGGCTTGAACGCGCATAGTCAATCCACCATCGCAAGCAGAAGCCTGCGAGCTATTTTCGAGGCTGATTGCTGAAAGACTCTATCGTCAGAAGCGTCACGTCGGAGGCGTGCTTGCCCCAGGACGTTTCCGTTCGAAACCATTGCTCCAGTTCTCTATGCTTATCCAATACGATAGCACGCCTGGAGGGATCTAACGGCTTTCTCGAGGGGAGTTTCGATTTGAAAAGGTCGCCGAGCAGAGCGTTCTGCAACTCGATGAGTAAGTCGTCCCCGTACGCGACTGCGTCGCCTAAAGCGTCGCCGAACTTCACAACTAGCACGGCGATCGTTTCTGCCTGCTGGAGCGAAGGTAGCTGGTAAGGGAAGGTGCCGCCTTGCGGATTATCAACCGGGAGGTTTGGCAATAGGTGCTCGACGAGCCTGAAATACATCAATTCCCGCGTATCATGGAGCACGCTGCTGAATGCCGAGCGAAACACCAAAAGCCTCTGATCAACAATCACCCTGCCTTCGATCAGAAGGATAAGCTTGATCGCCGCATCCGCAAACGCGGCATATCGCGCGGATATATCAGGAAAGCGCGCCGCAGGAAGATTGTAGCTCTGTCCGTCAGCAGCTGCTTGTAAGGCTTGGCGGATTTGCATCAGCATAATGCTCAGGTGATTTGAAAGTTCTATAGCAGCGTCAGACATTGACCGCGTGATCAGCAGCGATTCCTCATACATTGCCGCTTTTAATTTTCGTCGTTCATTCTCCGCGATAGACCTCCGGGACAACCGTCCTTGCGCAAAAATAGAAATAATTACGCCGCCGAATCCGAAGAATGCGCTCAAAGCCGTTGCCAACGCGGTCACGGCGGCGGGTCTGATAGCAGGGTCAACAGTTTGCAAAATTTGCAGCATGACTTGGCAGCCTATTTTGGCTCCGACTACAACGCAATCAATCAAAGCGTTGCCGCCATAATCATCTGATTTTAACTGACACCGGTGCAAGGAAATGCCTGATCTTGCTGCATTGGATTGGCGAAGCGCTGAACGGCAGCTTGTCGCAATCCGCGCCCGAAAGTCGCCAGTCCGCTCTCCACCGATATACGCCGAAGACTCCTTTGGTGATCAGCAGGTGAATTTAATCCGCGCCTCCCCAACCGCTGCGCCGTCCTCATCGAAGCGCCGCTCCACGATCAAGCCTGTACCTTCCGCATCGACCAGCACCACCGTCGAGCACCGCGTCCCATACTCCGCATGACGGATGAACACCGGGGCGAACCGCGGCTCCGGGCCTTCGCTTGGGCGGGCCAGCGCCGGGTCGGGCGTCTCGCGGCGCAGGGCGTCGAGCAGTTCCGCCGGATCGCCGCTATCCCGCTCCAGCCACTCCGCCAGCGCCGCTTCCAGCTGCACGGTCTTGGGCCAGCGGTCGTGGAAGCCGCCGTTGGAGAGGCCGTGGATGCCGGGCGAGAGAGGCGCCCAGCGGACTTCGGGGACGTTGGTGAGGTAGATCGCCTGGTCGCCGTCGGTGTGGATGACGTTGAAGCTGTTCATCTGCGCCATCCGCTCCGGCGCGCGGCCTTCGAGCAGGTCGGTGACGAGCTTGCCGCGCGAGGGGCGGCCGGGCTGCGGGCCTTCGGGCTGGCGGAAGTTGGTGACGAGGGCGAAGCGGCCGGCCTCGTGCACGCCGAGCCAGGTGCCGCCGCCGACCAAGTCGCGGCCGGCGATCACGCCGGGCAGGTCATCCCAGCGCGACAGGGGCGCGGCGGCGCGGGCATGGAACTCGTCGCGATTGCCCGCGACCACCAGGCGCCAGCGCGGGTGTGCCTTCCAGGCGACGGCGGCTACGCACATGAGGCGAACATCGTGAGAACAGACTTGACAAATGGAACCGAATTGGTTATTGGCTTGGGCGCGGCGTGCGGCTGCCCTGCGGCCCACGCCATCAGATCAAACCCTGCGCCCGGAGCGAGACATGCCCTTCGCGACCGATCACGATGTGGTCGTGCACCGTCACGCCCAGCAGCCGCCCCGCCTCGGCGATGCGGTTGGTGATCTCGATGTCGGCGCGGCTCGGCTGGGCGTTGCCGCTGGGATGGTTGTGGACGAGGATCAGCGCGGTGGCCCCCACGTCGAGCGCCCGGCGGATCACCTCGCGCGGGTGGATCGCCGCCTCGTCGATCGAGCCGTCGCCGACATGCTCGTCCAGGATCAGCATGTTGCGGGTGTTGAGGTAGAGCACGCGCACCCGCTCCCGGGTGAGGTGGGCCATGTCGATCGTCAGGTAGTCGAGCAGCGCCTGCCACGAGCCGATCACCGGCGCCTCGCGCACGCGCTGCCGGGCGAGCCGCTTGGCGGCCAGCGCGACGATCTTGAGCGCGGCGGCCGTCGCCTCGCCCATGCCGGGGTGCAGCGCCAAGGTGCGCGGGTCGGCGGTCAGGACGCCGGCGAGCGAGCCGAACCGGTCGAGCAGGGTGCGGGCGAGCGGCTTCATGTCGCGCCGGGGAACCGCCTGCATCAGCAGCAGTTCGATGACCTCGTGATCGCCCAGCGCATCGTCCCCGCCTTCGAGCAGCCTTTGCCGCAGGCGGCCGCGGTGGCCGCTCGGGTCGGAGCCGGGGCGGGCGTCTGCGGTTGCGGGGGCGGCACTGGCGGGCGCGCCGAACAAGGTGGGATCGTCGGCCATCGTCGGGGGAATTCATTGCCTTTCAAGGTTCGCCAGCGCAAGTGATGCTTCGGATGTCGCAAGAGCACGACGTGACTGCACCACAGAGTGCTCCCCGGCGGATGCTGCGCCGCAAGCGTACGTGGCTGGCGTTCGCGGCCGTGCTGCTGGCGCTGGCGCTCGCGTTCGCCTGGGCGCGGCGCGAGCGGATCGCGGACAACGTCATCGCCGGCCAGCTCAAGGCGCTCGGCCTGCCGGGCACTTACAAGATCGCGAAGATCGGGCCGGACGAGCAGGTGATCCGTGACCTGGTGATCGGCGACCCCCGGCGGCCGGACCTGACGATCGCGCAAGTTCGCGTGGCGACGCGGATCGGCTTCGGACTGCCCGGGATCGGTCGGATCACGCTGGTGCGCCCGCGCCTCTACGGCTCGGCGCGCGGCGGCAAGGTGAGCTTCGGCAGCCTCGACAAGGCGCTGTTCACCGGCAGCGGCGGACCTTTTCGCCTGCCCGACTACGACCTGGCCATCCAGGATGGGCGAGCGCTGATCGAGAGCGATTACGGTCGCGCCGGGATCAGGCTCGACGGCAAGGGGCGGCTGCGCGGCGGCTTCTTGGGCGAAGTCGCCGCGATCATGCCGGGCGTGGCGGCCGCGGGCTGCACGGCGCAGCGGGCGAGCGTCTACGGCAAGCTCACGGTCACGGCGGAGAAGCCGCGCTTCGTCGGCCCGGTGCGGCTGGCCGGGCTGGACTGTCCGGCGCAAGCGCTGCGGCTCGCCAGCGCGGGGCTGCAAAGCGACGTGACTTTAGACCCGGCGCTCGACGGTGGCGAGGGTCGGTTTGGCCTCACCGCCGGACCGCTGGCCCATGCCGGCGAGCGGCTCGCGGCGCTCAAGGGCGATACGACGCTGACCTATCGCAAGCGCGTGCTCACCGCGCGCTACGACCTGACCGCCTCGGGGCTGGCGGCTCGCCAGGCGCGCGTCGGGGAGTTGCGGGCTTCCGGCCGGTTGCGCTCCTCGCAAGGGCTGGCGCGCTGGGAAGTGGAGGGTGATGTGGCCGGGCGGGGCCTTGCCACCGGCTCCACGCTCGAGGCTGCGCTCGCCACGGCGGAGCGGAGCGGGCAGGGCACGCTGATCGCTCCGCTGCTGGCGCAAGTGCGCACCGGGCTCGCCCGCGAATCGCGCGGCAGCGCGCTCGACGGCAGCTTCCTTGCGCGCCGGAATGAGCTGGGCATCTCGCTGGTCGTGCCGCGCGCCAGCTTGCGCGGGGGCAGCGGAGAGGCGATCGCGGCCGTCTCGCGGCTGCAGGTGCTGGCAAGCGCGCGGGGGTTGCCGCGCATCGGCGGCAACTTCGCGACGGGCGGCGCGGGTCTGCCGCGCATCGCCGGGCGGATGGAGCGCGCCCCCGATGGCAGCCTGGTGTTGCGCGTGCGCATGCCCGAGTATCGCGCCGGCGATGCGCGCGTCGCCGTGCCCGAGCTGGCGGTGGTGCAGGCACGCGGCGGTACGATCGGCTTTTCCGGCCAAGTGCTGCTGAGCGGCGCGCTGCCCGGCGGCCGAGCCGACAATCTCCTGCTCCCGCTCGACGGAACCTGGAGCGACACCGCGCTGGCCGTGTGGCGGCAGTGCACCCCAGTGCGGTTCGGCGGATTGGCGCTGGCCAACCTCTCGATCGATCGCAAGCAGCTGACGATCTGCCCGGTGCGAGGGCGGCCGCTGCTCGAATCGCGCGGCGGAGCCGTGAGCCTTGCCGGCGGCGTGGCCGCGCTCGACCTGTCGGGCCACCTTGGCGAGACGCCGATTCGGCTGTCCGGCGGACCGATCGGCTTCGCTTACCCCGGCGTGATCGCCGCGCGCGCGATCGACGTTCGCCTGGGTCCGATCGCAAGCGCCTCGCAGTTCCGCATCGCCAAGCTCGACGCGCGGGTGGGCCAGGACATCGCCGGCAGCTTCGACGGATCGGACGTCTCGCTCTACGCCGTGCCGCTCGACTTGCACGAGGCGCGCGGCAAGTGGCGCTATGCCGGCGGCGTGCTCACGTTGACTGAGGGCGCGTTCCGGCTGGTCGATCGCCAGCAAGTCGCGCGCTTTCAGCCGGTGGTCGCGCGCGATGCGACGCTGACCTTGAAGAACAACGTGATCGACGCGAAGGCGCTGATGCGCGAGCCGGCCAGCGACCGTGAGGTGGTGGTGGCCACGATCCGGCATGACCTCGGCACCGCGCGCGGGCATGCCGACCTCGCGGTGAACGGCATCCGCTTCGACGACAAGCTCCAGCCCGAGACCCTGAGCCGCCTGGCGCTGGGCGTCGTCGCCAACACCAAGGGGACCGTACGCGGGCAAGGGCGGATCGACTGGAGCGAGAAGGGCGTCACCAGCACGGGCGCGTTCAGCAGCGACGCGCTCGATTTCGCGGCCGCGTTCGGGCCGGTGAAGGAGGCCTCGGGCACGATCCGCTTCACCGACCTGCTGGGATTGGTCACGGCGCCCGGCCAGCAGATCAAGGTCGCCTCGATCAACCCGGGCATCGAGGTGAACGACGGTGTCCTGACCTTCGCCATGCAGCCGGGCATGATCCTGGCCGTCGACGGCGGGACCTGGCCGTTCTTCGGCGGCACGCTGAGGCTGCTGCCCACGCGGATGCAGATCGGCGTCGCCGAAGTGCGGCATTACACGCTCGAGGTGACCGGGCTCGATGCGGCGCAGTTCGTGCAGCGGCTGGACCTGGCGAACATGAACGCCACCGGCACTTTCGACGGCTCGATGCCGTTGGTGTTCGACGAGAACGGCGGCCGCATCGAGGGCGGTTTCCTCAAGTCGCGGTCGCCCGGGGGCAACGTCTCCTACGTCGGCGAGCTGACCTACAAGGACTTGTCGGCGATGGCGAATTTCGCCTTCGATGCGCTGAAGTCGACGAACTACCGCGAGATGACCATCGCGATGAGCGGCGCTCTGGAAGGCGAGATCGTGACCCGCGTCAGCTTCTCGGGCGTGAGCCAGGGCGAGGGCGCGTCTAAGAACTTCCTCACGCGGCGCGTCGCGAGCCTGCCGATCCAGTTCAATGTGAACGTGCGCGCGCCGTTCCTCCAGCTCGTGACTTCGTTCAAGTCGCTCTACGATCCGACGTATGTGCGCGATCCTCGTACACTCGGCTTGCTGGACGCCGACGGCAAACCCGTTCGCCCCGCCGCCGGCGCGCAAACGATTCGTCGCTCAGATCCTTCCATTCAGCCTCCCGCAAGCGAGACTATGCCATGACGTTCCCACGATTGACCGCCCCCAACCCTGCTGCGACAAGCTCCGGCATGATGCGCAAGGGAATGGGCGGGAGCGGATCGGGCCGCGGCGTGGCAAGCGCTGCGGCGGTGTTGGTGATTGGCGCGATGGCGCTGGCGGGGTGCATCTCGGTAAACGCACCCGACAAGCCAATCGTCATCGAGCTGAACATCAACATCAAGCAGGAAGTGATCTATCGCCTTGCCGACGACGTTAAGAAGAACATCGAAGCCAACTCGGACATATTCTGATGACCAAGACTGCCCCCTCGATCGCCCGCCGCCTCCGCTTCGCTCCGGCTCTGGCGCTGGTGCTTGCCGGCATCGCTACCCCGGCGCTGGCCGACCGTGACCCGGCCTATGCCGCGGCGCGCGCAGCCGGGCAGGTCGGCGAGAAGCCGGACGGGTATCTCGGCGTCGTCAGCGGCGGCAGCGACGTTCGCGCGCTCGCCGACAAGATCAACATCCAGCGCCGCGCCAACTACACGGAGCGCGCCGCCGCCCAGAACGCGACGATCGAGGAATATGCCTTCACCCAGGGCTGCATCCTGATCCAGCGCACCGCGCCGGGCGAGAAGTACCAGGCTCCCGGCGGAGCCTGGCAGACCCGCGGCGCCGGGGCCCCCGAGCGCGACCCGCGCTGTCCCTGACACTCGCGCCTTCCCCCGACGGGGGAAGGATACGGTGGTGCCGCTAGCTCCTCACGGCGCAGGCTGCGCTATCCTTCTCTCGTCACGGCGAAAAGTTGACGAGGCCCGCCACCCGGCCTGTCCGGGTTAAGTCGGGTTAACCGCCACCCCACCGGTTGACTCGGGTTTGCCCCCACCCTAAGGGGCCGGTGCCTACGGCGGGCAGGCCGTCGGGCGTGTCATACGTTCCTGCTTCAACAATAGGGGCTTGGCATGAACGACGAACCTGACGCACGAGCACCCGTTGGCGACGATGCGCGCCTCGACGCGCTTGACGAGCGACTGAAAGTCGCGCGCGAGCGTGAGGAGGAGCGCACCGGGTCGGCAGGAAACGTGGAAGCGGATGCGAGCTATCGCGCCGGGAACCGCGTCCTTGCGGACTTGCTGGGGGGTATCGTGGGCGGCGCGTTTCTGGGGTGGGTTGTCCAGCACTTCTTTCCCCGAACGTCCCCCTGGGGTCTGTTGGTGATGTTGTTCCTCGGAATCTTCGTCTCCTTCAGGAACATCATCCGGATGTCCAACCGGCGCTCTGACTGATCCTCCTCGCAGAGGACCAAACGGGCGCTGTTGCGCATATGAGGAAGGCAAGAGGCGAGACGTGGCAGCCGAAGGCAAAGTCGATCCGATGCACCAGTTCACCATCGAGCCGTTGTTCGGCACGGAGAGCTGGCAGATCGCGGGCTACCACATCCCGTTCACCAACTCCGCGTTGTGGATGGCGCTGTCGGCGCTGCTGATCGCGGTGTTCGTGGCGGGTGGCAACAAGCGCCAGCTGGTGCCCGGCCGCTGGCAGATGGCGGTGGAAAGCTTCACCGGCTTCATCGACGGGCTGCTCGCATCGAACGTCGGACCCGCCGGCAAGAAGTACGTGCCGTACCTCTTCACGCTGTTCATGTTCATCCTCTTCGCCAACTTCCTTGGCCTGCTGCCCCTCGGCGTCCTCGGCCTGCACCCCTTCACCTTCACCAGCCACTTCTCGGCGACCGGCGTGCTGGCGGTGCTGACGTTCGCGATCGTGATCGTGGTCGGCTTCGCGCGCCACGGCCTGCACTTCTTCTCGCTGTTCGTGCCCCACGGTACGCCGCTGGTCATGATCCCGCTGATCTTCGTGGTCGAGCTGATCTCGTTCCTGGTGCGCCCGTTCAGCCTTGGCCTGCGACTGTTCGTCGCCATGATGGCCGGCCACGTGCTGCTGGAAGTGCTCTCCAGCTTCGTCATCAGCACCGGCAACGCCAACATCGGCCTGTTCGCGGTCGCCGGCCTGCCCAGCTTCATCCTGATGATCGGCATCTGCGCGCTCGAGCTGCTCGTCGCCGGCATCCAGGCTTACGTTTTCGCGCTTCTCACCTGCGTCTACCTGAATGACGCCGAGAACCTGCACTGACGTTTACCTTCACGATCCAACCCATCATCGATTTTACCAAAGGGAGTTTTGAAAATGGACGCAAAAGCTGCAGCGCTGCTCGGCGCCGGTCTCGCCGCGATCGGTTGCGGTCTCGCCTCGATCGGCGTGGGCAACGTTTTTGCCAAGTTCCTCGAGGGTGCGCTGCGTAACCCCGGTGCCGCCGACGCCCAGCAGGGCCGCCTGTTCATCGGCTTCGCCGGTGCCGAGCTTCTGGGCCTGCTCTCGTTCGTCGTTGCCGCGCTGCTGATCTTCGCCTGATCGGTACCGTGCCGGTTCCGGTCGTCGTGCCCACTCGCGCGGTGACCGGATGCCGGTGAATTCATAGGCAACATCGAGACAGGGCGAATCCATGCCTCAGATCGCACAGCTGGGCGAGTTCTATGCCAGCCAGATCTTCTGGCTGCTGGTCTTCTTCGGGCTCACCTTCTTCCTCGTCGGACGCGGGATGGTGCCCAAGGTGATCGACACCGTCGCTCAGCGCGACAAGCAGATCGCGGACGACTTCGCGGCGGCCGAACGCGCTCGCGCCGAGGCCGACCGCGAGGAAGAGGCCTGGCGCGTGCGTGAGAACGCCAACCGGGCTCAGGCTCAAGCCCTGATCGCCGATGCTCGGACCAAGTCCGCCGCGTCGACGGCGGCGCGCCTGGCGGATGCGCAGAACGGCATCGACGCGCGGCTCGCCGCCGCCGAAGCCGGCATCGCGCAAGCGCGTGCTTCGGCCACGGCCGAGATTGAGAACGTGGCTACCGACGCCGCTCGCGACATCGTCAGCCGGATCGCCGGCTTGTCGGTGGAAGAGAGCACCGCGCGCTCGGCCGTGAAGGAGAGCCTGGTCCATGGCTGAGAACGCCCACACCGGCGCCGAGGCGCTGCCTGCGGCCGAGCCGGGCACGCCCGAGGACGCGCAAGCGCATCTCAACGCCGAAGTGCATCACGCCGAGCCGCTGCTGCTTGGCTTCGCGCCGCCCGTCGCGGTGGTCAGCGCTTCGATGCTGGTGCTCCTCCTGGTCGCGCTCTGGAAGGGCGTGCCCAAGCTGGTCACCAGCGGGCTCGACGCCAAGATCGCGGACATCAAGGCTCAGCTCGAAGAGGCCAAGAGCCTGCGAGCCCAGGCGGAAGCCCTGCGCAAGGAATATGCCGACAAGATCGCCGGCGCCGAAAAGGACGCTGCCTCCATGCTGGAGCACGCGCGGCACGAGGCCGAGGCGATCATCGCCAAGGCCGAGCACGACACCATCGAACTGATCGCCCGGCGCGAGAAGATGGCCGAAGACCGGATCGGCGCGGCCGAGCGCTCCGCCGTCGCCGAATTGCGGACCACGGCTGCCACCGCCGCCGCGCAGGCCGCGCAGAACCTGATCCGCGGCGGCTATTCGGCCGAGGCGGACAAGGCCCTGGTGGACCAGTCGATCGGCGCGATCTGATCGGTTTTTTCCGGCAGTTCGGATAAAAGAAAAGCCCCGCCATCGTGCGGGGCTTTTTCGTTGGGGCTGACGAAGCTGACGCTCAGTGTGCGGGCATGGTTCCGGGCCGTACGTAAGCGAACATGTGCTGCACGTAATCCGCCTTCCCGAGCGCAACGCCCTGGGCACGCAAGATCGCGTAGGCGGCCATCAGGTGGAAGTAGAACTGGGGGAGCGCCCAGTCGCGCGCATACTGCTCGGCGGTGAGGTCGAACGTGATGCCCATCGGCAAGTCGTGAGCGATCGGGCGCGACGGATCGCCGTCGAGCGAGGCTGGGTCGAGCGCCGCGAGCATCGCGAGCGTCTCGGCGATGCGCTGCTTCGCTTCGGCCAGCGTACCGGGTTGGTCGCCGGCCTGGCGGCCTTCGTCGAGCAAGTCCTGCACTTCGCCAGGCAGGGCTTGGCCCTGCAAGCGGGCAACGGCTTCCCAGGCCTGCACGCAGGAGAACCGCACTTGGGTGGCCAGCGGGAACATGTCGGGAGCGAGGCGCGCGGACGCAAGGAGCTCCGCTCGATCGGCGGATAGTTGCTCCTGTGCCTTGTCGAGCCAGGTCGAGAGGGCCGCGAGCATGTGGCGGTAGGTGGGCACCAGAAGGTCGGGCTCGGTCATGGCTTTGTCTCCGTGTCGCTTAGAAGTTGTCCTTGGCACCACGGAGCGCGGCGAAGGTCGCCACGGCGTCGCCGCCGCCCCAACGGGCCTGGAGCACGGGATCGTCGGCACGCAGGAAGGGATTGGTCGCCAGTTCGCGCTCCAGCTTTGCAGGGACTGTGGGGCGGTCCTTGGCGCGGCGCTCGGCGATCTCGTCGGCATAGGCGGCCAGTTCGGCGTTGTCGGGATCGGCATGGAGCGCGAAGCGCGCGTTCGAGGCGGTGTATTCGTGCGCGCAGTAGAGCATGGTCTCGGGCGGGAGCGCCTTGAGCCGCGTCAGGCTCGCCCAGAACTGCGGCGCGGTGCCCTCGAACATCCGGCCGCAGCCGAGCGCGAAGAGACTGTCGCCGACGAACGCCATCTGCGCCTCGGGCAAGTGGTAGGCGATATGGCCGAGGGTGTGGCCGCCAACGTCGATGACGTGCGCGGTGTAGTCACCCAGACGCACCGTGTCGCCCTGGCCGACGGTACGGTCGATGCCTTCGATCTTCGGCGCGTCGATCTTTGGCGCGGTCACGGTGCAGCCCGTGGCGGCCTTGATCGCGGCGTTGCCGCCGGCGTGGTCCGGGTGCCAGTGCGTGTTCCAGATCTGGGTGATCTGCCAACCCTTGGCGGCGGCCTGGCGCAGGTATTCGTCGGCATCGGGCGTGTCGATGCAGGCGGTCTCGCCGCTTGCGCTGTCGTGCAGCAGGAAGCCGTAGTTGTCGGACAGGCAGGGAAACTGGTGGACTTCGAGCATGGCACGTCTCCTCGCGCGCCTATGTAGCGGGTGAGGGGCAAACGAAAAGCCCGCCGCGGCCGTGGAGCCGGGCGGGCCGTTTCTTCGCGTTGTCCTGGGCTCGACCCGGGACCGGTTGCGTCCGTGACGAACCCTTGCGCCTGGCGCCGCGGGCGGCTCGGCCGTCATGGGGCTCTCACCCAATGACGTCGGATGGGTTCTGCGACCCGCCGGCCAGTGGCGCCTAGGCTATCATTCGCCTTGCGAATGTCGCCTAGGCTGCTGGGCTCAGCGGTTCTTGAGCGCTTCGCCCAGGATGTCGCCGAGCGACGCACCCGAGTCGGACGAACCGTACTGCTCGACCGCTTCCTTCTCTTCGGCGAGCTGGCGCGCCTTGACGGAGAAGTTGGGCTTCTTCGAGCGGTCGAAGCCGATGACCATGGCATCGAGCTTCTGGCCGACCTGGAAGCGATCCGGACGCTGCTCGTCGCGGTCGCGGCCGAGGTCGGAGCGCTTGATGAAGCCGGTGGCGCCGTCGTCGCCCGCCTGCACCTCGAGGCCGCCATCGCGGACTTCGAGGACCGTGACGGTGGTGACTTCGCCACGGCGCAGGCCACCGGCCGAACCGCCGGCCGCCGCCGTGCCGCCCGCCGCCGGAGCGCCGCGCTCGAGCTGCTTCATGCCCAGGCTGATGCGCTCCTTCTCGACATCGACGTCGAGAACGACGGCCGAGACTTGCTCGCCCTTGCGGTGCAGCGCCAGCGCGTCCTCACCCGAGATGCCCCAGGCGATGTCGGACATGTGGACCATGCCGTCCACGTCGCCATCGAGGCCGATGAACAGGCCGAATTCGGTGGCGTTCTTGACTTCGCCCTCGACCTGGCTGCCCACCGGGTGCTTCTCGGCGAACTCTTCCCACGGATTGCGGTTGGCCTGCTTGAGGCCCAGGCTGATGCGGCGCTTCTCGCTGTCGACCTCGAGCACGACCACGTCGACTTCCTGCGAGGTCGAGACGATCTTGCCGGGGTGGACGTTCTTCTTGGTCCAGGACATCTCGGACACGTGGACCAGGCCTTCGATGCCCGGCTCCAGCTCCACGAAGGCGCCGTATTCGGTGATGTTGGTGACGGTGCCGTGCAGCTTGGCGCCGACCGGGTACTTGACCGCCGCGCCTTCCCACGGATCGCTCTCGAGCTGCTTCATGCCGAGGCTGATGCGCTGCGTTTCCGAGTTGATGCGGATGATCTGCACCTTCACGGTGTCGCCGATGGCGATCACTTCGCTCGGGTGGTTGACCCGCTTGTAGCTCATGTCGGTGACATGGAGCAGGCCGTCGATGCCGCCCAGGTCGACGAACGCGCCGTAGTCGGTGATGTTCTTGACGACGCCGTCGATCACCTGGCCTTCGGTCAGCTTGTCGATCAGCTCGCTGCGCTGCTCGGCGCGGGTTTCCTCGAGGACGGCGCGGCGCGACACGACGATGTTGCCGCGGCGGCGATCCATCTTGAGGATCTGGAAGGGCTGGGGCACGTCCATCAGCGGCGCGACGTCACGCACCGGGCGGATGTCGACCTGGCTGCCGGGCAGGAACGCCACGGCGCCGTCGAGATCGACAGTGAAGCCGCCCTTGACGCGGCCGAAGATCACGCCCTCGACGCGCTTGCCTTCGCCGAACTCGCTCTCGAGCTTGTCCCAGGCGGCTTCGCGGCGGGCGCGGTCGCGCGACAGCATCGCTTCGCCGTCGGCGTTCTCGACGCGGTCGACATAGACTTCGACTTCGTCGCCGACCTTGAGGCCGTGCTCGGAGCCTTCACCGCGCGCGAACTCGCGCAGGGACACGCGGCCTTCGCTCTTGAGGCCCACGTCGATGACGGCCTTGTCGTTCTCGATGGCGGTGATGGTGCCCTTGACGACGCGGCCTTCGAAGCCGTCTTCCCCGGCGCCGCCGAGTTGTTCGTCAAGCATTCTCGCGAAATCGTCGCGAGTCGGATTTGCCGTAGTGGCCATGTAGGTCTTTCTCTCGTATCGATTTTCCGGCCAGGCGGTTGGTTCCGCCGGTCTTTCCTCCGCGTTCCACACCATGTGGTTCGCGGGCCAAAAAGGGCCGAACTGCCGTGGCGGCCGAATGCCGGTCACGGCGTCTTACGCGGTCGCAGGACCGAGCGGGACGTCGCGGCGCTTAGTCGCGTAGGGGCGGAAAAGCAAGGGAGTGGTCGCGGACCGGCTCTTGCCGAGAACGGCTGACGGCGGGGGTGCCCCTTGCGCAACCCGAGGCGACTTAGGCGGGCTTCCCCTGGAGTTCCGCGTCCGTGCCAGCCGTCTCTCGCTGGCGGCCTTGCAGCAGGCGGGTGGCGCCGTTCACCAGCGGCTTCTCGATGAAGAGATAGACGATCGAGGCCGTGACGATCGCGACCGCAAGTCCGAGCACGAGCGACGCAACGACACCGAGGACCGGCTCCGATGTGGTCTTCGCGACGAGGATGCTGACAGGTCCGAGCACGAAGCTGTGGGTGAGGTAGAGGCTGTAGGACGCGTCGCCCAGGAAAGAGAGCAGCCGCGCCGCGTGCGGCCAGAGGCGCGCGAAGGCGATGTGATAGGCGGCGGCGCGAACCACGACGAGGCTGAACAGCGCCGAAGCCCATTCGACATGCTGGAACGCGCAGGCCAGGGCGAGGCCTGCTGCCGCGCCGCCGAGCGCCAGCCACGGGAGCGCGCCGATGCGGCGCTCGACCGACCTGAGCGGCAGCGCGGCGGCGCACACGCCGGCCACGAAGTAGAACATTTCCGGCCGCGTGAAGACGTACGCCGCGGCCGAGCCGCCATAAGCCCCGGGATCGGAACCCAGCGCGATCCCGCAGGCGAGCAGCGCACCGATGACGGCGATCACGAACAGGATGGCGGGCGTGCGGGGCAGGAACAGCGCGGTGGCCATGACGAGGTAGAAGAACATCTCGTAATTGAGCGACCATCCGAGCGAGTAGACCGGCTGATAGAGGCCGCTCTCATTGAGGTAGGGGATGAAGAGAAAGGAGCGGACGATGTCGCCCATACCCGTGGCTTCGCCGTGCACTGCTGCGGCCATCGCGATCGCGGCGACTGTCGTGAGGTAATAGAGCGGACAGAT
>Ga0207711_10003183_pt1 | contig 14317 bp, 12 predicted proteins | sample KBSS34metaG_FD_184401 | JGI IMG/M metagenome (GOLD analysis project Ga0207711, IMG submission 184401) | Switchgrass rhizosphere microbial communities from Kellogg Biological Station, Michigan, USA - KBS S3-4 metaG (SPAdes) (version 2) | ecosystem: Host-associated > Plants > Roots > Rhizosphere...
GACGAAGACGGTGAACTCTACGTCTGCTATCAAAACGGGGAGATCGATAAGATCACGCGAGCAAAAGCCGCTGCAGACTTTGACGGTGACGCGAAAACGGATATTTCGGTATACAGGCCGTTTGGAGGTATCTGGTTCATAGTTAATAGCTCCAACGCTGCCATCCAGCTGCGCGAATGGGGATTTGAGGAAGGCGTCCCGGTTCCCGGGGATTATGATGATGACAATATAACCGACTTTGGGGTTTTTCAGCCTTCGACGGGCCTCTGGTACATTCTCCGCAGCAGCGATGGAACCGTTGCGATCCAACAGTTTGGCGGAAGCTCTGCGATACCGGTGCCCGGCGACTATGATGGTGATTCAAAGACCGATCTCTCTGTATTTGACGGAGGGCTTTGGTATATTTTGCGATCGTCCGACTCTCATATGAATGTGTTTGAATGGGGATCTTCGACCGATCATCCGGTTCCTGGTGACTATGATGGGGACGGGAAGACGGATACATGCGTGTTTCGCGAGGGGGTGGGCTGGTTTTCGCGCAACAGCTCGGACGGGAAGGTTCGGTATAGGGAATGGGGAGTTGCGGGCGATGTTGGTGCCCCCGGTGATTTTGATGGTGACGGTCGCACCGATATTGCGGTCTTTCGACCATCGACAGGGGTTTGGTTCATTCTTAAGAGTTCCAACAATTCCGTATCAGTTGTTGAATGGGGCAGCAGCATTGCCAAACCGGAGGTGGGTGATTATGATGGCGACGGCAAAGACGACATCACTGTTTGGAACCCTGGACAATTTTGGTACGTGCTGCGAAGTTCGGACGGCCTGGTCACGGTTCTTGAGTGGGGTGTGAATACCGACATTCCCATACCGGCGCTGGACAGTCGTTGAACTTTTATCTTTCGTAGCCGGCACGAGCGAGTGTCAATACATCAACTCGGTTTGACCCGTTCTTCTTTAGCACCTTTGAGCAGGCCGAGGCGGTTGCACCCGAAGTAAATACGTCATCCACCAGGATGATTCGGCTGCCGGCAATAGCTCGTTTGAGCACCACATCGAACGCTTTCTCGACCGTCAGTTCACGTGCACGCTCGTCCATTGAAACGCGGTGCATCGGCGTGTGCTGTTTCCGGATCAGGATATCTGTACGGAGCGGCACTCTGGTTTCAGCCGAAATATATCCGGCTAACATCTCAGCCTGGTTGTATCCCCGCTCAAGCATTCGTTTCTCGGATAACGGCACGGGAATGAGCACTGAGCATTCGTCGTCATTTATCTCCAAGAATGTCTTCAGGAGAAGGAGGCGGCATCGCGGAGAGATGTAAGGATCCGATTTCATTTGAATGATCGCAGCCGCGAGGCCATGTTCATAAACACCGGCTGCCCAGGCTTTGTCGTAAAAGTGACCTCCGCATCTTCCACACTGTGCATCGGAACGACCGTTCCCCGATTCGCCAAGATATGCACCGCATTTTCGGCATTTGAGCTCTCCGTTCCCATACCATCGCACCTTTTCCCAGCATTCCGTGCACGCTGCACCGTCGGCAACTTGTTCAATTGAATTCCCGCAGATTCTGCATTGCTGCGGATAGACCAAGGTCAAAAGGGAGTTGAAAAGGGTGTCGAACATTCGGCGGGATAAGGATAGATCGAAACGCCAAAAATGAAAAGCGGTCGGAGATTCCTCGACCGCTCAAGCATTTTATTCAGTTTTAGCGTAGATCCTATTCTTCGTCGAGTAGCCCTCGCTCCAGAAGTGCCTGACAATCCAGACAATAACGCGCCCACGGAATTGCCGCGAGCCGCTTCGGATTGATCTCGTTCTCACAATTCTGGCACTCTCCGTACTCATTATCATCTATGCGTAGCAGGGCTTCATCGATTAGAGTAAGCTGCTTACTCTCATTTTCAGACACGGCTAGCATCACATTCTTAGAATAATTCCTGACGGCCAGATCGACCGGATCGGGAGTTTCGGAATCGTCTACGGAGAGGTCGTTGTCTTTGAGTTTTTCGATCAGTAGTTCGCGTTCGGAGAGTAACTTCTTTTTGATATCCTTAAGTATCGTTTTATTCATCGTTGGTACGGAAAACCCCTAATAATTGTGTGCGCACGGTACAGCTGTTCTAACAACACGACACGAGCCATTTCGTGCGTAAAAGTCAGAAACGATAAGGATAGCCTATAATTAGCCTTTGCCGCAACCTCAGATGACACACCTGAGGCCCCGCCAATCACGAACGTTACCTCTTTTATCGAGCCGTTCTGCCAATTCTCCACCTGAGCGGCTAACTCCTTCGAAGTTACCGAGCGCCCCTTTACGTCCATTAAACAGACGAATGTGCTTGGATTCAGTGAACTTATGATTCGGTTGCCCTCTGTTTCAACGGATTCGCCAACGGCCGTATCCTTAAGGTCCACTATTTCGCACCTTACAAAATGAGATAGGCGCCCAAGATATTCTTCCTGAAGCGCCTTCCAGTCTTTCTGTTTGGTTTTACCGATCCAAACAAATCTAAATTTCATGTCATCAGGCTAGCGAGGCCGGAATCTCGACACGGCCGGCATCGCGCCATAGCCGCTCGAGGTCATAAAACTCCCGGGCCTCTTTATTAAAGATGTGGACGATGAAATCGCCGTAATCCATTAGAACCCATTCGGCTCCGCTATAGCCTTCTATGCGAACCGGCCGCGAGGACAGCTGTTTCTTAAGTTGCTCGTCAATTTCATCACTTATGGCCTGGACCTGTCTCTGATTTGCACCGCTCGCGATAATGAAGAACTCCGCGAAGCTGGCGATCTCGCGTAGGTCGAGTGCCCGCAGATCAGTGGCCTTTTTCTCGCTAGCGAGCTGCATGGCAAGCTGCACCTCGGGATCGAGGTCGGCGAATGGTGTAACCGCTCCAGGAGTTGCCGCTTTAACAGCTTCGTGACTCAGGCTCTTTTCCTGCGTTTTTTCCATTAGTTATAAATCTGATATTTTTCGATGTATTTTGCAACTTCCAGAGTTAGGTCCTCGCGCCATTCATCGTCCTTATCACGGATCTTCTTTCGTATTTCGCTTGCCGAAATTTCCAAATTTACGGCGTCAATAAAGTAGATCTTCCGTGGTCCGCTATCCTCGATGTTTGGATCCGATTCGCCGCGAATGTCGACGATCCTCTCACGGATCTCTTCGGTCACGTGATCGCCACTGATCTCAAAACCCGGCCGCGTCACGATAATATGATTAGTCAACCCAAGCACTTTCTCCCACTCGCGCCAAGTTCTGATATCCCGCCATGAATCCGCTCCCATAACAAAAAACAACTGGGAATCGGGAAGAAGATCATTCAGTCTTGTCAGCGTTTCGACTGTATAAGGACGATTGGGAACCTCGATCTCCATTTTCGAAACGCTCATGTTTGGCTCGTTATTCGTGGCGAGGCAGAGCATCGTATATCTGTCGATGGCGGGCGTCGGTTCGAGACGTTTTTTATGGGGGGCGTGAAAGGCGGGAATAAATACAAATTCGTCGAGGTCAAAAAGCGTTGTCAGTCGATCCGCGATAGTCAAGTGTCCTCGATGAACCGGATCAAACGACCCTCCGTAAAAAGCGATGCGCGTCATCTAAAATCCTTGATCAGTACTACATCATCGATGAACGGCCCTCGCGAATAGACTATCTGTTTTCCATCGCGTGTCCAGGTAAACTTGTAAATGCGATCCGACTTGAAGCTCGTAAGTGGTTTCCATGACCCGCCGGCGATCGGCAGGCTCACAATGTTTGAGTCATTCCTGCTATTGATGAAAGTGAGCGATCGTCCGTCAGGAGTCCACTTAATGCCTCCACTCGTCTCGACGGAGTCGGGAAGATCAAACGTTTTTAGAAAGTCACCGCCGTCGAACGACAGCAGACCCAGTCCGGTCTTGCCTTTATCGTCGGCAAAAAAGCTTGCGATGGTCTTGCCGTCGGGTGAGACGGCCGCGTGCCAGCTTACCTTGTCGACCAACTGAGCAGGCGTTCCGCCGTCGATCGATACCTTCCATAGTGTATTCTTGCCGGACCGCACTGAATGGAAGATTACCCACTGCCCATCAGGTGAAAAAACGGCTCCGGCGTCCATTTTGCCACCCGGAGTCAATTGCTTGAGATTATTCCCGTCAATATCCATCCTCCAAATGGTTACCCCGCCGGAGCGGTCAGACGAAAAAACAACGTAGCGGCCATCGGGCGATACCTGGGGATCGACTTTAATGAACTGGTCGTTCGTTAACTGTTTTCTGTCACTTCCGTCACCATTCATTATCCAAATATCGTTGTTGTCACCCGTATGGTCGCAGTAAACCAACTTGCCATTTGGAGCAACAGAGAGGCCGGTCATTCCCTCGTATTTTCCGTATGATATTTGTTTGGCGTGACTGGGATCGTCATTCGGACCAATGGCATAGATCGGGCCGGAAAAATCCTCCTGCACGGTTACGATCGTCTTCGCGTCCGCCGTCAGGCCCAGGCTGACCGTGCCGTAGCCATTGAGATCGTTCGTTATACGATGGGCGGCTCCATCCGGATATGACACGAACCACAACTGGGTACCAGTGGAAAGCGGATTTGCATATGCGTCAAAGGCCAAACCGCTGCCGTCGGGCAGCCATATGACGCGACCGACATAATTCCACCGCGATGATGCGATAACGCGCTCGGCGCCGCCGCCTGCGGGGACTTCAATGATAGTGGCGTCATTAATTTTTTCGCTGAAAACTCCAGCTCCAGTTGCGATCACCTTGCCGTCGGGTGACCAACTCGGACCTTCCGTCGAAAAATATTCGGGCAGGTTGCGCGTCGCTAGTGTCCGCGGCTCCTCGCTCCCGTCCGAGTTTGCTGTCATCAGCGTCATCGTCTGGTCAGGATCAGCCTTTACGAAAGCGATCCGTTTTCCATCAGGTGAAAAGCTGATGGCGCTCGACACGCCTTCGAGAATGCGTCTTGGAGTGCCTCCCATTGCCGGGATTTGATAAAGGTACTGCCGTGGATCGCTTTTCTCGGAACCATTGTAATAAATGAATTCTCCATCAGGTGAAAACGTGGTTCCGCCCTGCGTTCCTTCGATGGGGCCAAGAACCCTTACGGTGGTGTTAGCCGACACCTGCCGAACCCAACACGAGCTTTTCCCATCCTTTTCCGTCCAAAAGACGACCCGCTTTCCGTCCGGTGAGATAGTCGCTCCGCCGACTATGTACTCATTCTCGTGCTTACCGCCGTTCGTTAGCCGTACAAACTTCAGATCTTTCGGTGAAGATGCGGCCCTGCCGGACAAAGAATATCGGTAAAGACCGAAGCCGCCGACGATGAGGACAAACAGGCCGGCGATGGCAACAATAACTCCCGTTTTATGTCTCTTGATCTCGCCAACTATATATTCGGCGCTCGATGTCCTACGAACTGTTTTCGCTTGAGCATCCTCGGTCGTCCGGTTGCGGATGAGCGTTTGAGTCGCCTGTTCGCCCGTTCGAGCGGCACTAGACACATTACCGTCAGTCTCGCCTCTAAAACCGGGAGCAGTCGAATGTTCCGCCAGATCAAGTTCATTTGAAAGCGATTTCAGATCGACCAGCAAATCATGCGCTGACTGATATCTTTCATCTGGAGCCTTCCGAAGGGCCTTCTTTATGATCACTTCAAGCTCGGCCGGAACATCGTAATTGAAACGGGCGATCGCTTCAGGTTGTGCGTGGGTGATCTTATCGATCGTCTCAGTGATGCTTTCGCCGTGAAAGGGAAGCCGGCCCGTGGTCATTTCGTAAAGGATCACGCCGAGGCTCCACAGATCTGCTCGAGCGTCGGTTTCGCGTCCGAGCGCCTGCTCGGGTGACATGTATGAGGCCGTGCCCATCACCACACCCGAGCGCGTCTTCACCGCGGTCGAGTCCTCACTGCTAATTGATTGCGAAAACTTTGCAAGGCCAAAATCCAGGACCTTGACGCGATTGCGCCGGTCGATCATCACATTGGCCGGCTTGATGTCGCGGTGAACTATACCCTGTGCATGAGCTTCATCCAATGCGTCGGCGATCTCGCGCCCGATCCGGACCGTCTCCGATGTTGTAAGTGGGTGGCCGCCGATCTTGTCTTCGAGCGAAACCCCTTCGACGTATTCCATCGCGATAAAGTGCAGTCCATCAGACTCGCCGATCTCATAGATGTGCGCAATATTCGGATGGTTCAGGGCGGACGCCGTGCGAGCTTCCTGTTCAAAGCGGGCGAGCGAATCCGGACTTTTGGTCCTGTCAATCGGCAGGATCTTAAGTGCAACCTTGCGCCCAAGCTTTGTATCGGACGCAAGATAAACCTCGCCCATACCGCCTGCACCGAGTCGCCGTTCAATTTTGTAATGAAGGAATATCTGGCCGTCTTCGAGGGTTGAGGAGGTGTCGATAGGATTCGGCATTTTCAAATCACGTGGAATTTAGCACGGAATGCCATCTTCAAACAATCGAAATCAACTAATTTTGCTCTGGTTCCGTAGGGAGCAGCCTGGCGGCCGTCGCGCTGACCAATTCTTTCACACCCTCACCGGTAACTGACGAGATCGCAAAGAATTCCTTTCGATCCTTTTTCGCCTGTTTTTTGAGGGCCTCGAGCCTTTCTGGTTCATCGAGGGCGTCGATCTTTGTCGCGACCACTATCTGCGGGCGATTGGCGAGGTCTTCGGCGTAGTTTTTCAATTCGCGGTTGATTACCTTGTAATCCTCGACAGGATCACGTCCGGACAAGGACGAAACGTCGACAAGGTGCAAAATAAGTTTTGTCCGCTCGACGTGACGAAGGAAACGGTCGCCAAGGCCCGCTCCTTCCGAAGCTCCTTCGATCAAACCGGGAATGTCGGCGACGACGAAAGTCTTGAAATTACCCATATCAACGACACCTAAATTCGGCTCAAGCGTTGTGAAGGGGTAATCGGCGATCTTCGGTTTCGCCGCCGAAATAACGCTTATCAAGGTCGATTTTCCCGCATTAGGAAAGCCGACGAGGCCCACGTCCGCGATCAGCTTCAGCTCGAGCTGCAGCTCTCGCTCCCCGCCAGGTCTTCCCGAATAATGAAATTTCGGCGCGCGACGAGTCGAAGTCGCAAAGTGTGCGTTACCCCAACCGCCCTTTCCGCCTTTCGCCGCCATATAGCGCTGCTCGGGTTCAGTGAAATCGAAAAGCAGTTCACTGGACCCAGCTTCAAAGACCTGCGTCCCGACCGGCACCCTTACCGTGACATCTTCGCCGTCTTTTCCATGTCGATTTGAACCTTCACCGTGCCGGCCGCGCTCCGCTTTGTGCTCGGGATTGTAGCGAAGATGCAAGAGGGTATTGAGCCCTTCGTCAGATTCGAGCCAGACGCTGCCGCCTCGTCCGCCGTCACCACCCGACGGACCGCCTCGCGGCACGAACTTCTCGCGCCGAAACGCGGTGACGCCATTTCCACCATCGCCGGCCTTCACTTTTATTTTGGCTCGATCAATAAACATTCAAACTTCAGATTCTAGGCTGAGCGCTCCGCGCTTACAAATGATGAGAAATTTCTGCCTACCTGAAATTACCGCCGCGAAGTGATATTTTTAATTTCGGAGGTCTAGATGAAAAAGGGTTTACTTACGGACGTCGGCGGCCTTTGGGGGCAATTCGAGAATTCTGCTGCGTCCGAACTTGGCGACTTTACAACGTCGCGACGGGTGTTAAGGATATCGGTTCTGGCGGTCTTGATCGGGGTGGTCAGTTCCGGCATCGCCTTTTTGCTGCTGCGTCTTATCGCCTTTTTTACTAATCTGTTTTTCTTTCAGAAATTCAGCTTTACGACCGGGGCCTCGCCGGGAGCGAGTTCGCTGGGCTGGCTTATTGTTTTCGTGCCAGTGATAGGCGGTCTGATCATCGGTTTGATGGCAAAATACGGCTCCGACAAGATCCGTGGTCATGGCATCCCGGAGGCGATCGAATCCATCCTTCTAAACGGAAGCCGCGTCCATCCTAAGATCGCTATTCTCAAGCCTTTGTCGTCGGCGATCTCGATCGGTTCGGGTGGTCCATTCGGTGCCGAAGGCCCGATTATCATGACCGGCGGAGCTTTTGGTTCGATGATCGCTCAGTTTTTTCATCTGACGAGCGCCGAGCGAAAAACCCTCCTGGTTGCTGGTGCGGCCGCAGGAATGTCCGCAACTTTTGCTGCGCCCGTTGCGTCGGTTCTGCTTGCGGTTGAGCTCTTGCTGTTTGAATGGAAGCCACGGAGTTTGATCCCTGTCGCGCTTGCCAGTGCGGCCGCTGCGACAGCCCGGCGATATTTTCTTGAACCAGGCCCGCTATTTCCCGTCCCATCGCATCCCACGATGGTCGGACTGGATGGTTTATTTGGCTGCATCGTTGCAGGAATTCTTGCAGGCATTCTTTCGCTATTGCTTACCAAAGCTGTCTATGCCTCAGAGGATGCTTTTGCCCATTTACCGATCCATTGGATGTGGTGGCCGGCGATCGGCGGCCTTGCTATCGGGCTTGGCGGACTCATTTTCCCGCAGGCCCTTGGCGTTGGCTACGACATGATCGGCTCGCTGTTGCAAGGCAATGTTCCGCTAAAGATCATCGCAGGTGTTTTGATAGTAAAATCCGCGATTTGGGCGATATCGCTTGGTTCGGGCACGTCCGGCGGGGTTCTGGCCCCATTGCTAATGATGGGCGGGGCCCTTGGCGGTCTTGAAGCTTTTGCTTTGCCGGCCGAAGGCGCGGGCTTTTGGCCGCTGGTAAGTATGGGGGCGATCCTTGGTGGAACAATGCGTTCCCCTCTGACAGGTATCGTTTTTGCACTTGAGCTTACGCATGATCTGAACATGCTCCTGCCGCTGCTCGTTGCTGTTACTGTTGCTCATGGCTTTACGGTTCTTACGCTCGGAAGATCGATCCTGACGGAAAAGATAGCCCGCCGCGGATATCATATGAGCCGCGAGTATTCCCTCGATCCGCTTGAGATCACATTTGCTAGAGAGGTGATGAGAAGAGACATCGTGGCCCTTCCGGAAAAGCTGACGATCGGCGAGCTTTCAAAACTTATCCCCTCCGACCTCGGCAAGCGCGTGCAGCACATGTATCCCGTTGTCAACGAGGAGAATAAGCTGGTAGGGGTTGTGACTCGTCGCGATCTAAGGCGTGCCATACAAGAAAATGATGGAAATCCAAAGGAAACTCTGTCTGATATCACTCGTTATGATCCAAAGATAGTATTTGAGGACGAGCCATTGAGGCCGATAGTGGAGCGAATGGCCACAACTGGCATAACCCGATTTCCGGTTGTAGACCGGGATGATCCCACGCGACTCGTTGGGTCGATCTCGCTTAACAATCTTTTATCGGCACGGGCTCTTCACCTCGAGGCCGAAACGCGGCGGGAACAGATCCTTCAGTTACCAAGGATCGGGGTTGAGGCATAACTTACTGTGGATAGGGAAGTCGAAAGAATTTAAAAAAAACAAAAGCGTCGTCTCGATCGCTCAAGTCAACGCTTTTGTTGTTCCTTTTTGGAACACCGAAGTGTTTCTAAAGGGGTGGCAGTTCTCGCATGTACACGTTCGAACCGCCGATTTTGTATTCCGATGAAATGTCCTGCGGGGACTTATTTCTCCGGTCAGCACCCAAAAAGTTTTCACTATTCGTTTTGTACCCGAAGGTGCATGGTGCCGTTAGGTTTTTGTTCGGTGGCTTTTCCTCCACCGCCGGTTACGCTCCCGGCAACGAGGCCCAATGTCTTGCGACCTGAGCGGCTGGCCTCCTATTGGCTGATCACTTCCAAAAGGTCGGTTGCTCGTTTTTATCCGAACAACTCAGAGATCTTTCGACCCCCTAGCAAGCCTTTCGGCTTCGACTCTGGGCGTACCATGATAACTGATGTCCGCTATCTGTTATCACTCGAACGATGCGTCACCGCATCTGTTCCACCTCCCGGTGTCGGTCAAAATGCCCGTAAGCAATCTCGACTGTGAAGCTATCTTACACCCCTATTTTTCGATGTCAAGCAGAAAATACTTTAAGTATTTGCCTGATTTTAGGGCACTTACAGCCGTCATCTGTGGAAAACTTCTTCTTCCGCTTGTGGATAAATCTGTGGAAAATTTGAGAACTGTTTTCAGATAAGGAGTTAAAGATTTTGTAACATTTTCTCGTTATCCGTAGCCCTGTGGAAAATTACAAAAATTTATCTAAAAAAAATTTGAAAAAAAATTATTAATTTGCTTGACCAGGTGAAATTTTCCCTAAAATTGCAATAAAGGCCGCGATCTCTCGTCGATTTCCATTGCAAAAGTAGATTCGCAAGTTGGTTCCGGCGGGTTGTTCGAGGCCTTTGGACTGAATTAATTCCCAGTTCTGCTTATTTCCGAGCTTCAAACACTCTATTGAACGGTGTTTCTGTCGCTCGTCGAAATGTTTTGAATCCTGCATTTGTGGCGAGCTGGCGTTCCGCTTCTTCAGTGACGACCGCTCCGAGAGCCGGACCGCCAAGCGCCATAGAATTTGCGGTACAGCAAAGCGTCGAAGCTGCTGAAAAAGTGCGTCCAATAGGATTGAAATTTTCCTCTACGGTATTTCCGGCCATGGGTTCGACTATCAAACAGCTGCCGCCGTCATTCAGATTCTTTGCCGCTCGTTGCAACGCACCTTGCGGATCTCCCATGTCGTGCAGGCAGTCGAAGAAGCAGATCAGGTCGTATTTATGGTCGGGAAAGTCGCTTGCATTCGACACTTCAAAACTCACACGATCGCTGACAGCTGCGTTTTTTGCGGCGGCCGTAGCGTGTTCTATCGAAGGACCATGATTGTCAAATCCATAGAATTTAGAATTCGGATAAGCCTTCGCCATGATCACGGTTGAGGCCCCATGTCCGCAGCCGATGTCGGCAACGGTTGCGCCGGCTGTCAGTTTTTCTTCGATCCCGGTCAGCGAGGGTATCCACGACCCGATCAGGTGCATTTGATAGCCCGGTCGAAAGAATCTCTCTGTTCCGACAAAGAGGTCCGGGTCGTGCTCGCTCCAGAGCATTCCGCCGCCGTTTTTGAAAGCATCCAAAATGCGTGGCTGTGCGTTCAGCATTGCTTTGAGGACGTAAAATCCGCCCGCAACATAGAAGGGGCTGGATTCATCGGTCAGCGCGATCTCCTGCTCCGGCGGGAGCGAATACCGTCCGCTCGCGGCATCGTACACGACATAACCGCCTGCCGCTTGGTTGATCAGCCATTCGCGAACGTAACGTTCCGTGGTTCCGGTCTTTTGGGACAATTCCTCCGGTGTTACTCCTTCGCCGCCCGCCATTGCCCGATATAGCCCGAGCCGTTCGCCTATATAGATCAAACCGGAACTCAGCGCCGCCCCGAAATCCTCGATCACCTTTCCTAAAAAGGCATGCATCTTGTCTTCGTTAACTTCTCTTTTTTGAATAGTTGCGTCCATAGTTCTCTCATCTTCCTTATTGTTGTGGCTTAGTAACCCTGGATCGATTTAAAAACTGCACAAAAAGAGCTTGCGAATAAATATTCTGTTTTTCGTGACAGAAGTATCGCCTGCCCTCGTACCTATTGAGTTCACATTGTAGCGCCCCTAACAACCACGGAGCGGGTACAGCGTCCTCCGGACCCAGCTTTTCGAGCAGACAAAACCAAAAGGCTGCCCTTTCGGACAGCCTTCTTAAAAACAAAACTTTCGCTATAAGCTATTCAGCCGCCGCGACGACTTGGAGCTCAGGAGCTCCCTCCGCATAAACGCTGATGAATTTGCCTCTCTGGCCCTTGTTCTCAAACTTCACGAAGCCCTCGATCAGTGAAAACAGCGTATCGTCCTTGCCGCGGCCGACGTTTTTTCCGGGCTTCCATTTCGTTCCACGCTGACGCGCCAGAATGTTGCCGCCCAGTACATGCTGCCCGCCGAATTTCTTCAAACCCAGCCGCTGCGCATTCGAATCGCGTCCGTTTCTGGATGAACCTACTCCTTTCTTATGTGCCATAACTCTCCGAATGGTGAATGGTGAGTGGTAAACGGTGAATTTGATCAGAACCTCTTATCTCATCACTCACCGTTCATCATTCATCACTCAAATTTTATCTATTTTGATCTCTGTATATCCCTGACGGTGTCCCTGTTTGCGCTTGTACTGTTTGCGGCGTTTCTTCTTGAAAACGATCACCTTTTCGCCGCGGCCATGGCTGACAACCGTCGCTTTTATCTTGCCCGCTTCTACCCGAGGCGTTTTGCCGTCGGTGTAAAGCATCGTCTCGATCTCGATCTTGTCACCCTCTTTGCCCTCAAGCGAAGGCACACGGAGAGTCTGCTCCGATTCGACCGCAAACTGCTTTCCGCCAGTTTTTATAATTGCGTAACCCATTATAGTTATCTCCCGCTCGAGCAAGCGGAAATCCCGTCCGCTAGTCGAAAAGACCAAATTATACGGAAAACTGGGCACTAGGTCAAACGTTCATTCTCATGTATTGCGGACGGCTGCTCTGTAGGATATCGCACCTGCTAACTTTGCGGCGGAGGTTTTTTCTTTTTTCGACCATTGATACTGGTTTTGTAGAACCCGCTTGGGTCTCACTCCGTTGCATCTGTAATATGTGTTGCCATACATGCAATTCGATGGTATTTTGTTTGTTTATGGGCGTTTTTCGGACGAAATCTTTGCCCGGGATCTTTGAAAACTTCCCCGAGAAATAGAACGATGCGGCCGGTGTTTTTGTCCTACAAAAAATGCAAAAACCGTGGAACAAAAGTGTCTGCGTCCGAAGTAGGAAGCTCTGCGATCTGCGAATGATTTCGAAAACCGTGGAACATGGAACAAAATCGGTGAAATGACTGTATCTCGTGTGAACAGAGGTAGTTAGGCTGTATTCTTCGAGATAATTTGTGGCAGTTTGTGCCAAATTGTCTCACAAATTGCCACAAATGCGGATGAAGGCGCTCTCCGAATCCTCCAGGCTGAACAGAAATCTTTTGAAAATTCGGTTAGGCTTCTGCGGGATTTTTGACGACGGCGATGAATGGCAGGTTGCGGTACCGGCCTGCTGCATCGAGGCCGTAGCCGACGACGAACTTGTTGGGAACCACAAAGCCTGTGTAATCGATCTTGAGTTCTTTTTTAATGCGTGGCTCGGGTTTGTCGAGGAAAGTGGCAAGTCTTATCGAGTTCGCTCCGCGTGAGCCAAGTATCTCGAGAAGGCGTGAAAGAGTTAGGCCGGTGTCGACGATGTCCTCGACCAGGATCACATCCTTGCCGCGGATCGGGTTGCTCAGGTCTTTCAGGATCTCGACGTCGCCCGTCGATTTCGTGCCGTCTTTGTAACTCGAGACCGCCATGAAATCGATCGTCAGTTTAAGGTCAATGACACGCATCAGGTCAGCCAGGAAAATACACGAACCTTTTAGCACGCTGACCAAAACAAGGTCCTTACCCTTGTACTCGGCCGTGATCTCCGCGCCAAGCTCAGCCACGCGATCGAGGATCTCCTGCTCGCTGAAAAGCACTTCGAGATTTGGGTTGGTAAATTCAGTTGCGACCGGCTGCATTGATTCGGCTGACATAATTTTTGGCTGATTTGATTGAAAAGATTTTTAGAAATACTATTCAAATGGCTACGGATTTACAAGTTCAAGATCGAATGGAAACGAACAAAGAAACACGCGACCGGGTGCGAGAACTCGTACGGCAGGTGCTGGAGACGGTGCCGGTCGAGGAGGACAAACCTGAAAAGGCGCCTGCCGATTTTACGCCCGAGCACGTTATCGTCAACTCGCTGCAGGACAAGCTGGGCAAGGAATTCGACCGCGACGAGTCGTCAAAATCGCTGATAACCGAGGACGATCTTCGCGGTCTCGAATCTGGCTCAAAGGTGCGGGTTGCGGCCAACGCGAAGCTGACGCCTCTTGCTCTGGACATTGTTAGCGACCGACAAATAGAACTGATCCGCAAGGAGCCGCGGCAGTCGACAGCGAAGGTCCGCTCGGTTGCGATCGGGTCTGACCACGGCGGCTTCGAAATGAAGGAGCAGCTCAAAGGATTTCTTACCGATCTTGGTCTGCAAGTCCGGGACTTCGGCACGAACAGCAAAGACGCAGTCGATTATCCGGATTTTGCTCTCGCTGTTGCCCGTTCGGTGAGCGGCAAACAGGTCGAGGCCGGTATCATTATCGACGGAGCCGGAATAGGAAGCGCGATGACCGCGAACAAGGTTCCGAACGTCCGGGCCGCCGCCTGCTATTCCGTCGCCCTCGCCAGAAATTCCCGCGAGCACAACGGAGCCAATGTATTAACACTCGGAGCCGGACA
>Ga0207711_10003186_pt1 | contig 14307 bp, 11 predicted proteins | sample KBSS34metaG_FD_184401 | JGI IMG/M metagenome (GOLD analysis project Ga0207711, IMG submission 184401) | Switchgrass rhizosphere microbial communities from Kellogg Biological Station, Michigan, USA - KBS S3-4 metaG (SPAdes) (version 2) | ecosystem: Host-associated > Plants > Roots > Rhizosphere...
GCGGACGTAGCCAATGCAAAAATCGATTTCGGCGTGACTACTTGCGACGGCGGAGCTTTGGGTGCATGCTCCATCGTATCCGCGGCCAGTATGTCGATGAACGGATCGGCGTTATCGCGACGCTCGACGTAAGTTACCAGGCGTTCTTGAAAATCCGGGAAGACGGCTTCGGCCCGGCCGGCGGCGCGCCGCTGGTTCAGGCGGATCAGCGGCATCACCAGCGCCATGCCCAGCGCGAAAGCCAGCGCCAGGAACAGCGTGATGCGAGCCACCACCAGGCTGGTGGAGGAAAAGGCGAACGCGTTGGTAATTAAAACCAGTGCCACGGTTGCGCCGAGTGCGACACCCAGTGCAACGGCTGCGCCCTTCGAGACTACCTGGAGCCTAAGACGCGATTCCAGGCCACGCAGGTATTGGTTCAGTTGTTCGCGCGTGTTCATGCCGCTTTCGTCTCCTGAGACTGAGCCGGCGGCCGCAAGTAGCGGTCCGCAATTACCGACTCCGCCAAAGCTACACCTAACAATAGCAACAAAATGATGGGGGAAAGGCTCCAGGGTGTGGTGTTGGCTTCGCCGCCTGTTCCCTGCCCTGCGCCAGTGGACGAGGCGCTCGCCCCGGTACCCTTCCAGAGATCCAGAGTGTCCTGGGGAATTACCGCCAGATCGGACTCCATCCGGTTGGCGTGGGCCGCCACCTGGCTCCGTTTTCCGCCGGCAGTACGCACCTCGTAGAATCCTTCCCGCGTAAGCTGGAAATTTCGCGCTTGCGCCGATTCTTCGAGCGAAAGCACCCGCTGGCCATCCGGATCCTGGACCTCAGCCTGGGCGCCTTTCTCGTTCCCCGTCCTCAATTCGACGTACTCACCTACCGAAAGGTTAGTGGGCTGTTCCGTGCTCCCGCCGCCGCCTAGATAGGCTACTGACTTCTGCACGAACGGGACCCAGGCCCCATGCTTGGGCATGTCATTGTTGTCCGCATCAAAGGTGGACGTAAACGCCAGTACCTTGCCTTCGCCGACCTTTCGCTCCAAAACCAGGGGCGTGCCATTGCTGAGTCGTGCCAGAACCCGCGACTTCGCCGTGCCGACGCTCACTGCCAGGTAGATCCTGACGCCGTCGAAACGCTCCACGCTTTTCATCACGTCGTGGCCTACATCCACATCGGAAACCGAAAAAAAGCGCTCGCCTTCGCGGCTGGCATATTTCGTTCCTTCAATCGCCTCGTCCAATACCGGAGCGCGCGGTAGCGCCACCGAGCCTGGTCCGATCGATTCAAATATCGAGCCGCCCGCCGTTACGTAGCGTTCGAGCGATTGCTCCAATCCCTGCGGAAGCTGTCCCAGATTGTTGAGAACCACCACCGCGTAACTGGTCAGGTTCGCCGTGGCAGCCACTTCAGGGCGTAGCGGTTCCAGTTGAAATGCCGAGTCCTCTGTCGCGTTCAGCGCCGCACGGAAAAACTCCAGCGCTTGCGGACGCCGGCCATCGTCCACAAAGGCGACCTTCTTGGCGTCGGTCCGCTCCACTGAAAACGCGTAGCGATCGTCCGCAGGCAGACTGTCCGACGAATCGATCCGGATTTCGCATTTATTGAATCCGTAGGAAGCTTGATCCAGACCCGTGAATTCAGCCGTGCCTCGTCCATTCTCAGGTACGTTTACGCTCTTGGACTGAATGGTTTTTCCATTCATCAGCAGCGTTACCGTGCGCGTGGCCGCAGGCGCCGAGAAACCCGCTACGGTGGCGCTGATGCGGGCGCGCTTGGGATCGTAGATATGCTGCGGCGCAATCACGGTCTCGACAGCCCAGTTAGGCTGCACTTTGCCGATCGTGTGAAAGTTCAGCGTGGTGTCTTCATCCAGACGCAGATCGGTGAACCCCGGAGGCATCCCCGATTTTTGGAGATCGCTGATCAGGTGCACTTCAAGCGGCGTCTTGGTGCTTTCGCTGAGCGTTCGCAGATAGCGGGACAGTTCGCCGAAAGACGCCCGTGCGTCGCTTTCTTTAATCGCCGAAACTGCGCCGCGAAGCTCCCCTGGATCCGTGGTCTGCTGCGTCATAGCCTGCAGCGTGTCGGCCAGCGCCACGACTTGCGCTTTTTGCGTTGGAGGAACACCCGACAGAACCTTCAGAGCTTCGGCCTTGGCCAGATCCAGCCGTGAAGAAGTTCCTTCCTTGGTGCGCATACTGAACGACCGATCCACCGCCACCACCACGATCTTCTGCCCATTGCCTTTGGGTGTATTGCGGCGGATGAACGGATTCGCGAACAGCAGTGCAAGCAGAATCAGCATCAGCGTGCGCAGGATGAATAGCAGAATATAATCCAGACGACGATGCTGCACCGAGCTCTGCTCGCGGTGCTCGAAAAACATCAGCGAAGGAAACGGCTGCGGATCGGTCTTGTGCCGCTTCAAAAGATGCAGGTAGATGGGCAAACCCACCGCGATCAGGCCGCCCAGAAACCAGGGTGAGAAAAATCCCATTTACAATCTCCCTGCCCGGATCGCCAGATACTGCCGCAAGGCCTCATCCAACGGATGGCTGGTGTCCACCAGAAAATAGTCGATGTCCGCGCCCGCCGCACGGCTCTTCAGATCCGCCAAGTGTGCGCTCATCTTGCTCTTGTACTCGTGCGTCGCATAGTCCGGAGAAACTTCCATCTTCACGCCGCTTTCCAGATCCTCCATCAGCATGGACCCGCGCAGCTTTGGCTGGATCTCCTGCGGATCCAGAACGTGAAACAGGATCAGCTCATTGCCGCGTGCGCGCAGCGGCGCCACCGTCCGGATCACGGCTTCGGGCTCTTCCCAGAAATCGGAAATCGCGACCACCAGGCCGCGCCGCCGTAGATAATCCGCCAGGTGGGAGAAGGGTTTTTCGAGAACCGTCTGCGCGCCGGTTTCGGCCTGATCTATGCCGTGAAGCAGGCGCATGATCTGACCTTGACGAGTCGACGGCGGAACGAAGTGCCGGACTTCGTTGTCGAATACGACCAGCCCAGCCGCGTCCCTCTGCAAGTGCGCCAGATAGCAGACCGACGCCGCCAGGAAGCGCGCGTACTCCATTTTTTCCAGGCCGCGCGAGCCGTATTTCATCGATCGGCTGGCGTCCAGAAGCACCGATACCTGGCAATTCGTCTCGCCGCGATAGCGCTTGAGAAACATCTTCTCGCTGCGCGCGAATACGTTCCAATCGACGTGCCGAAGATCGTCACCCGGCGCGTACGCCCGGTATTCCGCGAATTCCTGACTGAATCCGAAATCAGGCGACCGGTGCAGGCCGGAGATAAATCCGTCCACCACAGTCTTCGCCACCAGGTCCAAGCCGGAGATGCCCGCCAGGACCGACGGATCTAGGAAACGCTGCAGCATGGGGAACTCCTGACTACTCCCGGGGCTGCGGAATCGCCTCCAGCAGCTTCTTCAAGATGTCGTCCTGCGTGAGCTTGTCGCTTTCCGCCTGGAAGTTCAGCAGAATGCGATGCCGCAGAATGGGCCGCATCATGGCTTGCACGTCCTGATAGCTGACGCTCACGCGATTCTGCATCAGCGCGCGCGCCTTGGAGGTCAACACCAGATTCTGCGCCGCGCGGACGCTAGCGCCGAAGTTGACGTATTTCTTCACGAAGTCCGGAGCGCTGGGATCGGTAGCGCGCGTTGCACGCACCAAGCTGACCGCATAGCGCGCCACCGAATCGGCGATCGGCACCATGCGAACCAGCTTCTGGAAATCCAGGATCTCTTCCGGAGTCGTCACCGTCTCGGCTACCGATTGACGCGTGGTCGTAGTCAGATCCAGGACCTGCATTTCGTGGTCGGCCGAAAGGTAATCCAGCAGCACGTTGAAGATGAACCGGTCCAACTGCGCTTCAGGCAGAGGATACGTGCCTTCGAGCTCGATCGGGTTCTGCGTGGCAAGCACGAAGAACGGCGGACGGATCTTATGATGATTGCCGCGGACCGTGCAAGAGAGTTCCTGCATCGCCTCCAGCAGCGCCGACTGCGTCTTTGGAGGAGTACGGTTGATTTCATCCGCCAGCAGGATGTTGGCGAAGATCGGACCCGGCACGAACGTCCAGGTGCGGCGTCCCGTGGTCGGATCCTCTTCGATAATGTCGGTTCCGGTGATATCCGAGGGCATCAAGTCCGGCGTAAATTGGATACGCCGGAAGTCCAGGCCCAGAATCTGTCCGACGGTCCGGACCAGCAAAGTCTTGGCGGTTCCCGGAAGTCCCGTAATCAGACAATGGCCGCCCACGAACAGAGCGATCAAAACCTGTTCAATGACTTCGTCCTGGCCGATGATCACGTTATGAATCTGTTGGATGATCGCTTCCCGCACTTGCCGGAATCGTACGATACGCTCCTGGATCTGGCTCGCGTCGAGGGTTTGAGTAGTAGTTGTCGACATTAGATTTGGTTTATTGTTTCACGTTTCCGGCGGGCTTTGGTGCAGACTGCTTGTCGTTAGATTGTTTAGAGCTCAGTTCGCGCAACAGTGCTTGGGCAGGCTTGAAGCCGGGAGCGGCCTCGAGCGAATTGTAGACTTCATCCAGAGCTTCTTCGTTTCGGTTGGTGGCGGCGAATGCTTGCGCCAGTCCGAAGTGCGCGCCGGCTTTATCGATGGTTCCGGCGGCCAGCACGGCTTGATACTCTCGAATCGCTCCATTCGGATTCTTCAGCTCGGTGTAGAGTTTTCCCAGCTTGTCGTGCGAAGCTTCATCTTCGAGATAGATCAGGTTCAGCCGCTCCAGCGTCGCCGCGGCCTCGCGCTTCTTCCCCGCCTCGATCTGCATGTCGGCTAACTGTTCCAGGGCACGCGGACTGCGGCCGCCGATGGCTGAGTAGCGTTCCAGCTCCGCCATCGCCTTGGCCTTGTCGTCCTTGGCCAAATACGCGTTCGCCAGAAACTCGTACACATTCCCGACTTCCACAAAGTCCGGATACAGATCGCGAATGGCAGTGCCCTCAGTGATCACAGCACTCCAGTCCTTGTTCTTGGCGGCTTGCGAGACCATCTTCAACTGCTTTTGCCAGTCTTCGAATCCGTCCACCTGCTTCTTGTACTTGGCGTCGATCCAGGGGAAAAACTGCGCATCGAACTCTTCCGGCTTGAGATTCAACTCCTTCTGAATGGCTTCCACCGTGTCCTTGCGATCGGCGAAGTCATGGATCATCGCCAGAACCTTGTCGTAGCCCCATTTCTCGGAGATGAAAGTGATCACCTGGCCGCCCTGGAAATAGGAAACGATCACTTGCTCCGGATACGTCGGATGGATGAAACCCCGATCCAGATCCGCGATCGGCAGCAGCTTCTTATCCCTCATCGCAATGATCGACGGGGGATCCAGACGGTCGCCCCAATCCGTCGCGCCCGAAGCCGCGGTCTCTTCATATACCGCTAGGCCCTCGGTAAACCACCGCGGGACGCGATGATTCGTCATGGAGAGTACATACACGTGGCTGAACTCATGCCACAGAGTGCTGGCCCAATGGAACTGGCCCGGCGGGCGGCCGCTTGGCGAATCCATCGCGACGTACTTGCCGAACGTGACGCCCAATGCGCCCAATCCCGGCAAGCCCATGGTGCGAACTTCGAAGTCCCCGTGGTCCGGATATACTTCCAGCTGCACCGGCTGGGTAATCTTGAACTTGTATCTCTTCTCGTACGTCGCCATCGCGCGATCGAGTTCCGCCTGGAAGTACGGCCGCAGTAGGGCCGATTCTTTCTTGTCCAGCTTCAGAACCGTCGTGGGCGTGGTAAACGTCTCCACGCGCTTGTCGATGCTATCCAACAGCTTTAACGTATTGCGCACCAGCGGCGAAGAATAGTTCGCATTAAAGCATTGCTCCAGATGCTCGCGAGCTTCCTTGTTCTGGCCGAAGCGCATCAGGTTCACGCCCAACTCGGCGCGAGCGCTCCACAGATCCGGCTTCAGCTCCAGCGCCTTGCGGTAATACTGGATGCCTTCGTCGTAGCGGCGATTAATGACGAAAAAGTGTCCGGCGATAGAGTACGCTTCGCCATAGGTCGGATTGATCTTCAGCACCCGGTCGATCCATTCTTTCCCGGGTTTGTCATCTAGCCAGTCCACCGTCGCCAGAATCGCCAGCGCATCCAGAGCCTCGCCGGAAGTATCCAGCGCCTTCTTGGCTTCTTCAACGGCTTTTTCCGGATGATTGTCTTCGAGCGCAATGCGAGCCAGCAGCTCGCGGGCTTCGACCAGATTGGGATCGGCCTTCAGGGCTTTCTCGGCGAAGTCCGCGGCGTTGCCTTCGAAGGCGTCGCTGGCCACGAGTGCCATTCCGTACAAAGCCTTGGCGTTCTTCTCGTCGATTTCCAGAGCTTCCTTGAACAGATCTGCAGCGTCGCCCGGCTGCGAATAGTCCACATACATCCGGCCCCATCGGACCTTTAGATTCGCATCCTTGGGGCGAGCCTTCACAGCATCGCGAAACGCGTCATTGGCGTTGCGATAGTCGCGCAAACCGTACAGCCCCTCGGCCTTGAGTCCCAAATCTCTGGATCGACTCAACGCCTGGTAACAGGCTGTTGTACCGGGATCGCCGTGCTTGCGCAGCGCTTCACACTGCGTTACTTGCGATGAAGTCTGCGCCTCTACCGGCGTAGCCCGAAACATTCCACTGCGCTGGGCGAAGTAGAAACCCGCCGACAGCACCGCGGCAACCAGGAGTGTCGATTGCAGTTTCATTTGTCGAGTTCTTCTTGCACCTTGGCCAGATCCAGCAGCATCTGGCGCATTTGTTGCTGATACTCGCGCTGAGGAACCGCGGCTTTGCGATACTTCAGCTCGTCGATCTGGGTTTCCAGCTCGTCCTTGCGCTTTAGCAGCTTCTGTTTTTCCGGATCGTTGACGATGGATGCCACCGATCCCAAGTGCAGCAATACCTGGCGTCCCGCGACTAATCCTTCGCCATTTTCGGCCGACGGAGCCTTAACCCCCTCGCCCTTTCCGAGGTCTTCGATGATGGCGTGTTCGGTAGCCAAACGTTTTTGCGTTTCGAAATACTTGGCCGTTTTCTCTTCGGCGTAACGGAAAGCCTCCAGCACCGATATCGACTGGTTCTTGTCCGTATCCGCGGTCGGATCCCGCAGCGATTCGATGAAGAATCGCGTGAACACCGTCGCGTTCTTTTCCGAGCCGGCCTTGGTCGCGGTGATCACCACCCGCTTGGGCTTTTGCAGCGTGGACAACGACCCGCCGCTGGCGCTGGTGGCGTTGACCACCACCTGCTTCGCCGGAATCTTATCCAGCAGCGATGCGAGTTCTGTCGCCGAAATGTCCGGACCGGGAACGTTGAATTTATAATCCAGGTCGTCGTAGCTTCCATGCCCGATCAGAACCAGCACAAATGAATCGTCGGCCTTGGTCTGCGTCGCCAGGGCCTTCAGCTTGGCTTCGATATTGGCTCTGGTAGCGTCCTTGCCGGAAAGCGTGTCCACCTTGGCGCCAGGCTCGCTCTTCAACAGCTTGTTCAGATCCGAGGCCCATCCGGTGAAGCGCTGTTCGTACTGGTCTTCGCCGCCCAAACCCGCCACGGTCAGAAAATAGCTGTCAGCATGTAGCGTCAGAGCGGCGCCCGCCAGCAAAATAAGCGTCCTCATATAACTCCCCATTTGCGGCGCAATAGCCATTCCGCCGCACGGATTCCCAGGAACAGGAGGAAGATGGCCGGCAGATCCCACAAATCGCGCGTCTCGCGCACGGTGATACCGGCTTGGGAATAGTTGATGTCTTTGCCCAACTTCTGCGCGTCGGCCGGCTTGTAATACTGCCCGCCGGTTTCGGACGACAGTTTTTCCAGCAGCTCGCGATTCTGCTCCACGTGGAAGTTTTCTGCGATGCCGTCTTCCCGCCGGAACGTGAACGTATCTTTGCCGATCTCTTCCGCGCCGCGCTTGGCCACTACTTCGACGATATACGATCCACTCTGGGGAACCGTCCAGTCTGCGCTGTAGACGCCCTGCTCCAACGGTGCCGGCGTCATGTTGACCACTTGCTCGGAGATCCCGTCGCCCGTGATGTGCGCTTCGACATTGGCATCCGATGCCGGCAGATAGGTCTTGTCGCGAACGTCTGCACGTAAAGTGACTCGGGACTCATCGGCCAGCAGCGTCTTGGGCGTCGATCCGGTGATATGTCGAGGTGTATCGCTCACCACCCAGCGCAGCAACTGGCGGTAGAACATTTCATGCGACATATCCGCGACTGGCTGCAGCATCTGCCAGCGCCAGCTCCCGCCCGTTGCGAAAATCGCAGTGCGACCGCGGCCGTAGTTCATGGTCACCAGCAGGGGACGTTTCGCGCCGCCGCCTTCATGCGGAATAAAGTTGGCCAGCACCACCGCTCCCAATTTCGGCTCGCCCGGATCCTGGAAGGTGCGGATATAAGGAAGTTTCTTCCACCGCTCGACGTTCTTGTTGGGATCTTCTTCGATGCGCGTGATCAGGCTGTCGCGACCTTCAGAAGTAAGCTCGACATCGGCGCCTGCGAACGAATAGGTGTTCTTGCGCTCCGGCAATGTGGTCGGCAGAATATCGGCGGCGGACGATTTGGCCCAGCCACCATCCGACAGCGAATCCTTGCCGCCCAGGAACAAGACTCCGCCCCCGCGGCGATCGACGAACTGCTTCACCATGTCCTGCTGGTTCTTGGTCAGGTACGGAGCGTCCACGCTACCGAAGATCAGGCCGTCGAATCCGAACAGCTCTTCGATCTTGCTGGGGAAACCGTCCTTAAGCTCGTTGGTGTTGACGACTCCTTGCTTCCCATCCACCTGTTCCTGCCGGTAGAGCTTGTTGGGAGCCGTACGCAGGATCGTGAACAAATCAATGTTCTTGTCGTCTTCTACAGCGCGGCGCAGGAACTTAAATTCCCAGCGCGGCTCGCCTTCCATATACAGAATGCGCGGCTTGCGGGCATCCACATTGATCAGGCGCGTCACTCGGTTGTTGCGCGGATTCTCCTCGTTCGGAAAAGGCTCGATGGAGGCTTCCAGGGTTTTAACGCCGGCCGCACCCGCATTGAACAGAACCGACTCCACCTGTTCGGTACCTTCACCCTTCAAGGTGATCTCCGGACTCGCGACAACCTTGGAACCTTCCTTCAGCGTGATCTTGGCTTTCTGGCCGGTGTACCCATGCTGGTGGAAGCTGACGGTTGCAGCCAACCGCGATTCCGGCAGCGCGCGAGCCGCCACATCCACGTTGCTGATTTCGATGTCGTGGGTCATGGTCTCGCGGCCCAGCCCGATGGTATGGACCGGAATGCGCTGGCGGCGGATCTCGGCCAGCGTTTCTAAATCCACGCCGCCAGTGTTGTCGGCGCCATCGCTCAGCAGAATCATCGCGCCGATGGGAAGACTCGACGCATCCGCGGCCACCTGCTTCAAGCTCTCGCCGATGTGCGTGGCGGTTGCGCCCGCCGTGAGCTGCTCCAGTTTTTCGATCCGCTCGGCGTGATCACTCATCCGATACAGGCGAACCTGAAATTTCTCCTGCAGCGCCTTCAGTAGCCCGCCGTTCAGGACCTTCTCGGCGGCTTCCTTACGAGTGCTATTCTCATCGCCCGTGGTCATGCTGGAGGAATCGTCGATCACCACCGCCACGATGTTCTGCTGCGCCTTCAGCGCGGACACACTCAGCGCCGGGTGCCAGATCAGGAACAGCAGCAGCGCGGCCAGAGCCGTCTGCAAGACCCAGATCGAGACCCGCCGGATCAGGCCCATGCTGGATGTCCCCGAGCCTTGGCGCCAGATCAGGAAACCCAGCACCGCCGCGGCAGCGAGCACGCCCAGGCCCATGAGCCATAGCGGCCAGCCACTCAGGAAGATAAACGTCCCTTGGCGATAGATCGAGAGCGGATACTTAAAGAGAAACTCGAACATGTAGGAAGTAAGCTCTCATTAGTGTGTCAGATCATACATGACGTAGTTGGCCGAGATTCGATACGCCAGTGATGCATAATTCTCCGGATAACGGGGGTCGTCTGACCATTCGATAGCATCTCCCATGTCCACGTTATGGCATATCCCCACCATAACCCGGCCTTTGTCATCGTAGATTGCTCGGAACTTGGGGTCAAATCCATCGAACTCCCAGGGGATCCCGCTGTAGATAAACTGCGCCCCCGGTATCCGGGAACGTTGGTCTATATCGTATATGACGTGGAAGATCTCTTCTTTGTTATCAAGATCGACCACCGGACGGCGGGGGAACACTTTGCGCATGCCTTCCATGAAGACATCCCACTCCTGAGTCCCGTGAAAATCGTCGGTCATGAAGAAGCCGCCGCGCAGAAGGTAATCGCGCATCTGGCCGGCCTCTTCGTCGTTGAGACTCCAGTGGCCGACCTCGACGCCGTAGACAAAGGGCCAGTTGAAAATGTCGCTGCTGTTATCGAGCTCGACCACCTGCTCCACCGAGCGCGCGTCGATGCGGGTCAGCCGCAGCAGCCCCTGCAAAGTATGGCGGTCGCCCAGCGGATAATCCGTGCGCCAGCCCCATCGGCCGGTATTTTGACCATTGGAATGCTCCCATGTCGAACTGGTGTACTTGAGCCGCCCTCGAGTCCACTCTGCTTGCCGTTCCCAGTCGGGAGGCAGTGAAGCTGCAGCGTGATCCTCAGCGACCTCGTAGGAGAGAAAGGGCTTCTGGGCGTTCAAGATACCCCAGGTGCCGAGGCCGCCCAAAATCAGGAAAATCGCCGCGCGGAAGCGCATGAAAGTCTTAGCCGGCCTTAAGGATAGCACGCCGACTAGTGAGTGAGGTCGTACATGGCGTAATTCTGTAGAGCTCGATGCGCCACGATCGCCATATCGGCAGGATATTCAGCTTCGTCCGAATGCTCCCAGGCGTCGCCCAAATCCATGTTGTGGCAGATGGCGACGGTGATCCGTTTCTTCTCGTCGTAGATGGCCCGCCAACGCGGATAAGGATCGCTGGGCTGCTCATAGGTCCGGCCGTAATACAGCGCGGCTAGTCCCGCTACCTGGACCTTGGTGTCCACATCCGCCAGAATATGGAAGATCGGCTCGGTTCCAGGCAAGTCCTCTATCTGCCGGTCGGGATAAACCTGGTGGATGCCATCGGCAAAGATCTCCCACTGCTGCACGCCGTGGAAGTCATCCACCATCAGGAATCCGCCGCGATCCAGGAAATCGCGAAGCTGCTTGCCTTCCTTCTCGTTGATGCTCCACTGCCCGACTTCGACTGCGTACAGGAATGGCCAGTTGAAGAGGTCGTCGGTTCCATCCAGTTCTACGGGCTGCTCCACTGATCGCGCATGAATGCGCGTCAGGCGTTGCACGCCGATGATCAAGTGCCGGTCACCGAGAGGATAGTCCGTGGCCCAGGCTCCCTCTTGACGAAAGCCACGAAAGCCGCGAAAACCGCCGTACGCGTCCCGATAACGCAGGCGCGCGCTGACCCACTCGGCCGGCTTCTCCCAGTCCGCCGGCAGCCGGACGTTGCGATCTTCGCCTTCGTATTCCCTGAAAGGCTTCTGCGCGAACACGACACTCCAGGTGATCAACACCGCCAGGAGTATCAGGAAAAATGTTCGCAGGCGCATTCTGCGCCCAGAATATCACCAATGGAGATTACTTCAATGCGACAGGTCGTAGACGAAGTAATTCATCGCGATGCGGTAGGCCATGTTGGCCCATTCTGCCGGATAGGCCGGGTCGTCGGACCATTCCCACGCGTCGCCCAGATCCATGTTGTGGCAGATGGCTACTTCAATGCGGCCTTTGTCGTCATAGATGCCCTTCCAGTCCGCTTCGTAGCCGTCCTGTTCATAGGTGCTGCCGGTGCGGAGATACTGCGCTCCCGGAATCTGATACTTGTCATCCAGATCGTAGAGAGTATGAAAGATCCCATCCGATTTCGGCAGATCGACGATCTCGCGATCAGGAAATACCTTCTTAATACCTTCCTCAAAGATGGCCCACTCCCGGGTCCCGTGGAAATCGTCCACCATCAGGAAACCGCCGCGGTCGAGGAAATCCCGGAGCTGCGCGGCTTCTTCGCCGTTCAGCTCCCACTGCCCGACTTCCACCGCGTAGAGGGTCGGCCAGTTGTACATGTCGTCCGAATTGTCGGTTGCCACCGGCTGTTCCACCGAGCGGCTGTCGATGCGGGTGAGACGCCTCACGCCGAACAAGAGGTGCCGGTCAGATCGAGGATAATCCGTGGTCCACGCGCCGGATCCGCGCCCGAATCGCCGGTAGCCGCCGCGGAAATCGCGATACATGAGCCGCGCCCGCGTCCATTCATGCGGAGTCTTGTAATCTTCGGGCAGCGCGAAATCGGTGTATTCGCGGCCAGGGTATTCCTTGAAAGGCTTCTGCGCGTGCAACAGTCCCCAGCCGCCAAAGAGTGCGGCCGGAATTACGAGCAGAAACTTAGCGAACCGCATGCCGGGCTCAGAATAGCACGTAGGGTCACTGAGACCGCTATGTCTTTCGGCACATCAGTGGGACAGATTGTAGGTCACGTAGTTCTGCAAAACGCGATGCGCAACGATGGCGAATTCGGCCGGGTAGCGCGGATCGTCTGAATATTCCCAGGCGTCGCCCAAATCCATGTTGTGGCAAATGGCCACCAGAATCCGGCCCCTGTCATCCTTTATAGCCCTCCAGCGAGGATAGGGATCGCTCTCCTGCTCATACGTCCGTCCGGTGCGTATATACTGCATTCCCGGAACCTGGACCTTGAGATCCACCTGATTCAGGATTCCAAAGATGGATTCGGATTGATCCAGATCGATGATTTCCTTGTCCGGGAAGGCTTGGCGCATTCCTTCGGCGAAGTTTTCCCATTGTTGGATTCCGTGGAAGTCATCCACCATCAGGAAGCCTCCACGATTCAGGAAGTCGCGCAATTGCGCTCCTTCTTTCTCATCCAGCGTCCATTGCCCGACCTCGACGGCGTACAAGAACGGCCAATTGAAAATATCGTCGGTGCCATCCAGTTCGACTACCTGCTCAACCGATCGTGCATTGACCTTGGTCAGCCGCCGCAGGCCCTCCGCGAGATGACGGCCGCCGAGCGGATAATCCGTTCCCCAAGCGCCCTCCCGGCGAAATCCGCGACGCCCGCCGAATCGGCCGCCCAGATCGCGATAGCGCAGCCGAGCGCCGGACCACTCCGCGGGTTTATCGAAGTCGGGCGGCAGGGGTACATCGCCATCCTGGCCGCCGGGATATTGCTTGAACGGTTTTTGCGCGAACACGGCTCCCCAGATTCCGAGGACCGCAAGAATCGTCAGGAGGAGAGTTCGTAGTCGCACGTGCGCCAGCATATCACGTGGAACACATTAACTATCAGTGCGTGAAGTCGTAGACGAAATAGTTGATCGCGATGCGATACGCCAGACCGGTCATCTCGGCGGGATACCAGGCGTCGTCGGCATGCTCCCAGGCGTCGCCCAGATCCATGTTGTGGCAGATGGCGACCACCACGCGGCCTTTGTCATCGAGAATCCCGCGCCAGTGCGGATCCTTGCCGCCATTGTTGCCCTGCTCATAGGTCACGCCGCTTTGCCACGCTCCGGCTCCAGGCACTTGAATGCGATGGTCCAGATCGTACAGCGTGTGAAAAATAGGATTCGCATCCGGCAGCTCTATGATGTCGCGATCCGGAAACACCTTCTTGATGCCTTCTTCGAAAATCTCCCATTCGGTGTTGCCGTGGAAGTCATCGACCATTAGAAAGCCGCCGCGATTGAGATATTCACGAAGCTGCTGAGCTTCTTCATCATTCAGCGACCAGTACCCCACTTCGACACCGTACATGGATGGCCAGTTGTAGACATCGTCGGTATTATCCAGCTCGACGACCTGTTCGACCGAGCGTGCGTCGATGCGGCTCAGCCGGGCGATCCCAGGCAGCAGATGGCGATCGGACCGGGGATAATCCATAGTCCAGCGATTGCCGCCGCCGAAGCCCCTGCGGCCGAATCCACCTGCATATTGGGTATACTTCAGCCGCGCACGGGTCCATTCGTGCGGAACATTCGCGTCCGGAGGGACGGCGAAATCGGTGTATTCGAATCCCGCGTATTCCTTAAAAGGCTTCTGTGCGTGCAGCAGTTCCCAGGCGCCCAGGCCCGAGATCAACGTCGCAAGAATGACGACGCGGCTGCGCATGGTTACTCAACAATACCAGCTCAACAATACCGCTAGTGAGAGTGCGCAGGTTTGCCCAATTCGTTCAGGGCGGCCTTGAAGCCGTTGGCGAGCTTTTCAGTCGGGCCGGTTCCCCAATAGTGCAGAAAATAAAT
>Ga0207711_10003188_pt1 | contig 14300 bp, 15 predicted proteins | sample KBSS34metaG_FD_184401 | JGI IMG/M metagenome (GOLD analysis project Ga0207711, IMG submission 184401) | Switchgrass rhizosphere microbial communities from Kellogg Biological Station, Michigan, USA - KBS S3-4 metaG (SPAdes) (version 2) | ecosystem: Host-associated > Plants > Roots > Rhizosphere...
CCCCACACTGGCGCGGTCCATGGCGATCAGCGGGGGCGAGGCCGGCGTGGCGACAGGAATGCGGATGGGCGCGACATATTCGTCGGGCGGCACTTCCACCATGGCCAGCTTGGCCAGCATCTTCATGCGGCTCTGCGCCTGGCGCGCTTTCGACGCCTTGGCCTTGAAGCGGTCGACAAAGGCCTGCATGTGAGCGCGCGCCGCATCCTGCTTCTTGGCGAAAGCGAGATCGTTGGCGCGGGTGGCGGCGCGCGTCTCCATGAACGTGTCGTAGCCGCCGGTGTAGAGCTTCAGCTTGCCGCGCTCCAGATGCAGGATGAATTCGCAGCCGGTGTTGAGCAGGTCGCGGTCATGGCTGACGATCAACACGGTGCCGCGGTATTTCTGGATGAAATTCTCCAGCCACAGCACGCCTTCCAGGTCGAGATAGTTGGTCGGCTCGTCCAGCAACAGAAGATCGGGAGCGGAGAACAGGATGGCGGCCAGCGCCACGCGCATGCGCCAGCCGCCGGAGAATTCACGGCAGGGGCGAAGCTGGTCTTCCGCCGAGAAACCCAGGCCCGCCAGAATTTCGGCGGCGCGGGACGGCGCGGTATAGGCGTCGATCGCTTCCAGGCGGTGATAGATTTCGCCCAGCCTGTGGCCATCTGTCTCGTGCTCGGCCTCCGCCAGAAGCGCCAGCCGTTCCGGATCAGCCTCCAGCACGGTGTCCAGCAGGCTGACTTCGGTTCCCGGCGCTTCCTGCGCCACCGCGCCCACCCGCCACGAGGACGGCACGCTGATCTCGCCGTCATCCTGGTGCAATTGGCCCAGGATCACCTTGAAAAGCGTGGATTTGCCCGCGCCGTTGCGGCCCACCAGCCCGATGCGGCGCCCCGCGGGCAGGTTGGCGGTGGCGCCTTTCAGGATCTCGCGTCCCGCGATTCTGACCGTGATGTTGTCAATTGCCAGCATTTGTGGGGCCTTATAACGGTCCTTGCCCTTTCCTCAAGCCCATTGCATAAGGCCGCCGATTTTCCCTTTCTGGAGCCCCCATGGCCGTCGAGCGCACCCTTTCGATCATCAAGCCGGACGCGACGCGCCGGAATCTCACCGGCAAGATCGTCGCCAAGTTCGAGGAAGCGGGCCTCAAAGTCATCGCCAGCCGCCGCATCAAGCTGTCCCAGGCCGATGCCGAGGCCTTTTATGGCGTGCATCGCGAGCGTCCCTTTTTCCCCAGCCTGGTCGCCTTCATGACTTCGGGCCCGGTTGTAGTGCAGGTGCTGGAGGGCGAAAACGCCATCGCCAAGAATCGTGAAGTGATGGGCGCCACGAACCCCGCCAATGCCGCGCCCGGCACCATCCGCAAGGAATTCGCCGAATCGATCGAGGCCAATTCGGTGCACGGTTCGGACGCCCCGGAAACCGCCGCCAACGAGATCAAATTCTTCTTCCGGGACTTGGACATTGTAGGCTGAGAAATGGTCAACTACTTCCGTGAGACCTTGCTTCCGGAAGTAGCTTACGCCTTCGCTCTGGAGGTTTGTGGCGGTGATTGGAAGGCTTCCAGCGCCGCCTCAGAGCGTGTGGAGATGATCAATGAATTGCGCCGGCGATGCCCGGGTCTGGGCGATGCCGAGTATTCCGAAGCTTTAGCTAAGGCTCTACACGCTGCGAAATGATGTATAAAGGCTCCTGCTTCGCGGGAGCCTTTTTCATATGCAAGGCAAGACCGTCGTCATCACCGGCGCAACTTCCGGTATAGGCGAGGTAGCCGCGATCCGGCTGGCCGAGCGGGGCGCGCGCATCGTCTTCACCGCCCGTGACAAGGCGCGCGCTGACGACACCTTGGCGGCGCTGAAAAAGGCCAACCCCGGGGCCGGCCACGCCCTTCACATGGCCGATCTTTCGCGGCTGACCGAGATGAAGCGCATCGGCGCCGAGCTGGCGCGCGAGCCCCAGATCGACGTCCTGATCAACAATGCCGGCGCCTTGTTCAACAAAAGGCAGGAGACGGCGGACGGGCTGGAGATGACCTTCGCCCTCAACCACATGGCGTATTTCGTCGTCACCAATCTTTTGCTCAGCAAGCTGAAGCCGGGCGCGCGCATCGTCACCGTCGCCTCCAATGCGCATCGCGGCGCAAAGCTCGATTTCGACGACCTGCAATCGCGGCGCAGCTATACCGGCTTTCCGGTCTATTCCCGGTCCAAGCTCTGCAACATCCTGTTCAACCGCGAACTGGCGCGGCGGCTTTCCGGCAGCGGCATCACCGCCAATGCGCTGCATCCGGGCTTTGTCGCCACCCGCTTCGGCAATGACAGCGGAGGCATCATGCGTGCGGTGCTGAAAGTGGCCAAGCCGATCGGCGCCATCTCGCCGGAAGAAGGGGCCCAGACCATCATCTATCTGGCCTCCGCGCCGGAGGTTGCCGGCGTCAGCGGCCAGTATTTCTATGAATGCAGGCCCGCCACGCCGACGGCGGAAGCGCGCAATGACGAGGACGCCAAACGGCTTTGGGAAATGTCCCAGCAGATCGCGGGGCTGGCATGATCAACGCTACAATTCGCATCCTCGCCATCGCGATCTGGACGGTGTGCATCTATGGCTTCATGGGCGGGGCGTTTGTCTATCGCGAGACCCTGCCCAACGGGCTGTACAACCTTTACATCCTCACCATGTACAAGACCCTGCCGCCGCCGCCCAAAGGCCCGTCCTATTGCAACTTCCTCACGGCCGGCCGTTACGCGATGGCGCTGCCCTGCGATTTGAAGCCGCCTTTCATTGGTTGGCTGCAGGGTGGGAAATATTAGCTGAAGACGGCCAGCCCGTTCTCGAGCTTCACCTTGTCAGACGCCAGCAATTTCAGCGCCTCCGGGTAAAGCTTGTGCTCCACCGCCAGCACACGCTCGCCCAGAGCCACGGGCGTATCGGAAGGCGTGACGGGCACGGTGGCTTGCGCGATCACCGGGCCGGCGTCCAGTTCCGGCACCACGAAATGTACGCTGGCGCCGCTGACAGTTTCTTTTGCCGCGATCACCCGTTCATGGACGCGGGTGCCTTTGTAGGCCGGCAGCAGAGACGGGTGGATGTTGATCAGCCTGCCTTCCCAGCCGCGCACAAAGCCATCGGATAAAATTCGCATGAAGCCGGCCAGCACCACCAACTCTGCACCGGCCGCGCGCAGTGCCACATCCATTTCGGCATCGAAGACTTCCCGGGTTTTGCCGGCATGGGGAATGACGGTGGTGGCGATGCCAGAGCGCTGCGCCTTCTCCAGCCCGCCCGCGCCTTCGACATTGGAGATCACCAGGATGATCTTGTAGCTGGCGTCCTGCGCCGCGATCAGGGCGCCAAGATTGCTGCCGCGCCCGGAAATCAGGACCGCGACTCTCTTCGCAACAGAAAAGGGGGTCAAAGCTTCAAGGCCCCGCGATAGACGACCTTGGCCTCGCCAGAACCGGCCACCAGCTTGCCGATGCGCACCGCATGATCGCCGCATTCCTGAAAGGCATCGATCACATGGCCGGCATGCTTTTCGTCCGTCACGGCCACCAGGCCGATGCCGCAATTGAAGGTGCGCAGCATTTCCTTTTCCGCAATGCCCGCTTCTTTGGCCAGCCATTGGAAGACCGGCGGCACGGGGATCGTGTCCAACTCGACCTCCGCATCCAAACCTTCCGGCAGGCAGCGCGGCAGATTGTCGGTGATGCCGCCGCCGGTGATATGAGCCAGACCTTTGACACCGTCCCTTTTTCCATCAGAGGCGCGCATCGCTTCCAGGGCGGCGCGCACATAAAGCCGGGTCGGCGTCAGCAAAGCCTCGCCCAATGTCTTGCCGGATGCGAAGGGCGCCGCGGCATCCAGGGTCAGCCCGCTTTTTTCCACCACCTTGCGCACCAGCGAATAGCCGTTGGAATGCACGCCGCTGGACGCCACCCCGATCAGAACATCGCCCGGCTTCATCATGCCGGTCTTGGGCAGGATGGCATGGCGCTCAACTGCGCCCACCGCGAAACCGGCCAAGTCGAAATCGCCCTTGGCGTAAAGCCCCGGCATCTCCGCCGTCTCTCCGCCGATCAGGGCGCAGCCTGATTCCTTGCAGGCGCGCGCGATGCCTTCCACCACGGTTGCCGCGGAGTCCACGTCCAGCTTGCCGGTGGCGTAATAGTCCAGAAAGAACAGCGGCTCGGCGCCCTGCACCACGATGTCGTTGACGCACATGGCGACCAGGTCCTGGCCGATGCCTTCGAAACGTCTGGTGTCGATCGCCAGCTTGAGTTTGGTGCCGACCCCGTCGGTGCCTGCCACCAGGATGGGGTCCTTGAAGCCGGCTGCCTTGAGGTCGAACAGGCCGCCAAAGCCGCCCAGGTCGGCATCGGCGCCGCGCCGGCGCGTCGCCTTGGCGGCGGGGCCGATGCGCGTCACCAGCGCCTCGCCGGCATCGATGTCCACGCCCGCGTCTTTGTAAGTCAGGCCGGCCCCGGAATTGTCTGTCGTGTCTTGCGGCATGAGGTTCGTTTACGGCCCAAAGCCAGGAGGCGCAAGAAGCTTTGCACCTCGCGCACAGGACCGCAATTTCGCCTGCTTTGGCGGGCAGTTAGGCGCCTTCCACCGGTCACACCGGGCCGGTATAGTCGCGCCAGCCAAAACAAGGCCATTCATGACCCTTCGTTCGCTTTTGCTGTTTGCTGTCGCCCTTCTGTGTGCCGCCCCTGCCGCGGCACAGGACAGCAGCCTCTATACCGTTCCCAACGTCCATGTGGACGCCACCGGCGCGTCCTCGACCGAGGCGTTGAATGCGGCCATCGCCCAGGGCCGCGGCAAGGCCTTCCAGATCGTCTATCGCCGGCTCACCCGCCAGGCGGATTGGGCCAGGCAGCCTGCGTTGGATGTTGCGGGCCTCTTGCGCATCAGCCGCGGCTACAACATCGCCAACGAGCGCCGCTCGACCACCCGTTATGTCGCCGACGTCACCTATATGTTCAATCCGGAAGCGGTATCGCGGCTGTTGCGCAGTTCCCAGATCGCCTTTTCGCAGGCCCAGGCCCGGCGCATCCTGGTGATTCCCATGTCGCCTGGCGTCAGCCACGGCCCCTGGTCGCAGGCCCTGATGGCGCCGGCCTTCCGCGACAGCCAGGTGCCTTTCACGGTGCTTGGCGCCGAGGATGATGCGGCGCTGGCCGGCCTGAATTTCGATACCGCCGGTTGGAACGACGTCTCATCGGTCGCGGCCAAGAACCGCGTCAGCGAGGTGGGGCTGGTTCAGGCCGTCTATGCCAATGGCAAGATGACGGTGAACATCCGCCGCCTGGGCGCCAGCGAGCAGCCGACCAAGACCAGCGTGGAGGTGCCGATGCTGCAAACGGTGGGCACCACTTATCCGGCGGCGGCGCAAGCCGCGGTGCGCGCCATTGAGGAAATGTGGAAGACGCGCAGCGTCATTGATTTCAGCCAGCGCGGCAAGCTGACCGCCGATGTGCGCATCTCAAGCCTGGCGCAATGGGGCGAGATTCAAAGCGCGCTGGGCCAGGTCGGCAATGTTACCGGCGTGACGGTGACGGCCATGAGCATGAGCTATGCGCGCATCAGCCTGGGTTATCAGGGCGGCATCGATCAGTTGCGCGAGGCCGTGGGTGGGGCAGGTCTGGCGCTGAACAATCGCGGCGGGCAATGGACGCTTGCCCGCGCCAGCCAGTAGGAAAGGCGGCAGGGCGATGATTCAGCATCTGCCCAATTTCCTGTCGGCGCTGAGGCTGCTGGCGGCGCCTTTCGCGGCCTGGCTGATCATCACCGGCCATGACACCGCCGCTCTTCTGGTGTTCGCCGCCGCCGGCTTGAGCGACGGGTTGGATGGGTTCATCGCACGGCGCTGGGGGGTGACGTCGGATTTCGGCGCTTGGCTCGATCCGCTGGCGGACAAGCTTCTGATGCTGCTGTCTTTCGCGGCCCTTTTCGTTGTGGAGGTTGCGCCGCTTTGGCTGCTGGCGCTGATCGTGGCGCGCGATGTCGTGATCGTCATCGGCTGGCTCCTGATCAAGCTGCTGACTTTGCCAATGCCGACGTCGCCTTTGTTCGTCGGCAAGCTTTCCACCGTGGTCCAGCTTTTGTATGTGCTGAGCGCCTTGCTGCTGCTGGCGTTCGACCTGGACGCACCGCGGCTGGCGCAGGCGGCGGCATGGACCTGCGGCGCGGTCACGCTGCTGTCCGCGGCGGCCTATGGCGGGGTTTTCCTGCGCGGGGTTTTTCGGGGGCGACGCGCGGCATGATGCAACTGGTGCTACCGCTTCAGACCCGCAGTGCGCAGGGCCGCGCCGATTTCATCGTCGCGCCCGGCAATGAGCGGGCGGTGGCTTTCCTGGATTCGTATCCCCATTGGCCGGCCCCTGCGGTGGCCCTGTATGGGCCGCCCGCCAGTGGCAAATCCCATCTGGGGGCGGTTTGGGCCGAACGGGCGGGCGCGCGCATCGTCGAAGCCCGCACGCTGGGCGCCGATGTCCCACAAGGCGCACTGGTGGTGGAGAATGTCGGCCCGGGCATCCCGGAAGCCCCCTTGTTTGCCCTTTTGGAACGTGGCGCGCCGCTGCTGCTGACGGCCCAGCTTCCGCCGGCGCAGTGGAGCCAAGCCTATGGGCTTATCTTGCCCGACCTGGCGTCACGATTGCAGGCTTTGCTGGCTTTTGCCCTTTGGGCCCCCGACGACGCGCTTTTGATGGGGCTGGCGGTCAAGCTGTTCGCGGACCGGCAGGTCATGGTTCCTGAAAGCGTGGTGGCGCATATGATCCGTAGCCTGGAGCGATCGCCAGCGGCGATACGCGATTTTGTCGCCCAGGCGGACGCTGTTGCCCTGGCGGAGAAGCGACCGATAAATATAAGCCTTATCAAGGAGTTACTTGAAGGCCCGCCGACCCCAAGCCTGCCTTGATCGCCCTGGTATGGCCTTGCCGGGGTCATTACAAGTTCACCGTTTCTGGCTAGGTTGAGGCATGTCCACCAGCCCCAACGCCCCCCTTGCCGTCGCGAATGAAGACGTCCCCGACGCCCTTCCGCCCGCCACCGAAGACGTGGTCTCGCTGGCCCATCAGGGTGCCAATGTCTCCTTCGATCCGGCCTCTCCTCAGCGCTTCGTCAACCGCGAACTCTCCTGGCTGGCGTTCAATCGCCGGGTGATCGAGGAGGCGCAGAACCGCCGCCATCCCCTGTTTGAACGGGTGCGTTTTCTTTCCATCTCCGCCTCCAACCTGGACGAGTTCTACATGGTGCGGGTGGCGGGGCTGATGGGCATGGTGCGCGCCGGCGTCACCACCGCCAGCGCCGATGGCCTGACCCCCGCCCAGCAGCTTGCCAAGGTGGACGAAACCGCCCGCACCCTGATCACTGACCAGCAGCGCATCTGGAGCGATCTGCATGGCGAGTTGCGCCGGGAAGGCATCAGTGTCGTTACCGGCGAGGAATTGACCGCCAAAGACCACCAGTATCTGACCGGCCAGTTCAACGACCAAATTTTCGCCGTGCTGACGCCCTTGGCGATCGATCCGGCGCATCCTTTCCCGTTCATTCCTAATCTTGGCTTCACCATCGCGGTGCAGCTCACCAACAAGCGCGACGGCAAGCATTTCTCCGCGTTGATTCCGGTGCCGCCGCAGCTCAAGCGCTTTATCCGCCTGCCCGACCTGGAAAATGCCTCCTCGCCCAAGATCGTGCGCTTCATTCCGCTGGAGCATGTGATCGCGCTTTATTTCGACCGACTGTTCCCCGGCCACGGTGTCAATGGCTGGGGCGTGTTCCGGCTGTTGCGCGACAGCGACGTCGAGGTGGAGGAAGAAGCCGAAGACCTGGTGCTTTTGTTCGAAACCCTGCTCAAGCGCCGCCGCCGCGGCAGCGTGATCCACATGAAATGCAGCGCCTCCATGCCGGGTCCGCTGCGCCAGTTCATCGCCGAGCATCTCGACCTGGACGATTCCGAAATCGTGATCGTTGAGAATCTGATGGGCCTGTCTGATCTCTCCAAGCTGATCCTGCCCGAACGTCCCGATCTGACGTTCAAGCCCTATATCGCCCGTTTCCCCGAACGCATCCGCGATCACAATGGCGACTGTTTCGCCGCCATCCGCGAAAAGGACCTGATCGTCCACCATCCCTTTGAGAGTTTCGACACGGTGGTGCAGTTCATCCGCCAGGCCGCCGCCGATCCCGATGTGGTGGCGATCAAGCAGACGCTCTATCGCACCTCATCCGACAGCCCCATCGTCTCGGCCCTGATCGAGGCGGCGGAAGCCGGCAAGTCGGTCACCGCGCTGGTGGAGCTCAAGGCCCGCTTCGACGAGGCCGCCAACATCAAATGGGCGAGAGACTTGGAACGGGCCGGCGTTCAGGTGGTCTATGGCTTCATCGCGCTCAAGACCCACGCCAAGATCAGCCTGGTGGTGCGCCGCGAAGGGGGGCATCTGGCCACCTATTGCCATTTCGGCACCGGCAATTACCACCCCAACACCGCCAGAATCTACACCGACCTGTCCTTGTTCAGCGCCGATCCGGCGCTGGGACGCGACGCCGCCCAACTGTTCAATTTCATCACCGGCTATGCCGAGCCCACGGCGCTGGAAAGGCTGGCCATGTCGCCGCTCACCTTGCGCGGGCGGCTGATCGAGGACATCCAGCAGGAGATCATGCATGCGCGCGCCGGCAAGCCGGCCGCGATCTGGGTGAAGCTGAATGCGCTGGTGGATCCCGGCATGATCGACGGGCTCTATCGCGCCAGCCAGGCGGGCGTGAAAGTGGACCTGGTGGTGCGCGGCATCTGCTGCCTGCGCCCCGGCGTGCCGGGCCTTTCCGACAATATTCGCGTCAAATCCATCGTCGGCCGCTTTTTGGAACATGGCCGCATCATCTGCTTCGGCAACGGCCATGAATTGCCGCACAGGAACGCCAAGGTTTACATCTCCTCGGCCGACTGGATGCCGCGCAACCTGGACCGGCGGGTGGAAACCCTGGTTCCCATTGAAAATCCCACCGTCCATCAACAGGTCCTGGACCAGATCATGGTGGCGCAGTTCAAAGACCAGGCCCAAAGCTGGTATATGCAGGCGGACGGGCGCTATGTCCGCGATTCGCATTCCGAGGATGGTGATGCTTTCTCCGCGCACACGTATTTCATGACCAATCCGTCGCTTTCGGGCCGCGGGCGCGCGCTCAAGATGCAGAACCAGGCCAAGCGTAAGAACTGAGATGCCGCCTGTGGCCGACCTTCGCACCGCTTGGCAACCCAAAGGCCAGGCGCCCAATGCATCCAAGCAGCGCGGACCGGTGGCGATCGTCGACATCGGTTCCAATTCCGTGCGCCTGGTGATCTATGAATCCCAGAACCGGGTGGCGGCGACCCTGCAGAACGAAAAATCCATCTGCGCCATTGGCCGCGACATGGTCACCAGCGGCCGGCTGCATGCCGAAGGCTGCACCGCCGCGCTGGAGGCTTTGTCGCGCTTTCGCATGATCGCCGACGGCTTGAATGTTGAAGCCCGCGACGCGGTCGCCACGGCGGCGGCGCGTGACGCCAGCAATGGCGCGGAATTCATCCGGCGCGCCGAAGCCGCCTGGGGCCGGCCGATCCGGATCCTGGCGGGCGAAGACGAAGCGCGCATCGCCGCCGAAGGCGTGGTGGCGGGCATTCCCGATGCCGACGGTCTGGCGGCGGATCTGGGTGGCGGCAGCTTGGACATGGTGTCGGTCAAGGGCGGGCAGACCGGCGCGGCGTATACCTTGCCCTTCGGACCGCTGCGCTTGATGGATCAAAGCAAGGGCGATCCCGACAAGGCGCGCGATATTGTCGACAAGGGGCTCAAGAACATCCCGGACCTGTCGGCCCAGGCGCTGTATGCGGTCGGCGGCGCCTGGCGCAGTTTCGCCCGCGTCGATATGGAGGAACACGACTATCCCCTCCATGTGCTGCAGCATTACATCATCCCGCGGGCGCGGGCGCTTCGGCTGTGCCGACTCTTGGCGGGGCTTTCCAAGGACAGTGTGCGCAAGATCAAGGTCGTGTCCAAGCGCCGCGCCGAAAGCCTGCCTTATGGCGCGGTGGTGCTGGAGCGGCTGTTGGAAGCCGGCGGCATCAAGGATGTCGTGATCTCGGCGTACGGCCTGCGCGAGGGGCTGCTCTATGCCCGTCTGCCGGCGGAGGAACGCGCCAAGGATCCGCTGGTGGAATTCGCCCGCGCCGCCAATCAGCGCAATGCGCGCGTTCCCGTCCATGCCCAGGAAATGCTGAACTGGACCCAGCCGCTGTTTGAGAACGACACGCCCGAAATGGTCCGCATCCGCGAGGCCAGCGCGTTTTTTTCCGATCTGGCCTGGCGGCGCCATCCCGATGACCGCGCCACCGGCGCCTTCGCCCAGGTGCTCAACGCGCCCTTTGCGGGCGCCAGCCACCGTGCCCGCGCGCTGATCGCAGCCAGTGTCTTTCATCGCTACTCGGGCGACGAAGATTTTCCGCAAGCCGTGGCGCTGGCGGGCCTGCTGGACAAGGACGATGACAAGCGCGCGCTGGTGTTGGGCCTGACATGGCGCTTTGCATTTTCGCTTTCGGCCTCGGCGGCGGGCGAATTGGCCCATCACCGGCTGCGCATGACACCGTCGAAGGTGATCCTGGAAGTGCCGACCCGCCGCGAAGCCATCGCCGGCGAGCCGGTTCAACGCCGACTTGGAGAGTTGGCGGATGCACTGGGCCGCAAAGGGGAAATCCTCGTTGGCTGATCGGTTTTGCCCAAAATAACCGCTTTTTCGACCTATACTTGCGCGCGGACCCCCAAGGGGCTTTAAAGGGTCAAAGAACCGGGCTCTGGAACAGGTTCCGTGAGAAACTTTCCAGGGTTTCAAAGACTTAGGAGAATACCATGGGTAGTTTCAGCATCTGGCATATCCTGATCCTGGCGGCGATCGCGCTGGTGCTTTTCGGTGGCCGCGGCAAGGTTTCCGACCTGATGGGTGACTTCGGCAAGGGCATCAACAGCTTCAAGAAGGGCCTGGCTGAAAAGGATGATCCCAAGGTGATCAATGCCGAGGAAACCAACAAGGACAAGACCACGGTCTGACGCTTAAAGACCATGTTCGATTTTTTCAGCTGGCAGCATCTGAGCATCATGCTCATCGTCGCGCTCGTGGTGGTGGGGCCAAAGGATTTGCCGCGCCTGATGAACATGGCGGGCAAGTGGGCCGCCAAGGCGCGCGCCATGGCCGGCGAATTCCGCCGCAGCTTCGACGAGATGGCGCGCGAAAGCGAACTCGCCGAATTGCGCAAGGAAATCGACAACCTCAAGAAGAACAATCCGGTCAGCGAGATCGCCAACAGCATGGCGGGCGTGCAGGCCGAGATCGGCAATCCGATGGAGGGCGCCGGTGTCGCCGCCGAACCTGTTGCGGTGGCCGAACCGCGCAGCGGCGAATTCCAGGTCACCGAGTCCAAGCCGCAAACCGCGCCCGGCGCATCGTCCTGACGCGATAGTCGCTAGGCCGCGGCCACCTTGCGGCCGGTGTTGATGCGGCTGGCCGGAAAGAACAGCACAATCCTGGTGCCCATTCCCGGGCGGCTGGTGATCTCCAACTCGCCGTCTTGCAGTTCCAGCATCGCCTTGGCCAGCGGCAAGCCCAATCCGGTGCCGTTATGGGTTGCGGTCAGCTTGTTCTCGATCTGGCCGAAGGGGGTGAGCGCCTTGGCGATATCCTGTTCGCTCATGCCGATGCCGGAATCCTGCACGGTGATGGCATAGCCGCCATCGGCGGTGGAAGCGCCGCTGACCTGGACCTTGCCGCCCGCCGGCGTGAATTTGATGGCGTTGCCCACCAGGTTGATCATGATCTGGCGGATCATGCGCTCCACCGCCAGCAGGCGCACATTTTCCGCCGGCAGCCGGCTTTCGATATGCACGCCGAATTTCTCGCCCAAGGCGGCGCAGATGGCGAGCGATCCTTCCAGCGCCTGGTACAGCGGGAATTCCTCGGCATTCTCGACCGTCATCTTGCCGGCCTCGATCTTGGAGAGGTCGAGAATGTCGTTGATGATGCCGAGCAGGTAGCTGCCGCTGGCGAGGATGTCGCCGGCATAGGAGAGATAGCGGGGATTGTTCATCGGCCCCAGATGCTGCTCCTTCATGACTTCCGAAAAGCCCATGATGGCGTTCAAGGGCGTGCGCAGCTCGTGACTCATATTGGCGAGGAAGGCGGACTTGGCGCGGTTGGCGGCTTGCGCCTGATCCACCGAAATCTGCAGCCGGCGGGACAATTCATCCATCCGGGCGCGCGATATATTGAGCTTGGCGATCACGTCACGGGCATAGAAGATGATCGGCGCCGCGACGAAGACGATCTCGCACGCCAGATTGACGATGGCGATGGGCTGGATCGGCAGCCCTTCCAGCCGGCGCACCAGGACATGCAGCACCACCAGCGCCAGGACCGTCATGGCGGTCAGGATCGCGGTCGAGCCGAATCGGCCGAAGCGCGATATCCGCACGTCCAGCGCGTCGAGCGCCGCCCGGACGCCGGACGAAATGATCAATGCAGAGCGCCGGGTCACCCGGGCATCCCCCTAAAATGCGCTGTAATGTTACGCGCATCAGGGTTGCGGCGTGGTTTCGCACCTTCCCGAAATTGAAGTTCCAAAATTAGGAAGCCGTTAATCCCAAGTGGGCGGAAAACCGCGCTTTTGACCCCGGGCAAAGGCCGTGGCATGACCCGCGGGGCAGGAGATTCCCATGCACGACATCAAGGCTATTCGCGACGAATCGCATCAATTTGTGCGGGGTCTGACGCGCCGTGGCATGGCGGATGCGGCCGCTGTTGCCGACGATTTGTTGAAAAAAGACAAGGCGTTGCGGGAACTTCTGGTGCGGCTGCAGAACGCCCAGGCCCGGCGCAACGACGCCTCCAAACTGATCGGCCAGGCCAAGGCGAAAAAAGACGAAGCGCAAGCCGCGACGTTGATGGCCGAAGTCGCGGGATTGAAAGAGACCATCCAGCAAGGCGAGGCCGAACAACGCGTGCTGGAAAAAAATTTGCATGACCTTTTGTCAGTCATCCCAAACCTTCCGGCAGATGATGTGCCCGATGGGATTGATGAGAGCGCTAACGCACCGATCGCGAAGCGTGCGTTCGGCACGCCTCCCGGACTCAACAATCCCAAACAGCATTTCGAGATCGGCGAGGCGCTGGGCCAGATGGATTTCGAACGCGCCGCCAAGGTGTCGGGCGCGCGCTTTGTTTATCTGAAAGGCGACCTGGCGAAATTGGAGCGCGCTCTGGGCGCGTTCATGCTGGACACCCATACAGAAAAATTCGGTTACACCGAAGTCAATCCGCCGGTGCTGGTGCGTGACAATGCAATGTTTGGGACCGGCCAACTGCCGAAATTCCAGGAGGATTTGTTTCGCACCGCCTCCGAGGATTCGTTCTGGCTCATTCCCACTGCTGAAGTTTCCCTCACCAATTACGTCGCCGACGAAATCCTCGCCGAAGCCGAACTGCCGCTGCGCTTCACCGCTTTCACGCCCTGTTTCCGCGCCGAAGCCGGCGCGGCGGGCAGGGACACCCGCGGCATGATCCGCATGCACCAGTTCTCCAAGGTGGAGCTGGTGTCCATCACCACGCCGGACCAGTCCGAAGCCGAGCATGAACGCATGACCGATGCGGCGCAGGAGATTCTGAAAAAACTCAATCTCGCCCATCGCGTGGTGACGCTATGCACCGGCGACATGGGTTTTTCGGCCAAGAAGACCTATGACATCGAAGTCTGGCTGCCGGGGCAGGGCGCCTACCGCGAGATTTCCTCCTGTTCCAATTGCGGGGACTTCCAGGCGCGGCGGATGAACACCCGTTTGCGCAATGCGGAGGGAAAAGTGAAAGGCCCGGTACACACCTTGAACGGTTCGGGCCTGGCGGTGGGCCGCACCCTGGTCGCCATCCTGGAAAATTATCAGCAGGGCGATGGCAGTGTGGCGATCCCCGATGTATTGCAGCCTTATATGGGCGGCAAGACGGTTATCGCGAAGGTATAATGCGCATCCTTGTCACCAATGACGACGGCATCCATTCGCCCGGCCTTGCCGTCACCGAAGATATTGCCCGCAGCCTCAGCGACGATGTCTGGGTGGTGGCGCCGGAGAATGAGCAATCCGGCGCGTCGCATTCGCTGACCTTGACGTCCCCGCTGCGCCTGCGCGCGATGGAGGAGCGCCGCTTTGCCGTCAGCGGCACGCCCACCGACTGCGTGATGATGGCTTGCCTGCATATTCTGAAAGATCAGCCGCCGAATTTGATCCTATCGGGCG
>Ga0207711_10003190_pt1 | contig 14300 bp, 12 predicted proteins | sample KBSS34metaG_FD_184401 | JGI IMG/M metagenome (GOLD analysis project Ga0207711, IMG submission 184401) | Switchgrass rhizosphere microbial communities from Kellogg Biological Station, Michigan, USA - KBS S3-4 metaG (SPAdes) (version 2) | ecosystem: Host-associated > Plants > Roots > Rhizosphere...
GATCGTGGCGATGGCCGTGCCGTCCACAAGGTCGCGCCCGGGCTGGTCCAGCGCCCGGGACGCGACGGCGTGCTCGATCAGGGGCACGGGCGCGAGCACCCGGCCGAGCGCCTCGATCGCGACGACGAGCGTTCCCATCGTCGCGCCGGAGCCGCCCACGTGCTCGGGCAGCGCGAGCCCCTGCGCGTCGATCGCGGCGAGCTTCGACCACAGCTCCCGGTCAAACCCGAGCGGCTCGGAACGTCGCACCAGCTCGATCGGCGCCTCCTTAGCGAAGAAGGAGGTGAAGGCATGCTCGATCAGTTGCTCGTCGGCCGACAGTGCCAGGTCAACGCTCATCAGCTCGATCCGATCTTTTCCGTCTGCACGACCACGTCGGTCAGGGCGGTGATCGAGCTCCGGTCGAAGGTCGAGCTGCCCTCGATGACGTAGGCCGGGCACATCCGCACGATCGGCAGGGCGTCCAGCGCGGCCATTATGCGGGACGAGTGCGGAGCGTCCGCCCAGCTGGGCGTGTCGAAGTGGATATGCCCAACCCCGCGCCGGATCGCGGTGATGTCGGCGGTCATCTCCAGCCGCGTAGTCTGGTGCAGGCCCCGGCCGCCCGCGATCGCCGGTATGTGCCGTACGCAGAAGGCCGTGGCTTCGGACGCCCGCGCGGCCGCGCGGCGGGCGTCTTGCTCGGGAAGCGGTTCCACCGCCGTGACCTGGCCGCTGAACAGCCGCGTCCCGTACTCGAAAGCCGCGAAGGACAGATCCGTACCCTGCTCGGCGACCGGCGTGAATTCAGCGCCGATTTTCGCGAAGCCGGAGTACTCCCGACCGGCGATAAGCGGCATGGCCTGATCGATCCAGATGACCGGCCAGAAAGTCCCGCGGATCACCGAGTCACCGTCGGTCTGGCTCACGCGGATGCCGATGCACAGCTCCTCGTAACCGCGTCCCGCCAGGTAGTCGACGTCGGTGTAACTGCGCCGGCTCACGGTGAGCACGGGTTCCGTGGGTAAATCGAGCTCGTACGGCACGAGCGGGCGCAGTGCCTCGTGCGTGGTCACGAAGCTGACGTCGATCGCCCGCATGCGGCCCCAGGTCGAGATGACCGGCAGTTGCGTGGGTCCGAAGACCACAGGCATGTCGTACCGTTCGCCGGGATCGTAACGGAAGCCCGGAAGCTGAGCTGACATTGGTGGACCTCGCTGCGCGGTCTCGTCAGGGCTTTTGGAGTGACAGACAGAATCTACTGGGGAGTCGATATCCTGGCAAGGGTCCGTGAACCGGATCATCCCGTCGAGCCACCCGGCCAGGTCGAAACGGCGTAGGAACGCCTGCCAGGCGGGGTCGAGGTCGGCGCGGTGACGCTGGTGGCGGAGGAGCACAGCCAGACGGGCTTGGGGTCGCGGTCGCCGGGCAGGTGGTCGACCTGCAGGCGGATGACGGATCCCTCGATGATCGGCAGGTCGCCGGGGTGGTCGAGCCGACCCAGGGTCAGTGGCCGGCGACGTTCTCGCCGGTCGGCTCGCCGCAGACGGGCTTCCCGGTCGAGGCCAGGACGAAGCCGTTGCCCTTCAGAGTGGTGACGAAGTAGCACTTGCCACCGCTCGCGGGCTTGGGGAAGTTCTGCTTGTCCGGCAGCAGACCGCCCGCGTCGTACTGGTCGCTCTTGCTCATGAACTTGAGGATGTCCGCCTGAGAGGCGTCGCATCCGGCGTTCTCGAGCGCGTACAGGAACAGGTCGGCGGCCAGCCAGCCGTAAGCCTGGGAGAACGAGGGAAGACCCGAGGTGGATCCCGCGTACTGCTTCAGGGCCGCCGACTGCGCCTGGGTCGCGGGACTGTTCAATTCGCTCGGGGCGTAGTTGGTGGCGAAGGACATGCCCTGGCCGGCCTGGACGGCCGCCGGCGACGTGAGGAGGTCGGCGCCGTACCCGGTCAGCGAGATGAAGCTCTTCAGCGTGACGCCGGCCTGCTTCAGACCGGCCTGGATCGCGAAGGCCGTCGTCGGGATCGTCGCCATCATGACCGCGTCGGCGCCCGAGTTCTTGATCGCCAGGACGACCGCGCCGACGTCGGTGGTACCGGTCGCCAGGTTGACGTTGGTGTAGGCCATCGTCAGACCTGAGGACTTGACGGCGATGGCCAGTCCGGCGATGGAGTCCTGCGCGCTCGGGGAGACGTTCGAGAGGCCTGCGATCTTGGTGGCGCCCACAGACTTCAGGTACCGGCCAAAGGTGTCGAATACGTTGTGGTAATCGGTGACAGCGGGCGCAGGGAACAGGTTCTTCACGGAGGACTGCGTCCACTGCTTGGCGCCGTCGACGCCACCGCCGAATACCGGCGTGTTCTTGCCTATCGTGGTCAGGTACGGGGCCGCGCCGAAGAACGCGGGGGTGACGTTGAGGATGGCGAACACCTTGTCCTGCTGAACCAGTTTCTGCGCGGCCTGCAGCGCCCCCTGCGGGCTCGACTGGTCGTCACCCGCCACGGTCCTGATCTTGACGTTCGCGCACTTGCCGCCGCCGGCGGCGTACGACTTCAGGCGGGCGTCGATGCCCTGGTGAGTGCCGGTGTAGCCCGCGCTGTACGGGCCGGTGTCGGAGTTCAGCACCCCCACCGTTAAGGCGCGCCCACCGGCGGCGGTCGAGTCGGGACTGCTCGATCCGCTCGATCCGCACGCGGTCGCGGCGAGGGCCGTGACGGCGAGGACGCCGGTCGCCAGTATGCCATGTCGACGCATGATCACTACTCCAGTGAAAGCGATACCGAACGGGTTCCGGTAGCGCGTGACGTGTAGTGGAGCATGTCGAGGTGGCGGATGTCACGGGAATGGGCGAGGGCATCGAGCCGGCTTCGCTCCGTTGTCACACGATGACCTCGCGTGGCCATCGGTCCAGATGGGGCTACCGGTCGATTCGGCCCAAGAGTGTCATCAGCCATCCGTGAACCATCCTGGCTGCAATACCGAGGGGGTTCCCATAAGGATTGCGGCCAGCTATGGTCCCTGTCACATTGGACCGGCTCGGGGTCGCCGGCCGCGTGGTCGGGTCGCCGGCTCAGGTGTACCGGCCGCTCCCGTCCGATCCACCTGCTGGAAGGAACGCCGTTGCTGTCGTATGTGCTGGCCGGTCTGTCGCTCGGCGCGATCTACGCGATCGCCGCCTCGTCCCTGGTGATCACCTACGTGTCGTCGGGGATCTTCAACATCGGGTTCGCGGCCATGGCCTACTCCGTCGGGCGGGTCTTCTACTCGCTGAACACCGTCCATCACTGGTCGGCCCCGTTGGCTGCTGTCGTGGCTGTCCTGCTGTTCGCCCCGCTGCTCGGCATGGCGCTCTACTACCTGCTGTTCCGGCACCTCCGCTTACGTTCGCCGTTGGTGAAGATCGTGGCGACCATCGGCGTCTCAGTGGCCCTGCCCCAGGCCGTGGACCTCTCGCTCGGCAAGCTGGCCAACGTCACGGCCCCCGGCCTCGCTCCAAGACCGCTCACCGTCTTCCACCCGTTCGGTGCTGTGCTGAACATGGACCAGGTCGTGACCTACGGCGGACTGCTGGTCGTCCTTGTCGTCGGGGTCGGTGTCCTGCGCTACACGGAGATCGGGCTCAAGGTTCGCGCGCTCGTCGACTCGGAGGCGCTCACCAGCCTGAGCGGCACCAGCCCGAGCCGGGTGTCCCTGGGTGTCTGGGCTGCCAGCGCCACGTTGGCCGGCCTGGCCGGGGTGCTTGTCGCGCCGGCGTCCGGACTGACGATGAGCGGGATGACGTCGCTCATGACCGCGGCCTTCGCGGCTGTCGTCGTTGCTCGCCTGCGCAGCATTCCGGTCGCGGTCGGCGTCGCGTTGCTGATGGGTGTCGTGACCGAGGTACTGCAATGGCCGACGCTGTTCAGCCCGGACGGTCCGTGGCAGTCGAGGCTCGTCTCCGGGGTGCCCTTCGCGTTCATGCTGGTCGCGCTCCTGACCTATGCGGTTCGAGGACAGGCGGGCGAGACGAGCTCCGGCGGCGCGCTGGACCGCGCCATCCGTCCGCAGGGAGGTGACCCGAGCGCCGCCGTGACGGTGCACGGGCCTGCGCGCACACGCCTGCCCCTCGTCGCGGGGGCTGTCACCATGGCCGTCGTCGTCGTTCTGGTGCTCGGTCTGGCCGACTACTGGACAGGTCTGATCGCCGGCGGCATCGCGCTCGCCATTGCCCTGCTGTCCTACACCCTGGTCGTGGGTGAGGGCGGGATGGTGTGGCTCTGCCAGATCACCTTCGCCGGCGTCGGCGCTGTCACCACCGCTGAACTGGCCACGAACCACGGGTGGCCCGCCTTGCTGGCCGTGTTCGTCGGGTCCGTCCTGACGGTGCCGTTCGGAGTGGCGCTCGGAGTGCTCACCATCCGCCTCGGCAACCTCTACGTCGCGCTGGTCACCTTGACCTTCGGTCTGCTCATCCAGCGGCTTGTCTTCACCCAGGACCCGTTCTACAACTTCGGTTCAGGTACCTCTGTCGCACGCCCGGGTTTCGCCACGGACAACAAGAACTTCGCGTTCCTCGCACTCGGCGTCTTCTTGGTGCTCGCCCTCATCGTCGTCAACGTGCGGCGCTCGACGGCCGGGATGGCGATGTCCGCGGTCCGCTGGAGCGAGGACGGCGCTCGGACCCTGGGGCTCAGCGTGGTGCAGACGAAGGTCCTCGTCAGCGGTCTGGCCACCTACATCGCAGCGGTGGGAGGGGGCATCCTCGCCTTGACCTTCCAGTCGACTCTGCCCGACTCGTTCGACCCGTTCGTCGGCCTGGTGTGGCTGTCCGTCCTCGTCACCATGGGCTCGCGGTCCATCATGGCCGCGCTGGTGGCCGGCATCTTCTTCACCCTGCTGCCTGCCGTCTTCGCGTCCTACCTTCCGTCGAGTCTGGGCGACGTGCCCGTGCTGCTGTTCGGTCTGGGCGCCGTCATGCTGGCCAAGAACCCGGAAGGTGTCGTACCGATGCACGGTCGTCAGCTGGCTACGGTGTTCGAGCGCCGACGGGGCGACGGAGGAACGGGCGTCGACGGCGCGACGAGCACCAGCGGGGCGGATCACGAGCCCAGTGGCGTGACCCCCGATCCGTCCGCGCTCCGCGCACCGAACGTGGCCGGGCCGGTGGAGCCGACGCTCTCGACGGGAGGCCGGGCATGAGCACCGCGACGACCGGGACCACGACCGCTCCCGACCGCATCGCCGCGCACGGGGTCACGGTCCGCTTTGGTGGGCTGGTCGCGCTCAAGGATGTCGACCTGGCTGTCGCGCCCCACACCATCGCGGGCCTCGTGGGCCCGAACGGTGCTGGCAAGAGCACCCTGTTCGCAGTGCTGTCGGGCCTGCTCAAACCGGCGCAGGGCACCGTCAGCATGAACGGAGTCGACGTCACCCATCGGAGCCCGCAGAAGCGAGCCTCGGCCGGCCTGGCGCGCACCTTCCAGCACCCCGAGCTGTTCTCGTCGATGACGGTCCGCGAGCACGTCGTACTCGCTCACCGGGTGCGGCACGCACGGTCGCGCCTCTGGACGGACCTCGTCACCGGACGCGGGCTGCGCCGGCCGCCCGCGGCCGAGACCGAGCGCGTCGACGATCTCATCGAGGCTCTGCACCTCGAGGACATCGCGCACCGGCCTGCGACCGGGCTGCCGCTGGGCAAGGCTCGCCTGGTCGAAGTGGCGCGGGCACTCGCGGTCGACCCTACAGTGCTGCTGCTCGACGAGCCGTCGTCCGGGCTGGACGTGCGCGAGACCGAGGAACTCGTCTCGACGTTGACGGAGGTCGTGCGCGAAAGGGGTGTCTCGCTGCTGATCGTCGAGCACGACGTGGAGCTGGTGATCAGCATGAGCGACGTCGTCCATGTCCTCGACTTCGGCGTCAAGATCGCCGAGGGCGCACCCTCGCTCATCCGTGACGATCCGGCGGTCCGCGCGGCGTATCTCGGCGAGGACATCGAGCTGGCCGAGCCGCGTCGGACAGAGCAGACCGTGGCCGTGGCCGGCGGCGACAACACCCGCGAGGAGCGAGTATGACCGCACCACAACCGTTGCTTCGGGCAGAGAACCTGTCTGTCCGCTACGGCGCCGCGCAAGCGCTGTTCGGGGTCACCTTCGACATGCAGCCGAACACCGCCCTCGCGATCCTCGGGCCGAACGGCGCCGGTAAGAGCACCCTGGCGCGAACCCTGTCCGGTCTCGTTCCCTCGACGGGCGGAACCGTGCGCTTCGGCAGTCGTGACATCACCAAGGCGTCTGCGACCGCGATCCGTCGCGCCGGGCTGGTGCACCTGCCCGAGGGCCGCGGTGTCTTTCCGGGCCTGACCGTCGCGGAAAACCTGCACATGGCGCTCACGCTGCACAAGCGCGAGCGAGCAGCCGCGTTGGCGCAGGCCTTCGACATTTTCCCCGTCCTTTCTCAGCGCCGCCGTCAGCTCGCTGGCACGCTGTCCGGCGGGGAGCAGCAGATGCTGTCCCTGGCGCGAGCGCTGATGGTGTCGCCCTCGCTGGTGATCGCCGACGAGATGTCCCTGGGATTGGCGCCGAAGATGGTGGACGTCGTCTTCGAGAGTCTCGGACGGGCCAGAGCGACAGGAGTTGCCGTCATCATGATCGAGCAGTTCGCCGGACGGGCACTGGCGTTCGCTGACAGCTGCATCATCCTCCAGCGTGGACGCCTGGCCTGGACGGGTTCGGCGGATGCGGCGGGCGAGGAGCTCCTGCACCGCTATCTCGGCGCGGCCACCGCAGGCTGATCCGGCCTGACGAGCCGGGCGCGCGCGTCGTCCGGCCGCGAGCTCCCGCACCGCGATGCGCCGCGTCAGCGTCAGCGCTTCGCGGACTCGGCGAGCAGGGCTCGCAGGCCGCGGATGGCGTTCTGGAGCCCGAAGGTGAACGCCTCGTCAGCCGTCACGGAGAACGGGTCGATCTGGTCGGGGAACCCCGCGTCCATGCCCGCGGGGCTGCCCGGCGAACCCCAGTGCCGGTAGTGGAGGATGGCGCCGCGCGCGTACACCGACAGGACCGCGTGCGCGCGGAGGGCATCGTCGGTCACGAACCCGGCCCTGGCCAGGACGCCCACCACCACGTCCACGCGCTGTTTCGCGACACGCAGGGCCTCGGGGCTCAGGGCGCTGCTGCGCATGACGATGAGGTCGCACCACAGGCTGTTGTCGCGCAGCACGTCGCGGTATGCGGTGAAATACCTCGTCAGGTACTCGTCCCACGCGAGATCGACCGGCACGTCGATGGCCTGGTCAAACTCCGTCAGCGCCCGCTCGGTCATCACGCCGAGCAGTTCTTCCTTGCTGCGGAAGTACCAGTAGATGCTGGTGACGCCGACGTCCAGCCGCTGGGCGAGGCGCGGCATGCTCAGGGAGTCGAGAGATTCGGCTGAGGCCAGCTCGTAGGCCCCGTGCAGGATCTCGTCCGCGCTGATGGACCCCCGGGCACGCCTCTTGCGCACGGAGCGTGCTCCCGGGGACACCGACACGCGATCATCCTCTCCCCTCATCAGTCCCCCACGTTAGGGGACGTCCGGTGCCGGCGGCGTCCGACATCCGGGTTCGACAAGCAGTGCGGTCGTCATCACATGTGCGCAGCACGGGACGGACCGACCAGCGGACCTGGCTGGAGTAGCAACCGCGGTCGTGGCGGGTCCAGCTGCGTTTGACTGAACTGGCCTCAGTATTCCAGTATTGCTTACGGTACGCATTCCGCGGGTGGGAGGCGAGTAGCTGGGGGCGCCCGTTTCGCCGACAGCAGGAGAGGCAGTGGCCGACAGTATTACCTGCAGCACCACAGCGACGCGGTCGGCGTCTTCGGTGTCCTGCATTCCTACAGTCTGGGGCGGGCGGCCGTGCGGGGATTCCTGCGAGATCACGGTGACGCGGACGCCCGGGACGGGGCGCCGGCGCGCGGGCGTCACCCGGAATGGCCGGGCGAGCGACATGAGCAGTCGTGGCCCGCGCTGAGCCCGGACCCGGACGGGCAGATCGCGATCTCGCGCTCGATGTGATCACCGGTGGCGTCCGGGCTCCGGTCGCGCGCGGCGAACGCGGGGCGGTGCGCTAGGTCCGTCGGCTGCGCGGCGCGGATCGCTTGGCCTGTCACACCGTGAATGTTATGACTTTCGGTAAGTCTTCGACAACTGCCTGTCCCGACGCGATATCCGCTTGCGGGCTGGTGGACTGCCGCCGCGGCGGCGCCGACGTCCTCCGTAGGAAACGCTTGTTCGCCAGTGGCGCCTCTCGTCGTGAGGCGATCACGATCCAGAGGAAGGGGTGGTGCCATGCCGCTCGCCATCACCGACGACCATCGTGAGCTGGCATCGATCGTCTCGGCTTTCGCCGAAGACAACGGTCTGCGCGCGTACGCGCGTGCGGCACTGTCCGGTCGAGCGGACGCTGCCCCGGTGTGGAGGCGGATCGCGGCCCAGGGCTGGCTCGGCCTGCACGTCCCCGAGGAGTACGGCGGATCCGGCTACTCGCTCGCGGAGACCACGGTTGTCACCGAGGAGCTGGGGCGCCAGCTGACGCCCGCACCGTTCCTGCCGTCGGTCGTGGTCTCGGCGACGCTGGCGGAGGCAGGCACCGACGACCAGCGCAAGGCCTGGCTGCCCGGGATCGTCGACGGCACCGTCACGGTCGGCGCCGCGCTCGCCTCCACCGTCCAGGTGCAGGACGGCGCACTGTCCGGCAAGGCCGTCGGGCTCCTGGCCGGCAGCGAGGCAACGCTGCTCCTCGTCGCGGTCGGGACCGATGCCGCGCTGGTGGAGACGTCGGCCCTGGGGGCCGCCGTGCAACCCCACGAGCAGTTCGACCCCGCTCTCGGCATCGCGACCGTCACCCTGACCGGGGTTCCGCTCGAGCGCGTCCAGGTCGTCGCCGGCGGAGCCGGGATCGCACGGCGCGTGCTACGCACCGTCGCGGCCGCCGAGGCCGCCGGGGGGGCGCGAGCCGTGCTGGACCAGGCGCTGCAGTACTCGAAGATCCGCGAGCAGTTCGGTCGTACGATCGGCAGCTTCCAGGCCATCAAGCACACGCTGGCCGACATGTTGATGCGCGTCGAGCTCGCAGTCGCAGTGGCCTGGGACGCCGCCGGGGCAGGGACCGGCGCGCAGGGCGAGCTGGCCGCCGCGGCGGCCGCCGAGCTGGCCCTCGATGTTTATTGCGACAACGCACAACAGAACATCCAGGTGCATGGCGGCATCGGCTTCACCTGGGAGCACGATGCCCACCTCTACCTGCGACGGGCGGTCAGCCTGCGTCAGGTCGTCAGTGCCGCGGGCGATCCGGCAGCAGATCTGCTGGCACTGACGGCGGCCGGGACCCGCCGGCACTATGGGATTGACCTCCCGCCCGAGGCCGACGCCTACCGGAGCGCCGCCCGCGCGTTCCGCGAGACCTACCTGGCGGCGGACCCCGCGGATCGGCGGACGCTCCTCGCCGAGAGCGGCTACCTCGCGCCGCACTGGCCCAAGCCGTTCGGGCGCGGCGCGTCGGCGGTCGAGCAGTTGGTGATCGACGAGGAGTTCGCCGGGCTCGACGACTGGGACCTCGGAATCACCGGCTGGGTGGTGCTGACGCTCATCCAGACCGGTACTCCGGAGCAGATCGAGCGCTGGGTGAAGCCGACCCTCGCCACGGGGCAGGTGTGGTGCCAGCTGTTCAGCGAACCGTCCGCCGGGTCGGACGCCGCGGCAGTGACGACGCGTGGGGTGAAGGTCGAAGGGGGCTGGCTGGTCACCGGACAGAAGGTGTGGACCAGCGGCGCCCATCATGCCCACCTCGGCCTGGCGACCGTTCGCACGAACCCCGACGCCTCGAAGCACAAGGGCATCAGCGCGATGGTCGTGGACATGCACGCGGACGGAGTGGAGATCCGGCCGCTTCGTCAGATCAATGGCGAGTCCCATTTCAACGAAGTGTTCTTCGCCGAGGTGTTCGTGCCCGACTCCGACGTCGTCGGCGAGGTCGATCAGGGCTGGTCGGTCGCCAGGACCACGTTGGGCAACGAACGCGTCAGCATCGGCGGTGGCCTTCCCGGTCGCTTCACCGCGTTCCGGCTGCTCGAGCTGGCGCAGACTCACGGCGCCCTCCAGACATGGGGCCCCGACGTGGCCCGCCTCATCGCCGCCGAGCAGGCGCTCGAACTCGTCAATCTCCGGGCCGTGGCTCGTGCGGCCGCGGGAGCAGCGCCCGGCCCGGAAGGCAACGTGACCAAGCTGGCCGGCGCCGAGCACGCGCAGCGGTTGACCGAGCTGGCCATCCGCATCGCGGGCCTGGGCGTTGTCGATGGATCGGAGCAGGAGCTCGTCGGCCAGTATCTCAGCTCGCGCGCCAGCACGATCGCGGGCGGCACCTCGGAGATCACCCGGAACGTCATCGCCGAGCGGATCCTCGGGTTGCCCCGTGACCCGCTCAACCGGTAGCGGGCGCGCACCCGGACTGACGTGCTCCCCAACTAGCTCGTCGCTATTCCGACATCCTGGACGGATGCGGGTACTCACGGCGCCGTCGGCCGATGCGGACGCGCTGAGCGAGGTGGCGACAGCTCGCGTTTGGCATTCCGCTGCGCGCGCGGGCCGCATAGCATGACTCGACTGACCCGGACGAGCGGACCATGAGAGGCGGCCGGTACGCCTGTCCCTGTGGCGAGGAAGGTCATGATGTCGTTAGATCTTGACAGGGCAGAGACTGACAGCGAGGCGGTCACCGTTTCGTGGGATCCCACCCGTGCCATCGTCTACGCCCTCGGCGTGGGAGCCGGCAGCGACGACCCGGAGTTCGAGCTCGAGTACACGACCGAGAACACCGACGGCATCGGGCAGCGAGTCCTCCCCACCTTTCCCGTCGCGGTCGGGCCGCACCTGCCGATGCCGTGGTGGGACGTACCAGCAGGCGGTTTCCTGCTGGTCTCGCAGTCGATCGTCGTGCACGCCGGGCTTTCTCCACAGGGCGTCATGACCGTTCAGGGGCGAGTGGGCAAGATCTATGACAAAGGGGCGGATGCGCTCGTCAAGGTGGGGCACCGCTGTTTCGACGACGACGGCCGGCTGTTGGCCGAAGTCGAAGCTGGCGTGTACCTGCGCGGCCATGGTGGATTCGGCGGGGAGCGGGGGGCAGCGCCGGAATGGCTCGCACCGACCCGGCGCCCCGATGCCGTGGTCGAGCAGGCAACGATGCCGTGGCAAGCACTGCTCTACCGGTTGTCGGGCGAGCGCAGTCCGCTGCACACCGACTCGGAGATCGCTGCTCGCGGCGGCTTCAAGCGACCCCCGCTCCAAGGGGACTGCACCTTCGGCTTCGCCGGACGCGCCCTGCTCCAGACCGCCTTCGGCGGGGACCCGGAGAACTTCGGGTCCATGAGCGCCCGCTTCGTGGCGCCCGTCGTCGGGGGCGACGTGCTGCACACCTCGGTGTGGGAGGAGGACGAGCAGATACTGTTCGTCACCAGGACGCGCGCCGGCACGCTCGTGCTCGACCGAGGCGTCGCGACCCGTCGGCCTACCCGAGGGACAGGCGGACGACAGCGGCCCCGACCGCACCTGCGTGCGATCGGGGCCCCGTGATCGTGCACCCAGCGCTGAATCTGGCTGGCAGGGGTCGGCCAGCAGTGTGTGGTCGTCCTCGGCCACGATCTTGACGGACTTCTCCGCCAGGAATGCCTGCGCCTTCGCCGGGTCGGCCAGCGCTGGGCCGAAGGCCGCGCGATGATGGCGGAGCCTCGGGTGGCCGGAGGCTGTCCAGACGCGGCCTAGTCCGAGGCCGGCAGCGCCGCAGCGCCGCGGACGGTGAGCGGGCGCCCCGCGTACTCGAGCGGTCCGACGCCGGGCTTCGCGCAGAGGACTTCGATTCCGCTCTCGTCATCGACATAGCGCTTGCCGAGCTGCACCATGCCCTCGCCGGCCACCGGTTCGACGGAGACCTCGGTGGTCACCATCGGACCGCCCGCGCAGACCAGCTCGCCGTCACCGTCGCCGCCCCTGATGACGATGACCTCGACCGTGGACGCCGGCGTCCGCAGTCTGCTTCCGACCTTCAAGCTCACGGCTACTCCTTTCGGCGCCTGGCGAGGCGCGCCGTCGCTCCGGCGAGGGTCGCCGCCCGTCGTGGCCGATGGGGGCCGCTCTGGGGCGACAACCGCCCGCCGCGATGGAACGGCTCACGGCAGCCCTCCGCCTGGGCTGCCGGTGGGACGGATCTGAGTCCTGCCGACGGACGGCGAGAGCCTGGGCCGCATTTACGGTATGCATTGTCGAAAGTCTTACGAGACGCTGGACTGTACCACGGCGCCGGCGTACGCTCAGCCCCTCAACCGTCTGCCGGAGGCATCCGTTGGACACACCACTTGACGGGCTTCGAGTCGTTGAGCTCACCAGCGGGATGACGAATGCCCAGCTGGGACAGATGCTTGCGGACTTCGGGGCCGACGTCGTGCAGGTCGAGCCGCCCGGCGGCACGCCGTTGCGCCGCCACCCGTCCTATCCGCTGTGGGGCCGTGGGAAGCGCACCCTCGTTCTCGATCTGAAGTCCGTCATGGCGGGGCGCACCCTCGGGCAGCAGACCGACGCGGTGCTCCGCGAGCTGGGACGGAGCGACGAGCGCATCGCCGATCTGCGCAGCCGTGACGTCATCGCCTGACCCACACATCATCCGCACGCCCCGCCGGGGCTGCTCGACTACGAAGGACGGTTGGCATGGCCGAGGGACTCGAAGGCAAGGTCGCCTTCATCACCGGCGTGGCACGCGGCCAAGGACGTGCCCACGCGGTTCGGCTGGCGCGTGAGGGCTGCGACATCATCGGGATCGACATCTGCCACGACGTGCCCTCTATGGACTACCCGAACGCCTCGCCTGCTGATCTCGAGGAGACCGCCGGCCTCGTCCAGAAGGAGGGGCGACGCGTCGTCGCGAGGCAAGCCGACGTGCGCGACTTCGCCGCGGTCTCGAGCGCCGTCGAGGAGGGGTTCGCGGCCTTCGGGCGTCTGGACATCATCATCGCCAATGCCGGGATCATCCGCCTCGGGCCGGAGGCCGATCCGCTCCTCGAGTGGACGGAGACGCTGGAGACCAACCTGACCGGCGCCTGGCACGCGGTCCGGGCCGCGCTGCCCTACATGCAGCAGGGCGGCCGCGGCGGGTCCATCGTGATGACCAGCTCCACCGCCGGGCTGAAGGGACCAAATTCGCCGCTGGCCAGCAGCCAGGCCTACTCCGCCTCGAAGCGGGGTCTGGTGGGACTGATGGAATCGCTGGCTGTCCAGTTGGCTCCCGAGTGGATTCGGGTGAACACGGTACACCCGACGGGTGTCGTCAGCGGGATGACGCAGAACGCCTCGATGGCCGCGCTCATGGCCGAGGCGGCGAAGGGCGGTAACAACGTGCTCTCCGGCATGCAGAACGCGCTTCCCGTCGATATCCTGCAGCCGGAGGACATCGCGAACGCCGTCGCGTGGCTGGTTTCCGACGAGGCCCGTTACATCACCGGAGTACAGCTGCCCGTGGATGCCGGCTTCCACGTGCGCTGACGAGCAGCGCGGCGTGATCTCATCAGTCGGCGAGTAGCGAGAGCAGTGCGGGGACGTCCTCCAACGCGCGCAGCGTGTCGTTGAGGCGCATGCAGGTGGACGTCCCCGTGAGTGTCTGCCGCACGTGCGCCCGGAGCCCGGCCAGCGGCTGCCCGGCCAGCGGCTGCCCGGCCAGCCGGCGGGCCGACGCCGCGGCAGCTGGGCACTCCGCCCAGGGACCCCCGACCACCACAGAAATCATCTAACCGACGATCTCAAACACCTTCTGAGAACTCGCAACGATCAACCGATGGCTTCGTGCCCCAGCGTCGACCCGGACGGATGGAGCGCCGACTTCGAGGCCTTCGCGGCCAGACTTGATCGCCGGTTTCGCCGGGTCGAGTCCCGGCAGGCGAACGCCAGGGGGACCACGGTGTGTTCGCCGACGTTCGGGCCGCGATGAGCGGATGTGGGCTGCGCCGGCCGGTGGAGGACGGCCGGGTGCGGGCGTTGCCCGTCTGGCTGTCGACCGTGCCGGCGCTACTGAGCGGGCCGCTGCGGGAAGCTCGAGATTCACAGGTTACTTTTTCCGACGAGTTGAGGATGTTCGATGTCGTTTCGGGTACCTTTCGCGGACCTGCCGGACGAGATGCCGATTAAAAACAATCTCATACGGACCACCTTCAACAACCCGGACCTGCACCGCGGGTTCGCGAGCCTCGCCGGCCGGGTGCACTCGGCATCGCACCTGAGCCCGGCTGTGCGTGAGTACGCCGTCCTGCGCACGGCCGCGAAGC
>Ga0207711_10003196_pt1 | contig 14292 bp, 13 predicted proteins | sample KBSS34metaG_FD_184401 | JGI IMG/M metagenome (GOLD analysis project Ga0207711, IMG submission 184401) | Switchgrass rhizosphere microbial communities from Kellogg Biological Station, Michigan, USA - KBS S3-4 metaG (SPAdes) (version 2) | ecosystem: Host-associated > Plants > Roots > Rhizosphere...
CTGCATTGAAAGCACTGGACAAAGGAGGCTCTCTCGTCCTCGGCGGTATCCACATGAGTCCGATACCTGAGTTTGAATATTCCCTTCTCTACGGCGAAAGGATCGTCAGAAGTGTTGCGAACAACACGCGCAGGGACGGTCACGAGTTTTTGGAAGAAGCCGCAAAGATTGGGATCAAGACCTCGGTGCAGGAATTCCCGCTTAACGCCGCGAACGATGCACTGATCGCACTCAAGAACGATGCTATCCGCGGAGCTGCCGTGTTGAAAACATAGACTAGCGGCCTATTTGATGATCTGAAACGGAAAAAGCTGCGATACTGTCTGCTTCGACAGCGTGTCACGAACGTTGATCTGCAAAACGTAATCACCAGGCTGGAGTATATCCTTCAAAAGGATCGCACCGCTCACACGCGGATTTGGCACATTGGGCTGAGCCACGCTCTCAAATTTATTGACACTTCCCTCTATCATCGCTTTGGAGTTCTGCATAATGCGGGCCTGAACCTCGAGCCTTGCCGTCTGCGATCCGTCGTGCTTGGTGTTGTAGACCTCGAAACCGTAGCGAAGCACCGTACCCGCCGGAAACTGTTTTAGAACGGTGTCGTAAAGCAGAGTTGACGCGATCTGAACCTGTCCGGGGCCAGTGCCAACCTTTCCCTGAGTGATGTTCTGCCAAGTGTTCATACTGACATCCTCGACGGCGAGCGTGGACATGACCAGCTTTTGCTTGGAAATATCCGGAATGTCGACGATCTGGGATGCCGACCCGATCTTGCCGGTCTCGGTGTCGCGCAAAGCTACGCGAAACTGATAGATCCCCGACTTTTTAACGGGTACGATCAGCGTGTAGACAAAACCTTTTCGAAGCATCGTGTCATAGGTGGCACCTTTGGTTTTGATCGTATAGGTCGTCTCCTTCTTTTCAACCGGTACTCCGTTATCTCCGAAGGTCACTGCGACGACGTCGAAGGTCGATTTTTTCCAGCCTTCGGGATCGTCGCTGAATTTTAGGTTTTTGGCATCAATGTGGAGAAAAGAGCGAATGTACGGGCCGTCGACCGGATCGACCGCATAGAGCGCGTTGACTGAAAGGCCGATGTCGCTGGAAACAAAAGGCGACGTCAGCGCTTTTGCCATGGCGTCATTGGTCGCAGCTTTGGTGTCAGTCTTGGGAGAAGATGGCGAGCTGAAAAAGCCGCTGCGATAGCTGACCTTGAGGCCGGGGCGATTAACCTTGACCTCGAGTTTGTTGAACTTTCGTTCGGCGGGATTGAATGTTTCGGCATCCGGCTGATAGCCAAGCAGATAGTATCCCGCCTGTTCGTCGAGCGCGCGCTGCATCCCGTCATTCAGGCCGTTGCTGTCGAGCATCGCCTTTCCGCCCGTTTGTTGTGCCAGGAAAACGAGACCATCCTGGCTCGACTTAAAATTAGCTTCCCGCTCGCGTTCCTTCTGTTCGCGGTGGCCGTCGATCACCTCGTACATATTGTCCGCGGCCTGAATCGACATCGATCTCAAACCTTTGGTATCGAACGTATAGACGACAACCGACGATCGATTAGCGTAATCGATAACGTCCTGCATAAAACCGTAAGTGGACGAAGTTCGCGACTTATTCGATTCGGTTCCAATTCGATAGCCATCAGAAAAAAGCATCATCAACTTTCGGCCGGGCAATTGGTCCATGCCAGAGATAATGTATTTGACCGTTCCGAGCGAGGCCTGCTGAAAAGTGCCGATCTCAGATTCGTTGGCATTGTTCGACACCTCGAAATCGCTTCGCTTCTTATCAGAAACATTTTCTCTTAGCAAGATGCTATGTACCGGCTTGTCGGGACTCTGAGAGTTAGCCATGGCGTCGCCTTCAACCTGAAATCTCTCGGTAATGTCCTGAGGATTCTGGCCGACTCCGATAAGTGAATCCTGACCGCCCGCCCCAAGCGGGTTCCAGCGGAGACGCTCGATCGCTGCATGAAGAAGCACTTTGTCCGAGGTGAACTGCTGCAGAGCTCCCACACCGCCGCCCGTTCGGATGATCGCCACGAGATCATAGGGCTGCATCTGTTGATCAACGAATCTGGTGAGCGCCTTGCGCGTGTAGTAAATGCTGGCGAATGAAAGATTGAGGTCATCGACGACGATCGAAACCGTCCTCCGTACATTATCCTGCCGAACGGTCTGCGTGGCATTCGGCTCGCCGGACGCAGGATTTCCGCTGCCTCCGTCACCGACGCGGGCTCCGCCTGCCATCCGGGAAATAAACGAGAAATTGCTGATCGACTGTTTCTGGCCATTTTCCATGATCTCGAAATCCTCTGGCTTCAGACCGGTCATGATCTTGCCGTCCTTATCGGTCACGGTTACATCTACCTGGATAAGATTCGTCGAGATCTTCACTACCTCTTCGGGAGTCGGCGACACCTTTGGTACCTGGGCAGCGATCGAAAGAACCGCAACAAAGACAATCAGAGCAGAAGGAATAAATATTTTCATGTTCAAAACTCCAAAGGATGAAACCCGAAAGCTCTCGCCGATTCAGTAGGACGGTGCTCGCAGAGGAGAGAATATTAAATGTCATTTAATGCCAGGGACGGACACAAGTCAATGTTTATCGGCACTGAAACCGGATCGTGTTGGTAAAAAAAGAGTTTCGGTTCTAAAATACTGATTCGACTCAACAAAAGAAAATGGCTGAACAAAAAGACCCCGCTTTAACTGATGCTCCCGCCAGGCGATGCTCGCAATGTGACCGCGAAATGACTCACTACAACGTGTTTGTCTCGCCTACTGACGAGGAACGGCCGATCTGCTGGCAATGTCTCGCCCGCGAGGAAAAAGGCTTTAACGCTAAGCGGGATTTTTCACGACAGACGCGGCGAGGGGTCGTTCCGCGGTAACTATTTTTAGCCGCGGATAGCACGAGTTGCACTAATAAGATCTTTTATTCGTGTTATTTATGTATTCGTGGCTTGATCTCTTTATGGCGATCAGAAAGATCACGGAGTATCCCGAGAGCGTCCTTGCGGAAATCGGGCGGCCGGTAACTAAATTCGATAGAGAGCTCGAGGAACTCTGCGCCGACATGTTCGACACAATGTACGACGCCGAAGGAGTCGGACTTGCCGCCCCGCAGATCGGGGTCAGCCTACGCCTATTTGTGATGGACTGCGAGGGAATCAAACTTGTCGCAGCAAACCCTGAAATTGTTCACACAGAAGGCGAGCAATCGAGCCCGGAAGGCTGTCTGTCCGTCGGGAAAGTTCCGGCGGTCGTTACCCGTCCGATGAAAGCCCGCCTAAGAGCACAAGATCTGAAAGGCGAATGGTTCGAGAGCGAAGCGGAAGGCTACGCTGCCCGTGCCTTTATGCACGAAACCGATCACTGCGACGGAAAGCTTTTCTTAGACCGCTTGCCGAAATTACGAAGGGCGATGGTCATCAAGAAGTTTAAGAAAGAAAAGAATTGGAAATAGGGTTCGAAAGATCTGAGCGATCAAAAAATCCGCCCTTTCTTGCGCTCCTCTTCGATATCATTGGAATACATGATTAATCCGTCACCAAGATCCTCATAAGGGATTCCTTCTAACTCAAGGTGCTTTTTGAGGTCCGCGGTTTTTCGAAATTGTCTTTCGTCCTCTCGAACATCCCCGCCCCAGCATTGAAGGTACCGAATCACCCGTTGTCGAACTCTTAGAAAATCGAGATCCGAAAGCTCTACTTCGTAAGGTCTTGACCATGATCTAAAAGAGTCAGTAAATACCACGACATCATTCATCCAGCTAAATTCGACAGTTATGCTAGCCTTTCGATCGCCTTCAATATAATCAATATATTGTTCGGGCCCTTCCTGAACGAGCTCGATTGAATATCCTTCATCCCTTTGACGTTGGTCTTCTTGGGCCCGGCGACGATCAAGAAGATATATGTTCTTGAAAAATCGAAATAACTTTCGCATAGTCGGCTATCTTTGAAATAAGGATCTGAATACCGACAGGTCCTTGTCCTCAACGGCCTTTTCTCTTTCCGTTCTAATCAAGAATGGATTTTCGTCGATCTTGATCTCCCCAAAAGCGCAATTGCTCCGAAACAATTCAAGCATGTCTTCGGCTAGGAATTCGATGTCCGTCTGCACAAATACTTTTCCGCCTGGAGCGAGACGTTGTGCGATCGTTTCGACCATTTCCTCATTTACCATCCGTCGTTTGGCGTGTTTCTTCTTGAACCAGGGATCGGGAAACTGGATCGTGACCATTTGCAGTCGCCCCTCAGGGATTTCGGAAAGCAACTTATCGAGCCAAAACATTGCATTACAAAAGGCGTAATGAAGATTAGTCAAATTTGCTTCCGATGCGAGACGGTTTGCTTCATCGACAAGCGGTTCGCGGATCTCAACACCTAGATAGTTCCAGCTCGGCTCGGCTTCAGCCATCCGAAGGATAAACCGCCCTCGCGCGCAACCGATGTCGAGATGCACAGGCAGATTGGGATCAGCGAACACCGCCTCTAGATCGACAGGCTGCGGCGACTGACGGTAAAACGGTGCCAGCGGATTTACGTGTTGATGAACGCGGACTCTCGGCATGGTTGAAATGGCTTAGATCACTCGAGTGATCAGTACGACGCTGAAGATGCAGGCAGCAATGTATACGCCGAGCGCGACGAGGCCAGCGATCTCGACCGGGCCCCTGGCTTCCCGCGGATCTACTGTGGGATCCGACGGGATCTGCAGCAAGCCATAAACCCCGCCTGTGATCAATCCGCCAAGGTGTCCGTAATTGTCGACAACGCGCCAAAGCACTAAGCCAAAGACAAAAAGAAATCCGATATTAAAAAGCAGATTGTTTCGAAAAGAACTTGAGATGAACTGTTTTCTGCGAAACGAATAGATCGCCAGATAGCCGATCAGGCCTACAATACCGCCAGACGCTCCAACCGAAGTGCCGTCGGGCAAAAAAACCAGACTCAGCAATCCGCCAGCTACCGCGGAGAGCAGGAAAACGATGGCCAGATGGGCCCGATTGGCAAGCATCTCGAAGATCCGCCCGACATTAAATAGCGCGTAGCTATTCATCAGGACGTGAATTATGCTGCCATGAACCGTCGCACCGGTCAGAATCCGCCAATACTGACCATGCAGAAAATCCTGCTTCGCAAATCCGGCGCGTTCAATCGAATCGTCCAGGCCGGTCACGAACTGCGTAACAGCGACAACTATGATCGCGGCAAGAAGAATGTAAGTGTAAACCGGTGTCGGGACCGCGATTCCCAGAGTGGAGTCCTCCTCCGGCGGCATTTCATCTTCCTCATATTGATACTTGAGCGACATCTATCTTTTGGACGATCACATCGCCAAACCGCCGTCCGCTTGGATGACCTGGCCGGTGATATAAGCTGCTGAGCTCGAAAGCATGAAAATGGCGAGGTCTGCTACCTCCTGGACATTTCCAAGCCTTCCAAGCGGTATCATAGCGAGAGCCTTTTCACGATATTCCGCGTTCATCTCTGCAGCCATATCGGTTTCGATGAGGCCGAGAGCAAGAGCGTTTACGGTGATCTTGCGGCTGGCGACCTCTTTGGCGAGAGATTTAGTGAGGCCGATCATGCCGGCTTTAGAGGCTGAATAGTTTGACTGTCCAAGCATACCGACAACTCCGGAGATCGAAGAGATGTTGAGGATAGAACCTCCGTTCTCATTACGCATCATTGGACGTAAGACAGCCTTCGAGAAGTTCCACGCGCCTTTAAGATTTGTGTCGATCACCGCATCCCAGTCTTCTTCTTTCATGCGCAAGATAAGCTGATCGCGGGTGATGCCGGCGTTATTGACAAGGTAGTCGATCGATTCGAATTGCTCTTTTACTTGTTTCACGAATTCGCCAACCGCTTCCGTATTCGCCACATCACACTGGGCCGCATGTACCTTTACGTCTAGTGCTTCGATCTCGCTCTTCAGCTTTTCCGCCTCCTCGGCGCTTTTTGAATAGTTAAACGCAACGTTCGCTCCGCTCTTTGCCAACTCGAGGGCTATCGCCCGTCCAATTCCACGCGTCGCACCCGTAACTATCGCAGACTTGCCGCTAAACTTTTTCTCGTTCAAGATCAGTCTCCTTGAAAAGTAATTGTTCCATTCTACCGATTTACATCTCAATTCCTAAATCGTCCGCTATGCTGTAACCTGTCAACGCAATGGACTTGGAAGCAAAACTGGATGCCATCCCGCGAGGCAACACGTGCCCAGGTGTTAACCGCGCTGTTATAGAATTCCTTTTAACCGGTGACAAAGATCTCACGGATGAGGCTGTTCTCGATGCCCCCTGCGGGCAAGGCGAATTTCTCGATGTTCTAAAGAGTTTTTTCCCTGAATGCCGCACTTACGGAGCCGATATCGTCCTTCCAAAAGACCACGGCGACCATGATCTCATTCAGACTGATCTTGCCGATGAAAAACCTTTAGCATTCGCGGAAAAATTCTCTCTAATTACATCGATCAGCGGAGTTATGGAGTTTGATAACACACTGAACTACCTTAGGAAGGTCCGGGAGCGGATGGCCGAATCCGGTCTGTTCATAGTGACTAACGATAACCTAGTGTCGGCAAGGGACCGATGTCTTTATCTCTTTACCGGCAGGTTTCGACAATATCCAATATATGTTGAGGACGATGCTCCTACCTGGAAGATCCTGCCGCTTCAAAATCTGCTGCGTGTCCTTCATGACTCCGGATTTAAGGAGATCGAGATCAGATATGTTCGAGGAAAATGGACGGAATGGCTGTGGCTGCCGATCGCTCTGCCTATCTATTTAACTCAGGCTCTCAGTTTTGCCATAAATAAAAAAGGGCCGCCATACAAAGAAAAAGCGAAGCGTTATCCCTTCGCTTCGCTTTTCTCGAGACATTACCTGATCATCTGCCGCCCGTCTGAGCGGACCTGATCCTACTTCGCTACTGTTGGAGAATCTGCTGGAACGCTGAGTATTCTTTCGGGTAAAAGGCCCGCGACTTTCGCCGTTCGAAAAAAGGCACGCACATAGTGATAAAAATGCCGGCCGCCCAACGACAGTCTCGTCAATTCTAAGTGATCCCTGGCGGCAACATCGTCGTCGGATCTCGCGGGTTTCGTAGTAACTGCGAACTGAACGCCAAGCCGTTTCAATACACGTTTAGTCCGGGGATCATAGGTGCCGTACGGATACGCGAACGAAACCGGCCGCTCGCCAGTCATGGCTTCGATCTCGTCGATGGAACGCCTTATTAGGCCCTCCTGATGCGATTCGTGGTAAAGATCCAGATGAACATGCTCATGTGCATGGCTTGCGATCTCCCAACCGTGATCTCTTAGGTGTCTCACACATTCCCAACTCAGCAAATCAGCCGGAAGGCTTTCTCCGGCTTCATCCCAGGTGACATTCCCCTTACCGACATCTCCGGTGATGACAAAGAGTGTGGCAGGTATATTATGCTTTTGTAACAGGGGAAAGGCGGCCGTTAGATTATCCACGTAACCGTCGTCGAAAGTTAGGACCGCACGTTTAGTGTTGTTACTGAGCATCGCCTCACGAAGGGTCATGAATTTATAACCCCGGCGTTTAAGAAGCCAAATCTGAAAAGAGAGCAATTTCGGAGAGATAAAAAGGCCCCGTATTTTGGCGTTAGGCGGCGGAAACCCGACCCTATGAAGGCCGAGTATCACAAGTTGTGAGCTCATTCGTTAGCGTTCTGCAAACGAACCACAAAAAGAAACTATTTCTAATTTAGAAGCGTCTAACTGAGCGGACGTTTCTGTTTTGAAAAGTTTAGCGGTATTTACGATCTAAGCCGGCAAGCTGATCGTAAATACTTAAAAGCGGTTCACTTACAGGGATTTCCAGTTGTTAATAGTCAGGCCCATAGACCCTGCGGGGTTTAGCGCAACAAACAATGCAGGGTTTATGGGATACCTCATTTTTACACTTCTTTACATATCTTTACAATAGGCTAATCTCTGATTTTGAGGTAAGAAATCGTCCTACGAATTGTGATAGGCGTTTATTGCGGGATGGAAATGAAAGCGGTTCAGCGGCTAAACGATCTTGTGGTCTCGGCAGTATTGTACGATCGCATCGTTTGATGCTAGCCCGGTTTTTTCGATAACGCGGGTTCGGTATGTGCTTACGGTTTTTACGCTCAGGAAAAGCTCTTTGGCGATCTGTGTAACAGTCTTGCCCTCTGCAAGTTTCTTAAAGACCTCGAATTCGCGATCCGAAAGAATCCGATGCGGCTCGCCGGTTGCCCCGCGTTCTAGATAGTCCGCTAGGAGTTCCGCGATCTCGGGACTTATAAATTTTTCGCCTGCGTGAGCTTTTTTTATCGCTTGGATCAGTTCCTCAGGTGCACTTTCCTTTGTGATGTAACCGGATGCACCGGCCCTCAGCACGCGCACCGCGTACTGGTCCTTTGGATGCATGCTCAGAACGATCACATAGATATTGGGATATTGCCGCTTAAGTTCCTTGAGAGTTTCAAGACCGTTTCGACCCGGCATCGTTATGTCCAACAGCACGACATCAACGGGAGTTGAACGGACCAATTCGAGCACTTCATTTCCGTTCTGTGCTTCTCCGGCGGTCGTCATACCCGGCTCGGCATCTACAAGCTGCTTGAGCCCATGACGAACGATTGCATGATCATCAGCGATAAGTATCTTAATCACACTTTTTACGCGGCTGCTCCGGCGATCTTGCCAATCGGCGAGAGCGGTATTGCAAGCCTCACCTCTGTACCCCCTAACCGCGAAGGCGATAGACTGACCGTTCCGCCGACGAGCTTGGCCCGCTCCTTCATCCCAAGAATGCCAAGAGATCTTTTATTATGTAATTCTTCAGCTCGAATGCCTCGACCGTCGTCTGTTACAAGCAAGACAAGATCGGTCGCCTCTATGTCCAATCTTATTTCAACCGTTGACGCATCGGAGTGCCGCGCAATATTTGTCAGAGCTTCCTGAAATATCCTAAAGACCGCGGTGCTAACCTCAGGATCGATCTCGATCTCGTTCATGTCAGATCTGAAATCGCATGGTATCCCGCTCATCCGCTCAAATTCCTGTATTTGCCACTCAATTGCTGCTACCAGCCCGAAATCGTCGAGGATCGAAGGACGAAGCTCAGTCGCGATCCGTCTCACTGACGAAACTGTCCCATCGATCGTTTTTAGCATTTCATCGAGTTTTCCCGAAATATCGCTGCTCTTTAGGTCGCCGTTCTTCTCGGCGATCTGGCGGCTCAGCCAGTGGACTCCCATCTTCACACCGGTAAGTGCCTGACCCAGCTCGTCGTGTATCTCAAGAGCGATCCGTTTCTGCTCAGATTCTCTGACCGTGTGAAGATGATTGGACAACGCCTGAAGCTGTTCGCGCGAATGGGCGATCTCGTCAGTCGCAATTCGCTGAGCATCAAGTAGCCAGCTTATGATCGACCCCTCGATCAGGAACAGGATGAATCGCATTATTTCATCCTTGTCGCCCAGTATCTCGTATGTAGGAGTAATGAAATAATAGTCAAGCAGAAGGCCCGACAGGATGGTCGCGAACAAGCCCGCACGGAATCCGCAGTACCATGAGCTCAAAACGATCGCTACGAGAAACAGGACCGAGCTTATAGGCCGATCTACAATGAGCCACAGTGCGGAGGTAACCGTAAAGGCGGCCATTACAAACAGAAATGACAGGCCGAACCGCATCCAGACCGGCTTTGAGACAAATCTAGCCTTTCCCGAGTCCATTATTTGCTATCTATCAAGACGTCGTATAGGACTGTGCGGCGCGCACATGTCACCGGACGCCGCGATTATATGTGAGGATCGGGGATGCTGCAATGTCGAATAGGCTTTCGGCGATCCTCTAAGCGACCGCCGCTCGCTACTCGATATGGCTTTTTCCACCAAGGTAAGCATATCCGACATTTGCCTTCTTGTGAAAAGGCTCAATACCATTTTCGCCCCGGTGGACGCAGAACGCGCGTTTCATTATCCTTTCAATAACCATGAACATACTCACCCGGGCCACATTGATTTTTGTTTTCGTATTCGCCGGCACACTCGTTTTATCAACGACGATATTTGCCCAAACACGGCCCGTTGTCTTTGTGAACGCAACGATCGTTGACGGATCGAGTGGTCCGGCGTTTCGTGGCAACGTCCGTATCAAGAACGGAATGATCGACAACATCGGCAGGTTCAAACCGTCAAAGAACGACGAGATCGTCGATGCGGCGGGACTCGTCCTTGCACCGGGTTTTATCGACATTCACAACCATTCCGAGTCGGGACTGCTTCGTGAAGGCACGGCGGCGAACCAGGTTTCTCAAGGCTTGACGACCATAATGATCGGGCCGGACGGCGACTCGCCTTTCCCGATATCCGAATATCTGGCAAAGCTCGACAAAAAGATCGCCGTAAATGTCGGAGTTTTCATCGGCCACGCAACGGTCCGCGAACAGGTGATGAAAAACGATTACGTGAGAAAGGCGACCGACGACGAAATAACAAAAATGGCAGAGCTCGTCAGTCAAAGCATGAAAGAAGGTGCGTTTGGCCTTTCATCAGGACTCGAATACGATGTCGGCTTTTCGGCAACGACCGAAGAACTGATCGCTCTCTCAAAGGCGGCTGCGAAGTATAACGGCATCTACATGACGCACATGCGTGACGAGGAAGAGGGTATGCTCGATGCTCTTCGCGAGGCGATCCGCATCGGCCGGGAGGCCAAATTGCCGGTGCAGATCTCGCATATAAAAATGGGCAACCGCAACGTTTGGGGCAAGTCCGCCGAGGCGATCAAGATAGTTAACGAAGCTCGCAAGTCCGGCTTTGACATCACCGCCGACGCCTATCCTTACACAGCATGGGCATCGACAATAACCGTTCTCGTCCCTAGCCGCAAGCACGAAGATCGAAACGAAGTCGCGACAGCGTTGAACAATGTCGGCGGGGCAGACAAAGTGTTGGTAACGAGTTGTTCTGCACACAAGGACTATGAAGGCAAAACCCTCGAACAGATCGCCGCGGAGCAAAAGACTTCGCCTGTCGATGTCTATATTCAGATCGTCAAAGACGGCGGTGCAGGTATTGTCTGTAGTTCAATGAACGATGCGGACGTAATGGCCTTTTATCAACAGCCGTGGGTGATGGTCGCAAGTGACGGCGGCATTGGCAGCCGCCATCCCCGCGGGACCGGAACGTTTACCCGTGTTCTCGGCCGCTTTGTACGCGAGAATAAATGGTTCAGCCTCGAGGAGGCCGTTAGAAAAATGTCTGCCATGCCGGCGGCACGGCTTGGTATAAAGGATCGCGGGCTGGTTAAAAAAGGGATGCGGGCCGATATTGTCCTCTTCGACGCGGAAAAGGTGATCGACCGAGCGACCTTTGCCGAGCCGCAGCTTTTCTCGGACGGAATAAAGATGGTTTATGTTAACGGGACCAGTGTGTGGGACGGCGGCAAGATCACGAATAATCTACCGGGAATGATATTGAGACGAAACTAAGACTAACCAGCCAGTGCAACTCGCTGAATTTCAAATAGACTATTGACGCCGATCTCAGCGAGCTCGAGCATCTCGTCCATCTGCTCGCGTGTGAAGGGTTCGCGTTCGGCAGTTCCCTGGATCTCAATGAACTTTCCAGCACCGGTACAGACGACATTCATATCAACTTCGGCCGTGGAATCTTCGGCATAAGCGAGATCGAGCAGAGCTACTCCATTAAGGATCCCGACGCTTACTGCAGCAACCTCACTCAGGATCGGCGAACGGGAAATAAGGCTTTGCTTCAATAGCTTTCTGCACGCGATAGCCAGTGAAACGTAAGCTCCGGTGATCGAGGCACAGCGGGTTCCTCCGTCTGCCTGGATCACGTCGCAGTCGAGCAATATCTGCCGTTCGCCAAGCACTTTTGTATCCACGATCGCTCTCAAACTCCGACCGATCAGACGTTGAATTTCCTGCGTTCGTCCCGCGGGACGATGTGTTTCACGCTGCGTCCGCGTACTGGTTGCACGCGGCAGCATGGCATACTCCGCCGTCACCCAGCCGGTGCCTTTATTTCTCAAGAACGGAGGCACCTTTTCTTCGACGCTCGCAGTACAGATGACCTTTGTCCTGCCGACTTCGATCAGAGCTGAGCCTTCCGCATAGGGAGATATGTTCGGTGTGATCTTGGTATTTCTGATCTGGTCGAGGGCTCGTTTGTCTAATCGCTCGTAGGTCATAAAAAGCCAAAAATGGATAGAGTCAAAAAGTCGAAAAAACAGATCAATATTTCACTTTTCCCTTTTTCAATTCATCAGTCCCATAGACCTCGATGGCCTCAAGCTTTCTGGGCTTTACTCCCAAAAACCTCTCGGCAACCTTAGCAAATCTATCAGCAGCGTCAGTTACGTAAAAGTGGTCGAGATCATCGCATAAGCTTCGCTGGCCCGAAACCTTATTCAAATTCATCAGGCCTTTTGACTCGAGCAACGCCTTTACCTCTTCCGCAGTCGCTTCTCCCGAATCCACAAGCTTAACATTTTCACCTACAGTTTGTTGAATAACGTCTCGGAGGATCGGGTAATGCGTGCATCCCAGAACGAGTGCGTCAGGCCTGAACTCTTTGATCTTTTTTAGATACTTCTCAGCTATCGAGATCGTCTCAGGTTCGCAGGTCCAGCCTTCTTCCGCGAGAGGCACGAAAAGCGGACATCCGGCCTGGACCACCTCCGCTTCGGCCGACGCTCTGCGGATCGCTTCAAAATAAGCGTTGCTTGAAACGGTAGCTTCGGTGGCGATCACGGCTATCTTCGGGTACGGCTTATCCTTTGTAAGATCAACAGCCTTGCGTCCTCCCGGCCCGATCACGCCGACGACATCGAGGCCGATCTTTTCGCGGATCTTAGGCAAAGCCAACGCCGAAGCTGTGTTACAAGCGACAACCAGAATCTTGATACCCACGGAGGCGAGAAACAGCGAGTTCTCGATAGCGTAACGTTCCACTGTAGCCAGGGATTTTGTGCCGTACGGAACACGAGCAGTGTCGCCCAGGTAGATAAATCGTTCGTTCGGCAAACGATCGTGCAACGCCCTGTAAACGGTCAAGCCGCCCACACCGCTGTCAAAGATCCCGATGGGCAAGGTCGATAACGACATCGTACGAAGAATATAACGTATTTGAATACCACGGTCTTGTAGGCAGAAGTACAAACGGCGGCTTTCCACCGGCCAAGAGTTGTATTAGGATGGTTTCGCCATTCACCACACAATTAAATATGGACATGCAGGATCCTTCCGCCGAATCGTCCGAGATCGCGAAAGAAGAGCAGCTAGTCGAGGAAAAGAGTGCCGTATTCAAAAAGGAACTTGGCCTGACCGATCTCGTGTTGACCCAGATCCTTTTCATTGTCGGCCTGCCGTGGGTCGGCGTTGCCGCCAAGCAGGGTCCTTCCCATGTTGTGCTTTGGCTGGCCGCGATCGCCCTCTTCTATATCCCGTCGGCTGTGGTCGTCATTTATCTGAATCGTGCCATGCCGCTTGAAGGCGGTTTGTACCAATGGGCAAAGCTGGGGTTCAACGACCTCGTTGGTTTCCTTGTCGCATGGAACCTCTGGCTTTTTGCCATCCTTAATACCTCTGAGGTAGGCCTTCAGGTCACCCAATACATAAGCTACATTGCTGGTCCGAGTGGTGAGTCATTAAACTCAAATCCCTGGTTTATCGGGGCCACCAACGTCGTGATCATCGGAGCACTTGTTGTGATCACGATCATTGGACTCGGCGTCGGCAAATGGGTGCATAAGGCCGGAGCGGTATTGATGCTTACGATCTTTGCGGCCATCCTGATACTGCCGCTGCTTAATCTTGCTCACGGCACCATAACCGAATACCACCCGCTGGCGATCGAGTTGCCGGTCATGTCGCTGCTGACGTTCAATTTACTTGGCAAGATGGGTTTTGGTGCGTTGGGTGGATTTGAATATGTTGCGATCCATGCGGGTGAATCCCGTGATCCTGTCCGCACAATAGGACGTTCGGTAGCGATCGCAGCACCCATCGTCGCCGTGATGTTCATATTGGGCACGAGCTCGGTCCTCGCTCTGATACCGCAGGACCAGATAGACCTGATCGCACCGATACCTCAGATATTGAGCGTCGGGTTTGGACCGCTCGGAGCCGCGGCGGCGATCGTGCCGCTGGCGATCGTAGCTATGCTGTCCATCCGCCTTGCTCAATCAAGCATTCAATTCGGCGGAAACACGCGGCTTCCAATGGTTGCCGGATGGGACAAC
>Ga0207711_10003198_pt1 | contig 14285 bp, 18 predicted proteins | sample KBSS34metaG_FD_184401 | JGI IMG/M metagenome (GOLD analysis project Ga0207711, IMG submission 184401) | Switchgrass rhizosphere microbial communities from Kellogg Biological Station, Michigan, USA - KBS S3-4 metaG (SPAdes) (version 2) | ecosystem: Host-associated > Plants > Roots > Rhizosphere...
CGCATCCGGCACGTCTACGTCAAAAACGTTGCCTCTACGAAGCCAGCGGCTTACGGTTGCATGGACGGTTCCGAGGGTAGGCATTGCAGCCTCATGGTGTAGTTTCCCCGGTTAACTTGGGGAAAAGTCCGGCCGGCCCAGGGAGGTGAGCCGGCCGGTAAGTTACCCTCACCAAACCTCGTTAGACATCCTTGGCCGGGTTCGTCAGGCCCTGGATCAGATAGTGCGTCAGCGGATGGTGGATCTCCAGCCCGCACTCCGTCAGGTAGCCCGACTCCATCCCGTCCATGCCATTCGGCTCCAGGCTCTTCTCGTACCGCGTGTCATCGCCCGAGAAGTACCGATACTTGATCTCCTTCATATCGAGCGTCAGCCAGCTCGAGTCTGCCGACCGATAGGCCGTGCCGCCAGTCGTGCCGCCCGGCATCTGGTTGAACAGCGGGTGCGTCTTGATGACCAGCTCGCCGAACGGGCACACGAGCCGAGAAACGTTCATCCCGTACTCTTTAAGCCCGCTCTGAATGTTGAACGTGCTGTTCTTCCGGATGATCTGCTGGAGAACCATGAGGCTCGTGTTCCCCATGAAGCTCATTTTTTCAGACGAGCCCCAGGTGAACATGTTCTTCATCTGGTTCTCAATCGTCATCATATCTGTCGCCGCGCCGGCCAGATTGACGATATTGCCCGGCGCGATGAAGCTGATGATCCCGCCGGTCATCCGCATCGGCTTGCCGTTCTTCGTCGTCTCGACCCGCTGGCCCCAGATGAAGCCCTTCTCCATCTCGATGGAGTGCAGCTCGAGACATTCCCGCTTCGCCTCCTTCACCTGGTCCCCGGTCCGCAGCCTCGTCTTCGAGGCCGTCCGGGTCATCTCCAGCGTGTTTCGGAAAATCTGCGTGTAGTTGTACTTCTTCGTGGGGTCATAATTGACCCCAGTCGGCGGCATAGAACCTTCCTCGTTCACGTTCCCGATCGCATGGAAGTAGGGGTTCGTGCCGGCGACCGCTGGATCAACCGCCGTAGCGACCGTACCAGCGAAGCCACGCTGCACAGTCAGGCCCGTATCGACAGTCGGATCGACCGTCACGAGCATCAGCTCGTTCGTACCTTCCACGCGAAGCACGTGCCCCGCGCGGAAGTTGAACGCGCCGCTCGTGACGACCACAGCCGTAGCGACGTTCGTGAGAGCTACGCTAACGGCGAGCCGCTGGCTAGGAAGTGCCTTCTCCCACCAAGCGAACTCCGGATCGTCCGTGCTGTCGCTCGACATCGCGTTCGTCAGCGCAGTCAGCGGGGCTGTGCCATTCGGATACAGCCGGAGAATGAGTTCCCGGTAATTCTTCGGCCGGGCATCAGTGACAAACTGATTACTGTCGCGCAGTCCCTGGATAGGCATTGCCAGTCCTCCTCACGGTTTCTACTCCTTTCCAACCGCTTCAGCGATATCAGTCCGGCCGCTCGGGAGGAATACTCTCCCCGCCAGGGCTCTCGCCCCCGTGGACTGCCTACCAACTCTCAGCGCAACAAATCAAGCATCTCTTCCTGTTCAGTCATCTGATGAGAGGCCTGTGGCCTACTCATAGTCGGCATCATGACCGGCGCAGCCGGTGGAGCAGCTGCCCCGTTTCCAGGCATTGGCCGGCCAAAAGTCTGATAAACCACCCGAGCAATCGCATCACGCGTCTGCGCGTTCCAGCCCGCTCCAGGGTTCTGCTGTGCCCAGCCAGACGCTATCTGGTAAATCAGCGGCCGCAGTTCCGGCTTGTCCAGATCCTTGTAAACCGAGTAGAAATCCTTCCCGACCTCCTGCTGCCCGAGATGCTCCATCATTACCTGGCGAGCTAGTGCCGGGATCACCTGTGCAAGCTCTTTCTGCATCAGCCCATGCACAGAGCGGCTGACCGCTGTCATGACGTTGGAGAGGGCCATTTTTCGATGCCCTGGGTCCTCTGAAGCCATCAGCTGCACAAGCTGGTCCGGTATTTCATACTGGTATGCGGGAACCGGGTCGATCGGCTGCTGCCCGCCCGGCTGTCCGGGTTGCGCCGGCTGCTGCGCCGGCTGCCGCATCTGCTGTAGCTCCCGCGTGACCATCCCAAGCTGTTGCTTCAGCGTCTCCAATTCGTTAGGTGGAGGTACCGCAGGCTGCCCAGCAGGAGGAGTCGCAGCCTCTGGCTGTGGAGGAGCAGCCTGCGGCTGGGCCGGTGGAGGTTGCGGGGGAGCTTCCTCGACCGGCCCAAACGGATCGTAGCCAAGAACCGCTATCACCTCATTCGGAACGCCCATCTGCTCCTGGCGAGACGGCGTCCCACCAGGAGCAGTTCCACCACCAGGGGCGCCTGATGGCGGCGGGCTCGTCGATGGTGCGGCTGCCGGAGCCTGTGAAGGCGAGCTGGGAGCCGGCGCTGGCGACGAGGGGGCTGGCGTGCTGCTAGGCGCGCCTTGTCCGGTGCCACTCATTCTTTTTCTTCCTTCTTCTCAGTCTGAGCTTGCATGATGAGGGTTTCCAACACGAAAAAGGTGGACTTCACACTCAGTTGAAGATCCTTCCCCTTCGCCACGCCTTCCGGCGTGTTCAGGTCGAGCCGCGTAAACTGGCCCGTCGCGTTCACCGCTTGGCCTGCAAGATCCTTACAAGCCCGCAGAAAGAGGTCAGAGAACAGCATCCGCCCAAGGGCGAGCTTTTCTCGCTCTTCAAGCGGCTCTGAGGGCGCGTTTTCAACTGCGGCAAGAAACTCTTCCAAATTCATGACACATCCTAACTCCGCTGGTCCGTCATGTCAACAACCTTCAGCCCGCACCCGGAGGTGCCCCACCATTCATCTTCGGCGGCGGCAGTCCAGTCGGCTGACCGCCTTGCGGCGCCGCGCCATTCATCCGCTGAGCCGCCTGGCCGGCCGGTACCATGTTCCCGGCCTGTGCCTGAGCGAGCACCTGCTGATCCGGAGTCATCTGAATTTTGAAATCCTCGATGTTGCGGGCACCGCCCAGTTCAGCCGTGTACTCGAACACCTTGATGATGTCGAATGTCGCACTCAGCTGCGGGCTCTGTGCGATCCCAAGGAATATCTGCTTCCAGACATCCAACAGGGCGGCCCGGTCAATCGGGAGCGTTCCATCGGAAACAGGGAATTGAAAATCTCCTGCGACCATGTCCGGGAGGAGCTTCTGGCCCTGTGTAAGCAGCATAGCGTCCTCACCGAGCACCTGCTGCACGAACTCAGTATCCATATATTGCTGCTGGTTGATCACCATCTGCTCTGCAATATCGACAAGCGACTGAGCCGAAATGAGCTTCGCCATCGAAGCGAGCCGGCTAGCACCTGCCTCAGCGGATGTACGGACTTCAGTTGCGGTTTTGCGCCCTCCAGCTTCCTGCAGGCCCATCACGTTATCCGTCGCCCCGCTCAGATACTGCGCCATCCGCACGAACGCCTCAGAGTCTTTAAGGTGCCCGCCAGTCACGTCGGCAACTGCGAGCTGCATCATTGCCTCTCGCACGTCGGTGCCCCAGGCGGCCCTTTTCAAGCGAATGAGCTTGCCAGGCTCTGGGTTCTTCGCGTCCTGCATCTCGACCCGCAACGGGTCGATCAGGAACATGTTATTTAGCGCGCTTCGGACATTAAAGATGTGCGAGTTTACAAGCCACGACATGATATCTTGGATCGGACCCATGTAGTCCGTCATACCACAGTGGCCGAACCCGTAACCGAGCGTGAGCGGCTCCGTCACCGAAACAGGGTGCATATCATGATCCGCCTCGAGCGGCTCGGCCCGGACAATCTGGCTCCTGTTCAGAATTGTGAAGATGAACTTGACTGGATACTGCTCTGCACCGAGCCCCAGCTCTGCCGGGATGAGCGTTACAGTCCCTTCATCCACCTGATAGTACGACGAAACGCCCCGGCCCTCATCATTCCCCTGCTGCCCAGGATTAGCCTGCCCGCTAGCCATCAAGCTCCGTGCAGACTCTTCCCCGCCGGTAATCCACCTTGAACTAGGCAGCTTCGAATTAGCCGCCTCGACCCACTTCAGTATCCCCATTCCCTCCATTCGCTTCAGAATGTGCTTTCCCTCGTAACAGCGCCAGAAAACAAATTCCCCCCGCTTGTTCACCTCTGTCATCGGTACACGAGGGTCCGGGAAGAACATGAACGGGTCCTGTGCTTCCACGAGGTTCCCTGCGTAAACCACAGTCGGCTTACGCTTCGGCATGATCGCTCCCTGGCTCGCCATACCGACCATAGTGCCGCTAGGAAGAGCTTCGCGAAACGTCCTCAGAGCAACGTCCCGCACCCACCGGCTCCTCATCACGCCGAGCCCGTAAGCTAGGGCGTCTGAGGTATGCTGGTAGATCCACTTGATCATCCGAGTCTTGTCAACGTTGTACTGAGTCAACGTCTCGAGCCGCTGAGCCGCCTCGATGTTCTCCTTCTTATACGAGGAAATCTGAAAGAGTGGCTTGCGCCCGCAGAAAACCTGTGTGAGATACGTGACGAAGGTCTGGTGCGTAGCGAAGCTGTAAGGGATAACCATCGCAGTCGCCTGTGGGGCCTTCCCCTTGTTATTCATCTCCTTCAAAATCTTCTCGTAGTCCGGCAGCGTGATGTAGCCCTGCAACTTCATCTCATTCACGCGCCAGCGAGCATAAAAATCGGACATCTTCCTTTCCGACAGGTCCAGCCGGCGATCCAGGTAATCAATCACCTTCTGGTGCAGTTCGCTGTGTGGCCGCAAGAGGTCGATCGGTTTCGTACCGGGCGACGGAGCCTTCGGCCATTCACTCTTCGGCTCGTTTCCAAGCCCAGGAGTTGGCTCAGTCTCTACGCCGCTAACATAACCCGTTGAGCCGCTGGTCATTTTCTACTACTCCATCGTTCGGCCAGTCTGTGTCCAAGAGAGCCCGTAATCGTGCATCTGCTGCACACGCGCGTTGTTAATCTGGCTCGCAAGGTCTCTCAAATAATAGAGCTGCTGATTATATCTGTGAGTTTGTACCGGATCAAACCGCACGTCTGGATAAGAGGTATCCGTCCCCTGCTGTCTATCCGCAAAGATATTCATCGGCTCGCGCGTGTAAACCGGGCCAGCCTCTTCATCACTAAAGGGTATGTTATATGCTCTGGCCAGCGCCCTCATGTTATGAAAGCCTCGATGCCTGAACTCATGCCGTCCAATATCTGGAAAATCTGGATAGTCCGTTGCAGCTCCCTGCATCGATATCGGGCCGTAATATTGGCCGAGCATATTCTGGCTTCTTCTATCGTACCTAAGCGCTGCTGGAATTCCAGGCTGGAACCGGATAGTATCTGCAACACCCTCTGCCTGATTCGCCGGATTTCTCGGGTTCATATACTGCCCTAAAATACTCAGGGACGGCGCATCGATCGGCCGGCGCCCCCACTGTACGATATCCCTCCCAGCGCCTGACAGCGCAATAGGATCGTGCCACATCGACGCTGCAATTGAGCCTTCCAGGCCTTCCCGCTCAGGTGGAGTCGGCGGGTTCACCCTCTCATCAAGCACGAGCGGCGGCGGCTCAGTATGCGTCTCTTGAGTCGGCATCGCCAGCCTCGACTCGACCGGGTGCTGATAATCACCAGGCTGCACAACCGGCGGTGCCGTAGCCAACGCAGGAGGAATAGCCGGCGCCGGTGTCGGCGGCAATCTCAAGCCAGTAAGTCCTTGTAGCCAGCCCGGCCCACCAGCCATGAAGCTGTCCGACCGCTCTGCCGGCTGATCCTCTGGCGGATATGTGAAGTTCGGAAAACCAATCCTCTCTCTATCCTGAGGCGTTGCGCCGTAAGCAGCGAGTAATGCTGCTTGCTGTGCCGCAGCTTCTTCCTCAGGAGTCGGCATTACCGTAACCCTCCGAGTCGATTAAGCATAACATCGCTAGAACGCGGCTGTATTTGCGGCCAGCCGGGTACCGGCACAGCAGGATTTCTCAGTGAATTAGCTAGCGTTTCAGGAGAGGCTTCATTCGGGTCCACGCCATAAGCCCGCATAAACTGTTCCATCCAGTACGTTGGATGCTGTGGAGTTTTAAACGTGACGTCCCCTCTTAACGTTTCAGCACCAGATGGCCAGTGATACCGGCCGCCAGCATGCTCATACGGCTCTGGCACCACGCCCGCACGCCAAGCACCTCTCGTATCGTATTCTGGCGCGTCCAGGTTCGGCGGACCACCAAACTCTTGGTTAATTCCCCTGTACCAATCCCGATAGCCCGGCGAGAACTGCATGTCGTACTGAAAGTTCTGCTCCGGGCTAAGCCCTTCAATCCAGCCGGCCATTTACCGCACTCTTCTCGGTCCAAACCACTCAGTCATCCTGTTGTTCGGCTGCTGCGTTTGCATCGCCTGCCGATAGCGCAGAAGCGCCTGCCCGACTCGTTGCCGCTGCGCATCTTGATCCAGCACAGCAGGATCTACCGGAGCTATCGCAGACGTGCCACGCGAATTGGGCTGTGGCACTGGCGGTATAGGCCCGAAGGTCTCAGGGGGCGCTTGTGCGGTGCCCGCGCCGCCAAGGAAGCCGGGGAGCCAACTCTGCCGGCCAGCCCAAGAGCCGATATCATCGAACCAGCCTCCGCTCATGGTGCTACCCTCCAGTGATTAGGCCTCCAATTAGGCCCTCGAGATTGCCGAGTATTCTGCCTACCCATAGCGAACATATCCTGCATATTGTCGCTACGAGTTCCTTCGTAGAGGTGCTCAAAACAAATACAGTGCCGTTTCGTACAATCTCGCGTATGGAGCGCGTGCTTGCCGGGGGCTATCTCTCTGCGGAGATAAATTGTCAGCGCCACGCGATGAACTCGTTCTGGCCGCCTACGAAACACGTAAGCACCATAGCCATTCGGCCTTATATAGCCAGTCCAGAGCAAATGACCGTCTTTCCACTCTGTCATGCTCCAAAAGCGAACCAAATGCGCTTCTGTGAAATGTTCCATCATGGCGCTACCCGCCAACCCTCATTAAATTCCTCTGTATCAACCGGGTCTTCCTGAACTTCGTCCTCATTACCCGATCCAGCCCCCGCAACAGGATCGAGGAGCGCGATAGCCCCGGCCAAGCCGTCAGGATGATCATCGTGCACCCCTGATGGGAAGTCCAGGAGCTGACTTTCAAGCTCCGGGATCGGTACGTAGTGCTGAATATACCCGTTGCTGTACCGAGGCTGCAAAACGCCCTTAATCCGCGTATACTTCGATGTTTTAGAGCCATGTATGATGGGCAGAATGTCGAAGTAGTGCTTTTTCTTGAACATTTCCGCCCTAATGAGGTGTATCAGCGCCGCCTGATACTGATTTGCCTCCACTCCGTGATGAGATGCGCCGTAGCGCTTGCTATAATTGAAGAATGCGTCGATAATATCTCTCGGTTTCGCGCCTCTCTGCGCCCAAGGTGCCGGAACGAAGATCCTACCGGTTTTAAGCGACATTCCAACGGCATAGACCACCGAGCTATCTGCACGTTTTGCCTCTGAGATGGCCGGATCGCAGTAAACTGCCCAAATCAGGGAGCCATCTTCCGGCGTGGGCGGCCCGTAGCGGAAAAACCGCTGCTGGAAGATCTGAGTTTCCTCTGCTCGGACCTGATTATGGTATTCCAGGTAGAAAGTTGATAGCTCTCCCGCTCGCGTGAAGCTCCGTTTTTCTGCTTCCAGCCGCTCTACCGACATATTCTCGGGCCAAATCGGCTTCCCAGCCCGATCAAGGGCTCCAAACCGTATCACACTGAACTTCGGGTCGTTAGCCCAAGTCATCAATAGACTTGCTGGATGAAGAACAGTACCAATAACAACCATAGCAGCAAGAGGATCAAGCGCAGGTAGGCATGGAAGTAGATCCCCATACCCCCAAACGCGCATTTTCTTCCGCTGCTCTTCAGTTGAAACACTTTCTCGGTCCTCCACATCATCGACCTTCACCTTCTGTGGTCGTATTCCTTGAAGGTTAAGACCTCTGATCTGCGCTCCCGCACCTCTCGCGACCATAGCACAGGAGTTCGTGGTTTCAAAGATGTCAACAGACCAATGCTTCCCGGTCGAACGCTCTGGTTTAAGTATCCCGAAGTCGTGGAGGATGCGAGTATTCGCCTCGAGTTCTCTTTTAACATTCTCAAGTTGTGTTTCAGCGTGAGGGGCGGCGTGAGAAACATAAGCTGAAAGCTGAACAAGCTGATAGCAGATATCTCTGATACTATCAGCGATGCCACAAATAGTTGTCTTAGAGAAACCTCGAGGTAGTAGAACCAAGGTGTGGGTTCCCAAGTACATCCTAAGTATCCCATCTGCACCTCGTTCAAAGATCCTATACGTTTTTCCATCTCGTTCCATTATAAAGTTATCAATAATCCAGTCTATATCTCCATATGCCTCTAAAAAAGCAGTCTGTCTTGTCAAAATTGCAAGCAGCCCTCTGTGTACCGGAGGTATAGGAGCGGGAAACATATGTTCTAGATAGTACCTACAAAAGAGAACTGGGTCATCATAACATGCGGAGACACGCTCTTTAACAGATAGAGCTGCTAACGTAGAAAGAAGTGCTTCTCCCTTTAACGCTGTCTCCACGACCTCACTCCAGCTCTGTGTAGAACTGCCATAATAGTATTTTCGCACACAGCAAACTGTTTTGCAAGTTTCATTTGTCCATACTTATACGGCACATACAGCTTTAATATTTCAGATATCTGTTCTTTTGTCAGCTTGTACATACGTCCTTGTACAGAAGCATCATACATGTTTCGTGCTTGTGTATCAGCCATAAGATGCTCTATGCGGACACATGCACGATTATTACAACTATGTAGTACTCCAAGCTCATTTGGAATAGCTCCGTTGTGTATGCGATACGCTACCCTATGGGCCAAATGCTGTCCACCAGCATCACGAATAGTAAAAGTACCATAACCATTTGCATTTTTAGGTCCCAGCCACTCATAACAAGAGTGAAACGGGATATATGCTATTAGTGCTTCAAATCTGTTTATCGTTTCTGCTGTATAAAATTGCATACTACATCCCGAAGTTCGTCTGCCTGATCGGCGGAGTGAACTGCCGTCCACCCAGGCCGGCCAGTTGCGGAGCCAGCTTCGACACGTCAAACGTATACTGGCTCGGTCCTACCGGCCCACCTGTCGGCATGTACGGTGCTTGCGGCGGAGAAGGCGGCATACCCGGCCGGACAACGCCTGGAGGTGCGTGCCCGGCCGGCGGAGCCCCCGGCCTCATCTGCGGGCCAGTCGGCGCGCCGGGGTTCGGCCCTGTCGGCGTAGGCAGCTGCGCTTGCGGCGCTGTTACCTGGTTCGCTATCTGCATCGAAGTATTCGGGTCACCTCCAGAGAACATCGCCGGCGCGCTCTGCGTAAGCGGAGCCTTGATCAGTCCTGTAAGAAGCTGATCAAGCGGAACTTGGCCCGGCTGTGCCGGGCCAAGACCAGGAAGACCTCCACCCATCCTTACGGACCACTCCGAACGCCAGTAGCCCGGTTCGTCGTCATTCCTGCCTGAAGCGAAGTCGCCGTCGTACCAGCTGGCGGTGGGATCGGCAGATCCGCCGGGTCTGCCGTATAGCCCATATTCTTCAGCACTTTCAGCGCCGCCAGTGCCCGAGTCTCATCCGTCGTACCAGCGAAAGCAATCGTTTCTCCCGACTTCGATGTATACCCGCCCACACGCGGCTTCGGAGGTGGTGCCTCCGGCGTAAAATACGTCGGGACGCTCGACCAATCCCTCGGTTCCTTCTCCCAGTCCCACTCCGCGACGCGCCGGCGGGCCTCCAGAATGTCTTCCGGCTGCTCCGGTTCCATGTAAGCTCCCGTTTCCGGATCGAACGCTGCGCGTTGCTGCTCCTGCTGCGGGCCGCTGCCGGAAACCGGGCTACGGTTGGGCTGCGGGCCGGCTCGGGGCGGTACTGTAGTTTCTGCCATGCTCACCTCCTATTTACGAGTTTGTACACGCGGTGCTACGCTACAAGGCCCTCCTTCTTCCGCCGGCGCAGAACGCCGAGGCCGAGCAGGCTAGCCCCGAACAGGGCAATTGAGGCCGGCTCGGGAACCTCGAATGCCGAAGCATTGCCAGAGACGGAAGCTGTAAAGCTGTTGATCGTCTGCCCAGTGTTGCAGCCAGGGTTGCTCGCCGTGCAGGCCACCAGGCTGACCGGCGGCGCCACGTTAGTAAACGAGAACCCGAGCGCGTTGGGCTCGCCAAGTGCCTGGATAACGCTCGAGGTGAACGTCACGTCAGGCGCTGCGACGACAATCTGCACTGCTCCATTCGCGGTCAGCGCGCCGTCAGAAAAACTGCCCGACAGGTAATTGACGGCGCAGCCAGCGGCCGTCGAGCAGATACTGAAAGTCCCAGCGAACTCCTGGGTGATAAACGGCCCGACAGTGTTCGCGCCGCCGATCGAGTGCGCGCTGACATCCAAAAAGGCACTGAACGGCGTAGCCGGACCGTTCGGTGCGATCTGCGTCACGGTGACAGGGATGTCCGTGCCGCCCCAGACTGTCCCAGTGGCGCTAGCCGTGCCGGTGATCGTGTTTCCGCTGCCCGACTGGCCGTAGGTGATGATAACGTCGGCTGCGGCTGGCTGAACAAGGGCCAGCGCGGCAACAGCGATAGCACCAAACAGAAGCCTCTTCATTTTCTAATCTCCTTTTACGTTCACTCGCGTACCTATCGCACGCCCTTCGGGCGGACTTACCGGCGCCTCGGCTGTGCCGACGGCGGTTGAGGCTGCGGCAGGCCCTGGTCCGGCCCTGGTGGCGGCTGCGGCAGGCCCTGATCCGGCTGCTGCCCGGTGTCAACCACCACCCAGCGGTAGCCGACACTCGGTACCCAGGCGAGAACGACCACTACGCCCGGGCCTTCCCCTGCGTTCGGCGGGAGCGGTGGCCACACCGTCCCAGGCGGCAGCGCGATCGGATGCGTCGGCGTGCCCGGGATATAGATCGGGTGCGAAGGCACGCCGGGTGCTGGAGGCGTGTAGATCGGGTGCTCCGGTGTCCCGCCTACTCCCGCGATCGGGTGCTCCGGATGCACAGGCATCGGAGGCAGAGCGATCGGGTGGCTCGGATGGCCTGCACCAGGCGGGAGACCCTGATCCGGATGGCCAGGCTGTCCGCCGGGTGCGATCGGGTGAGCCGGATGCCCCGGGCTTGGCCAGATGCCAGTGCCTGGAGGCTGAGGAAGGCCCTGGTCCGGGTATCCGGGCGCTGCACCCAGCGGGATCACAATACAGATCATTGGCTTCATTACACTCTGTCTCCTTGTTTACGCTGCCTGGAAGTGCCAGGCCACCATGCGCCTTGCTCGCTCCCAACTGCCCGGACCGACCACCCAGTAGGGCACGCCCGCCCGCCAGTTCCTCACCGCCTGCACCAAGACCCAGCGGCGCTCCGGCCACACGTCCCGGCAAACGGCCTTGTAACGTAAAAGCTGTTCCTCTGCCTGCGGGGTCACCGAGAGTTTTGCCTCCACGATCAGCCCCCAGTCCCGGCAAACGCCTACGATGTCTGGACTTGCCCGTGGCCCTACGATCGCCCCTTTGGCCGCTGCTTCCCCCCACCAGCCCGCCTCTGCGTTTCCAGAGCGATCGCGACGGCCTGCTTCTGCGGCTTCCCGGCCGCCATTTCGGTCCGGATGTTCTCCGAAACTGCTTTCTTGGAAGGTGACTTTTTGAGTGGCATGGCTACTCTCCGAGTCTTGGCTACGCAAACCTCGCTCGGGGGTAGGGCGCAAAGCGCCCTCTCCCCCCCTCGCTAACTGCTTCCCTTCTACCGGAGGCCCTTGATCGCCCGGCCGACTGGCATTCCCGGCATCCCTGGCATCGGTGGGCCGCCCGGGGGAAGGGCTCCTGGCGGCATAGGTACGTCGGGCGGCATCCCCGGCGGGCCTGGCGGTAACTGGCCCGGCCCAGGGATAGCCGGTGGACGTGAGCCCTGGCCTCTCGGCCTCGACTTCGGTGGTCTCTTCGGTGCTGGCATCTTTGCCTCCGCATTGCGGCCCGCCTACGGCGGGGCTGGTAAAGCTAAGGTTCTGGAACCACGGGTTGCGAAGCAGCATCATCTCGGGCCATAGCGTCGGCTGTATTCGACATAGATACTCCCACACCTTCCTCTCGTGCCGGAGACCCCGCTGCTGAGAAGGAGTCATCCTGCCGATCACTGGCTTTGGAGGAGCCATCCGGTCCGGTATGCGGAGCCAGCACGACCGTTCGCGCGGCCCGCTCCATTCGCATTGCTCGAATGTCTGCTGGGCTGATAGCGGTGTTGACACTGGCATGGAAAGTCCTCTGCACAGGAGCATGGCCGGCCCGGTCTACGAGGCCGAGAGCTGTCTTTGTCAGCCAGTCTGCCGGCATCGCTACGCCCGGCGTCCCTTCGAGCTTCTCTGTGAGCTTGTCAAGGGCGATCGCTCCGGCGACTTTGAGACGTACTCCAATGTCAATCGCGGCGTGGTCTCGAGCGGTGGTATATCCATGCAGCAGATCTTGAAACTGCGGTGTGGCGATGAGCCGGGCGATAGTCGGGACTGTGATATCGAGGATGCGGCTGATCTCCGCAGGGCGCGTACCTGCAGCAAGCAGTCGAGCAATTTCATGATGCTGGTATCGAAGGGCTCTGATAGCTGGACCGGTCGAGCCGCTGTTCTTTTCATGCGGGCCGGGCGCATTCGCGACTTCCTCCTCGGTCAGTTCCCTCACATCTTCTACGGACACGTCATCCCCGTGCGGCGTCGGAGAGTCGAAAACAGTGTCCTCAGCGGCCGCAATGCCGGCGTGCCGGAAGGCAGGCTCGTTAGTCATCCCTCCGCTTATTAGGCCACCCGGGCCGAGCGTCACCTCCAGCGCCGGGCCGGGCCGCATCGGGGCGAGTTTGGCTGCGTCATTGCCCATATGGTATTCTAACAGGCTGCTATCGAAAGTCAACCCAGTTTTTCCGGGCCGAACGCAGTAATGGTGGTGTTGAAAGAGGGAATGGAGTAGAATTGGGGTAGTTTGAAAACTGCGCAGAAACTGCCGCTACCTACTGCAAGATCGATGCCACGGGCCATGTGGGGGGAGCGTGGCTGCTATGCACGCAGCGCGTAGGACTATTCCTCTGTAGGATAGGACTATTCCGTAAGCCTCTTCCTCTATGCAGATCCTACATGCCTGCCATGCTGTCTTTGCACTACGCTTTGGGGTAGGCTTGGGGTACTGTCCTCCTTGCCAGGGCGAGCCGCCCCGGTCCGGCCCCCGCCCTAGACGCGGGGCCGGCAACCGAAAGTCCAAAGGATCGCGTTATGCCTATCACTATGACTCTGCCCGATGAAATCACGTATTCGGTTCCCGGGCTGGAAGCGTTTGTACACTCGCTCGCAGACCATACTCCCGAAATGATTGTGCGCGGCTTCGCGCATGGGATGCGGCAGGTGATTATCGACGCGCGTTCTATCACGCGCGAAGACCAGGCCGAAATGACGGTGGAACAGGTTTCCAAGTGGAAACACGACAAGGCGATGACTGCCTTTGCCAATCGCCTCGCGTGGCTTCGGGCGGACCCGCGTATCCAGTCGGATGACACCATCTGGATGGGCGAATGTCGGGATTTCCTGAAACTGCTTGGTGTCGGCGCCAAGACGCGCATGGCCCTCAAGACGGTGGCGGATGGCAAAGCCGCCCTTATCGCGGCGGGCGGACCAATCGCCGGCGAGTCGTACATCTTGGCGGTCACGCATAACGCGGATACCAAGAAAGCGACTCTCGCCAACGGGCGGGCGGCCGTTGCGGCAATGGTGGAAGCGGCGCTCGCGGCCAAGGCAGCGGCCGAAGCGGCGGAATAACCCGCCCGGCAGCCGGTTCCCCCGGGGCATTTGCCCCGGGGGTTCCGGGTACCGGACTGGTACCGTTCACCCAGAAGGAACAGCTAGAATGAACGTCAACTACATCCATGCCATGCTCCCCCCGGAAGGTCAGCGCATGGTCGAAGAGGTCATCCTGCGCGAGCTGCGCAACATATCGGCGGCCGTGGCGCGCGAGTGTGGCTCGCCGGACGGAGAGCTTCCCCTCAACCTCCTCAAAGATCTCTCGTCGGCCGCCAGCCTCTACCGGACCATCTTGGTCCGAATGCGGACCCGGTGACATGCTGCTTGCAGCCCTCTGCCTCTTCATGATCGCTGCATTCGTTTACCTGAACCGTTGAGAGGGCGGCCGCTGAAAGGCGGCCGCTTTTCTACTGTCCCCCTACGGGGGCCGCTAAGATCCTCTATTGGCCCCCAGAGGGGACGCTAAGATC
>Ga0207711_10003202_pt1 | contig 14267 bp, 13 predicted proteins | sample KBSS34metaG_FD_184401 | JGI IMG/M metagenome (GOLD analysis project Ga0207711, IMG submission 184401) | Switchgrass rhizosphere microbial communities from Kellogg Biological Station, Michigan, USA - KBS S3-4 metaG (SPAdes) (version 2) | ecosystem: Host-associated > Plants > Roots > Rhizosphere...
TTCCGGGCTGAGGTCATCGCTATAAGCGTAACCAGTGCGTTCCCCGGCGATCACGCGAATCCCGACGCCTAGCGTCACGCTTTCGCTGGCGCTCTTGACGATGCCTTCGTCGATGCCGATGGAGGTATTGGAGAGATATTCGAAATACAAATCTGCGTACTCTCCCCCCGCCGAGAGCGCCTCGCTCAAGTAGGACTCCAGATTACGCTCGGTAATCCCGAATTTCCCTGCAAAAAAAGATGTCAAGAAGGAAGGAGGAGACCCCATACTTTGAGCCTAGCAGACCTGTAGAATAGTCCAGAACAGGAGAACTGAATGAATCGACGCAAAGCAATTGGATCGTTGGTCGTTGGGGCAGCAGCCACGGCCGCGACGGTACGCGTGGCCAGCGCCGCCGATACGGAAATCGAGATTTTGGTGGAGCATTGGAAGAAGTCGAAGGACTTGTCGTTGAAGACCGCCGAGGCCATGCCGGCAGAGTTCTACGATTTCAAGCCGTTCCCGGAAGCCCGTGCGTTCGGCGCGGAGCAGCAGCACATGGGCCAGGCGGAAGGCTTCTACCTGGGCCGGCTAGGTAAGGGCGCGGCTCCCGCGGCTCCGAAGGACGACATCACCAAAGCAACGACGGTGAAATACCTGACAGCGATTTTTGACTGGTCGATCGGCGTGGTGGGACAACTGACTTCGGCGGATCTGACCAAGACGTTCGGCCAGGGCAAGCAGGGGGCAACCGGGTTGGAACTGCTGTACCAGGCGATGATCCACACGGCGCACACCCGCGGCTACGGCGAAATGTACCTGCGCATCAAGGGCGTGGTGCCGCCGACATATAACGTCTAGCGATTAAACTCAGCGCGGGCGCTTGCGACCGGCTCGCTTGCGCTCGCGATTCTTTGGTTTTCCAGCAACCGATACTCGCGGCCGCGGGCCCGGTGGTGCGGCTTGCGACCCGGCAGGTCCAACGACCGAGAATTGAAGTTTCTTCTCCACACCATCCACGCGGTCAAGCCTCACGCGCACTGTGTCGCCGATCGAATACTGCCGCCGGCTGCGTTCGCCGATGATCTTGCGAACGTTCTCGTGATACGTATAGCGGTCGCCTGGTAGCGTATCGAGCGGCACCAGACCCTCGATGAACAGATCCTCCAGCTCGACGAAAAAGCCGAAGCGAGTAGTGGAAATGATCAAGGCGGCGAACTCGTCGCCCACCTTGTCGATCATGAACTTCACTTTTTTCCATTCGACCAATTCACGCTCAGCTTCGGCCGCACGGCGTTCGGTGTCGGAAGAAGTCTCCGCGATGCCGCGCATATCGGCATCGTAACGGCTCGCGTCTAGATGCGCGCCTAGTACGCGGTGTACGATCAGATCCGGATAACGCCGGATGGGCGAAGTGAAGTGCGTATAACTGGGCGCGGCCAGCGCGAAATGGCCCTGATTGCGATCGCTATAGCGGGCTTGCTTCAGTGAGCGAAGCATCAGGTAGCTCAAAATTCGCTCTTCGGGTTTGCCTTCGATCTTCTTGACCAGCCGTTGGTAGTTGCGCGACGTAAAATTGACGTCGTCCAGCGCGATCACCTGATCACGGAATTTCTTGACGGGCGCCGCACCCCCGCGAAGCGAATAGCCAAAGTGGGTGGCGACTTCCTCGAATTCCAGCACGCGCTTGGGATCCGGCCGCTCATGGATGCGGAAGATGGTTGGGACTTCCAGGGCTTCGAGGTGCGAAGCGACGGCTTCGTTCGCCGCTAGCATAAACTCCTCGATCAGGCGATGCGCGATGTTGCGCGGCGCACGCGTGACGCCGGTCATTTCGCCGAACTCGTTGAACTCGAGTAAAGGTTCGGGCAAGTCGAAATCGATGGATCCGCGGCGGACACGTTTGCGATTCAGGATAAGCGCCAGCTCCTGCATCCATTTGAATCGCTGGACAAGCTTCTGATAGCGCTCGACCAGCACGGCATCACCTTCCAGCACGCCATGGACCGCCGTATACGTCATGCGTTCGGCGCTGCGGATGACGCCGCGGGTAAATTCCTGCGACACGACATCGCCCTGCGCGTCGATCTCAAGCAATGCCGAGAGCACCAGCCGGTCCTCATGCGGCCGCAAGGAGCACTGGTCGGTCGATAGCTCGACAGGCAGCATGGGAACGGCGCGATCCGGGAAATAAACGCTGGTGCCGCGCAAGGCTGCCTCGCGATCGATGGGCGAGCCGGGACGGACGTAATGGCTCACATCGGCGATGTGCACCTGCAGCGCCCAGTGTCCGTTGCTGAGAGGCTCAACCCACACCGCATCGTCGAAATCGCGCGCGGTCTCGCCGTCGATGGTGACAATATCCAGCTCGCGAAAATCGCGGCGGCGGGCGAGCTCATCGGGAGGAATCACCCCGGGGATGGCTCGCGCCTGCTGCAGAACCTCGTCGGGAAAGTGATGCGGAATGTGATGCGCCCGAATGAGAATCTCGACGTCGATACCAAAATCGCCGGGCAGGCCCAGGATCTCGATGATCCGGCCCACGGGACGGTCGCCGTCTTCGCCGAAGTCCATGATCTCCGCGGTGACGATCATCCCGTCCAGCTCTTCGATGCTGCTCACCGTGATCGCCGCAGCGCCTACGCGATCGACGGTCACCTGCCTCGCAGGCAGCGCCATGTCTTCCGGAATTTCGACCCACTGGCGGAGCCGCTCGTCGTGGGGAACCACGAAATTGCCCTGACGACGGATGCGAAACTCGCCGACCACCGTGGGATGGGCGCGGCGCAATACGCGTACGATCTCGCCGTCGGCCTTTCCGTCGCGCTCGATGCGGCTGATCTTGGCGATCACGCGGTCGCCGTGCATCGCTCGGGCGGCGGACTCCTTGGGAATGTAGACGTCGCCACGGAGGCCGGGAACAGGCACTTCGGGAATCACGAACCCGTAGCCGTCGCGGTGGACGTTCAAACGTCCCACGGCGAATTCGCGGCTGACGCCGGTGGCCGTGTAGTGTCCAGACCGTGTTTCGATGATGTCGCCGCGCTCGGCCAGGCGGGCCAGCTCGGTTTCCAACTGCTCGCGCGTGACACCATCGCGCGAACGCTCCCGCAGAAGGTGCTTGAGGTTCGCACGGCCGTGCGGCAGCTTGCGGATGTGCTCGATCAGTGATAGCGCCACGATCCATTATATTGGTGGAGATGGAAATCAAGGTCGTCCGGCTCGAGATTCCCGAGAACGGCAACATCATCGTGGGCCAGAGCCATTTCGTAAAGACCGTCGAGGATCTGTACGAGGCCATGGTGAACACGGTGCCTGGAATCAAGTTCGGCATCGCCTTCAACGAAGCCTCGGGAGCCTGCCTGACGCGGGTGGATGGCAACGACGACGCCCTGAACGCCAACGCCACGAAGAACGCACAGTCGATTGCCGCAGGCCACGTATTCGTGGTCGCCCTGCGCGACGGGTTTCCGATCAACGTACTGGGGCGGATTCGGGAGATCCCGGAAGTCTGCTCCATTTTCTGCGCCACCGCGAATCCGGTGGAAATGATCGTGGCAGAGACGGAGCAGGGGCGCGGAGTCTTGGGCGTAATCGACGGCAGCTCGCCCAAGGGTGTCGAAGACGCGGCGGGCGTCGAATGGCGCCACGGATTCCTCCGCAAAATCGGATACAAGCGTTGACATGAAACTAGCGCTGTCTGGATTTATCGCCCTAAGCTGCATGGCGCAGCAGACCGTACCCGTCGCGCGCGAGCCTCATCATCACGTTATTTACGAGGATGCGCGCGTCCGTATTTTCGACGTCCAAATCGATCCGCGAGAGTCGATGCCGCCGCATCGTCACGATACAGATTACGTCTGGGTCGCCGATTCCAGCGTTCATTTTTCGCGCGCGAGTGTTGCCGCCGCCGAACAGAATCGCGAAATCATCGTCGAACTGCTGCAGCCGCAAACAGGCCCTCGCAATGTCTGCGCCGAAGTCATTGCGGGCGAATATCTGCACTGCCACGACCCTGGACCGGAGTGGCTCGGCGCAAACCTGCAAATGCAAGTTGAGACCGACCAAACCCGTTTTGGTATTTTGCAGATCGCCCCCAATGCCAAGCTGGCGGTGCCTCCCGCGGATGTGCCACCCCTGCTGATTGCGCTCGATGGCGCCGGAGCTGAGGCGCTCAGCCGTGCCAATGGAGCATCGGCCGGCAGTGCTTCGCGGCGTGCTCTCAAGGCTGCGGACGTGTTGCGTTATCCCGCCGATCAAGTCACCGAGATTCAGAACACCGGGAAAACGGTCGCGCGCTTTCTAATCGTTGAATTTGGGGGTCCGGGTGAGTAAGCCTAAAGTCGCTTCCGAAGCCCTGCCGAAGTTATAACGATATGGAACTTCCCGCCACTCTTGGAAAATACGAACTGCTCGAGTTCCTGGGCGGCGGCATGTCGCACGTGTATCGGGCGCGCGACACGATGATCGACCGCACCGTGGTGGTGAAGATCCTGACCGATAGCTCCTGCCAGGATGCCGACGCCAAAGCCCGTTTCCTGCAGGAAGCAAAGATGGCCGGCAGTTTCCAGCACGAAAATATCGTCAGCGTATTCGATTACGGTGAATTCGACGGCAAGCCTTTCATCGTGATGGAGTACCTTCAGGGCGAGGATCTCCGCAACGCCATCCGCAACGGCCATCTGGGCGGCATGAATGACCGGCTGCACATCGCACTGAGCATCGCTCAAGCCCTGGACTACGTGCATGCCCGCGCCATCGTACATCGCGATATCAAGCCCGAGAATATTCACATCGCCTCCAACGGCAAAGTGAAGCTGATGGATTTCGGTATTGCCAAGGCGCCCGATCTTTCGCTTACGCGCACGGGGATGGCCATGGGTACGCCGTACTACATGTCGCCCGAGCAAATCTCGGGCAGCGGGGTATCGCACCTGGTCGATATCTACGCGTATGGGCTGCTGCTATTCGAGATCCTGACCGGGATTCGAAGCGTACGCGGCGAGACCATGGAGCAGGTCTTTTTCCAGATTCTGAACCAGCCAGTGGACGTCGGTGCAATGGAAAACGCCGGCGTTCCTCCCGCCGTTCGCGATCTGGTGGTGCGCTGTACCGCCAAGAAACCCGAAGCGCGGCCTCAGAGCTTCGCAGCGATCGTCGAGGAGCTTCGCGGCATCTTGGCGGGTGATTCGAAATCCGCCACGCAGGCCGTTCCTAAAGCGGCGCGGCCGGCAGCTGTTCAGGCCGCACCGGCGTCCCACGTGGTCGAGAAGAAGAGCAAGACACCACTGTGGATCGCCATCGCTGCCGCGGTGGTCATCGTTGCTGGAATCGCTTTCTGGATGCTGCGCCCTGGGCCAACGCCAGCGGTTCCCGGAATGGTCTACATCCCAGCCGGCACGTTCCTGGCAGGCATAGATAAGAAGCCCGCCAAGCTCAAAGCATTCTTCATCGACGAAACCGAAGTCTCCGCTGCCGACTTCTGCAAAACCATGGGATGCAGCGTCGAGCCGGGGAAGGACGATCTTCCCAAGGTCGGGATCACGGTCGCCGAGGCTCGCGCGTACGCCACGAAAATCGGCAAGCGCCTGCCGACCTCGCTCGAATGGGAGCGCGCGCTGCGCGGGACCCAGGGCGCGTTATTCCCGTGGGGGGATCAGTTGGATGCCTCCAAGGCGAATGTCAGCGATAACCCAGCCGCCACGCATGAATTGATGCCGGTGCGCTCTTTTACCGGACCGTTGTTTAACATGATCGGAAACGCCTGGGAGATGGTGGATGACCCGGTCACCCCCAGCGCAACCGCCATCGCTATGTTCGCCACGGTAATGACGCCGCCCGCGACGGCGCAGGAACCCTGGATCACCATGCGCGGAGGCTCCTTCGATCGCGCACTGGTGGCCGGCTTCAGCTACGATGCCTCCAGTATTCCGGAACGTTTTTCGGAGCGGAACGTGGGCTTTCGCTGCGCGAAAGATGGCTTCTAGCTTTTTTCGAGCGCTGCCCGAACCTCGCGGATTTGCTCCGCGTGCCGCCGCGAGTGATTTGCGATGATGATCAGCGCTTCCACACCGTTCAACGGTCCGAAGACTGGATGAGCCGAGGCTAGCGAATACAGATCCGCCTCCCGTTCTCGTGCGAATTCCATGGAACGCGCGCGAGCCGCGTGAAACCGTTCCAACCCCTCTGCCATGCTGGTGAATCGGCCCTTCGGTAAGACGGTCTCCGGAGCCTGCCTCCGCGAGGAGCGATCCACGACCCGCGCGGCCAGCGCGACTTCTTTCTCTTTGTCTTGCGGAGGGGCTTCCGTGTATTGTCCGTCTGCCAGCCGCTTTAGAAACATCTCCTCGACCGTCGCCACATGCTCGATGCATTCGAGCACGGACCAACGATTCTCCTCATGCCGGGTGTTCGCCAGCGCTTCCGGAAGACCGCTGGCGGCGGCATGAAAGTCTTCCTTGCTCTTTTCCAGGATGTCGATGATCTCGCTTCTATTTGCAGGTCCCATGCCGAAATTCTAGCTCAATACAAACCGGGCTCACCCGGCGGGCGCGTCTTCCATCGCCGGTGAATCCACAACCACTGATCGGGATGTTCCCGAATCACGCGTTCCAGGGCGGAGTGTACGCGCTGCGTGTCGGCTTGCACATCTCCGGTACTCATGGAAACCTCCGGATCGAAGCGAAGGATGTACTTCTTCTCATCCTCTGACCATAGAGCGTAGCCGGGCACCACGGCGGCGCCGGTGCGATGGGCGAACTTGACGAAGGCGGTTCCGGCGCACGCTTTCCTTCCGAAGAAGTCGATAAAGACGCCTTCCGCCGGTGTAGTGTTCTGGTCGATCAGGATGCCGACGGCATCGCCTGCCGCCAGAGCCTTCAGGATTTTGCGCGCCGCCTCCGTCTTTTGGATGATGTGGTTCCCCGATAGGGCGCGCCGCTTTTCGACGAAGGCATTCACGCGATCGTTATCCAGAGGACGCACCACGATGTGCATGGGCGCGGTCATCAGCGCATGCGAAAACGCGCTCAGCTCCCAGTTGCCGAGGTGCGCCGTCGCTACCAGCACGCCGCGGCCCTTGGCCTGAGCGGCCGTGAAGTTTTCCAAGCCGTCATAGCGGATCCACTCGTGAACGTTGGCACGCGTAATCGAAGGAAACTTGGCGACGCTGGCCATGATGCGACCGACGGATAGGAACACGCCGTCGGCGATACTGTCTACGTTGTCCAATCCCGCTAATTCCAGATTGCGCAGCGCGACGCGCCGGAGCCGCGGAACGCCCCAGTCGAGCGCCTTGGCATAGGCGCGCGCCTTGAGCTCGAAGGCGGTCACTCGATCCAGCCGCCGCCTAGCACCAGGTCGCCGGAATAGAACACGGCGGCTTGGCCGGGAGTTACGGCGCGCTGCGCATCGTCGAAGCGAATCTCGACGCGATCGGGATCGGATGTTGGCAAAAGCGTGGCCGGAGCGGCGGCATGCTTATTGCGGATCTTTACCTCCGCACGCACGGGTTCCACAGGCGCCGCAATCGAGACCCAATTCAACTCTCTGGCATGCGTCCGATCGCTCAGCAATTCCCGATCGCGGCCGATGGTCACCCGCCGGCTGGACGGATCGGTCGAGATCACGTAGAGCGGTTCGCCCGCCGCCACGCGAAGGCCACGCCGCTGGCCAACGGTGAAATGGTGAACACCCGCATGCTCCCCGACCACCTGGCCGTCGGCCGTGACCAGCTCACCGGCGACTTCTTGCGGCGCGATTCCCTGCTCCCGAAAATACGCGTCGATGAACGCCGCGTAATCGCCGTTCGGAACGAAGCAAATCTCCTGGCTGTCGGGCTTCGCGGCCGTGGGAATTCCGAGTTCGCGGGCCAGCTCGCGCACCGCCCTCTTCTCCATGGCTCCCAGCGGGAACATCGACCGCGCAAGTTGATCCTGCTTCAGGCCGAACAGAAAATAGGTCTGATCCTTGGCGCGATCCACGCTGCGCAGCATTTCCCAACGTCCGCTATCCGGATTCCAGCGGATCTGCGCGTAGTGACCCGTGGCGATGCGGTCGGCGCCCACACCCGCGGCCATCTCCAGAAATCGGTCGAACTTGATGAAGTTGTTGCACAGCGTGCAGGGGATCGGTGTACGCCCGGCCAAATACTCGTCGACAAAAGGCTTCACCACCTGATCCTCGAAATCCCGCTCGAAATTGACCACGTAGTAGGGAATCCCCAGGGTCTGCGCCACGGCGCGAGCATCGTAAACATCGTCGAGCGAACAGCAGCGCCCCGTGGCCTTGTCGCTCTGGATCTCCGGCAGCCGGCGCTGGTTCCAGAGCTGCATCGTCAAGCCGATGACATTTTCACCGCGCGCACGCAGCATTCCCGCGACCACGGAGCTGTCGACGCCGCCCGACATCGCGACCGCTAACGGCTTCTCAGGCATAGGCCGGCGCCAGCTTTCGTAAGTGCGTTACGGATTCGACCAGAGCCTCCACCAGCGCGTCCACTCGTTCGATGGTGTTCGATCGCCCCAGTGAAAACCGGATGCTCGACCGGGATTCCAGGCGGCTCAGACCCATTGCCAGTAAAACGTGAGATGGTTCAGGCGCGCCGCTGGAGCACGCCGCTCCGCTCGATACCGCGAAGCCCTTGAGATCCAGTGCAATCAGCAGCGCATCGCTATCAATTCCGTCAAAACGAATGTTCGTCGTGTTCGGCACGCGCGGCGATCCAGCGCCATTCACGCGTGTATCCGGGATGCGATCGAGAATGCTCTGCTCCAGACGATCGCGTAAAGCACGCTGACGACGATTCTCAGCCTCGGCATGATCTGTGATCCATTCCGCAGCCCGCCCCAGCGCCACGATCCCAGCGACATTCTCGGTTCCCGCACGACGCTCGCGCTCATGCCGCCCGCCGAACATCATGGGCTTGAGTGCGACTCCTTTGCGAACGTACAACGCCCCCACGCCCTTGGGCGCGCCGATCTTGTGCCCGCTGATCGCATAGAGACCTACGCCTAGCTCAGCAACGTTTACCGGGATTTTGCCGACAGCCTGAACACCATCGGAGTGCAGCACGACGTTCGCTTCGGCGGCTATGCGTGCAATCTCGGCGATCGGCTGAATCGTCCCCACCTCGTTATTCGCATGCATCACGCTGATCACTTTGGTCTCGGGACGCAACGCCCGCCGGATCGCATCGGGATCCACTATGCCGCGACCATCCACGGGGACAAGTGTGTGGTCCAATTGCCCCGCCGCCGCCAGCACGGCCGGATGCTCGAATGTCGTTGTGACCACATGACCTGCCGCGCCCGTTGCGACCCCGAAAATCGCCAGATTATCCGCCTCGGTTCCGCCGCTGGTGAAGACGATTTCCTGCGGTTCCGCGCCCAACATCCCGGCCACTTGCTTGCGCGCGGCGTCCAGCATTTTCCGCGCCGTCTGGCCAAAATGATGAATGCTGGAGGCGTTGCCATACACTTCGGTCATCACTGGAAGCATGGCTTCCAGCACCTCCGGGGATACCGGAGTCGTGGCGTTGTGATCGAAGTAAAATCGCTGCACGGCTTAACTCTGATCTTATCAGCGCGCACAAAGCTGGTACACCGAGGTGAGCCCGGCGCGGCCCGCCAGGCAATAGCGCTGGAACCAGGCCCCCAGATCCGGGTAGCTGCTGATGCTTAAGCTCGGGTTATAGGCACTCAAGCCATCGACGACGATCGAAGGCGAGCTGCGGACGAGTTCCGCCCGGTTCTGGCGCGCCCATTCAGGATCGACGCTGCTCGCATCGCGAAGGTGGCGATCGGCGGGAACCCCCGTCAGCGGCTGCGATTCCCACATCCGCGAGGCCACGGGCAGCCGCAAGTAAACCACCAGGTTTGGACGATAGCCCCAGATGAAAATCGTGTCGCCCTCTTTCGCCAGCGTTCGAACCAGCGCCGCAGCCTGGCGGCTCTCTTGATCCAGGGCCACATCGCGCCAGGCATGAGGCCGTCCAGCAAGGTCGTCGGCAGCCAGCAGGAAGTAGCGCGGGCCGAATCGGATCATGGCCACGAGGGCGGCGATCATCAGCGCGACCGCTACCACCCGCCGCAGCGCCGCGCGCGTTTCTCCTGCTAAAAGGCAAATGCCGCGGGCGCCAGCGATCGCGAGGGGGGGCAGCACCTGGTTGAGATAGTGCGGCGAGAATCGCCAGCCTACGCCGGCAGCGGCAAATGAGACCAGAGCCCACGCCAAGAGCCGCGGACGGGCGCCGTCATCTTTATCCCGCAGGAACTCCCGCCCAAAATACCAACCGGCCGCGAGGACCAGCGCGGCGTGGAATCCCAGCCAGTTGCGGAGGCGCACCAGCGCGCCTTCCACAGGGGAATCTCCCGGCGGCGCACCCGCATACAACAACCCCCAGCGCCAGACGCTTTCGATATAGGCCGGGAATGCGTGCTGAGACACAAGCCATCCCAGAAGCACCAAATTTGGGACCAAGAATCCGGCCAGAAAAAGGGGCCACGCGGCGGGCGCGAAGATCATGCACACGAGCAGTACCGCCGCACCCTTGATGTTCATCGCGAAACCCAGACCCGCAGCGAAACCGGCGAGCAGAGGTTTTTGCTTCCATGCCAGATACACCGCCGCCAAATGCGGCAGGATCATCAACGTATCCGGTTCCAGTGGAATGGTCGCGGGAGGCAGATAAAAAATGAGCGAAAAAGCCAGTAATCCTGCCGCCCAATATCCTTCAACCCGGCTCCACAAGCCCGACGCGAAACGGAAAGCCACCACACACGATGCCGCGGCCAGTACCGCCCCAGCGATACGAAGAGGCCATCCTGGCCACGCCCCGAACAGCGCCGCTACCATCGCGGTCAATGGAGGCTTGTCGTACCACAGATCGCGGTACAGCATCTTGCCGTGGAGCATCTGGATGGCGGCCGCCAGATGGTAGTCCTCATCAGCCCATAAGATGTTGATGTGACACATCCGGGAGAGCAGTAACGCTCCCGTCAGGGACACCCAGAACCACACCGAGACACGTTGCATGGCGGACTATCTATTGGAGCATAGGGCCGTTCATGCCAGCGCGCGATCCTGCGATACACTACTAAAGAAGGAAAACATGGCGAAAATTTCGGAAGTGTTGGGTGGAGCTGCGGCCATTGCCAAGGGAATGTCCGTGACGTTCCGGGAAATGTTGAATCCCACTCTCACGGAAGACTATCCCGAAGCACCGGCGAAATTTCAGGAACGCTACCGCGGCGTGCATGAGCTGCAACGCGACGAAAACGGTCTCGAGAAGTGCGTGGCCTGCTTCCTGTGCGCTGCAGCCTGTCCGGCGGAGTGCATCTACATTGAGGCCGCCGAAAACACCGAGGAGCTTCGCATCAGCGGCGGCGAGCGCTACGCCAAGGTCTACAACATCGATTACAACCGCTGCATTTTCTGCGGATACTGCGTCGAAGCCTGCCCTACCGACGCCATCACCCATGGCCACGGTTTTGAGATCGCCAGCTACAACACGTCCACATTGATTTATCGCAAAGAGCAGATGCTGGTGCAGATCCCCGCTGGGGCGCACTTCCCGCTCAAAGCCGATGCGTCCCAACCTGCCGAAGGGCACTAGGACGCCCACATCCCGACCCTCCCATGATTCTGCCAAGCACAGCATTCGCGGTGTGGATCCTGGCGATTGTTTCGCTACTGTGCCTGGGAAGCTGGGCGAATACGCTCAAGCTGACGGGCAAATGGCGGTTTGAGTATTTCTACTACGATTTCGTCTTCGGAATCGTGATATGCGCGGGCGTGGCGGCGCTGGCTCTCGGATCGGGAAGTCCCCAGGATCTGACATTTCAGGACAATCTTTTATTGGTGGGCTACCGGAAAATGGCTTTCGCCCTGGGTAGCGGCGTGGTGCTCAACCTGGGCATGTTGCTGCTGTTGGCAGCCGTGTCGCTCGCGGGCATGAGCATAGCCTTTCCGTTGACGCTTGGCGTGGCGCTGGCGATCGGTGCGGCGTGGGATTTCGTCAATATCAAGCAGGCCAACATGCCCTTGACGTTCATCGGCATCGCTCTGTTGCTGGGAGCGGTGGTAGTCGCTGCTCTAACTCACATCCGGCTCCTGCGGATCCGCCGGGAGGCTGCCCAGAAGGCCCTGACGCCGGATCCCCGAACCAAATCGAAGCGTGCCAAGTCCGCCGGCGCAGGGCTGGCAATCGTTCTTTCCGCTGTGGGTGGAATCGTGTTGAGCATGTTCCCGAAAATTCTGAGCGGAGCCACTGGAGAGGGTGGCCTCGCTCCTTACCCGGCTTTAGTCCTGATCTCGGTGGCCGCGCTCCTGTCATCGCCGTTTTTTGTGTTGTTCTTCGCTACGTTCCCGGTAACCAGCACGGCCGCTATGCCGTCCGGATATCTGACAGGGACCGCAAAGCAGCACCTGCTGGGTTTGGCCGGGGGGATCGTATGGGGAGCCGGCATGCTGACCAGTCTCATCGTGGCCGACGCCCCGAGCGCGGCACAGCCGAGTGCACTGATCCAATACGCATTGAGCAACGCGGCGCCCCTGGTGGCTATAGCTTGGGGCCTGCTGATCTGGCGGGAGTTTCGCGGGGGTGATCACCGCGTGCAAATGCTGGCGGCCGGAATGGTGGTTTTGTTCCTGACAGGGCTCGGTATGGTGGCCTTCGCACTTTCTCCAAAATGATGGTGCACGGCCGATCCCTGGGCCGCGTCATGTCTTACGAGATGAAGTGTGCACTCTGCCTGCTCGCGCTGACCGCCGGCGCTTTTCCAGCCTTCGGCGGGGAATACGTGGTATTTTCCAGCGGTCTGAAGCTCCACGCAGACCGGCATGAGCAGTCCGGCGATCTGATCCGTCTGTTCTACAACGGAGGGGTCACCGAGGTTCCGACAACACTGGTCTCCGGATTCGAAGAAGAAGAGGTCCTCACGCCTGCCCCGGCCGCCCTAGCGGCTCCCGCTGTGGTCAAAGCAGAAACGGCCACGCCCACTGCCTCGGGCCCGAGAGAGATGGTGCGTGACGCCGCCCGCCGCTCCGGCCTTCCTCCGGAATTCGTCGAGAGCGTAGCCCAGGTGGAATCGGGATTCCGTCCCGGCGCTGTATCCCCTAAAGGCGCGCTGGGCGTTATGCAGCTGATGCCGGCAACCGCCAAGACGCTGGGAGCCGATCCGTACGATACCGCCCAGAACATCGACGCGGGCGCGCGGCTGCTGCGTGAGTTGCTCCTCAAGTACAACGGCGATGTGGTGAAAGCGCTGGCCGCTTACAACGCCGGCGAGGGCGCGGTCGATAAGTATCAGGGAATGCCGCCCTACAACGAGACTCGACTGTACGTGAACAAAGTCATCGATACATATCAGAAGGCTGGTCAGAAGGCCGGCGGCCAGTAACCGGCCGTCACCTGGTCCATTTCAAAGTCGGTTTTCGCGCCGCCCCTACTTCGTCCACTTTATTTGTGCGCGTGGAATGCGGAGCTCGTAACAACAGATCGGGATTCTCCCGATCTTCCTGGGCGATGGAGATCAGCGCGTCCGCGAATAGATCCAGCTCCTGCTTGCTCTCGGTTTCCGTCGGCTCGATCATCATCGCCCCGTGCACGATCAGCGGGAAGCTGACCGTGTAAGGGTGGAATCCGTAGTCGATCAGACGCTTGGCGATTGCGCCAGTAGCAGGGTGGCGGAAGACGCACTCGTGCATGCTGGGTGCGTTATAGGCGATTTCATAATCAGCCTCGAGCAGTTTGCGCAGATAGTTTGCATTGAGCAGAGCGTCGAGGGTAGCCCGCCTTAACCCATCGCCGCCATGCGCCATGATGTAGGCCAGCGCCCGTACCAGGACGCCAAAGTTTCCATAAAATGCCCGCACCCGGCCGATGGACTGAGGACGATCGTAATTCCAGGACCATCCGGAAGCCGCATGCTGCAGTCGCGGAAGCGGCAGAAACGGATCGAGGGGCTTCTTCACCGCGACCGGTCCCGAACCAGGCCCACCTCCTCCATGCGGCGTAGAGAACGTCTTGTGTAGATTCAGGTGCATGAGATCGACGCCGTAATCGCCCGGCCGCGAGATGCCCGCCAGGGCGTTCATGTTGGCGCCATCCATGTACACCAGCGCGCCCTTGGAATGCAGAATGCGCGCGACCTCGGAGATATGCTCCTCGAACACGCCCAGCGTGTTGGGATTGGTGATCATGATGGCCGCGACGTCTTCATCCACCATCCGGGCCAGCGCTTCGGCGTCCAGCATTCCGCGATCATTGAGGCTACGTTGACCACTTC
>Ga0207711_10003203_pt1 | contig 14264 bp, 13 predicted proteins | sample KBSS34metaG_FD_184401 | JGI IMG/M metagenome (GOLD analysis project Ga0207711, IMG submission 184401) | Switchgrass rhizosphere microbial communities from Kellogg Biological Station, Michigan, USA - KBS S3-4 metaG (SPAdes) (version 2) | ecosystem: Host-associated > Plants > Roots > Rhizosphere...
CACACCGGATGGTCGGCGGCCGGGGCGAAGACGGCGGAGGCTGCGGCCTGGGCCGCGCCGCGGCGCACCAGGCCCGCGCCGGCGCGGGCCCCGGTCGCCAGTCCAAGCGCGTCGAGAATGATCGACTTGCCCGCCCCGGTCTCACCGGTGAGCGCAGTCAGGCCGGGCCCGATGGACAGGTCCAGGGCTTCGATCAGCACGACGTCGCGGATCCACAGTCCGATCAGCATCTAGTGTCCCGTATCTGACGTTCGTAGTCGCTTGGGGCACCCTCGAGCGAACGTCAGATACGATAAGGACACTAGAAAAATTATGTTTCTAGTGAGGTTTACGAATTTGACGCTCGCCACCGAGCCTGCCCCGACGCGCGAGCGAGCGTCAAATTCACCTCACTAGTGTCCCGATCCCGACGTTCCGGGCGAGGATCACCTGGAATCAGGCGGCTATGGAAGCCCGCCCGTTCAGCTGACCGGCTGGCCGGGCTGGATGGGCTGGGCCGGCTGAACCGGCGCGGGCGCCGAGGACGGCGGCGCGACCGTCGAGGACTTCTTGTGGACGAAGGGGATGTGCAACAGGCCGCGGCGACCGCGGGCGGCAGGCTCCACCGCCGGCCGGAAGCCCTTGGACGACAGCAGCTTGTAGGCCTCGCCGTACCAGGGATCGCCCGGGAAGTTGTAGCCCAGCACCGCGCCGTTCTTCTTGGCCTCTTCGATCAGCCCGACCGTCAGATAGGCCTCCACCAGCCGGTAGAGCGCCTCGGGCGTGTGACTGGTGGTCTGGTAGCGGTCGACGACGCTGCGGAAGCGGCCGATGGCGGCCAGGGTGTCGCCGTTGCGCAGGTAATAGCGCCCGACGGTCATCTCCTTGCCGGCCAGCTGGTCGTTGACCATGTCGATCTTCAGCCGGGCGTCGGCGGCGTACTCGGTGTTCGGGTAGCGCTGGACGACGTCCTGCAGGGCGTCGAGCGCCTGGCCGGTCGCCGCCTGGTCGCGGCCGACGTCGGTGATCTGCTCGAAATAGCAGACGGCCTTCAGATAGTGGGCGTAGGCCGCCGAGGGGTTGCCCGGGTAGAGCTGGATGAAGCGGTCCGAATCGGCGATCGCCTCATCGTAGTTGTTGCCCTCGTAGTGGGCGAAGGCCTGCATCAGCACCGAGCGGCGCGCCCACTCCGAATAGGGGTGCTGGCGCTCCACTTCCTGGAAGTACTGGACCGCCTGGCCCCATTGGCGGCGATCGAGTCGGTCGGCGCCCGCCGAGTAGAGCAGCTCCACAGGGCGCTCCTCATAGGCGAGTTGCGGCTTCTTCTTGCCGGCGCCGCCACATCCGGCCAGGGCGATGGCGCAGACACCCGCGATCAACGCGGGGCGAGCCCAGGAATTCCGTAGCAAGGACACCATCACCTCAAGACAGACAACGCGCGCCCCCGGGCCGCACGCCAGTGCTTCTACACCAGGGCCGGGGCGGCGCAAACGGAACGGATCAGCGCCCAGGCCTGCGGCGGAAGCAAGGCTGGCTTGTCCAAAGCGCCAGCGCCCCCGCCACTCGTCCACAGCTACCGCCCCAACGGCCCCGGCGACGCCCAGATTTGGCCCAGGTTACACCAGAGACAGGGAGTCGGGTTTGGACGCGGCCCGGCCTCTCCGGGCGCGTTCGCCGACATGCTGACAGAAGTCCGACCGCGCACGGCCCGCGGCGCCCCCGGCGTCCGCGAAGGCGCCGACATGCGGCGGCGATGGAGGACGAGGCGCCATGACCTTGCACGCCGAGACGACGCCCCAGCCGGGGCCCAAGGCGGCGCCCCAAACGCCCCTCCAGGTGACGCCTCCCCAGGCGACGCCCGCCTCCCCGGGACTTCAGGTGCGCGGGCGCAGCTTCATGGCCCTGGTCGTGACCCCGCAGGTTCCGCTGGCGGCCTGGTTCGCCGATCTGGACGCCCAGTTGCGCGACGCCGCCGGCCTGTTCGCCGACCGGCCGGTCGTCGTCAACCTGTCGCAGGCCGCCGCCGAGGGCCGCGACGCCACCTTGATCCTGCTGGACGGGCTGGAGACCCGAGGCCTGCGCATCGTCGGCCTGGAGGGCGCGATCCCGCAACTGCTGACGGCCACCCACTGGGAGCGGCTGCCCACCCAGCTGCACGGCCGCGAGGTCGCGGAGGTCCGCGCGCTCAAGCGTCCGGACGCGGCGCCGGCCGCCCAGCCGGCCTCGGCCCAGCCCGCTTCCCTGCTGATCGACGGCCCGGTGCGCTCGGGCCAGTCGATCGTGTTCGAAGCCGGCGACGTCACCGTCGTCGGCGCGATCGCCTCCGGCGCGGAGGTGATCGCCGGCGGCTCGATCCACGTCTACGGCGCGCTGCGCGGCCGGGCGATCGCCGGCATCCGCCAAGGCGCGGCGGCGCGGATCTTCTGCGGCCGGATGGAGGCGGAGATGGTCGGGATCGAACGGCTCTACCGCACCGCCGAACACTGGGGCCCGGAGCTGCACGGCCGCCCCGCCCAACTCCGCTGCGATCGCGGCGCCCTGCGCCTCTCGGCGCTCGACTGAAACCCACCATTCCTCAAGGCGAGGGAGTTAGCCAAATGTCCAAGGTCATGGTCGTCACGTCCGGCAAGGGAGGCGTGGGCAAGACCACGTCGACCGCCGCCCTCGGCGCCGCGCTCGCCCAGGCGGGCCAGAGCGTCGTCCTGGTCGACTTCGACGTCGGCCTGCGCAACCTCGACCTGATCCTCGGGGCCGAGCGGCGGGTCGTCTTCGACCTGGTCAACGTGGTCCAGGGCGACGCCAAGCTCCCGCAGGCGCTGATCCGCGACAAGCGGCTGGAATCGCTCTACCTGCTGCCGGCCTCGCAGACCCGCGACAAGGACGCGCTCACCAACGACGGCGTCCAAGCCGTCATCGCCGAGCTGCGCGAGCGGTTCGACTGGATCGTCTGCGACAGTCCCGCCGGCATCGAGAAGGGCGCGACGCTGGCCATGCGCTTCGCCGACGTCGCCGTGGTGGTGGCCAACCCGGAAGTCTCCTCGGTGCGCGACAGCGACCGCATCATCGGCATGCTGGATTCCAAGACCCTGCGCGCCGAGCGCGGCGAGGACATCGAGAAGCACCTGCTGATCACCCGCTACGACGCCGCGCGCGCCGCCCGCGGCGAGATGATGAAGGTCGAGGACGTGCTTGAGATCCTGGCCGTGCCGCTGCTGGGCGTGGTCGCCGAGAGCCCCGAGGTGCTGACCGCCTCCAACCTCGGTTGTCCGGTCACCCTGCACAATCCGACCGGGCCCGCCGCCCGCTCCTATTCGCTAGCCGCGCGCCGGCTGATGGGCGAGGACGTGCCGATGGAAGCCCCGGCGTCGCGGCGCGGCCTGATGAGCCGGCTGTTTGGTCGAAAGGCGGCGGCGTGAACCTGCTCAGCCTGTTCAACCGTCACCGCAGCACGGCCCCGGTCGCCCGCGAACGCCTCCAGGTGCTGCTGGCGCACGAACGCGCGCTGGACGGCCGCGCCGACCTGGCCGCAGTGCTGCAGCAGGAAATCCTCGAAGTGATCGGCCGGCACATCCCGGTCGACCGCGACAAGGTGCTGGTCAAGCTGGAGCGCGGCGGCCACGTCTCCACCCTGGCGATCGACATCGAGATGCCGGAGGCGGCGCTGGCGCGCGGGTGAGCCCGGCTCAGTAGTCCGCCTTCAAGGCGACGTAGAAGTCGTACCGGCCTTCGCGCCGGGCGTTCTGCACGCCGGGACCGCCGGCCCCCAGCAGCGACCAGTGGTCGGTCACCTTGTAGGTCACTCCGAGGTTGACGCCGGTCAGGTCTCGCCCGTCCGCGGCGTCGCGCGTGCGGTGATAGACTTCCCCGCCGGCGGAGACGCGGTCGCTCAGGGTCCGCGTGAGCGCCACGCCGCCGGTCCAGAAGTCGCGGGCGCCGGCGCCGGGGTTCAGCTGATAGCCGCCGCCGCCGAACACCGACCAGTCGCCGAAACCCTTGCCGACCCATACCGGGAGCAGGAGGTTGGCCCGCTTCGAGGCGAAGCGGGCCTTGGCGGTCGGCGCGAACAGGCGGGGAAAGAGCGCGATGCTCGGCCGCCAGCTGCCGGCCTTCTCGTGCAGGACCTTGTACTTGGCGGCGAGTTCGACGACGCCCATCCCGCCGTGGGTCGCGCCGGAGCGGTCGTAGGCGGCCGGCACGACGAGGGTCAGCTGCAGATCGTTGGCCGCGCCATAGTTGAAATCGAGACCAGTCTCGCCGGCGGTCTCGCCCGGCGTGTGGACGCCGCCTGCGAAGCCGTAGATTTCCCAATGCCCCAGATCCGTCGGCTCAGGATCGTCGGTGACGTAGGGCGGACCGGCCCAGGCCAGGCTCGTCGCGCCCGCCAGCACGGCGCCGCAGGCGGACGCCAGCGCCCGCTGTCGCGCCCCCGCCGGTCCGCTCACGCCGTCGCCTGGCTCAGCTGCGCCTGGCGACGCTCGGTCAGCCAGACGGCGACGACCATGAGCAGGGCGATCACCAGGGAGGAGTTGATCCGGCTGAGATCGAGCCCGCCCTTGGCGACCGGCTTGGTGAGGATGTCGCCGAGCGTGGCGCCCAGCGGGCGGGTCAGCACATAGGCGGCCCAGAACAGGATCGCCGCGGGCGCCCGGGTGAAGACCTGCAGCGCCGCCACCCCCGCGATCAGCGCGGCGAACAGCGCCGCCCCGCCCTGGAAGCCCAACCCCAGGTTGTCGGCGGTGAAGTCGCCGAGCGCCGTGCCCAGGGTGTTGGAGACCAGGATGGTCAGCCAGTAGAAGACTTCGTTGCTGCGGCTGGTGATCCGGTCGACGGCGATGCTGCCGGTGGTGCGCCGCCAAACCGCCAACACCAGGATCACCGCCGCCAGCAGGATGGCCGACGAGGTCACATAGCCCAGCCCCAGGGTGCGGTCGAAATAGTCGGAGGTGGTGGTGCCCACCGTGGTCGTCGCCACCACGCAGGCCCAGTAGAACAGCGGTTGGAAACGCTTGGCGGCGACCTGCGCGGCGACCGCCGCGACCAGGAAGCCCAGGAAGATCAGCGTGCTGACAAGGTAGCCGAGGTTCAGCTGCATCGACAGCGCATCGCCCCCGGTCTCGCCGAGGGTGGTGGCCAGGATCTTGATGACCCAGAAGGCCAGGGTGACCTGCGGGACCTTGCTGAAGGCGTCGGGTTTTCGAGGGGGCATTCGCTCTCCTGAGGGGCGCAGGCACAGAGCGCACGGCTGGGCCGATCCGCCGCGTCGCGAGTCTCCAGGCGCCCATCATGCCGGCGCGTGGAGGCGACGACCAGGGGGTAAGCCCCGAGGTCGCCCCCGCACCGGGACCGCTCCGCGCGGCTCAGGCGATCGCGGCTGCACCGTCTATGTCACCGGGCGTTCGGAAAAGTTCGGCGACGCGGCCCTCCCCGGCGCCATCTATGAGACCGCCGAGGCGGGCAACCGAAGTCCTACCGGGAGACCCACCAGGTCGCGCCGCGGGTTCAATATCCGAGCATCGTCCGCTAGCGGACCGGGGCGCCCTGGAAAGCGCCAGCGCTCGCCGAGGGCGCCCAGCGCGGGCAAGCTGAGACTGAGCTGAGCGCCTGATCTCGTTGTGCGGGAAGGATCGGGTCTCGATCTTGCCTCGGCGGCTTGCTATCGCCGTGAGCGGCGTCGCTGCGGCGAGGCGACAGGCCAGCGGGGAAGAACCATGACGATGATCGAGAAGGCCGGCCTGCAGGTCGCGGACGTCCTGGTGCAGTTCGTCGAAGAGCGCGCCCTGCCGGGCACGGGGCTTTCGGCCGAGGCCTTCTGGGCCGGCGCAGCGGACATCTTCGCCCGCTTCGCCCCGCAGAACCGCGCCCTGCTGGCGACCCGCGAGACTCTGCAAGCCAAGATCGACGCCTGGCACAGCTCCCGCCGCGGCCAGCCGATCGTCCAGGCCGACTACCAGGCCTTCCTGCGGGAGATCGGCTACCTGGTCCCCGAACCCGCGCCGTTCACGATCACCAGCGAGCGGGTCGACGACGAACTGGCCAAGCTGGCCGGGCCGCAGCTGGTGGTGCCGGTGCTGAACGCCCGCTTCCTGCTGAACGCCGCCAACGCCCGCTGGGGCAGCCTCTACGACGCCCTCTACGGCACCGACGCCATCCCTGGCGCCGCCAGCGGCGGCGGCTATGACGCCAGCCGCGGCGCCCAGGTGATCGCCCGGGCCAAGGCCTTCCTCGATGCGGCGGTCCCGCTCGCCGCCGGCGACCACGCCGCGGTCAGCGAATACCGGATCGAGGCCGACGCCCTGGTTCCGGCGCTCGCCGACCCGGCGGCCCTGGTCGGCTGGCGCGGCGACCCCGCCGCCCCGCAGGCGATCCTGCTGCGCCGCCATGGCCTGCACATCGAGCTGCTGATCGACCGCACCCATCCGGTCGGCAAGACCGACGCCGCCGGCCTCGCCGATGTGGTGCTGGAATCGGCGCTGTCGACCATCGTCGACCTGGAGGACTCCATCGCCGCCGTCGATGCCGAGGACAAGGTGGCGGCCTACGCCAACTGGTTGGGCGTGCTGCGCGGCGACCTGGAGGCCACCTTCGAGAAGGGCGGGCGCGAGCTGGTCCGCAAGCTCAACCCCGACCGCATCTACGACGCGCCGAACGACGGCAGCCTCGCCCTGCCCGGCCGCTCGCTGCTGCTGGTGCGCAACGTCGGCCACCTGATGACCACGCCGGCGGTGCGCCTGCCGGACGGGGCGGAGGCGCCGGAGGGCGTGCTCGACGCCCTGGTCACCTCGCTGATCGGGCTGCACGACCTGAAGGGCCTGGGCCGCCACCACAACAGCCGCGCGGGCTCGATCTATATCGTCAAGCCGAAGATGCACGGGCCGGAGGAAGCGGCCTTCACCAACAGCCTGTTCGACGCGGTGGAGGACCTGCTGGGCCTGGCGCGCCACACCCTCAAGGTCGGGGTGATGGACGAAGAGCGGCGCACGTCCGCCAACCTGGCGGCTTGCATCGAAGCGGTGAAGGGCCGGCTGTTCTTCATCAACACCGGCTTCCTCGACCGCACGGGCGATGAGATGCACACCTCGATGCAGGCCGGTCCGATGATCCGCAAGGCGGAGATGAAGACCCAGACCTGGATCAAGGCCTACGAGGATCGCAACGTCCGCATCGGCCTGGCCTGCGGCCTCTCAGGCAAGGCGCAGATCGGCAAGGGCATGTGGGCGGCGCCCGACCGCATGGCCGAGATGATGGAGCAGAAGATCGGCCACCCGCGCGCCGGCGCCTCGACCGCCTGGACGCCCAGCCCGACGGCGGCGACCCTGCACGCCCTGCACTATCATCAGGTCGACGTGTTCGCCCGCCAGGCCGAGCTCGCCGCCGAGGCGATCCCCGCGCTCGATCCGCTGCTGACCATCCCGCTGGCCGACGGCCGCAACTGGTCCGAGGCCGAGGTCCGCGAGGAGCTGGACAACAACGCCCAGGGGATCCTCGGCTATGTCGTGCGCTGGGTGGACCAGGGCGTCGGCTGCTCGAAGGTGCCGGACATCCACGACATCGGGCTGATGGAGGACCGCGCCACCCTGCGGATCTCCTCACAGCACATGGCCAACTGGCTGCTGCACGGGGTCTGCTCGGCCGCAGACGTCGACGCCGCGCTCAGCCGGATGGCCGCCAAGGTCGACGCCCAGAACGCCGGCGATCCGCTGTATCAGCCGATGGCCGGCCGCGAGGCGCAGAGCCTGGCCTTCCAGGCCGCCCGCGCCCTGGTGTTCGAAGGCGTCGCCCAGCCCAGCGGCTACACCGAGCCGCTGCTGCACGCCTTCCGGGCCAAGGTGAAGGCGACGGGCGTCGGCTGAGCGGCGCGGATGGCGTCCGAACGGGCGTCGCGAAACGCGCACGCCTAGATGCTAGGCGCCGGCCATCGCCGGGGCCGAACCGGGGCCCCGGCCCCGGCGCCGCACGCGCGGCTCTCCTAGCCTGCGGCGCGCGCCCGACCGGGCGCCGCCAACCCAGGAGAGCCCCCGCATGACCCGCGCCGACCTCACCGAGAAGCTCCTCGACATCAAGCGGGAGAAGGGGTGGAGCTGGCGCTACATCTGCGACGAGATCGGCGGCATGGCCCCCACCCTGGTGGTGGGCGCCCTGCTCGGCCAGATGAAGCTGGTCAAGCCGCTGGCGGCCCGCGCCGCCGAACTCTTCGGCCTGAGCCCGGCCGAAGCCGCCCTGCTCAACGAAGTCCCCTACCGCGGCCAAGGAACGCCGATGCCGCCGACCGACCCGCTGATCTACCGCTTCTACGAGATGGTGATGGTCAACGGCCCGGCTTGGAAGGCGCTGATCGAGGAGGAGTTCGGCGACGGCATCATGTCGGCCATCGACTTCGAGTTCGACTTCGAGCGCGAGCCCAATCCCAAGGGCGACCGGGTGCGGATCACCATGTCGGGCAAGTTCCTGCCGTACAAATACTACGGCAATGAGCAGGGGATCCCGGACTACGGGTTCAAGGAGGACTAGCGGCGACAGGCCGCCGCCAGTCCGGCGACCTCACGCCGCAAAGCGTTCGCCGACCATCTCCTCGCTCTTGGCCCAGAGCGCCTTGGCGCGTTCCGGATCCACCGCGTAGGGGCGGACCCCGCCCCGCTGGTCGGGGGTTCCGTCGACCACCTCGGCCACGTGGCAGTCCTCGCAATAGCGGCCGCCGACGAGCTCTGCCGGCGCCGCCACGCCCGCCCAGACCGAGGTCGCGGCGCCCTGCGGGATCGTCTTCCAGGTGGTCTGGCCGACCGCCTGGTCCAGCGCGCCCGGCGCCAGGTGACGCGCCAGCTCGGTGCGGATCACGCCTGGGTGGACCGCCGTCGCCCTCACCCCGCGCGCCCTGCGGCGGCGATCGAACTCCACCGCAAAGAGGATGTTCGCCGTCTTCGAGCGGCCATAGGCGAGGAAATCCCTATACTCCGTACGGTCGAAGTTCGGGTCTTCCAGGTCGACGTCGGCGAAGCGGTGGCCGGCTGACGACAGGTTCACCAGCCGCCCGCCCTCGCCCAGCAGGCCGGCGATCCGGTTGATCAGCACGAAGTGGCCGAGGTGGTTGGCGCCGAACTGGGTCTCGAAGCCGTCGGCGGTCTTGCCGAACGGCGTCGCCATCACCCCGGCGTTGGCGATCACCACGTCGAACGGCCGCCCGTCGGCGACTAGCCCGTCGGCGCAGGCCCGCACGCTGGCCAGCGAGGCGAGGTCCAGCTGCACCAGGGTGATGCCGCCGCCATTCCGCGCCTGCTCCCAGACCGGCTGGGTCGCCCGCTCCGCCTTGCCCAGGTCGCGCGCCGCACCCACCACCTGCGCGCCGTGGGCGGTCAGGGCCCGCGCCGTCTCGACGCCGAGGCCCGCCGAGACGCCGGTCACTAGGATGCGCTTCCCGCTCAGGTCGACGCCGTCCAGCACCTGGTCGGTCGTGGTCTCGGCTCCAAACACATTCGACATGCGAAATCTCCTGACAGCAGAAACAGCTTGGAGCCTGATGTGGGCGCATTCCCCCGAATCCATGCGCCCGATCGTCTCGATGACTTGCCTGATCCTCTCAAGCGCGCGACCTTAGGCGCCGCAAGCCTCGCCCTGGCGCAGGGCGGCGGAACATGACCTCATGCAGAACCAGCTCGACGCCCTGCGCGCCCTCGCCGCGCGGCACGCCTGCGGCCCTTCGCGCGACAGCGCCATTCCCGGCGTGACGATCCGCACCCGCACCGATACCACCCATCCCCAGCCGCTGGTCTTCGAGCCGACCTTCTTCATGGTGCTGCAAGGCGCCAAGGAGGCGATCCTCGGCGAGCGGCGGCTGCGATACGACCGCCACACCTATGCGATCGCCTCGATGGAGGTGGCCGCCACGGGGTGCGTCATCGAAGCCAGCGAGGCCGAGCCCTATATCGGGGTCAGCCTGCGCTTGGACCGCGAGAGCCTGGCCGACCTGCTGTCGGACGCGCCGGAGCCGGAGAAGTCCGTCACCCCGCCCGCCTTTGCGGTCAGCGCGATCACGCCGGAGCTGGTCGACGCCTTCCTGCGCCTGCTCAACCTGCTCGACCGGCCGGGCGACATCCCGGTCCTGGCGCCGCTGCTGCAGCGCGAGATCCTCTATCGCCTGCTGCAGGGGCCGCAGGGCGCGATGCTGCGCCAGCAGGCGCTGGTCGACAGCCGCTCGTCCCAGGTCCGCCGCGCCATCGCCTGGATCCGCGACAACTACGCCGATACCTTGCGCATCGGCGCGCTCGCCGGCCTGGCCGGCATGAGCCCGGCGACCTTTCATCGCCACTTCAAGGCCGCCACGGCGATGAGCCCGCTGCAGTTCCAGAAGAGCCTGCGGCTACAGAACGCCAGGCGGCCTTGAAGTGGCGATGAAAGGTCGCCGGGGGCCGCCTACGCCGTCGGCTACGAGAGCGCCTCGCAGTTCAGCCGCGAATATGCCCGGCTGTTCGGCGCCCCGCCGTCGCGCGACGCCCAGCGGCTGCGCAGCGACGTCGGCCAGGCGTCGGAGGCGGCCTGACCCTGGCCCGGCGCGGGACGCCTGCGCCATTCGCACATGGGACGAAACCCTGCTAAAGGCCGGCCGCTGACGCCCGTAACGCCCATAGAGGCCCGGGCGCACGAGGACCTCGATGCCATTTCCCAACACCCATCCTGCGCTGTCCCAAGCGCTCGCCACGCAGGGCTATGACGAGCCGACGCCGGTCCAGGCCGCCATCCTGGAGGCCGCCGCCGGCGCGGACCTGCTGGTCTCGGCCCAGACCGGCTCGGGCAAGACCGTCGCCTTCGGCCTGGCCGCCGCCAACGAGCTGCTGGGCGAGGCGCCGCGGTTCGCCACCGCCGCCGCCCCGCTCGGCCTGGTCATCGCGCCGACTCGCGAGCTGGCGCTGCAGGTCAGCCGCGAGCTCGAGTGGCTGTACGCCGAGGCCGGCGCCCGCGTCGTCACCTGCGTCGGCGGCATGGACGCCCGGCGCGAGCAGCGGCTGCTGGCCGCCGGCTGCCACCTGGTGGTCGGCACCCCGGGCCGCCTGCGCGACCACCTGGAGCGCGGCAATCTCGACCTCTCGGCGCTGAAGGTCGTGGTGCTCGACGAGGCCGACGAGATGCTCGACCTGGGCTTCCGCGAGGACCTGGAAGAGATCCTCGACGCCACCCCGACCGAGCGGCGCACCCTGCTGTTCTCGGCCACCATCGCCCGCGAGATCGCCACCCTGGCCAAGCGCTTCCAGCGCGACGCGGTGCGCATCGACACCGTCCGCCGGGACGCGCCGCACGGCGACATCGAATACCGCGCCGTCCGCGTCGCCCCAAACGAGCTCGAGCATGCCGTGGTCAATGTGCTGCGCTACTTCGAGCCGCCCAGCGCCCTGATCTTCTGCGCCACCCGCGAGGCGGTGCGCCATCTCTACGGCGCCCTGCGCGAGCGCGGCTTCAGCGCCGTCGCCCTCTCGGGCGAGCTCAGCCAGAAGGAGCGCACCGACGCCCTGCAGGCGCTGCGCGACGGCCATGCGCAGGCCTGCGTGGCCACCGACGTGGCGGCGCGCGGTCTCGACCTGCCGGCGCTGGACCTGGTGATCCACGCCGAGCTGCCGCAAAACAAGCCGACCCTGCTGCACCGTAGCGGCCGGACCGGCCGGGCCGGGCGCAAGGGCGTCTCGGTCCTGCTGGTCCCCTACACCCGCCAGCGCAAGGCCGAGCAGCTGCTGGCCTCCGCCCAGGTGCGGGCGATCTGGTCGGGCCCGCCGCTGGCCGAGGAGATCCGCGAGCGCGACCAGCAGCGCCTGCTGGACAATCCGCTGCTGCAGGAAGCCCCCTCGGACGAGGACCTGGCGCTCGGCCGCAAGCTGCTGGAAGGCAGCGCGCCGGAAGTGATCGCCGCGGCCCTGGTGCGCCTCTACCGCTCGCGCCTGCCCGATCCGGAAGATTTGTTCGACGACGGCCGCGGCGCGGCCGCTCCGGCCCCGCGGCACCTGCAGATCGACCGCAACCTGGAGCGCGGCGCCCCGCGTGAGCCGCGCCACGCGATGGAGGACGGCGCCTGGTTCCAGATGCCGGTCGGCCGGCAGGACAACGCCGATCCCAAGTGGCTGGTGCCGCTGATCTGCCGGCTGGGCCATGTCACCAAGAAGGACATCGGCGAAATCCGCATCTTCGACCGCGAGACCAAGTTCGCCATTTCGCCGGGCGCCGAGGACCGTTTCCGCGAGGCGGTGCGCAACGCCGCCGAGGGCGATGTGCCGATCACCCCGGCCGGCTCGCCCCCCGCGCCGCGGTCGGCTGGCGGGCCGAGGCCCTCGGGTCCCCGGCCTTCAGGTCCCCGTGGCCCCGGCGGGCCGGGCCCCAAGGGCGCTGGCTACAAGGGGGCCAGCTATAAGGGCGCAGGGCCCCGAGGTCCGGGGCCGAAGGGACCGGGCGGTCCGCGCAAGGGTCCGCCGAAGCGCAAGTCGAACGGCTAGGGGTTCTTCGACTCCGACCTCAGCGATCCTCACGGCCGCCGGGGATCAAACGTCTAGTCCGCGGCCGCCGAGAGAGGCGAGCTAGCGACCCATGTCGGACTCTTAGCTCCCCCGCGTCAGCGGGGGAGAGGACCCGCGGGCCGAGCGCAGCGTAGAGCCCGTGGGGGTGGGGGCGAGCCGTGCGCAGGGCGTTGGCAGCCTCCACTAGTAGCGACGACGCCACGCCGGCGGCCTACCCCTTCCCCGCAAGCGGGGAAGGAAGGTCCAGGATCCACCTCAAGCCGAAATTCGCTCAAACCGCTTCGGCCAGCTCGTCGGCGAAGGTGCGGACGCGCCAGGCCTGGGGACGCGCCAGCAGCGCGCGGACCAGCTGGTTGTTGAGGCCGTGGCCGGCGAGTTCGCCTTCGAAGCGGCCGAGCAGCGGCGCGCCGAGGACGTAGAGGTCGCCGATGGCGTCGAGCGCCTTGTGGCGCACGAATTCGTCGGTGCGGCGCAGGCCTTCCGGGTTCAGCACCCGGTCGCCGTCGATCACCACGCAGTTCTCCAGGCTGCCGCCGCGGGCGAGGCCGACGGCGCGCAGGGCCTCGACCTCGTGCAGGAAGCCGAAGGTGCGGCAGTCGGCGAGTTCGCGGCGGAAGGCCCCCTCGTCCATCGCCAGGTCGATCGCCTGGCGGCCGATCACGGCGGAGGGAAAGCGGATCTCAAAGGCCATCTCGAAACGGTGGGCCGGCTTCAGCGCGGCGCGCTTGTCGCCGTCGACGACCTCGACGGTGTCGAGGATCTCGATGAAGCGGCGCGCTGCGGCCTGCGGGCGCTTGCCGGCGCGGTCGAGCAGGCGGACGAACGGCTCCGAAGAGCCGTCCATGATCGGCATTTCCGGGCCGTCAAGCTCGACGACGGCGTTGTCGACCCCCAGCATCGCCAGGGCGGCCATCAGGTGTTCGATGGTGGCGACGGTGACGCCGGCGGCGTTGCCGATGACCGTGCCGAGCTGGGTCTTGCAGACCGCCTCGCCGGTGGCCGCGATGCGGTTGTCCTGGCCGGTCACGTCAGTGCGGACGAAGACGACGCCCTCGTTCACCGCCGCGGGACGGACGGCGACGCGAGTAAAGGCGCCCGTATGCACGCCCACGCCCGCGAAGAACGCCGGCGTACGCAAGGTGTGTTGGAACGGCCCGTGCTGAAATCCGTCTGCAGCCACGCTGGCGCCTCTCAAACAACTGGTCCGACCACGTCACGGCCGGAGAATGTCCCACCTGCTCCTTAGGGCCATTGCCGCACCGCAGCAAAACACTTGCTGTTTCGCTATGTTTCGCTTTGGGACAATTAAGATCTCGTTCACCAAATCGACGCGCGGGACGCCGGAGACCAGAAACACGAAGGCGAACGCCGGGGTTCCGGCGTTCGCCTTTGTTGCGCGCACGGCCCAAGCCGTGCGGGTGACCACCCGAGAGCTAGTTGGCCAGGCGGCGCAGGAAGGACGGGATCTCCAGATCCTCGCCGGCTTCGGCTTCCGGCGCGGGGGCCGGGGCCTCGACCGGCAGGGCGCCGCCACGCACCGCCGCGCTGGCGCGCGGGGCCTGGGCGGGCGCCGGAGCCTGCTCGTAGCGCGGGCGACCGCCGAACAGGCTGAGGAACCCGCCGCGCGGACGGCGCGAGTCATAGGCCGGCTCGGCGAACAGCGGCTCGTCCTCGGCCTCGGCCACCGCCGGATCGACGATGCGGGTGACGCTCGGCGCGGCTTGCGCCGCCGGGGCGAGGTAGAGATCGGCCTGCTGGTCTTCGTCCTGGGCGGCTGGCGCCGGTTCCGGCGCGACC
>Ga0207711_10003206_pt1 | contig 14259 bp, 12 predicted proteins | sample KBSS34metaG_FD_184401 | JGI IMG/M metagenome (GOLD analysis project Ga0207711, IMG submission 184401) | Switchgrass rhizosphere microbial communities from Kellogg Biological Station, Michigan, USA - KBS S3-4 metaG (SPAdes) (version 2) | ecosystem: Host-associated > Plants > Roots > Rhizosphere...
TGACCGTCAGAACTACCGAATTCTCGCGGCGGTAAGGTAGCATCGGGCTATGGCGCACGGCCGCTTGCGGAAACTCGGAGAAGAAACCGTCGCGGCCTTTCTAAGAGCTGGACGCGTCAAGGTTGTTGCTGCCGTGGCAACTCTGCTTGTCCTGATCGCCTTTGCTGACTGGCAGATGGGAGACCGCGGCTCCCTCGGAGTTCTCTATATTCTGCCGATGACCATCGGCGCCGTGATCTGTGGTCCCTTCGAAACGTTCCTGCTGGCCTGCGTCTGCGCATTTCTCCGCGCTTGGTTCGATATCCCTGCCCAAAATGCTGAAGTCGTCTTGAGGTTCGTATTCGCTTTGCTGGCGTATTTCGCCTGCGGACTGTTTGTGATTGCTCTGGTTCGAAACCGAAGACAGGCTGTGGATCATCTGGCAAGACTCCAGCGGGAGCAGGCGCTGCGCCGCGAAGCCGAGGATCAGTTGAAGCTGCTGGTGGAGAGCAGTCCAGCTGCGATACTTACGCTGGATCACCGCGGCGTGGTGCTCGCGGCCAATAAGGCGTCCAGCGCGCTGTTTATGATTCCTGAGGGTCAAACGCTCTTAGGCAGACCGATCGCCACCTATCTTCCGCTTCTGGCCGATGCCCTGGGCGTCCAGAGCGCCGTGGAAGGTTTTCGAACGGCCGCCAAGTGTCAGGGCTGCCGCGAAACGGGGGAAATCTTCCTCGCCGACACGTGGTTCTCTTCATATCGTGCTCCCGAAGGTATGCGTCTGGCCGCCATTGTGGTGGACTCCTCGGAGGAAATGCGCGACCGCGAAGATCAGAACCTCCGGCTGATGCGGCGATCGAATCGCATCGCCGCGGCCGCGGTGTCCCACGAGGTTCGGAACCTGTGCGGAGCGTTGTCGCTGCTGCGCGCGAATGTCGAAGAGAAGCTGGGCCTGGCTCAGGACGAAGACTTCAAGGGGTTCGCGACACTGATCAAAGGTTTAGAGAGGATCGCACGGCTGGAGCTGGATGCGCGCGCGCCTGAACGGCTGGAAGACGTGCCCCTTCAGTCCGTGCTCGATAACCTCCGTATTGTCATCGAACCGGATTGGCAGGAGTGCGAGGGTGTGGTCCATTGGCAACTGCCCGAAGTGATTCCGGCGGTGCTCGCGGATCCGTCGGGTCTTCTGCAGGCTTTATTGAACCTGGCTCGCAACAGCCATCGCGCGGTGCAGAAATGCGGCACGCGCGAGTTGTGCGTTTCCGTGTCGGTCAAAGATCAGCGGGCTTACATCCGGGTGCAAGATTCGGGTCCCGGAGTCGCGTCACCCGAATGCCTGTTCCAGCCCTTCCAGCCCGGCGCCCAGGGAACCGGACTTGGTCTGTATGTATCGCGCGCCGTGGTACGAAGTTACGGCGGCGAGCTGCGTTTCGAGCCCTCAGAACAAGGCTCACGCTTCGTGGTTGAATTACAAGTGGTCTAAAAAGGGAGTCAGATTTGGATAACACGGCGGCTCAAACCATAAACCTGCTGCTCTTGGATGATCACGAAATGTTTCGCCAGGGACTGGCCCGGGTGCTCGAGAAGGAGCCGGGGCTCAAGGTAGTCGCGCAGTGTTCTACCTTGGCCCAGGCGCTCGAAGTGCTCAAGAAGAGCGGTGCGAATATGGTCCTGCTGGACGTCGATCTGGGACCGGAGCGGGCTTTGGATTTTGTCACCCGCGCAAAGAAGAATGGATTTGAAGGACAGATCCTGGTGGTCACCGCCGGCATCAGCGGTCAGCAGGCCGTCCAGTTGGTGCAGGCGGGCGTAGCCGGAATCCTGCACAAACAGCGTTCGACAGAGGCGTTGTGCGATGCCATCCGCCAGGTCTCCGCCGGCGAGGTCTGCATGGAGAAGGACTATCTCGGTTCTTTATTCAAGTCAGTGGACCAGACCAGGCCGCAGGCACAGCCGAGGCTGACCGATCGTGACAAGACCGTACTTCGCTTCATCTTTCATGGGTTGACGAATAAAGATATCGCCGCGCAATTAGGGATTTCCGAAGGAGCCGTAAAGGCTTCCCTGCGGCAACTGTTCGACAAGCTGGGCGTCCGCACGCGAGCGCAATTGGTCAAGGTCGCGCTGGAGCAATATAAGGAACAACTCTGAGATATATAGAAGAATGCTTGCCTGGTAATCCAAAGTTTTGATTGGACACGACTTAGGATTCCCGATAGACTGGCATTCTCGGCGAGCCATCCCGTCCTGTTGCAGGCAGAGTCATGCTTGTGCGCCAGCTCGCTTGAGTAGGCGCGACGCATGACAACTACGACTACAACTCATATTCAAGAGACTCTTCAGAACGTCTATGAGAAATACAAAGACGTTCGCGATGGCGAGGTAGCCAGCTACATTCCCGAGCTCGCTAAGGCCCGGCCGGATGATTTCGGTATCAGCCTGGCGACCGTCGATGGCCAGGTGTTTTCGGTCGGAGATTGGCAGAAGGAATTTACCATTCAATCGATCTGCAAGCCCTTCGCGTTCCTGATGGCTCTGGAGGAATTCGGCCGGGACGCAGTGCTTGAAAAGGTGTGCGTGGAGCCCAGCGGCGACGCCTTCAACGCGATCGAGCTGGAGCCCAAGACGATGCGCCCGTTCAATCCGATGATCAACGCGGGAGCGATCGCGATCTCGTCCATGATCAAGAAATCCTCGCGCGACTGCGGTGTCCGGCATTTTGTGGACAAGATGGGGCTGGCGGCTGGCCGGAAGCTGGAAATCGACCAGGCGGTACTCGCGTCCGAGACGGAAACGGGGAATCGCAATCGGGCGATTGCCTATCTGATGCTCAATGCCGGGATTATCGATGCTGCGGTGGATCACGCGCTGCACCAGTATTTTTCGCAATGCTCGCTGCTGGTCAACTGTCAGGATCTGGCGATGATGTCGGCGACTCTCGCCAACATGGGGATCAATCCGGTTACTAAGCAGCAGGCGTTCGCACTGGAGTACGTGAAGGATGTGCTGGCCGTGATGTTCACCTGCGGATTGTACGACTACGCCGGTGAGTGGGCGTACCGGGTCGGCCTGCCCGCGAAGAGCGGCGTCGGCGGAGGCATCGTCGCGGTAGTGAATCGCCAATTGGGAATCGCCGTATATTCGCCGAGACTGGACGCTAAAGGAAATAGCGTCCGTGGAATCGCGGTTTGCAAGGAGCTGGCGCTGCACCTGGGCTTGCACGCGTTCGAATTCACCAACGTCGGGTCGAGCTTCATGGAGTGGCTGACGGCTGCTAAGTAATAACGCGCAAAACCCGCTTCGGGCAAGCTCCGTCCGGCGCGATTAGTTCCTAACCAATCGTGTGGCGCGCGCCGCGCCCTTTGCGCTTCGAACCAACGGCTCGCGGACGGGCGAAGGGTTATAGTGATCGGGAAGACGCTTATGCCCGTAGAACAGATCGCAGAGCCCGAAGTTCCGAATTCGCAATGGGGAAAATCCACCTCGAGTCCGGAAGAGGAACTCTTCCTCGAAGGCCCGCGAAGCCGCGGTTTTGAGCTCGGACGAGCTTTCCGGATTTTCCGGGAGCTGATCTACGGATTTCGCGCCCTGCATTTTGTGGGGCCGTGCGTTACGGTGTTCGGATCGGCGCGATTCCGGGCCGATCATCCTTACTACGAGTTGACGCGGGAACTCGGCCTGATGATCGCGCGAGCCGGGTTCACTGTGATGACGGGCGGCGGTCCTGGTCTTATGGAAGCTGCGAATCGCGGGGCGAAAGAAGCAAACGGGACTTCCATCGGCTGCAACATCGTCCTGCCACAGGAACAGAAACCCAATCCGTACCTCGATAAGTGGGTGGAGTTCCGGTATTTTTTCGTTCGGAAGGTGATGCTGGTGAAGTACTCCTATGGATTCGTCGCGGCGCCGGGAGGATTTGGCACGCTGGACGAATTGTTTGAAGTCGCGACGCTGATCCAGACGGGCAAGATCAAGAACTTTCCTGTGGTTTTGTTGGGGATCGAATACTGGTCGCCGCTGCTGACGTTCCTCCGGCAGTCCCTGCTGGCGAATGCGGCCATCTCGGCCCGGGATCTGGAGGAAATCCTGGTGACGGACTCGCCGGCGGAGGCGGTCGCGCACATTCAACGATCTGCGATCGATACTTTCGGGTTACGATACGTCGAACGGAAGCCGGCGAAAATCCTGTTCGAGCGGGGTACTAGCTAATTCTTTGGCGCGGTAACGCTGGCCGTATCGGCGGGACGTTGGCGAAGATTTTCCTTCTTGACCAAGGTCTTGGGATCGGTTCCTCGCGGCACAAGCAAGGAGATTCCTCCGCCGAACATTTCTTCCCAGATCTGCTGGCCCCAGCGGACCGTCGCCGTCGGATCGGGATTGTTGGGATTGTTGGCGGAATTGTCCCAGTGGCCGTCCATCTCCAGTCGTGTGCCGGCCGGGAGATCGAGCATCTTGTCGAAGCGATAGCCGGGTTGGTAGGCGTAATCGTACTTGGGAACGTTGAGAATTATCTGCGTTTCGCCGGTCGGATAGACCAGGCGATACACAAAATCCTTCCCGCGCAGGTGCATGTGCGGATTCAGCGACGCCAGCTTCACGGGCGCGGCGAAGGTCACGGATCCATGTCCAGGCGAATTTGCATCGCCCGGGAGAATCTTGAGATTCCCCGCGCTGGTGCTGCCGTCATCGCCTGCCAGGACGCTGACCAACTGGTTTTTCGGCTCGGCGGTTGCGAGCTCTAATCCCAGCCTGGATTGATCGGACGTCTCGGTTCCGTTGGAGGTGTAGTGCATGTTGAAGATCAGGTACGAGCCCGCGGGAACCAGTATCGCGGCATCGTAGTCGTCGAACCGGCGCGCGGGCGCACCAGGGCCGAGCGCGACTAACGCTTGGGCCGCGAGTCCTCTGGGCAGCGTAACCGGTTCGCCTGTGGCGAGAGCTTTGAGAGCTGCCGTGTCAGGACCCGGAGCCACGAAGGTAATGGTCGCATGATGGACCACGGATCGAGCGCCCGGACGAATTTCGCCCGCGGCGACCCAGGTGTCTTTGGTGAAGTTCGTCGGCACCACGAAATCGAGCCACGGGATCACGGCCTTAGCCGGAACGACGTAAGGCTTGGGCAAGGGAATGACGAGATCGGGCCGAATGTTCCAGCCATCGCGCCACTGGATGGGAGCAGGCTTATCCTTAGTCTCGCCTTCCGGAGCACCGGCGTCGACCCAGGCCGCGATCGTGTGAACATCCGCCTCCGAGAGGCGTGGGTCATTCAGAAAATGGCCGTATTTTGGATCGGCAAACCAGGGCGGCATTTTTCGAGCGACGACGGCGGCCTTCATCGCTTTCGCCCACGGCCGCGTACTTTCATAGGTCAGCATGGAGAACGGAGCGGCTTCGCCGGGACGGTGGCAGACCTGGCAGTTCTTCTGCAAGATCGGCAGGACGTCTTTATTGAATGTCGCCGAGTCGGTGGCGGCCCGAGCGCCTGCCGAGAGAACAGCAACCGCGACCACGCAGAATAGAGAGCGCATTCATCGGGAATCATCTCACAAGCCGCACTGGCGTGCCAGGGGGACTGGCCACTCCAGTGACAAACCCGGCGATGAGCGCGCCGGCATCGGGCCGGCCCAGGCGCAGCGCGTTCTTGCGCATCGTTTCCAGGCGGCCGGGTTCTTCCAGCACCGAGCGAACTTTAAACGCGAGAGTATGCAGGTTGTCGCACCAGACGCCCGCGCCGTGTTCCAGCAGATAGATCGCGTTCTTCTCCTCCTGACCCGGGATCGGGTTCACGATAACCCATCCCAGGCCTTTGATCAGCGATTCGGACGTCGTCAGCCCTCCAGGCTTGCCGATCATAAGATCCGCCGCGGCCATATACTCGTCCATCTCGCTGGTGAATCCGACCACTTTAACGACCGGCAAGGCATCTGCCTTCGTCCGCGAGGCGATCTTATCCAGCGCGGCCTTGAGCGCCGGATTCTTCCCGCATACCGCGACGATCTGGGCCGGCAGTTTCGATGCCATAAGGGACTCCAGCATGCGACCCGCGTTGCCGGCTCCAAACCCGCCTGCCGATACCAGGATCGCGGGAAGATCCTCCCGCCAGCCGTGCTTGCGGCGCATCGCCCGCCGGTCTTTGTGTTCGGCGAACACGGGATGAGTAGGAATGCCGCTGACTGTAATCTTCGAAGACGCGATCCCAAGCGACTCCAGGTCCTCATCCGTGGCCACGAAGTAATGGTCCGAAGGCGCGCTGAGCCACAAGCCGTGAACTTCGAAATCGGTAACCACGGTGACGATGCGAGAGTCGCACCGGCCCTTCCGCCGCTCGCGGTCGAGCAATGCGGTCGGCAGGAAATGGGTGCAGACGGTGATATCGGGGTCGAAAGCGCGAATCTTTTTCAGCAGGCGGGCGGCGCCTGCCTGTTCCACCTTCAGCCGAACTTGGGCTTTGTGAAATGGCTTGTCCGTGGCTTGGTACAGCCATCCGACTAATTTCGGTGCACGAGCTACCATCTTGAAGTAGCCATCGCGATACACTTTGCGGAATGCGGCTGGCATGAAACTAAGCACATCGTAGTTCGCGACGCTGATCGATGCAGCGCTTCGGCTCAAGGCCGCCTCCACGGCTTCGGCCGCACGCACATGTCCCGCACCGACCGACGCGGAAAGGATCAGGATTCGCATTTTGCGCTCATGATCTCACACCCACCTACAATAAGATGCAATGGTGCGACACAGTGGGTTTCGGCTCTTGACATGGCTGGGCGCACACGAGATGGCGGTCTTGCTGGCGCTGGCAGGCGTCGTCGCGGGCGTCTGGGGATTTGCCCTTCTTGCCGATGAAGTGATCGAGGGTGGAACGCAGTCCTTCGACCAGAAACTGCTGCTGGCGTTTCGCCAGGGGCCCACGCATGCTCCCTTGGGGCCGCCGCCGGTGCAGGAAGCCGCGCGAGACATCACCTCATTGGGCGGCACGGCCGTACTGACGATTATCACCATCATTGCGGCCGGGTACTTGGCCCTGGATGGCAAAGGGCACATGGCGCTATTCGTATGTGGATCGGTGCTGGGCGGTGTGGCGGCCGGAACCATCCTCAAAGATGTGTTCCAACGCCCCCGGCCGGATCTGGTTCCATATTCCGTGTATGTCTCCGGCGCGAGCTTTCCCAGCGGGCACTCTATGATGTCGGCGGTAACGTATTTGACGCTGGGGGCTCTGCTCGCACGGTCGCAAGAACGCAAACGAGTCAAGGCGTATTTTCTGCTGGTCGCGATCTTCCTGACTGTTTCGGTCGGCGTCACGCGCGTTTATCTGGGCGTGCATTGGCCGACTGACGTTCTGGCGGGCTGGACGGCGGGCTCAGTCTGGGCTTTGCTTTGCTGGCTCGCAGCACGCCAGCTGCAATCGCGCCGCACGCTCGAACAGGAGTCAGATCACCCGCAGACCACAAGCTGAACGCCTGTGGCACACTGACTTCATGCGCATCAGCGACATCCGCGCGACCACCGTCACCGTTCCGTTGGAAGCGCCGCTGCGCCACGCCAACGGATGCCATTGGGGCCGGTTCGTGCGGACCATCGTAGAGGTGGAAACCGATAACGGCTTGATCGGCCTGGGCGAAATGGGCGGCGGTGGTGAATCGGCCGAAGCCGTTTTTCGCGCGATGAAGCAATATTTGGTTGGCCACGATCCTGCGCGCCGCGAAGAAATGCGATTCCTGATCGCGAACCCTACGGCGTCCCTGTATAACAACCGGACGCAGGTGCTCGCGGCGCTGGAGTTTGCTTGTCTCGATATTCTCGGGCAAGCTTGGGGCGTTCCGGTGTGCGAAATTCTGGGCGGCCGGCTGCGCGACCGCGTTCCGTTCGCATCGTATTGTTTCTTCCGTTATCCCGATCCGCGCACGGGCTCAGGCGAGGTTCGCACCATCGAGCAACTGGTGGAACACACCTGCGAGCTGAAGCGTCGCTTCGGCTTTACCACGCACAAGCTCAAGGGCGGCGTGTTCCATCCCGATTACGAACTGGAAGCTTATCGCGCACTCGCGGATGCGTTTCCGGCTGATGCGCTGCGGTTTGACCCGAACGGCGTCTGGTCCACCGAGCAGGCCATTCGATTTGGCCAGGCGATCGAGAATCTGCGCAACGATTATCTGGAAGATCCCGTGTATGGGATGAACGGCATGCGTCGGACGCGGGAAAAAGTTCGAGTCCCTCTGGCGACGAACACGGTGGTCGTGAACTTCGAACAGCTTGCGGCCAACGTTCTGAACACCGCGGTGGATGTGATCCTACTCGATACAACCTTCTGGGGCGGCATCCAGGCGTGCGTGAAAGCGGCCGCGGTCTGCGAGACATTTCAATTGGGCGTGGCGGTGCATTCCTCGGGTGAACTCGGCATCCAGCTTGCGACCATGCTGCACTTGGGCGCGGTGATTCCGAATCTCTCCTTTGCCGCCGACGCACACTATCACCATTTAACGGACGACGTGATTCAGGGCGGGTTAATGCCGTACAAGAACGGTGCGATCCAGGTGCCAGATGGGCCGGGGTTGGGCGTGAAGCTCGATCGCGAGAAGCTCGGCCAGTACAACGAGCTGTACAAACGTTTGGGCAATTATCCTTACGATCAGGATCCGGCGCGGCCCGGGTGGACCCCGATTATTCCAAATGATCGTTGGGCCGACCCAAAGGACGATCGTCGCGTGGAGATTCCTTACTAGCATGGCGAACCTGTTTGATCTGGACGGACGTGTGGCGGTCGTAATGGGCGCGACCTCGGGCCTGGGACGCGCGATCGCGATTGGCTTAGCTCAGCATGGCGCCGATGTGGTGCCCAGCGGCCGGAGGAAAGAGCTGGTCGAGAGTGCGTGCAACGAAGTCAAGGCGATGGGTCACAGGACACTGGTTCATCCGGCGAACGTCCACGATCGGCAATCGATCGATAAGTTGCGCGACGCTGTGCTCAAGCACCTGGGACGGGTCGACATTCTGGTGAACGCCGCCGGAAATGTGATCCGCCAGCCGACGATCTCGGCATCCGAAGAGGAATGGTCGTCCGTGCTGGACACGCATCTGAATGGGGCGCTGCGGGCCTGCCAGAGCTTTTACGAGGCGTTGAAGGCGAGCGGCCACGGGCGGATTATCAACATCGCATCGTTGAGCTCCTTCGCGGCATTTCATCAAGTGGCGGCGTACTCGGCAGCCAAGACGGCGATCGTCTCGCTGACACGGAGCCTGGCTTGCGAATGGGCGAAGGATGGGATTCGCGTAAACGCCATCGCGCCCGGCGTGTTTCCCACGGATTTGAATCGCGACGTTATTATGGGCACGGCGCGAGGCCGCGAGATGCTGATGCGCACTCCCATGGGTCGCTTTGGCGAGCCGCAGGAACTCGTGGGCACGGCGGTCCTGCTGGCTTCCGATGGTGCGAGTTTCCTGACGGGCCAGTGCATTGCTGTTGATGGAGGATATCTTGCGTTGGGCGTCAATTCGTAACGTCGCGGGTCTCGCGATTCTGGCGTGTACGGTGGCGCACGCTGAATCCGGATATGATACCTGGTTACGATATTCCTCATCTGGATCCGCCCCGGTCATCACAGTCGTCGGGAATTCCGCGCTGCTGGAAAGCGCACGCCAAGAACTCGCTCGTGGGTTTCGCACGCCTAAAGTTCAGGCCATCGTGTTGGGCGGCGTCGCCGCGAATCTCAAGCCAGACGGATACTCGCTGAAGACGCTCGACGGAAAGATCGTTATTACGGGCGCGGATGATCGGGGCGTATTGTACGGCGCGTTCGCGCTGCTGCGGAAGGTTGCGCTGGGCGAGTCTCTCGCCAATCTCAACGAGCATCAAGAGCCGCGCGTTCCCGTGCGCTGGGTGAATCACTGGGACAACCTGGACGGCTCGATCGAGCGTGGCTACGGCGGTAGGTCGATCTTCTGGGATAACGCGGCATCCCGTGTAGATCTTGCGCACGTCAACGATTATGGGCGGATGTTGGCTTCGCTGGGGATCAATGGGACGTCCATCAACAACGTCAATGTGAATCCGCGCATTCTCGCGCCGGACTTTCTGCCCGAGATCGTGCGGATCGCGAACACCCTGCGGCCGTGGGGAGTCCGCACTGTGCTGTCGGTTGATTTCGGCAGCCCGCAAAAGATCGGCGGGCTCGATACCTTCGACCCGCTGGATCCCAAAGTCATCGCCTGGTGGAAAGCCAAAACCGACGAGATTTATCGCGCGGTGCCCGATCTGGGCGGCTTCATCATCAAGGCCGATTCGGAGGGCCGCGTAGGTCCGTCGGCCTATGGACGGACGCATGCCGATGCGGCTAACGTCGTCGCGCGGGCGCTGAAGCCGCATGGCGGGATGATCTTCTATCGCGGTTTTGTCTACGACAACAAAATGGATTGGCGCAATCTGAAGAACGATCGCGCTCGCGCCGCCGATGACAATTTTCGCGCGCTCGACGGCAAATTCGACGACAACGTCGTAATCCAGATCAAGAACGGCCCCATCGATTTTCAAGTCCGAGAGCCGGCGTCGCCGCTGTTCGGGACGCTGGCGAAGACTAAGCAGGCGATCGAGCTCCAGATCACGCAGGAGTACATGGGCCAAGCTCGGCACATTGCGTATCTGGTGCCGATGTGGAAAGAGGCGCTGGATTTCGACCTGCGCGTCGGCGATCGCGCGACGCCCGTTAAGTCGCGGGTCAACGCCGTGGTTGGCGTTTCCAATGTGGGGTTGGATAACAACTGGTTCGGCAACCACATGTCGCAGGCGAATCTGTATGGGTTCGGGCGGCTGGCCTGGAAACCGGACCTGAGTGCGCGCCAGATCGCCGAGGAGTGGGCTTGTCTGACATTTGGAAGCGACGCGGCCGTGGTGCGGACGATCACGGATATGCAGCTAACGTCATGGCGTACGTACGAGAATTACACCGGTCCGCTGGGGTTGCAGACGTTGACCGACATCGTCGGCAATCATTACGGCGTGGCGGTCGAAGCGTCGGAGCGCAATGGCTGGGGGCAGTGGCATCGCGCCGACACAGAAGGTGACAAGCGCGGCGTCGGCATGGATCGCACATTGGCCACTGGCACTGGATATATCGGCCAGTACAGTCCTGCCGTGGCGCGCATGTACGAATCGCTCACGACGTGCCCGGATGATTTGCTCCTCTTTATGCATCACCTGCCGTACACCTACGTTTTACATTCCGGTAAGACGGTGATCCAGTATCTGTACGACTCGCATTATGAAGGGGCCGAGGCCGTCGAGGGCTACGTGCGCGCATGGAAATCGCTGCAAGGCCGCGTGGATGATCGCCGGTATCAGGAGGTGCTCGCGCAACTGGAGTATCAAGCGGGCCAGGCCGAAGTCTGGCGCGATGCAGTTTCGAACTGGTTCCTGCGAGCATCGGGAATTCCCGACGCGAAGGGCCGTGTGGGTCACTATCCGGGGCGCATCGAAGCGGAATCGGCCAAGCTTGATGGATACAAGGCTATCGACGTTACTCCATGGGAGGCGGCTTCCGGAGGGAAAGCGGTCGAGTGCGCTTCCGGTAAGTGTGCGGCCACCTTCATCTACAGCGGCGCTCCCGGCGTCTTTCAGATTCGGGTGCGGTACTTCGACCAGAACACTGGCGTTTCGCATTTCCGGGCGCTTGTGGCTAACAAAGTGATAGGCGAGTGGACCGCAGCCGATCGAGTGCCCACGCGCAAAATCGACAGCTCGTCATCTGCGCTGCACGTCATTAGTGGGATCCACCTCAAGGAAGGGGCCGAGATCCGCATCGAAGGCACGCCGGATGGCGGCGAGCCCGCTGCGCTGGATTACGTAGAAATCCGGTAATTACTTTCCTTGGCATTTACCGCCGGGGCAGCGGTTGTTCTCTTCGCACACGTACTCGTACAGACCGGCTGCTTCCCACTCCGGCTTCGCCGCGATTTCGAAGGGTTGGGACCACGCCGCGGTGAACGTCTTGGGATCGTCGATGGTCAGGTTATACGAGAGTGTCTTCGGGTTCTTCCAGCTGATGCGCTCGATGGTCTTGAGCGCGTCGCTGTGCATGCGGTATTCCTTGGGGTTGGTGTAGAAGTAGTCGTCCAGGCCCCAGCGTTTGAAATTTGTCGTCTCGATGACTAGCGTGTCGCCTTCCCAGTGGCCGACCGGATCGCCGTAGAAGGATGGCTCGATGTCCTCGCGATGCTTGCGTCCGTCGAGCGGAATGACGCGCGTCATGCGTTGGAACTCGTGCACGATGATCAGGTAATCCTTAGTCTGAAAGAACTGCATGGCGTTGGCCGAGAGCATCCCGGAAGGGAATCCGGCGGGCATGCAGAAATCGCGCGGCTCATCGTGGCGCGGATCGCCGGTGGGTGGTTCGTAAAACGGCTCGCCGCCCGGCTTCAGTGGGGCGAAGAGTTTGCGGTCGAAGATGGTCGCTGAGCAGCGGCATTGCTCGCCACTGAGGGCCTTGGGCCATTCATAGGTGCCGCTAAAGTTCGGCTTGCCCTCGGCCGTGCGCGGAACCGCCGTGCCCTTCGTTTGCGCGAAACTTGTGCCCGCCATTATGGCGAAGAGTACAGAGAGAGTTTTCATCTACTTGCCCTTTCCATCGCCAGGAGCGCGATCTTCGGCGCCGGCTGTGAACACGCTGCTTCCGTCGGGAAACGTTACGCGTGCGCCGTTGGCGTTGTTCGAGCCGTCTTTCGAGCGGAATCCTTCCACCGTGATGGTCATGCCTTCCTGGATCACTTTCTTAGTGATGCCCCGTCGCATCAACTGGCCCGGCGCGCCGCCGGAAAAGCCCCAATTGGTGACCGCGCCGTCGCTGCCTTTCACGTCGATATAAAACCAGATGTGTGGATTCTGCCATTCGACTTTGGTGACCACTCCCGTCATCTTGACCGGCTTGGCGGTATCGAATTCGGCGGCGAAGGAATGGTGCGCCTGGAGCGCGGGTAGGGCCGCCAGCACCAGAGACAACAGGAATATCTTCTGCATGCTTACATTTTTACAAAAGCTCGAGCCGGTCTGGAGACCAGTCGTACTGGTGATATAATCCCCGCCAGGATTTATGCGGCGAATACTGCTCCTGTTGCTGATGACAGTGCCCCTCCTGGCTCAATCCGGCGCCAAGAACGGAGAGTGGCCGACGTACGGGGCCGATCTCGGGAATACTCACTATTCGCCGCTCGATCAAATCAACGCTGGCAATTTCAATAAGCTCCAAGTGGCCTGGCGGCTCAAGACGGATAATTTCGGCCCGCGTCCCGAGACCAATCTCCAGTCGACACCCTTGATGGTCAAGGGAGTCCTGTACACGACCGCTGGCACGCGCAGAGCCGTGGTGGCGGCGAATGCTGCGACAGGCGAAGTTCTGTGGATGCACAGCGAGAACGAAGGCGCACGCGGAGACAATGCTCCACGGCAGCTTTCGGGTCGCGGATTGGCGTACTGGACGGACGGCCGGGAAGAACGAATCTTGTATGTAACGCCGGGGTATCGACTGGTCGCGCTCAGCGCCAAGACTGGTAATCCTGTTCCCGGGTTCGGCCGCAATGGGATCGTCGATTTGAAACTTGACGACGATCAGGAGATCGATCTCGAAACGGGAGAAGTCGGCCTGCACGCGACGCCCGTTGTCGGGGGCGATGTGGTGATCGTCGGCGCAGCTCATCGGGCATCGGGATCGCCGAAAGTAAAGCACAACGTCAACGGTTACGTGCGTGGGTTCGACGTCCGGACGGGCAAGCGCCTGTGGATCTTCCATACGATTCCTCGTCCAGGCGAATTCGGGCACGATACGTGGGAGAAAGACTCCGCCGAGACGACCGGGAATGCTGGTGTCTGGGGGCAGATCAGTGTTGATCCGGATCTGGGCATGGCGTTCATCCCGGTGGAGCTTCCAACCGGCGATGAGTATGGCGGCCATCGGCCGGGGAACGGTCTGTTTGGAGAGAGTATGGTCGCGCTGGATCTGAAAACCGGCCAGCGGAAGTGGCATTACCAACTGGTGCACCACGGCATCTGGGATTTCGATATTCCGTGTGCGCCGATGCTGATCGACATCACCATCAACGGGCGGACCGTGAAAGCGCTGGCGCAGCCGACCAAGCAGGGAATCCTTTACACTTTCGATCGCGCGACGGGGCAGCCGATCTGGCCTTTCGAGGAAAAGCCCGCGCCGAAGGGCGACGTGCCGGGCGAGTGGTACTCGCCGACGCAGCCGATCCCCAGCAAGCCGCCAGCCTACGGTGTCGCTGGCATTCCGTCTG
>Ga0207711_10003209_pt1 | contig 14238 bp, 7 predicted proteins | sample KBSS34metaG_FD_184401 | JGI IMG/M metagenome (GOLD analysis project Ga0207711, IMG submission 184401) | Switchgrass rhizosphere microbial communities from Kellogg Biological Station, Michigan, USA - KBS S3-4 metaG (SPAdes) (version 2) | ecosystem: Host-associated > Plants > Roots > Rhizosphere >...
CGCTTGTTCACCTGTTATCCATAGGCGCCTTTGCCCTGGGCATGGCAGTGCTGATTTTTCTCTGGTGGCGCGCTGTAAAGTCTGGTCTAAATACTGATACAGCGCAGGGCGCTTCAAAGTTTAGGGTGCTGGCGTCCATCAGTACTTTGCTGATGCTGGTGCTTAGCCCCCACTGTCACATGCAGGACTATCTGGCTCTGGTCATCCCCTGCGTCTGGCTGTGGTTTGAGTGTGCCGACAAAGCACAAAATCTGCCGGTGATGAAAATGATTCGGCGATTGGTTTTGTCCTTTCCCTTTCTGGGCTGGCCCTTCTATGTCTTTCTTTTTCTCTTTCAACTGATAAAAATTGAGCCCTTCTTTTTATGGGCTGTCGTCGTAATGGTAGCCTCATTCAAACTATATATAGATATGCAAAAAATCAAAGAGGGCGCGTGATGAAAAAGCTGGCTTTAACGGTAGCTGTGGCCGTTGCGATGGTCACAAGTAGTGGCCTGCGATGTGAAGCGCAGTCGATGATAAATTCGATTTTGGAAGGCATGAGCAAGCGGCCTCGCACAATTGAAACGCAAGGTACGGCTTCTATAGACGTGGTGCCGGATGAGGTCGTGCTGTCGCTTGGTGTGCAGACATTCAATGCCTCACTGTCTAAGGCCAGTGAAGAGAATAGTAGTAAGACTAAAGAACTCATAGCCCTGAGCAAGCAATACGGCATCGATGGTGCTGACGCTCAGACAAGTTCTATTACGGTCACAGAAGAGCATAAGAGAAATGACGACGCCGCCAAGATTGTCGGCTACACGGTAAAGAGATCAGTTACTCTCGACGTCAAGGATCTAACCAAGATAGAAGGACTTTTGGCAGATGTTGTCAAAAATGGAGCCAATTCAATTAGCGGTATGGAATTCAAGACAACTCAATTGCGAAAATATAGAGACCTGGCACGCGCCGATGCTGCCAAAGCTGCTCTTGAGAAAGCTACGGCCCTGGCTCAAACACTGGGGGCAACGATAGGGAAAGTCCAGACTATTCGAGAAGCACCGGTGTACGAGACCCGCGCATTCCAAAACAATAGAAACGCTATTTCGTTCAATAATACGGTCGGGCTAGCTGACGCAGACGGGCAAAGCTTCGGCTCTTTTGCCGCCGGAAAGATTAGTGTCAAAGCCACAATCGACGTCACCTGGGAGCTCGAATAACTCTGGAAGCTCTGCCTATAGATGAGGTCCTGCCGCAACTCGTCAGTGCGCTGAAGGGTGCAGGCTCTCTCGTGCTCAAGGCAGAGCCCGGCGCCGGGAAAACGACCCGGGTGCCGCCGGCGATATTGGATGCAGGACTGGCACTGCTGGAAAATAAAAAGCCAGGTCAGATAATCGTATTGCAGCCGCGCAGGGTGGCGGCCAGGTCTGCGGCAGCGCGCATATCGAGCGAACGTGGCACTACTCTCGGTGCAGAGATTGGCTACAGTGTTCGCCAAGAATCTAAGCAGTCTAAAGAAACAAGAATTCTTGTTTGCACAACCGGTGTCTTTTTGCGCAAGCTGCAAGATGACCCATCAATAGAAGACACTGCCGTAGTGGTTTTCGACGAGTTTCATGAGCGTAGTATAGACAGCGATCTGGCTCTGGCTTTGACGCGACAAGTACAGCGGGAAATCAGGCCTGATCTGAAAATCGTGGTCATGTCGGCGACTCTGGACAGCGCACCGATCAAAGAATATCTGGACGATTGCCCGGCGATAGAATGCCCGGGTCGGACTTTTCCCATCGAGCAACAGTATCTCGCTCACCATAGCAGTCAGGCCATTGAGCGCCTTGTGCAGGAAGGTGTGGAGCGTATGCTGGATAAAACTGAGGGAGATTTGCTTGTTTTCCTGCCAGGTGTGGGTGAGATTTTCAAAACACAGTCGAGCCTGGAGAGCCTCGCGGAGAAGCAGAACCTTTCCCTGCTGCCCCTTTACGGCGATATGTCGCTTTCGGAGCAGCAGGCTGTCCTGTTGCCATCTAAGCAACGCAAAATAGTGCTGTCCACAAATGTGGCAGAAACATCGCTCACCATTGCCGGTGTCACAGCGGTAATTGATAGCGGACTGGCCCGCGTTAACAGATTCGATCCGTGCGCGGGAATAAATCGGCTTGAATTATCTCGCATATCTAAGGCCTCGGCCACACAGCGAGCCGGTCGTGCCGGGCGCACGGCGGCCGGACATTGCCTGCGCTTGTGGAGCGAACGCGAACACCAGATGCTCCCTGATTTTGAGTTTCCCGAAATCGAAAGGGTAGATCTTTCTGAAGCGGTGCTGAAACTTATTGCCTGGGGTGAGCGCGATGTTCTCAATTTTGGCTGGTTTGAAAAACCACCTGAAGCCGCCATCGAAAGGGCTCTCGAACTACTTGAACGACTCGGAGCGACTCACTCGGGGAAATTGACCAACACAGGCAAAGCCATGGCTTTATTGCCTCTTCAACCCCGACTGGCTCGTTTGCTCGTGGAAGGTGCTCGTCTTGGTCAGACCAAACGTGTGGCACTATGCGCGGCCTTGCTTTCCGAACGAGATCCTTTTAGAGTGCCGGATCGTAAGGCAGAAGCCACTCACCATACCGATTCTGATGTGCTGGCAGCGGTCAATGCACTTGAATCTTTTGAAGAGTCCAAACTAAAAGATTCAATTTTGGGTGAGATTATCCCCGGCGCCGCCAAACAAATATTGCGCACAGCCGATCAACTTTTTCGCCTTGCGGGCAATATCAAATCGGAATCCAACGCAAAGCCCGATAGCAAAGCCAGGCTCGATTCCAAAACCACGATCGATGCCGATGAAGCGGTTCTCAGAGCCATAATGTCAGCTTACCCGGACCGCATCTGCAAGAGGCGCACGCCAAAAGATATGCGCGCGGTTATGGTTGGTGGACGCGGCGTCAAACTAGCCGAACAATCAACCGTGCGCGAGGCACAGCTCTTTGTGGCTGCCGATTTAATCGACCTGAACAAATCGGAATTGCAGGTGCGCAGGGCTTCAGCAGTTGAGCGAAACTGGCTGCCGCAGGAGCTAATGAGCAGCTCTGTCGATGTAACCTACGATACTGCCAGAGAAAAAGTAGTGGCGCTTAAGCGAACGAAATTTTGTGATCTTGTTTTAGATGAGTCGGTTTCAAGCATTCCAGCAGAAGTCGATCCGGGCACCGTGCTTGCCGAAGCGGTCCTGGCCAACCTAGATTTAAACTCGCTTGTAGACGAAGACGCAAAGGACTACCTGGCCCGCATAGACTGTCTGCGCGAGCTACTGCCTGAACTCAACTTCCCCGATTTTGGCGAAAATCCCTGGCCGGCACTTTTGCCTACTTGGTCCTGCGGCTGCTCAAGTTTGGCCGAACTAAAAGCCAACAGTCTGGTGGCAGCGATGCAAGGGAGCCTGACCTCCGAACAAATTTCTGCAATCGACCGCGATGCACCCTTGCATGCTACGCTGCCCTCGGGACGCCGCGTAAAAATGCAATACGAGCGAGGAAAGCAACCGGTGCTCGCCGCGCGCATTCAGGAAGTATTCGGCATGGCGGATTCACCCCGCATAGCTGGCGGCAGACAAGCCGTGCAGATGCATTTACTCGCGCCAAACTACCGAGTGCAGCAAATTACAAATGACCTCAGTAGCTTCTGGAAGAACACTTACCCAGAAGTGAAAAAAGAAATGAAAGGGCGCTATCCAAAACACTCATGGCCGGACGATCCGATGAAGGCGCAGCCCTACGACAAACTGCAAAGAAACAAACCCAAATAGCTATTTCGTTTCGCCATCGCCATCGCCATCGCCATCGCCATCGCCATCGCCATCGCCGTCATCATCATCAAAATCTTCGTTTCTCGGAATTCGCTGCTTCTCAGTATTTCGCGCAGAGGCCCGATATTTCCCGGCCAACTTGGGGATGACTTTGGCCTTTGCTTTATTGGTACTGCCGACAGTTTTAACATTCAACTCTTTTTTGGTAGACACAGTTTTAGCCGCCGCTTCCATATCCTGCGCTTCTGCCACCATCGTGCAGTAGCTCACATAACGGCTTTCTTCTAGCGGCAGAATTTCCAAAACTTCAGCGCCCGCTTCCATATCGCCAGTAATTTCGGTGGCGGATTTGGTTTCGCCTTCAGCGCTAGGCTTGTCTTCAAACTCCGGCAAGTTCCCCTCCAGGGCAGCCAACACAGCGCAATCAGCCTCCACTAGATGCAGGCAATCGGCAAATTTGCAGTATTGACCGAGGGCTAAAATCTCGGGAAATTGGCGAGAGACTTCACGCGGATCCGACTGCATGAACTCCATCACATTGAAGCCGGGAGTATCGGCGACCCAGGAGTAAATTTTACCGTTTGAGCTTTCTTGAGCAACTTCTAAGGTTTGACCACCCGTTTCGACCGCTGCGCCGACATTTTCGGCCGGCGGCAGATAACTGTCGAGTTTCAGACGATAAAGCTCGCTATAGGTAGTCGTATGGCGGCCGACGCCGAAAGCGTTTTCCATTCGGCCGACTTTTATGTCCAATCCAGGTGAGAGACGATTGAGCAAACTGGACTTGCCCACCCCCGATGGTCCGCTGACCATAGAAACCTTGCCGGCGAGGGCCCTGGCCAGTTCTTCGAGCCCGAAGCCGGTCGCGGCGGAGGCAAATATGACGAAGTATCCAAGAGGTTCATAAATACTTCTTAAACGTAGGAGGCCGCTTTCGTCCTCTAAATCGCATTTATTGAGGCAGATAATTGGCGTTGTAAACGGGACGGAGAGCTGAAAGTGCACCAGGTAGCGATCCATCCACAGGGGGTTAAAATCGGGCTGACGCACTGCTTGTACAATAACAACCTGGTCTATATTGGCCAGAGGTGGTCTGTCGATGAAAGTTTTGCGCTCTTGGTGCTGGACGATTACCGCGGTCCGCTCCGGGTAATTGAGCTCGCTCAACTCCACCCGGTCCCCGGTTAGAATCGCCACTTTCTCTTTTTTCAATCGCCCCCGGGCCTGGCAAAAGAGCACAAAGTCCTCCTCATCCTTTTGAGGAAGGTGCACCAGATAACCTCCGGCATGGCTTCTTAGAACAGTTCCGACGACATCGTTTGAATTAGACAAAACATCCTCAGAAAGCTTATTGCCCAGCAAATCCACACCTAGAATACACCCGCAAAACAAGAACTCCACACAATTCACGCAGGCCCCTTAATGAGCACCTTAACCATGAGTCCCCAGGAAGCAACATTTTCAATGAACGAAAATACTTTTAGTGGTAGCGAAGTAGAAACTGAAGTAGAAGTGGTCGTTGCAGACACCGAACTCAGTCATATCCGCAACATCGCCATCATCGCCCACGTCGACCATGGCAAAACCACACTCGTGGATGGTTTCCTCAAACAGACCGGCGTCTTCCGCGACAATCAAGAAGTTGTCGACTGCGTCATGGATAGCAATGACCTGGAGCGTGAGCGCGGTATCACAATTTTGGCCAAGACCACGGCCGTCAAATACAAAGACTATCTCGTCAACATCGTCGACACCCCGGGACACGCCGACTTCGGTGGCGAAGTGGAGCGCATCCTCGGTATGGTCGATAGCTGCTTGCTCGTCGTCGACTGCGGCGAAGGCCCCATGCCCCAGACTCGTTTCGTCCTGCGTAAGGCACTTGAGCGCGGACTGCGCCCCATCGTTGTAATCAACAAAGTGGACCGTCCCAACATCGACCCGCATCTTGCCGTCGATAAAGTATTCGATTTGTTTGTAGAGCTCGGCGCCACAGGCGAGCAGCTCGACTTCCCTTATCTTTTCGCCTCGGGCGTCAAGGGCATCGCTATGAAGGATCCCAAAGACGAAGGCACGGACCTGGTCCCGCTGCTCGATTTGATCTTGAGCCACTGTCCCGCTCCTATCGGCAGCACCGAAGCGCCCTTGCAGATGCAGATAAGCATCCTCGACTACAGCGACTACCTGGGCCGCATCGGCGTAGGCCGCGTATATAACGGTAAGGTCAAAAATGGCGAACAAGTTTCCCTTATAAAGGAAGACGGTACGATCGTCAAAGGCAAAATCACCAAGCTCTTCACTTTCCACGGTCTGAAAAAAGTAGAAGTGGACACTGTGCACGCCGGCGAAATTGCCGCTATCGCAGGATTCACCGGAGCCAACGTCGGCGACACCATCGCCAGCCTGGATAGCCCAGTCGCCCGCGACCGCATCAAAGTGGACGAGCCGACAATGAAAATGGCCTTCCTGGTAAACGACAGCCCCTTCGCCGGACAAGAAGGTAAGTTCGTTACCTCCCGTCAGCTGCGCAGCCGCCTCTTCCACGAGCTTGAGACCAACGTCTCCATGCGCGTCGAAGAAACACAGAGCACCGATACCTTTATAGTTAGCGGTCGCGGTGAACTCCACCTCGGCATTCTGATTGAAACAATGCGTCGCGAAGGTTATGAGTTTCAGGTTTCGAGACCAGAAGTTATCTTGAAAGAAGTCGAAGGCGCAACTTTCGAGCCATTCGAAAAAATGTACATCGACGTGCCCGATGATTTCACCGGCGCGGTCATGAACGAACTCGGACCCCGTAAGGCCGAGCTGCAAAATATGACAGTTGAAGGCAATCAAGCTCTTCTCGAATTTGTTGTTCCCACCCGTGGCTTAATCGGTTTCAGAAGTGAATTCCTGCGCCTGACTAAAGGCAACGGCGTCATGAACCATGCCTTCATGGAATACCGCCCGTGGTGCGGAGACATGGCGCGCCAACGCAACGGCGCACTTGTTGCCTGGGAAGAAGGTCAGGTTACAGCTTATGCCCTGGCGCAGGCTGAAGACCGCGGCGTATATTTCATCTCACCAGGCGTCAAAGTCTATGGCGGCATGATCGTGGGCGAACACAACCGTTCGCAGGACCTCGATATCAACGTCTGCAAAATGAAGAAGCTGACCAATATGCGCGCCTCATCCGCTGACGCCACCGTCGTCTTGCAGGCCCCCAGAGAAATGAATCTGGAAAAATGCCTCGAGTACATCGAAGACGATGAGCTTTTGGAAGTGACACCGCAATCGGTGCGCATGCGCAAACGCAATATGGGTCGTCGCTAAGATTCAGGTCTTAGCCTCTAACCAATGCCTCAATAGCCAGAAGCCTTACTCAGGCTTTTGGCTTTGTGCTTTTGGCCGCGATTTCGTGCGTCAATTGATCCGATAGCGCGGTCAACTCGGCCGCCAGCTTGAGCGCAGCATCGGTGGTGGCCAAACCCTGCGCATTGCGTTCGTTGCTTTTGGCGACAAGTATGTCGGCTATTTTCGATTGCAAATCGTCATTTTCTTGAGCGGAAAGCAGCCTGGCCTGAGTGGCCTGGGCAATTTGATCGCGGATGCTTATGACCAGGCCGTCAACACCGGTCCACGCCTTATTGCGATTAAAGGTCAGTCGGCTGAACTTACCCTTCAATTTTTCAACGGTAATGAGAATGTCCTCAATTTGCTCTTGCGAAAGTTGACCGTTGTTTTGACTCTTGAGTGCATTTTCGGTCACGGTTATCTGATCGAGGTTGTCTTTGAACTCTTTAGCCTCAGCGACAGTCAGATCGCCGCCAAAAAGTGCATTGGCAAAAGTCTGGTCCAGCGCTGCCTTTCTATGATCAATTGTCCTGGCAGTGATTTTTATATCGACGCCATTATCCATACGCGCACGAATCTCAGCACCAAAGCGCTCCAACTCAAGGGCCATGGCCAGCTGCTCATCAGACGTTAGTGGCCGCCCCATTTTGGTCATACGCTCTTCTTTAGCATCGTAGTTGTACAGCTGCTGCCTCAAATCGTCGACTTCGTCTTCAGTCAGATGACCGCGCGCCACGCCCTGGCGGATCATCGTACGCAGTTCCTCTTTGCGCTTATCAATGAGCGACAAATCAGCTAACCCCTCACGCTCACCAGAGAGAAATCTCTGGCTCAGATTGTCGAGCTCGAGCTCGATACGCATCTGATCATTTGTGGCAATTTGACCGCCGGCATTTTTTGCCGCGGCGATTTGTTTGTCAATGCTCATAAGGTCCGCATGGAAGCGGTCAAATTTCTCTTGCGTCAAACGCTTGGACTCAAGGGCATCCATCATGCGCTGAGAAAGTTGATTGCGCACTGCCTCGACATCGACGGACGCGCCGGTGCGCTCAGTCAGGGCAGACTCCAGCTCCTTATTTAATTTATCCAACATTGTGTGCAGCTGCATGGTCTCCAGAGTGGACAACTCGCCATCTTTGGATTTGAAAATAGCCTCCTGGTCGGCCACTTTTTGCAGTTCCTGCTTCATTTCATGCAACTTCGCGTCAGTCAGGCGGCCGGCCTCCATGGCGTCGCGCAGGCGCGCCTGCATTGTGCCCTGACGAGCATCGACATTCCTGTCTGCAGCCGCTAACGCCGGGACGCCGACAAGAGCTGCCAGCCCCAGACTCAGCGACAAACTCAGAGACAAACTCAGCATTGGAGCAGCCAATTTACGCAGACCTGTGACCTTCATGACTTAACTCCTAGCAATTGATTCCTTGATATCTAAAAAGATAATATTACTTGATTATTTTAGATGACAATCAGGGGCAATTGTTCCCTGCAGGCCACAATTGGGACGTGCCTTAGCGGCAGAGGTTGCAATGAGACGAAAAGTGAGCGCCGGTGGCGGCTGGCAAGCCATTTTTTATACGTTCAACAAAGCCGTTGAAGTCGGTCCGATCAGGCTGTGGCGCCGCATGCGCTCAAAAAACGCCTGCAAAACCTGTGCCCTTGGCATGGGTGGCATGAAGGGCGGCATGGTCAACGAAGCCGGCCACTTCCCCGAAGTCTGCAAAAAGAGCCTCCAGGCCCAGGCCGCCGACATGCAGGGTGGGCTCGCCGGCGATTATTTCGACAAACGTTCCCTGGACGACCTGCTCAAACTCACCCCCAAACAGGCCGAAGACCAGGGCCGCCTGACCTATCCGGTCGTGCACCGGGAAGGCGACAGTCATTTCCGCCCGATTAGCTGGGACGACGCGCTAGCGCACATCGCCCAGTCGCTCAAAGCTACCTCTCCAGACCGCAGCGGTTTTTACAGCTCGGGCCGTTCGTCCAACGAAGCCGGCTTTTTGCTGCAATCGTTTGCCCGCGTCTACGGCACCAACAATGTGATGAACTGTTCCTTTTATTGCCACAACGCATCGGGCGTGGCGCTCAAATCTGTCTTTGGCACCGGCACTGCCACCATATCGCTCGACGACATCCCCAAATGCGACCTGGTGTTTTTGATTGGCGCCAATCCGTCCTCCAACCATCCCCGGTTGATGACACAACTGGCAGACCTGAAGGAACGCGGCGGCAAAGTAATCGTAGTCAATCCAATCAAAGAAGTCGGCCTCACCGTTTTTCGCGTTCCGTCAAAACCGGCATCCATGCTCTTCGGCACCAAAATTGCAGATCATTATGTGCAGCCCAAAGCCGGCGGCGACATTCCCTTTTTGGTAGGCGTGCTCAAGAGTTTGCTCGACAGTGAAAAAGTAGACCTGGAATTTTTGAAGAAGAATACCGAAGGCTTCGCCGAGGTACTCAAACAAGCGAGTCTGGCAGAATGGTCGGAGCTGTTGGAAAAAAGTGGCGTTGATCGAGGCACCATAGACGCCACCGCTCAAATGCTGAGCGCAAGCAAATCGGCAATTTTTGCCTGGTCAATGGGCCTGACACATCACGCCTGCGGTGTAGACAACGTCCTTGCTCTCGCCAATCTCGCCCTGGCCACAGGCAATGTGGGCAAGCCGGGTGCGGGCATGTTGCCCATCCGCGGGCACTCTAACGTACAGGGCATATGCTCGGTCGGTGTGGCGCCGGACTTGCAACCCAAAGTGCGCGAGGTACTGGAGCGACTTTACCAAAAATCATTGCCCGAAACACCAGGCTACGATACTAACAGCATGATTGACGCCGCCGGTCGCGGCGAGCTTGATGTGCTCTTTGCACTGGGCGGCAATCTCTGGGGTTCCAATCCTGACAGTGACACGTCGTCAGACTGCATGCGCAAAATCAAGACGACAGTTTATCTCTCGACAAAACTAAATCCCGGTCACTTCCACGGGCGCGGGCAGACCACAATAATTTTGCCCGTGCTGGCCCGCGACGAAGAACCGCAACCAAGCACGCAAGAGTCTATGTTTAACTATGTCAGACTCTCCGAAGGCGGCGAGCCGAATATGCCTGGCTCCATGCGTTCGGAAGCGCAGGTCATATGCCAATTGGCCAATCTGGTGCTGGGCCAAGAGCCCGTCGATTGGATCAAACTAACGGCCGCAAAAGAGGTGCGCAAATTAATTGCAGAAGCCATACCAGGCTGGCAAGAAATAGGCACCATGGACGACACCAAGCAAGAATTTACAATCACAGGGCGCGTTTTTCACCAGCCCGTCTTAACACTCCCTCGGGCAAGGCGATCATGTCTGTGGCGCCCATGCCACAGTTTGACGACAATGCTCTGCGGCTGATCACTATGCGTTCGGAAGGACAGTTCAACTCAGTAGTCTACGAAGAATACGATCTCTACCGCGGCATTCCCCACCGTCATTGCATACTCGTCAGCAAGGACGATATGGATAAACTTTCAATCAAAGACGGAGAACGCGTAAAAGTAAAAGGCCAAGCCGGCACAATGACAAACATCGAAGTCGTCAAAGGCGATATCAAAGCCGGCACGGTGGCAATGTTTTATCCCGAGTCCAATATATTAATCAAAAGCAATATCGATAAACGCTCCAAGACACCGTCGTTTAAAAGCGCTCCGGTATGGATAGAGAAAGTATGACCGACGAGAGCAACAATAGTGCTGATCTCGATAAAACCGTCGTCAGTCTGAACACTGGCGCAAATGCTGCCGTAAATACAAACGAAGACAACGACAAGACACAGCCGTCGATAGTTACGTTTCCGTCTGAAGCTTCGCCGGCTATGACAAACATGCCCAAGAAGCTGCGCAAGCTGCGAAAAACACACGAAGGAATCACCTTCGGAAAAGTGGACGAGAAGAAAAAAGGCAGCGACATCAACCTGGTTGAAGGCGCGGTTATAGGCGGTATTTACCGCATCGACAAGCGCATCGGCCAGGGTGGTATGGGCGAGGTGTATCTGGCCGAGCATATCGCGCTAGCAAAAAAATGTGCACTCAAAGTCATACCACCGGAACAAGTAACCGATGTAGGCTGGCAGCGATTTCAGACTGAAGCAAAAGCCGTAGCGCGTCTCGACCACGTCAACCTGGTCAAAGTCTCCGACCTGGGTATACACGAAGGCTGCCTTCCTTTTTATGCCATGGAATATGTCGATGGCGAGACAATGGCTGATATCCTCATCCGAGACAAAACCCTTCCGCTTCAAACTACTCTTGAGATTTTCATGCAGCTTTGCGACGGGCTCGACTACGCCCACCGCAACAGCATTGTGCACCGCGATTTGAAACCGGCCAACATCATGCTTTCCAAAGGCCATGGCAGCAAATACAGCGTAAAAGTATTGGACTTTGGTCTGGCTAAACTAACCCAGCAGGACAAAAACAAACAAAGTCTGACAGCCGTCGGCGAAATTTTCGGCAGTCCTTTCTACATGAGTCCTGAACAGTGTGGCGGAGAAAAAATCGATAATCGCTCCGATATTTATTCTCTCGGTTGCACCATGTTTGAATGTCTCACAGGGCGGCCGCCATTTGTCGGCAGGCTGGCTGCGGCGATTGTCTATAGCCATCAAGAAGCAGAGGCGCCCTCACTCGAGAGCGTGGTCGGGCCCAAACATTTCCCTGAAGCGCTGGAAGTGGTCATGGCTAAACTGCTGCGCAAACAACCACATGAACGCTACCAGACTATGGCCGAATTGCGCAGCGATTTGGAAAAAATAAGCCGCGGCGAAAACGTGCAACCTATTTATATGAGCCGCACAAAAGATGCCGCGGCGGAGCTCAGCAGCAGCAGAGGCATGAAAATTGTAAACCCCGCCGCAATTGGTGAAGAAGGAGCGGAAGGCGATGAGGGCGAATACGATGATGAGGAAGAAGACTACGCAAAAACTCACAAACCAAACCCGCTCGTATGGTCACTCGTAGGATTGCTCCTAGTAGGTCTAGCGGGGGCTTACTGGTACTACTCGCAGAACAAGCAAACTGTAGCCAAAGTGACGCCGGTACTAGCCAGCGAACCAGCTGATCTGAAAAAATTGGGCAAAGAAGGCACCGAAGTTTTTGGTGCGATGAACGACACCAAAGTATTCTCGACTATCGATGATGATCTGACGACGGCGCCCCCCTCTGTGAATGACACAGCACCGTTTACAACAATCGTAGAGCAAAAAGGGCAACGCTTCAGACGTTTCAAATTCCCCCTTGATGTAAGCATCGGTCAAATAAGATCGGCGGCCAATCTCCTTGCGGTATCTGCCCGAGGGCAAATTGAATTCCACGAGAAGGATCCGGTCTATTTCATCCCAGACGGCATATTGGCAAAGTATCCAAACTATCTAAAAAGATTCCGCGACGGTGACGTCTATTCAATTTCGATTGCCAGTTTTGACAATAGCATCGAGTTGCTCAAAGCAGCAGGTATCGTACCGGGCGTGCAAAGACTATCGGTATACCGCTGTTTGACTATGACGGTGGAGGGACTGAAAGGAATAGAAGCGTACGATTCGCTTTTAGACCTGGACTGCACTTTCAATAAAATAGATGTCTCCGGCCTGGCGACATTGCCCAGACTAAACGATCTGAGAATATTGAGATTGTCCGGGGAGAAGAACATTGGGCCGGTAATAAAAGCCGTCGCGCACTCGACAAATCTTAACGAGCTGCAACTGGACAGCTGCAAAGTCGACGAAGAGACGGTCAGCATAATCTCAAAGCTTCCTAACCTGACAAAACTGAGTCTTAGCAATACTCCGCTAACAGACAAAGATTTAGCCGTGCTGAGCAACTGCAACAAGTTGGTCTTGCTCGCTATTATAAAATTTCCAGTCAGCCTAGAAACAGTCAAAATACTTAGATCATTTAAAAGCCTTCGCTCTCTAGAGGTATACTCGGAGCCAAGCACCAACGCCGTGCCTGGGCCGCAGCTAGTAGAATTGAGAAGACGGCTGCCGGAGCTGACGATTAACTAATATGAGCAGCGAAGGAAAGCAGCGAGACAAATGCCAGCGGTGCGGCAAACGCATCGAGGCTGAATCACACGCAGGCTCGATCACTTCTTACATGTTTCAAGGGAACAGCTGCTCCTGTAATCGGGAAGGAGCACAGCCAAAGGGAGCACCGGCAAAAACCGACCAGGTAGCGGGCGCGGACAGCTCACAAGACTTTTGCAAGAAGTGTGGGCTGCGGAAAAGGTCTGAAGGGAAGGCCGGCTCGATAACATCGTTTATGTTTCAAGACCTGCGCTGCAAATGCCCGGATGATCCCGCTGAAATACAGACCGCAAAATTCCCAGGCAAAATAGTGCATCTGGAAAAAGGCACCATCGTGGGCGGCACTTATAAGATCGTGAAACGCATTGGTGTAGGCGGCATGGGTGAAGTGTACCTTTCACACCACGAAGCGCTCGACAAAAACTTCGCACTAAAGGTGATACCGACAGATCAGGTGACCGAAATCGGTTGGCTGCGCTTCCAGACCGAGGCTAAGGCCGTTGCTAAACTCAACCATCCAAAATTGGTGAAGGTCTCGGACCTGGGGATGCATGACGGATGTCTGCCGTATTATGCAATGGAATATGTGGACGGAAAAAGTATGGCGGACCTGCTCAGCCAACAAGGTCCGATGCCTCTGAAAACAGCTCTGAATATTTTTGACCAAATCTGCGATGGGCTCGACTACTCGCATCGCAATGGCATCGTGCACCGAGACATAAAGCCCGCCAACATCATGTTGTCCAAAGGTGCCGACGGCAGCATCAGCGTCAAGGTGCTCGACTTTGGTCTGGCAAAATTGACTCAAGCCGATAGACGCAGACAAAGCCTGACCGCAGTGGGCGAAATGCTCGGCAGTCCGTATTATATGAGCCCAGAGCAGTGTGAAGGCAGCAAGATAGATCGTCGATCGGATATTTACTCTCTTGGTTGTGCGCTGTTCGAGTGTCTCGTGGGGCAACCGCCGTTTAACTACAATCTGCCCGCAGCAATAATTGACGCCCATCTGGATGAAGAAGCTCCATCGCTTGAGAGTATTGTGGGACCGGGTGTGTTTCCCGAGGCACTAGAAGTGGTGCT
>Ga0207711_10003214_pt1 | contig 14234 bp, 17 predicted proteins | sample KBSS34metaG_FD_184401 | JGI IMG/M metagenome (GOLD analysis project Ga0207711, IMG submission 184401) | Switchgrass rhizosphere microbial communities from Kellogg Biological Station, Michigan, USA - KBS S3-4 metaG (SPAdes) (version 2) | ecosystem: Host-associated > Plants > Roots > Rhizosphere...
TCACCATATGGGACGAGGGCGGCGAGGCCCCCCGTCGACGTGATCGTCCACGGGGGTCGATCGCGTTTGGGCCTCCGGTTTGTCGCACTTGCGACAAACCAAACTGGAAGTTGCGCAATTCGCATTGCGAATTGCTGGTGAGATCATGTTCGACGCACTGACAGATCGGCTATCCGGCGTTTTCGACCGTCTCAGCGGTCGCGGCGTGCTGTCCGAAAAGGACGTCGACGAGGCGATGCGCGAGGTCCGCGTGGCCTTGCTCGAGGCCGACGTCGCCCTGCCGGTGGTGCGCGAGTTCATCGCCAAGGCCAAGGAACGCGCCACCGGCGAGGCGGTGATCCGCTCGGTGCGCCCCGCGGACCAGGTGGTGAAGATCACCTACGATGGCCTGGTCGAGATGCTGGGGGGCTCGAGCGACGGCCAGGACATCGAGCCCGAGGGGCTGAACCTCTCGCTCAATCCGCCGACCGTGATGCTGATGGCCGGCCTGCAGGGCTCGGGCAAGACCACCACCGCCGCCAAGCTGGCGCTGCGCCTGTCGAAGGACCGCAAGAAGGTCCTGCTCGCCTCGCTCGACACCCGCCGCCCGGCGGCGATGGAGCAGCTGGCCACCTTGGCGACCCAGGCCGGCGTCGACAGCCTGCCAATCGTCGCCGGCCAGTCGGCGCCCGACATCGCCCGCCGCGCGCTCTCCGCCGCCAAGCTGCAGGGCTACGACGTCGTCATCCTCGACACCGCCGGCCGCACCACGCTGGACGAGGCGATGATGAGCGAGGCGGCCGAGATCGCGAAGATCTCCAGTCCCTCCGAGACCCTGCTGGTCGCCGACAGCCTGACCGGCCAGGACGCGGTGCGCACCGCCAAGGCCTTCCACGAACGCCTGCCGCTGACCGGCCTGGTGCTGACGCGCGCCGACGGCGACGGCCGCGGCGGGGCTGCGCTGTCGATGCGCGCGGTCACCGGCCTGCCGATCAAATTCCTCGGCGTGTCGGAGAAGATCGACGGGCTCGACGTGTTCGACGCCCGCCGGGTCGCCGGCCGCATCCTCGGGCAGGGCGACGTCGTCGCTCTGGTCGAGAAGGCCGCCCAGGATCTCGACCTGGCCCAGGCCGAGGTCATGGCCCGGAAGATGGCCAAGGGCCAGTTCGACCTCGACATGATGGCCGACCAGCTCAAGCAGATGAAACGCTTGGGCGGCATGGAAGGCCTGATGGGCATGCTGCCCGGCGTCCAGAAGATGAAGAAGCAGATCGCCGAGTCCGGGGTCACCGACAAGTCGATCGACCGCCAGGCGGCGATCATCTCCTCGATGACCAAGGCCGAGCGCAAGAAGCCGGACATGCTGCAGGCCTCGCGCAAGCGCCGCATCGCCGCCGGCGCCGGCGTCGAGGTTTCCGAGGTGAACCGGCTGCTCAAACAGCACCGGCAGATGTCCGACGCCTTCAAGATGATGAGCAAGAACGGCGGCAAGGGCTTCGCCCAGATGGCCTCGATGCTGGGCGGCGGCGCGCCGGGCGGCATGGACATGGCCAAGCTCAAGGCGATGGGCGGCGGCAAGACCCCGACGCCGGAACAGCTCGAACAGGCGCTGGGCAAGCTGCCCGGCCTGGGCGGGCCCGACGGCCCGAAACTCCCTGGACTTGGCGGCCTGCCGCCAAGTTTCAACCCCTTCAAGAAGTAGCTGGGCGGCCTGCCCGGCTTCAATCCCTTCAAGAAATAGCTGAATCCAAAAGGACTTAAGACAATGCTGAAGATCCGTCTCGCCCGTGGCGGCGCCAAGAAGCGCCCCTTCTATTCGATCGTCGTCGCCGACAGCCACTCGCCCCGCGACGGCCGCTTCATCGAGAAGGTCGGCTCCTACAATCCGCTGCTCAAGAAGGACGACCCGAGCCGCGTGGTGCTGAAGGTCGAGCGCATCCAGGAATGGATCAGCAAGGGCGCCCAGCCCACCGACCGCGTGGCGCGCGAGCTGTCGAAGCAAGGCCTCGCCCAATGGCAGGCGAGCAGCAACCCGAAGAAGGGCGAGCCGGGCCAGAAGGCCAAGGAACGTGCGGAAGAGCGCGCCCAGCGCGAAGCCGACCGCGCCGCCGCCCTGGCCGAAGCCGCCGCCGCCCCGCCGCCGGTCGAAGAGCCGGTCGCCGAGGAAGCCGCGCCGGTGGAAGCCGCCGCCGAAGAAGCTCCGGCGGAAGCCGAAGCCCCGGCCGCCGAGGCCTAAGACCGACATCTCGCGCCATCCCGGTCCTCGCTTCGCGAAACCGGGGTGGCGCCTGTTGTTTTGGCGCCGCCTTGACCTCCGACAATCTCATCTTCGTGGCCCGCATCGCCGGCGCGTTCGGCGTCAAGGGCGAGGTGCGGCTGACGACCTTCACCGCCGACCCGATGGCGCTGCTGGATTACCGCGACCTCAAGCGGGAGAACGGCGCGCCTGGCCTGACGCTCACCAGCGCCCGGCCGGCCAAGGGCGGCGTCGTCGCCCGGGCCAAGGAGGTCGAGACCCGCGAACAGGCCGAGGCGATGCGCGGCCTGCGCCTCTACATCCCGCGCGAGCGGCTGCCCGAACCGGAGGACGAAGAGGAATACTACCTCGTCGACCTGATCGGCTTGTCGGTGGTGACCCCCGAGGGCGAGCCGCTCGGCGTGGTGCGCACGGTGCACGACTTCGGCGCCGGCGACCTGCTGGAGATCCAGCCGCCGCACGGCGCCAGCTGGTGGTTGCCGTTCACCCGCGAGGCGGTTCCCCAAGTGCGCATGGCCGATCGCACCCTGGTCGCGATCCGGCCGGAAGAGATCGAATAGTTTAGAAGCCGCCCAGCAGCTGGGCGGCCCAGCCGACGGCGAAGCCCGCCGCGGCGATCAGGCCGAAGAAGGCCAGGGCCGCGCCCGGATCTTCCGGTTCGTGGCGACGCTTCAGCGTCAGGACATGGGTCATCGACCTGCTCCGGCTATCGGAACAACAATAGCCAGGGCGCGCACTTGTTCCGCAGCATTTGCCGCTTCCGCCGCGCTGGCCGCGAAATTTAGCCGGCCGCGGAACCGACCGCCCACAAGCGCGGTTGATGGGCGCGTGCTGGCGGCCCTACGACGATGTAGGGCCGCATCACCAAAGCGAGCCCCGGCGCTCCCCCGCGCCGGGGCTTATTGCGTTTTCAAGTCCGCAGACACGAAAACGGCGGCCGCATCGCTGCGGCCGCCGCTTCAGAACCTGGAGACGGGAAAGCCTTAAGCTTCCGAGGTCTCGACCGACTTCTGCGACTGCTGGCGCTCGGCGATCCGCGCCGACTTCCCGCGACGGTCGCGCAGGTAATAGAGCTTGGCGCGACGGACGACGCCGCGGCGCTTCACTTCGATGGATTCGATGTTCGGCGACAGGATCGGGAACAGACGCTCCACGCCTTCGCCGAAGGAGATCTTGCGGACGGTGAAGTTCTCGTCGACGCCCTGGCCGGCGCGGGCGATGCAGACGCCCTCGTAGGCCTGGATGCGTTCGCGTTCGCCTTCCTTGATGCGCACGTTGACGCGCACGGTGTCGCCCGGGCGGAATTCCGGGATCTTGCGGGTGGCCAGCAGGCGGTCGGCCTCTTCCTGGCGGAGCTGTTCGATCACGTTCATGGTCTTCATCCTTACTGGGCTTTACTCGCCCTTTGCCTGTTGATTGGCGAGGCGCTGCGCCCACAAGTCCGGCCGCCGCTCCCGCGTAGTCACGTCCCGCTGCGCCTGCCGCCACTTCCGCACTTCGGCATGGTGGCCGCTCAGCAGCACCTCGGGGATCTCGAGCCCTTCGAACGTCCGCGGCCTGGTGTACTGCGGATGTTCGAGAAGCCCGTCCTCGAAACTCTCTTCACTCAAACTCTCGGGCTGGCCCAATACGCCGGGCACGAGCCTTACGCACGCCTCGATCGTCACCAGGGCTGCAGCCTCGCCACCGGCCAGGACCGCATCGCCGACGGCGATCTCCTCGAACCCGCGGGTGTCGAGCACCCGCTGGTCCACCCCTTCGAACCGGCCGCAGAGCACGATCAGGCCAGGGGCCTTCGACCACGCCTGCACCCGCGCCTGGGTGAGCGGTCGACCCCGGGCGCTCATGTACAAAAGCGGCCGCCCCCGCCGCTCCACGCTGTCGAGCGCAGAGGCGATGACGTCCGCCCTCATGACCTGCCCCGGGCCGCCACCCGCAGGGGTGTCGTCCAGGAAGCCGCGCTTATCCTTGGAAAAGGCTCGAATGTCCACCGTTTCGAGAGTCCAGAGGGCCTGCTCGCGCCAGGCCGTGCCGATCAGCGAAACGCCGAGCGGGCCGGGAAAGGCCTCGGGAAACATCGTCAGCACGGAGACGTCGAAGGACATGGCGTCTCCTTGGCGCTCGCCAAGCGGCCGGCGTCAAGCCTTGCCCGCCTCTGGCCAGGCGCGTAAGCGGTGAGCCAACCCAGCTGTCAGGGAGCTACCGCGCCATGTCGGAGATCGACCTCCGCGAGACCCTGACCCTCGAGCAGCTGGAGGTGAACCTGTTCCGCGGCGTGAGCCCGGCCCCCGACGCCGGCCGAATCTACGGCGGCCAGGTGATCGCCCAGTCGCTGCAGGCGGCCTATGCGACGGTCGAGGGACGGGTCTGCCACTCGCTGCACTGCTATTTTATCCGGCCGGGCGATCCGAAGATCCCGATCATCTTCGAGGTCGACCGCTCGCGCGACGGCCGCAGCTTCACCACCCGGCGGGTGATCGCCGTGCAGCATGGCCGGCAGATCTTCAACCTGGCGGCCTCCTTCCAGACGCCGGAGACCGGGTTCGAGCACCAGGCGGAGATGCCGCAGACCGTGGGGCCCGAGCGCCTGCCGGACCTCGCCGAGGCGCTCGGCCGCATCGGCCCGCATGTCGCCGAGGAGGAGCAGCGGCCAAGCTATCTGAAGCCGATCGACATCCGCTTCATCGACACCACTGAGCCGAACCCCGACGGCGCGCCGCTCGAGCCCTGCCAGCGGGCCTGGTTCCGCGCCAACCATCCGCTGCCGGCCGAGCCGCTCTGGCACCAGGTCGTGATGGCCTACGCCTCCGACATGGGACTGCTCTCGACTTCGCTGCGGCCGCACGGACCAGTGTGGAATTCGCCGCAGCTGCAGGGCGCCAGCCTCGACCACGCCATGTGGTTCCACCGGCCCACCGACTTCACCCAGTGGCACCTCTACGTGATGGACAGTCCCTCGGCGTCCGGCGCGCGCGGCATGAACCGCGGGACCATCTATCGCCATGACGGGATCCTGGTGGCCTCCACCGCCCAGGAAGGCCTGATCCGCTTCCGTCCGGAAAAGTAGCTCGCCTATCTCGGCGGGGCTGCGCGCCCAACGACTGTCATCCCGGTTCGCGAAGCGAAGACCGAGACCCATGCACACCGGAGAACGAGAGCTCGCGACGCGCAGCCGCGTCCCGTTCTGCATCGCCGTGTTCATGGGTCCCGGTCTTTTCGCTGCGCGAAAAACCGGGATGACAGCCGTGCGAGCGTCTTGCGGATGCCGCACAGGCTATCGTCCAGCTTGAGCCAGGCGACTGCGAGGGCGACGCAAGGCCATGAAATCGACCATGAAACTGCGGAACTGCGCGTCGCGGCACTAGACGGGGACCGGCCCGAACACCTAGATGCAGCCCATGTCCGGCAAGACCCTCTATGACAAAATCTGGGACGCCCACGTCGTCGACGAACAGGACGGCGAAGCGATCCTCTACATCGACCTGCACCTGATCCACGAGGTGACGACGCCGCAGGCCTTCGCCGGCCTGCGCGCCGCGCACCGGCCGGTGCGCCGGCCCGACCGCACCCTGGCGGTGGCCGACCATAACGTGCCGACCGAGGGCCAGGCGCTCGGCGTCGACCAGGTCGCCGACGAGGAGGCGCGCCTGCAGCTGCAGACGCTGGCGCGCAACGTGAAGGACAACGGAATCGAGTTCTTCCCGATGGGCGACGTGCGCAACGGCATCGTCCACGTGGTCGGCCCCGAGCAGGGCCGCACCCAGCCGGGCATGACCATCGTCTGCGGCGACAGCCACACCTCGACCCACGGCGCCTTCGGGGCGCTGGCGCACGGCATCGGCACTTCGGAGGTCGAGCACGTCCTAGCGACCCAGACGCTGCGCGCCAAGAAGGCCAAGAACCTGCGGGTCACCGTCGAGGGCCAGCTAGCGCCCGGCGTCGGCGCCAAGGACATCGCGCTGGCCATCATCCGCGAGATCGGCACCGCCGGCGGCACCGGCTACGTGATCGAGTACGCCGGCTCGACCATCCGCGAGCTGTCGATGGAAGGGCGGATGACGCTCTGCAACCTGACCATCGAGGCGGGCGCCCGCGCCGGCCTGGTGGCGCCGGACGAGGCCACCTTCGACTATCTGCGCGGCCGCCCCGCAACGCCGAAGGGCGGCGCCTGGGAGATGGCGCTGGCCTACTGGAAGAGCTTCTTCTCCGATGCGGACGCTGTCTTCGACCGCGAGGTGGCGATCGACGCGGCGACCATCGCGCCGCTGGTCACCTGGGGCACCAGCCCCGAGGACGTGATCGCCGTGACCGAGCGGACCCCCGACCCCGCCTCGTTCGCCACGCCCGACAAGCGCGCCTCGGCCGAGCGGGCGCTGGAGTACATGGGCTTGGCCGCCGGCCAGCCGATCACCGAGGCCAAGGTCGACGTGGTGTTCATCGGCTCCTGCACCAACAGCCGCATCGAGGACCTGCGCGACGCCGCCGCCATCGTCGCCAAGGCGACCGAGGCCGGCCGCAAGGTCGCCCCGCACGTCCGGGCGATGGTCGTTCCGGGCTCGGGCCTGGTGAAGATCCAGGCCGAGGAAGAGGGCCTGGACGACATCTTCAAGGCCGCCGGCTTCGAATGGCGCGAGCCGGGCTGCTCGATGTGCCTGGGCATGAACCCCGACCGGCTGACCCCGGGCCAACGCAGCGCGTCGACCTCCAACCGCAACTTCGAAGGCCGCCAGGGCCGCGGCGGGCGCACCCACCTGATGAGCCCGGCGATGGCGGCCGCCGCCGCCATCGCCGGCCACATCGCCGACGTTCGGGATTTCATCTGATGGAAGCCTTCATCCACCTCGACGCCAAGGCCGCGCCGCTGCCGCTGGCCAACATCGACACCGACCAGATCATCCCCAAGCAGTTCCTCAAGACCGTCGAGCGCGAGGGTCTGAGCAAGGGCCTGTTCTACGACCTGCGCTTCGACGAGCAGGGTCGGGAAAAGCCCGACTTCGTGCTCAACCGGCCGGAGTACAAGGGCGCCGGCGTTCTGATCGCCGGCGACAACTTCGGTTGCGGCTCGAGCCGCGAGCACGCGCCGTGGGCGCTGATGGATTTCGGCGTTCGCTCGGTGATCGCCACCAGCTTCGCCGACATCTTCTACAACAACTGCTTCCAGAACGGCCTCTTGCCGGTGGTGCTGAAGGCCGACGAGGTCGAGGCGCTGATGGGCGAGGCCAAGGGCGGCAACCACGTGATGAGCGTCGACCTGGAAAGCCAGACGGTCACCGCGCCGTCCGGCAAGGTCTTCCGCTTCGAGATCGACCCGGTGCGCAAGGAGAAGATGCTCAAGGGCCTCGACGCCATCGGCGAGACCTTGCAGAAGGCCAAGTCGATCGACGTCTACGAGATGAAGCGGGCGCTCGCCCAGCCCTGGCTGGAAGAGGCGTGAACATCGTCGTCGCCGGGACCTTCCGCATCCCGGTCGAGGCTTTCGACGGCATCAAGCCGCATCTCGAGACGGTGATCGCCGCGACCCGCAAGGAAGACGGCTGCCTGGTCTATTCCTATGCCGTCGATGTCGAAGACCCCGGGCTGATCCGCGTCTTCGAACACTGGCGTGACCAGGCCTGCCTCGACACCCACTTCCAGACCCCGCACATGGCCGCCTGGCAGAAGGTCCGCATGGAGCACGGCTTCCACGACCGTCAGATCTGGAGCTATGAGGTTTCGGAGACCCGGGAGATCTAGCTCCTTCCCGCTCGCGCGCTAGGGGATGCACACACATCTCGGTTGCGCCCAGCTGAGTTCTTTCGGCAAGGCTTTGCCCGCACCCCCTATCCCAACCTTTCCCCATCGAGGGGGAAAGGAGCACGCTCTTCATCAGCTCCGGCGCAGATGTGTGGATCCCTTAGCGCCGCGTGCGGGCGGTAGAAGGGGTTTGCATGGAGCGCTGCTTCGCCTAGGACGACGGCGCACCGCAACCACCATCCGGGGGCATTCCCATGACCGACCTGCTTCTCCTGCCTGGCGACGGCATCGGTCCGGAAGTAATCGCCGAGGTGCGCAAGGTGGCGGCCAAGCTCGCCCCCGACCTGGTGATCGACGAGCGGCCGTTCGGCGGCTGCAGCTACGACCAGTTCGGCGCCCCGCTGGCCGACGAGACCCTCGCCGCGGCCAAGGCCGCCAAGGCGGTGCTGATGGGGGCGGTCGGCGGACCGAAGTGGGCGAGCGTCGCGCGCGACAAGCGCCCCGAGGCCGGCCTCCTGGCGCTGCGCGCCGGTATGAACGTCTTCGCCAATCTGCGGCCCGCGCTCTGCTTTGCGCCGCTGGCCGACGCCTCGAGCCTGAAGCGCGAGCTCGTCGAGGGCCTCGACCTGATGATCGTGCGCGAGCTCACCGGCGGCATCTACTTCGGCAGCCCGCGGTTCATCGAGGAGCTGCCGGAGGGGGGCAAGCGCGCCGTCGACACCCAGGTCTACACCACCGCCGAGATCGAGCGGGTCGCCCGCATCGCCTTCGAACTCGCCCGCGGTCGGCGCAACAAGGTCACCAGCTGCGAGAAGTCCAACGTGATGGACAGCGGCCTGCTGTGGCGCGAGGTGGTCACCGACCTGCACCAGCGCGAGTTCGCCGACGTCGAACTGGAGCATATGCTGGCCGACAACGCCGCCATGCAGCTGGTGCGCGCGCCGCGGCAGTTCGACGTCATCGTCACCGACAACCTGTTCGGCGACATCCTCTCCGACGAGGCCTCGCAGCTGACCGGCGGCCTGGGCTTGTTGCCGTCGGCGGCGCTGGGCGTCCCGGGCGCGCCCGGCCTCTACGAACCGATCCACGGCTCGGCCCCCGACATCGCCGGTAAGGGCCTCGCCAATCCGCTAGCGGCCATTCTCTCCTTCGAAATGGCGCTGCGCTGGTCGCTCGGCCGCGCCGACCTGGCCGATCGCCTGTACGCCTCGGTGGTCAGCGCGCTGGAGAAGGGCGCCCGCACCCCCGACATCGGCGGCAAGCTCGGCACCGTGCAAATGGGCGAGGCGGTGATCGCCGGGCTCTGATTCCGCGGCCTACGGTCGCACCGCGTTCAAGGAACACGCCGAGCGGAAAGCCGCTGTTAACCGCGATCTGGCTCGATGGTGCGAAGATGTGGAGGCGCAAGGTCAGTCAGGTGTCGCGCGAAGCGAACACGAACGCGTGCGGTCGACCCTGCGCCAGGCGGGTCGGCTAGCTATGGGCCTGGATCCCACCTCCCGCGCTCGTTTCAATCTCAAGGACGCCTCGGTCCTGCTGCTCGACGCCACGCCGCTGGGCATGTCGATCCTCGTGCAGATCGTCACCGGCCTGGGCGCGAAGAGCCTGCACCGCTGCATCGACGGCGAGACCGCCCGCGCCGCGGTCGAGGGCAACCAGATCGATCTGGCGATCGTCGACAGCATGGCGCCGAGCGGCGAGGGCTACGACTTCGTAGAATGGATGCGTCGCGACGCCGGCGAGCCGAATTGCTACACCCCGGTGCTGATGACCACCTCGCATACGCCGCGCAGCCAGATCTCGCGGGCGCGCGACTGCGGGGCGAACATCATCATCAAGAAGCCCTTCCCGCCGATCACCGTGCTGGAACGGATCATCTGGTCCTCGAAGGAGGGGCGGAAATTCCTCTTCTCCGACACCTACGTCGGGCCGGACCGCCGCTTCCGCAACGTCGGGCCGCCGAAGAACCAGAAGGGCCGCCGTCGCGAAGACTTCACCGCCACGCCGCTGCCTCAGGCCAAGGCCTCCGGGGACGCGGGGGACAATGCAGCCGACATCGAGGCAGGCGTCGACCTGGACGGGAACTGATGACAACCGCGCGCTTCACCGTTCCCAAACAGCGCCTGGCGCAACTGCTCAAGGTTCCCGGCGGCCTGCCGGTGGCCGAGGCGGTCGCCGCCGCCCAGGCCAATCTCGCCGTCCTGAAGCCGCAGTGCATCGGCGAGCTCGACCAGTTGCTGGCCGCTGCCGAAAAAATCTTCGCCGGCCTCGGCGCGACCTATGACGAAGCCGGCGTCGGCGCCCTCTACGAAGCCGCGGTGCGCGGTATCGGCCTGGGCGACGTCTGCGGCGCCGGCAGCGTCGACGTGGCGCTGCACAGCCTGTGCGAGCTGCTGGACCACCTGCAGACTCATCAGCGCTACGACCGCGAGGCGGTGGGGGTGCATCTGCGCGCCTGGAAGCTGCTGATCAGCACGGAGCTGCCGCCGGAAGGCGCGCAGGCGGTGCTGGCGGGTCTCAACAAGGTCAGCGCCCTCTACAGCGCCCCGAAGACCGACGAGGCCTGACGAGGGGAGCCTGACGCCGCGGCCTTGCGGCCGAGGAGCGGCCTAGCTATCTCCCGGTTCTTGCGTCAGGGGGCTGAAACGCGTAACGGAGCGCTCCCCCAAAGAGATTGCGGAGATTTTGCGATGGGTTACCGGGTGGCCGTCGTCGGCGCCACGGGCAACGTGGGCCGCGAGATGCTGAACATCCTCGAGGAAGTTAATTTCCCCGTGGACAAGATTCATGCGCTCGCCTCGCGCAAATCCATCGGCCTGCCAATCTCGTTCGGCGAGAAGATTCTCAAGTGCGAGGACATCGAGCGGTTCGACTTCTCGACCGTCGACATCGTGCTGATGAGCGTCTCGGGCACGTTCGCCAAGGAATGGGCGCCGAAGATCGCCGCCGCCGGCCCGATCGTGATCGACAACTCCTCGGCCTGGCGGATGGACCCCGACGTGCCGTTGATCGTGCCGGAAGTGAATCCGGACGATGTCGAGTGGGCGGACCGCAAGAACATCATCGCCAACCCGAACTGCTCGACCGCCCAGCTCGTGGTGGCGCTGAAGCCGCTGCACGACCTCGCGCGCATCAAGCGGGTGGTGGTGGCGACCTATCAGTCGGTCTCCGGCGCCGGCAAGGAAGGCATGGACGAGCTGTTCGACCAGACGAAGAACGTCTTCGTGCTGGGCGCGACGCCGCCCAAGAAGTTCCCCAAGCAGATCGCCTTCAACGTCATCCCCTACATCGGCTCCTTCCGCGACGACGGCTACACCGACGAGGAAGCCAAGATGTGGGACGAGACCCACAAGATGATCGATCCGGAGATCAAGCTCACGGTCACCTGCGTGCGCGTGCCGGTCATGGTCGGCCACTCCGAGGCGGTGAACATCGAGTTCCACGACCCGATCGACGAGGACGAGGCCCGCGACGTGCTGCGCGAGTCCCCCGGCCTGATCGTCATCGATAAACGCGACCCGACGGGCTACATCACCCCCAAGGAAGCCCAGGGCGAGTTCCCGGTGTTCGTCAGCCGCATCCGCAAGGATCCGACCGTCGAGAACGGCCTGTCGCTGTGGGTGGTGGCCGACAACCTGCGCAAGGGCGCGGCGCTCAACGCCGTACAGATCGCCCAGCTGCTCCACGAGCGTGGCCTGATCCGCCACAAGGCCCTCGCTTAAGCCATGACCTCGTCGTCGGCGCCAGGCGGGGAGACCCAGCTGGCGACCGCGGCGGGGATCTCATGCTACACGATCTGGGGGCTGCTTCCCCTGGTGTTCCAGCTCATCGGACGCCTTGGCGGCGGTCCGTGGGAGATCCTGGCGCACCGCACGGTCTGGGGCGCGCCAGTCGCCCTGGGTTGCGTCCTGCTGGCGCGGCAGGGTCGCGCCGCGATCGCGGTCTTCCGCGACCGGCCGACCCTGGCCTGGCTGACGCTCGCCGCCGTGCTGATCGCGATCAACTGGATCATCTTCATCTGGGCGGTGAATTCCGGCCGGGTGCTGGAGACCAGCCTCGGCTACTACATCCTGCCGCTGTTCAACATGGCCGCCGGCGCCCTGATCTTCGGCGAACGGCTGGACCTGCAGGGACTGGTCGCGATCGGCCTCGCCGCCGTCGGCGTCGTGCTGCAGGCCGTGGCGCTCGGCCACCTGCCGCTGGTCTCCCTGGCGCTCGCCGTCACCTTCGGCGCATACGGCGTCGTCAAGAAGCGGGTGAACGCCGAGGCCCAGGCCGGGATGCTTGTCGAATGCGCGCTGCTGGCGGTTCCGAGCTTCGTCTTCGTCTTGTGGCTGCAGGCCCACGGCCAAGGCCATTTCGGCCAGAGCCTGCCGCTGACCGGCCTGCTGGTCGCCTGCGGGCTGCTGACCGTGATCCCGCTGGTGCTGTTCGCCTGGGCCGCGCGGCGTATCCCGCTCTCCGCCATGGGCTTCCTGCAGTTCATCGCGCCGACCATGACCTTCGTCATCGGCGTGCTGCAGGGCGAGGCCTTCAGCCCGCTCCGCGGTGGCTCCTTCGCCCTGATCTGGGCCGGGGTGGCGGTCTTCGCCCACGGCGCCTGGCGCAAGAGCCGGCGGGTCATGAAGGCCGCAGCGCCGGAGGCGGCGCTGGCGGAGTAGGTCAGAGCGCCGCGTAGGCCGCTTCGATCAGCCGCTTGGGCCGGGGGTCGCCCATCAGCTGGGTCCCCTGCTTGTTCATGACGTAGGCGCCGCCGAGCCGGGTCTGCGGATCGGCGAAGGCGCAGGAGCCGCCCCAGCCGGAGTGGCCGAAGCTCTGCGTCGCCGGACCCCAGGGCGTCTCGGTCTCGTTGCGCATGACGCCGGCGCCCCAGCTCATGTTGAACGGCAGCACCAGGTCCTGGCCGCGGATCCGCTCGCGCGCCATCTCCAGGATCATGGCGGGCGAAAGGATCTCCGTCCCATCCAGCCAGCCGTCGTTGGCGAGCGCGCCCATCAGCTTCGCCAGCGCCTCTGCGGTCGCGTGGCCGTTGGCGGAGGGCAGCTCCATCCGCCGCCATTCGTTCTGGTTGCGGCCGGCCGGCGAGGACCAGGCGTTCATGAACGCGGCCTGGGTCGGCGCATTGCGCTCGCCGAAGTCGGGCAGGCCGTTCGGCCGCTGCAGGTCGGCGACCCGGTCGAACTCGGCGTCGGGCAGGCCGATCCAGAGATCCAGGCCGAACGGTTGGGCCAGGTCCTCGCGCAGCGCCGTCCCCATGGTGCGGCCCTCCACCCGGCGGAAGATCTCGCCGGCGATGTAGCCGAATGTGATCGGGTGATAGCCGCTGGCCGTCCCCGGCGGCCAGAGCGGCGCCATGGCCGCCAGCTTGGCGCAGATGGCGTCCCAGTCGAACCACAGCGCCGCGTCCATCGGGTCGGGAAAGCCGCTCAGGCCCGCCTGGTGCGACAGCGCCTGTTCGACGGTGATCGCCGCCTTGCCGGCCTGGCCGAACTCCGGCCAGATCTCGGCGACCGGTTGGTCGTAGGCGAACCGGCCAGCCTCCGCGCCCCGCGCCATCAGCACCGCGGCCAGCGCCTTGGTGGTGGAGAAGACCGGCGTCAGGGTGCGCTCGTCGAACGGCCTGGCCCGCGCCCGGTCGGCGTGCCCGGCCCACAGGTCGACCACCACCTCGCCCGCCTGGACCAGGGTGAAACGGGCGCCGAGCTCGAGCCCCTGCTCGAAGTTGTCGGCGAACACATCCTTGACGGCGGCGAAGCGCGGAGCCGCGAAACCAGCGATCTCGACCATGCCGGACGCCCTAGACCATTCGCCGCCGAAGCGGAAGCCGGTCGGCTCGGCGCATCTTGTTCCCGGCCGTCAGGCGCTCTCTCGCTGGTGGAAGCCTGTGCTGCCGTCGTCCTCGGCGGGCGATCGGCGAACCGATGTGACCCGCGCGCCCGATGGCCCGGAGGCACAGGCCTGTTCAAGCGCGGCGACGGCGGCGGCCGGGCCTACCGCCAGGATCTCCACCGAACCGTCCGCGCGATTGCGCGCCCAGCCGGCGAGTCCGAGCCGCTGCGCCGTCTCGACCGTCCACCACCGATAGCCGACGCCTTGGACGCGGCCTTCGATGCGCAGGTTGGCGGCGACGCGGCTCATGGGATTCGGGCCTAAAGCTCCTCAATCCGCACGTCGGCCGTCGGGTTCACCAGCTGCTCGGCCAGGGCCACGATCGGCAGGTCGACGACGTCCCACTCCAGCGCCGTCTTCACCGTCTCGGCGGCGA
>Ga0207711_10003216_pt1 | contig 14231 bp, 13 predicted proteins | sample KBSS34metaG_FD_184401 | JGI IMG/M metagenome (GOLD analysis project Ga0207711, IMG submission 184401) | Switchgrass rhizosphere microbial communities from Kellogg Biological Station, Michigan, USA - KBS S3-4 metaG (SPAdes) (version 2) | ecosystem: Host-associated > Plants > Roots > Rhizosphere...
GGAATGGCGGCTGAGGCTGGTCGAGCTCTCGGCGGTCGCCGAACGGGCGATCGAATATGATGAAGAGGATTCGCCGATCGATCCGGCACTCGTCGCGGGCATTGAAGCGCTCGTGGCGGAACTCAGGGATTGGCTCGCGCGGCCGCGCGTCGAACCACTCAAGGATGGAGTCCGGGTGGTCATAGCAGGGCCGCCGAATGCAGGGAAATCTAGTCTTCTCAACGCGATAGCTGGATCCGACCGGGCCATTGTCACTGATATTCCGGGAACCACGCGCGACCATATTGAAATGCCATTGTCCTTGAGCGGAATTCCCATCCTGCTGACGGACACGGCGGGCCTGAGAGAGGCTGAGGACAGAATCGAGGAAGTCGGGGTCGTGCGGGCGCAAGCGTTGATCGGGACCGCCGACATCGTTCTCTGGCTCGGTGATGTGAGCGAGGCCCCGAGCCATCCGCGAATTGTCCAGGTTCGGGCGAAGGCCGATCTTCCGGAGCGCGCCAATGCGCCGGCCGATGCAATCGCCGTGTCGTCGGTTACGGGCGCGGGGATTACGGCGCTGCTTGAGCGTGTCGCGATGCTGGCGAAGTCTGTGCTTCCAGGCGAGGGCGCGCTCGCACTCAATCGTCGGCAGGCGTTTCACCTGGGGGAAGCCGCCGAAGCCCTGTCGGCACCGGTCGAAGATGAAGTCCTGATCGCTGAAAGCCTGCGCGCCGCGCGAAGCGCCTTTGATCGGCTGACTGGCCGCGCGGGCGTGGAAGACGTGCTGGATGCGCTCTTTAGCCGCTTTTGCCTTGGCAAATGATCGGCTGTTTCACGTGAAACACTCATTTGTTAAGTGAGCCGGATGTTCGACGTGCTCGTGATTGGCGCCGGCCACGCCGGCTGCGAAGCGGCGACGGCTGCCGCGCGCCGTGGCGCCCGGGTCGGCCTGCTGACCTTCCGTGCCGAGGACGCCGGACAAATGTCCTGCAACCCGTCGATCGGCGGCGTTGGCAAAGGGCATTTGGTCCGCGAGCTCGATGTGTTCGACGGCCTGATGGCGCGCTCGGCCGACCGGGCGGCGATCCACCGCCGCATGCTCAACCGCAGCAAGGGCCCGGCGGTCTGGGGCCCGCGGGTTCAGGCCGACCGCGAGCTCTATCGCCGCGCGATTGGCCATTTGCTGGACGAGAGCCGCGTCGAGATCCTTGTCGCGGAGGCGATGCGGCTGGTCGTCCGCGAAGGGAGGATCGTCGGTCTTGAGACCAGCGCGGGTCGTCTGTCGTGTCGCGCGGTGGTTGTCTCGACGGGCACATTCCTGAATGCCCGAATGTTCATTGGCGATCGGGCCATCGAGGGCGGCCGGTGCGATCAGGGCGCGTCCAGTGTGCTAGCCGGCCAGATCCGGGATATCGGCTTGGGGCAGGGCCGGTTGAAGACCGGAACTCCGCCCCGAATCGATGGGCGCACCATTGATTGGGCAAGTCTCGAAGATCAGCCGGGCGATGTCGAGCCATGGAGCATGTCGGCGCTGGGGCGGCGGGATCCCTCTCCACCCCAGTTGCGCTGCGCGATCACCCGGACGACGGAGCGGACTCACGATATCATCCGAGCGAATTTCGGCCGCTCGCCGCTGTTCGCGGGCGCGATCGAAGGCCGAGGCCCCAGATACTGTCCGTCGATCGAAGACAAGGTGAAGCGCTTTGCCGACCGCCCGGCGCATCAAATCTTCCTCGAACCTGAGGGGCTTGCAGACTGCCTCATCTATCCGAACGGGATCTCTACGTCCTTGCCCCATGATGTGCAGCAGGCATTCCTCGCCAGCATTCCGGGTCTGGAGCGTGCCGTGATCGCGCGGCCCGGCTATGCGGTGGAGTATGAGTTCGTCGATCCGCGACGGCTCAACGCGACGCTTGAAGCGCGCGAACTCCCTGGCTTGTTTCTCGCAGGGCAAATCAACGGCACGACCGGTTATGAGGAAGCCGCGGCGCAAGGCTTGGTCGCAGGTCTTAACGCGGCAGCGGCAGCCCTTGATCTGCCCGAGGTGCGGCTCGACCGGCGGACGAGCTATATCGGAGTGATGATTGACGACCTCACTTTGCAGGGCGTCTCGGAGCCCTACCGGATGATGACCGCGCGCGCAGAACACCGCTTGTCGCTTCGCGCCGACAACGCAACGTCTCGACTTGGCCAGGCGGCACTGGCAGCAAATTGCGTGTCGCCAGAACGACGGCGCCAGATCGAGGATCACTTGGCGCTTCGCGTAACCGCCTCTTGGGACGAGACGGAGGAAGGCCGAGCCGACGCGCTCTATCGGCCGTACGTCGAGCGGCAGCAGCGAGAATGGGAAGTCGTCCGGCGTGACTCTCATATGTGGCTACCCGGCGACCTGGACTTTGGCGCGGTTCCGGGACTTTCGAATGAGATGGTCGAACGGCTGGTGTCGTCGCGGCCGGAGACGCTCGACCAGGCTTCACGCGTACCCGGCATCACACCGGCGGCGCTTTCGGCGCTTTATGTCGCTGCGAACCGCCGCGCCGCCGCATGAGGGAGCGGCTCGAGCAAGTCTCTGGGCGGCCTGTTCCACGTGAAACAATCGAAAAGCTGGAGACTTTTGTCGGGCTTCTGACCGACGAGAACCGACGCCAAAATCTTGTTTCGGCCTCGACGCTGGGGTCGATGTGGGAGCGTCACATTCTCGACTCGGCCCAGCTTGTGCGGCTCGCTTCTCGGGCGGAATCCTCGTGGGTGGATATCGGATCGGGCGCCGGCCTCCCTGGAATCGTCATATCTTGCATGGTCGGGGGACCGGTTACGTTGGTCGAACCGCGCCGGCTCCGCGCGGATTTCCTCCACAAGGTCGTCGAGGTCCTCGAACTTGACGCGAACGTCGTTTGCGACCGGGCCGAACGCCTTGAGGGAAAGTTCCATACGATCACCGCGCGCGCTGTGGCGCCGTTGGCCCGGACGTTTGAGCTATCCCACCATTTGTCCACAGGAAATAGCACCTGGATCCTGCCAAAGGGGCGGAACGCGCAGTCCGAACTGGCCGAAGCCAGGCGCGCGTGGCAAGGTGTGTTTCACGTGGAACAGAGCCTGACCGACCCGGACTCGCGGATTGTCGTCGCCAGGCACGTGAAAGCGAGGCGCAAGTTGTGATCAGAATTGCGGTCGCGAACCAGAAGGGCGGCGTGGGCAAGACCACGACCGCGATCAATCTCGCGACCGCGTTGGCTGCGATTGGCTGGCGCGTCCTCCTGGTCGATCTCGATCCGCAGGGCAACGCCTCGACGGGCATGGGCGTATCCCGCGCAGATAGGGCCCGCTCGAGCTACGATGTTCTGATCGGCAGCGCTTCCGTGGGCGAATCTGCAGTCGCGACACGGGTTCCGCGGCTCGACCTGTTGCCTGCCACCGTCGATCTCTCCGGAGCCGAGATTGAGATGGTCGGGCTGGAAGATCGCGCGCATCGCCTGGACAAGGCGCTCGCCGCCGAACCGGCCGGGCGCTGGGATATTGCCCTCATCGACTGTCCCCCCTCGCTGGGCCTGTTGACCGTGAATGCGTTGGTTGCCGCGGGCCATCTGCTTGTGCCGCTGCAATGCGAGTTCTTCGCGCTCGAGGGATTGAGCCAGCTCCTCCAGACGGTCGAGAGAATCCGCCTGACCTTCAATCCGCAGCTGTCGATCCTCGGCGTGGCGCTGACCATGTTCGACCGGCGCAACAACCTGTCGCAAGCGGTAGCCGAAGACGTTCGCGCCTGCCTTGGCCGGACCGTGTTTGATACGGTCGTGCCGCGCAACGTCCGTTTGTCGGAGGCGCCGAGCCATGGCCTCCCGGCTTTGATCTACGATCTGCGATGCCCTGGTTCCGAAGCTTATGTCAGGCTGGCGCGCGAGCTGATCGGGCGCCTTCCGGCGCTGGCGGAGGCCGCATGACCGCTGACCGGACCGCGCGGGGCTTGGGCAAGGGCCTGTCCGCCCTGCTGGGCGAGGCTCCGTCGCCAACCCACGCGGGCGAAGCACCTGCGAGCGGCGGTGTCCGAGAGATCGAAGTGAGCCGAATTCGGCCGAACCCGCACCAGCCGCGCATCCAGTTCGACGAACAAGCGATCGACGAGCTCGCGCAGTCCATCGCCGAGCGCGGTGTGCTCCAACCGATCCTCCTGCGGCCCGATGGCGTGGACTTTCAGATCGTCGCCGGGGAGCGCCGCTGGCGCGCCGCACAGCGCGCTCGGCTACACACCATCCCCGCAATCGTCCGCGAGATCGACGAATCGGCGACCGCGGAGCTGGCGCTGATCGAAAATATTCAGCGAGAGAATCTCAATGCGATCGAGGAAGCGGATGGTTACCGCCAGCTCATCAATCGCTACGGCCATACCCAGGAGGCGCTCGCTCAGATCGTCCATAAGTCGCGCAGCCATGTCGCCAATCTATTGAGATTATTGGATCTTCCTGAGTTTGTGCGCCAATCGCTGATGCGAGGCGATATCAATATGGGGCACGCACGCGCAGTTGCGGCTGCTCCCGATCCCGAAGAGCTCGCTCGCGAGATCGTCAAAAAAGGTCTGTCAGTCCGCCAGGCCGAGGCTCGCGCCAAGCGCGCCAAGGGCGGGCCGTCGGAACTGGTGCTGGGGAAGTCGAACGCAGTCGATCCCGATCTCGCGGCGCTCGAGCGCCAGCTCGGTGACATGCTCGGCGTTCGTGTCCAGGTTGCGCACAAGGGCCAGGGCGGCACGGTTAGCCTTCAATACTCGAGCCTCGAGCAGCTCGACATGATCTGCCAGCGCCTCACGGGCGAGCCGATCTAGCTCAACGCGGCCGGGCCGCGCGTGCGATCGCCAATAGTTCCTCACCCAAAGCCTCGCGGTCGGGCGCAGGCCCGAACAGGATCGCCCGCTCCAGGCTCGCCGCCCGCTCTGAAACCGTCGCCAACTTCGTTGCGGGCCACTGCCTGAGAAGCTTGCCGACCAGCGCTTTATCCTTCCAGAACAGAGATCTGCCCATCGACGTCATGACGGCATCGGGAGTTTCTCCGCACTCGACGCGAGCCCGCATCGGCGCAAGCATAAGCAGCCGTCGCTGCAACGACCGGATGACCGGAATCGCCTCGCTTCCAGCCGGCGAAAGGGCCGATAGCTCGGCGGCCAAATCCGCGACGCTGCCGCTGAGCGCCAGATCTGCGAGGTGCAGAAAATCGCCCTCGGCGGAACCGGCACCGACCGCGTCGATGGCCTCGTGATCCAGCTCCCTCGGCGATTGCGCCGAAGCATCGAGGTAAAGGGCCAGCTTCTCGAGTTCTCGCAATACGAGCGCCTGATCGTTGCCGCTGCCGTCGGCGACCCGAGCTGCAACCGGCGGGCTGATCTTGAGGCCGAGCCGCCGGCCGATGTCGATCACCATGCGCAACGCATCCTGGCCTTCGGGCGCGTAGGAGATGTAGCCGAGGCCGACTGGCGAGCCTTCGGCCAACTTGACCAGCGCGGAGCTCTTGCCGAGCGATGCGGCGACGGCGATGACCGGACTCTCCGGCGGCGGCCCCTCAAGTAACGCCGCTACGCCTTCCTCGATATCCTTGGTCGCGGGTTCGATCCATATCGCGCGCTTGCCGCCGAACAGGCTCATTGCCCCCGCTTCGTCGGTCAGGGCCGCCGGGTCCGACTTGATCGCTCCGGCAGCGACCACGAATTTCGCCGCACCGAGCGCTTCGAGCAATCGCTCTGCCAGAGCGCGCGACTGTGCCTCGTCGGGGCCATGGAAAAGGTAGAACCGGATATCCGGGTTCGGCTGGTCGACCGAACGACCGATCGAGGTCTTGCTCGCCTTCACTTGGCGGGCGTGCTCCGCGCCGCATAAAGACTGAGGCGCGCGACAATTTGGTCGGCGACGATGTCCGACAGTTGCTCGAGCGCTGTCTGCTCTGCCGCGACGGTCGCATATTCGGAGCTGACGATGTCGATGCCGGAATCGGACCCCGCGGTCGCGTCGAGCAGGACGGCGCCATTGTCCAGGCTTACCAACTGGTATCGCGCACGCAGCGTCCGCCGCTCACGCGTTGCCGCTCGGTCGCCGCGGATGCCAAATGAGGTGATGTTGTCGTCGAGCGTGACGTCAAGCCGATACCGCGCGTCGCCATGGTCGAACTCACCAAGGCGGTCGACTAGCTTGTTGCGCATCAACCATCCCGATTGCCCGGCGATCGCCCCAACTTGGACGGACCCCAGAGTTGCGGCGATCGGGCTCGAATCGCCGTTGCCGTAGAGCGGATGCAGGCCGCATGCGGGCAGCATCACGAAGGCCAGGATCAGGGCTGGCAGCCGCATCATGCGACGATATTCACCAGACGGTCGGGAACGACAATCACTTTGCGGGGACTTGCCCCCGCGAGCTGCCGCTGGACCTTCTCGGATGAAAGCGCGAGCGCTTCGGCGGCGCTACGGTCGAGCCCGCGAGGCGCAGTCAGAGTGTCGCGGAGCTTCCCGTTGACCTGCACCGCGAGCGTGATTTGGTCGTCGACCAGCAACGTGGGATCGAATCCCGGCCACCTCGAATCGGCAACCATGCTTTGCGCGCCGAGGGATGCCCAAGCCTCCTCGGCGAGATGCGGCGCCATCGGCGCGATCAGTTGGATCAGAACGCGCACGGCCTTGGAGCGGCTCGCCGAGGGCGCCGCTCTCTCGATCGCTGTAACCAATTCGTAGAGCTGAGCGACGGCCTTGTTGAATTGCAGGCCATCGATCGCTTCGCCAACCGCCGCGATCGCCCGATGCAGCTTGCGCTCCAGCGAATCGTCTTTCCCTTCGCCTCCGGCGCCGTTGGTCGCCAGCCGCCATACCCGCTGGACGAAGCGAGCAGCGCCTTCGATTCCGCTTTCCGACCATTCGAGGTCCCGCTCCGGTGGACTGTCCGAAAGCATGAACCAGCGCACTGCGTCCGCCCCGTATTTGGCGAGAATTGGCTCGGGATCGATCGTGTTGCGCTTCGACTTGGACATCTTCTCAACACGACCTGGAGTGACCGGATGCCCGCCTTCGATGTGAACCCAGTCGTCGCCGTCCTTGCGCACCTCGTCGGGGCTCAGCCAGCTGCCGTCGCCTGCGCGATAGGTCTCGTGAGTCACCATGCCTTGCGTGAATAGGCCGGTGAACGGCTCGCTGACGCCGATCCGGCCGAGTCGCTGGAGCGCCCTGGTCCAGAAGCGGGCGTAAAGCAGGTGCAGGATCGCGTGCTCGACGCCGCCGATATACTGGGCGACCGGTAGCCATGCCTCGGCCTCGGCGCGATCGAACGGTTGGTCTTTCGGCTGGCTAGCGAAACGAATGAAATACCAACTCGAATCGACGAACGTATCGAGCGTGTCCGTTTCTCGCGTCGCCGGCTTCCCACAGTTCGGGCACTCGACCTTTTTCCAGGTCGGGTGCCGATCGAGCGGATTCCCGGGCACGTCAAAGCTCACGTCGTCGGGTAGAACGACTGGCAGCTGCGCCTTCGGGACGGGCACGGAGCCGCAATCGGCGCAATGAATGATTGGGATCGGCGTTCCCCAATAGCGCTGGCGCGATACGCCCCAGTCGCGCAGCCGCCACGCGACCGTTCCCTTGCCCCAGCCGGCTTGCTCGGCCCGCCGGATGATCTCGGCCGCCGCCTGCTCGGTCGTCAATCCATCGAGGAATCGCGAGTTGACGGCGACGCCCGGCGACGGCTCGGCCTCCGCACCGATCGGCTCCGCGGCAACTTCCATCCCGGCGGCAACGACGCGCCGGATCGGATGCCCGTATTTGCTCGCGAACTCATAATCGCGTTGGTCGTGCCCGGGCACGCCGAAGATCGCGCCGGTCCCGTAATCCATCAGCACGAAGTTTGCGATGTACACCGGCAACCGCCATTCGGGGTCGAGCGGATGCACGACCTCGATCGGCGTTCGATAACCCTTCTTCTCGGCGGTTTCGATCTCCGCGGCGCTGGTGCCCCCGGCCCGGCACTCCTCGATGAACGCCGCGGCTTCGGGGTCGTGCTCGGCGACCTGAAGCGCCAGCGGATGGTTCGCTGCGATTGCGACGAAGCTCGCTCCGAAGATCGTGTCGGGGCGCGTCGTGAAGACTTCGACCTTGTCGAGCGCCACGGCCCTCTCGGCGACCTTGAAGGAGAATTGCAGGCCCCGGCTCTTCCCGATCCAATTTTCCTGCATCAGCCGCACCTTGTCTGGCCAATGATCGAGCTTCTTGAGCCCCTCGAGCAGGTCGTCGGCGAAGTCGGTGATCTTCAGGAACCACTGAGCGAGCTTGCGCCGCTCCACAGGCGCGCCGGAGCGCCAACCCTTGCCGTCGATCACCTGCTCGTTGGCTAGCACGGTCATGTCGACCGGGTCCCAATTGACCTCGCTCTCCTTGCGGTAAACGAGCCCGGCCTCGAGCAGGTCGAGGAACAGCGCCTGCTCATGCCCGTAATAGGCGGGGTCGCAGGTCGCGAGCTCTCGGCTCCAGTCGAGCGCGAAGCCGAGCTGCTTAAGCTGCTCGCGCATCGTCTCGATATTGTGCCAGGTCCACTGGCCCGGATGGACTCCGCGCTCCATCGCCGCATTCTCGGCCGGCATTCCGAATGCGTCCCAGCCCATCGGATGCAGCACTTCGTGGCCCTGCATCCGGCGATAGCGCGCGATCACGTCGCCCATCGTGTAATTGCGGACGTGGCCCATGTGGATGCGTCCCGACGGATAAGGGAACATCTCGAGGACGTAGGTCTTCGGTTTGTCGTTCCCGCTGTCGGCCTCGAAGCAGCGCTGCTCGGCCCACCGCGCCTGCCAGCGGCGGTCCGCTTCGGTCGGGTCGAAACGCCCGGTCATTGTGGAAGCCTTAGCCTCGGACTGCGGTTCGGCGCAGGTCGCGAGCCCTGGTCAGGATGATGTCCTCGAGCTTCTGGACAGTCGCCGCCGACACCGGCGAATCGACCCACGCGCCGTTCTGATTGACCTGGCGCGCCGCCGAGACACGGAGCGCGTCGGCGCGAAGATCCGGGTCGAGCACGGCGACGGTCAGTTTCACTCGCTCGCCCGGCGCTCTGGGACTGGAATACCAGTCGGTGATAATAACCCCGCTGTTCGGGTTCGCCTGCAGCAGTGGAGCGAAAGAGACGGTGTCGATGGCCGCCCGCCACAGATAGCTGTTGACGCCGATGTTGGTCATCTTCGACGGCGCCAGCTGCGAAGGTAGGCTGCGGTTGCGCGCGCATCCCGATGTTGCCAGGGCAAGGATAAGGAATGCAGTGGCGGTCGAATGCAAGCGGGTCATCGGCGGTCCTCGAAGGGCGAAAGGCGGAATTGGCGGCGTTATAGATGGTCGAAGTCCTCCCGCAAGCGTGTCGCTCTGCTGAACGACATTGTGTTGACTCAGCAACAGCGGGCAAGGGAATCGACTCTGCTCATGGAACCTTCAGGTTGGAGTGGCTATATCGACTCGCAACAGGGAGTTCGTGAACGATGTTGAACATCGCGAGTCGAAAGGGAGGCAAGCTGCTTGCGGCAGTCGCCGCGAGCGGTCTCGTGTTGTCTCCCGCGTTCGCCGCGAGCAGCTCGCCCAAGCGGCCGCCCGCGATCGCGATCAGCTTCGATCCGATTTCCTCGTTCACGCCGGCCAACGCTGATCCGAAGCTCGCCGCGGCGCTTGCCGGGCGTGGTCTCTCACTCCAGGATTTCAAGTTTACGCCGGCTCCGGCCAAGGGCCGCCCGTCGCAGGTCCGGGTTGCGATTCGTGCCCGGACGACTGCGCCCACTGGTACCCGACTCGCCGACGCGGCGGCGTCAACGGCGCTCGCGCCGACGAGTTATAACCTCGGGGTAGCGGTCGGCTGGCGCAGCTTCGCCGTCGCCGGCGACGTGGCGAAGGTCAAGGACGCCGACTCGGCGCTCGGAGGCCGCGAGACGGCCATCGTTGGCGTCAGCTATTCACTGAAGAAGTTCACTGGCCGCCTGGCCGTGGGCGCGGAGCGGGGGATCGAGCATCCGCTGCCGGCGCTGCGCAAGGGCGACAACGTCTCCCTTGATGTCGGCGGATCTTATTCGTTGTCGCGGCGCATCGCGCTGACTGGCGGCGTCCGCTACCAGATCGAGCGCGACAAGATGTCCGCGCTGCAGGATGAGCGGCGCGACAGCCAGGCCGTCTACATCGGCACCGCTTTCAAGTTCTAAGCCTGAGCAACCGAGCGCCGAATTGGCGCTTCATCGCGTGACTTTAGTGAACGTAAGCGAGCGATGAGCTGCGCCATGGATCGCCTCCGACGCATTCTCGACAATATTGCCGCGGCGGCGAAGCTTGCTCGGCGCGATCCTGGCGACATCATGTTGATCGCCGTGAGCAAAAGCCGTCCGGCTGAGGAGATCGATGCGCTGATTGCGGCTGGCCAGCGCGATTTCGGGGAGAGCCGAGTCCAGGAGGCGCTCGATAAATGGCCGGATCTTCGCCGTCGCCAACCGGATCTGAGGCTTCACGGGATCGGTCGGCTCCAATCCAACAAAGCTGCCGAGGCTGTTGGTCTGTTCGACGTGATCCACTCGCTCGACCGGCTGTCATTGCTCGACGCTCTCCACAAGGCCGCCGAGAAGGCGGGCCGCTTTCCCGCGGTCTACGTCCAGGTCAACATCGGCGAGGAGGACCAGAAAGGCGGCTGTGCAATCGGCGAAACGGGCGATCTTGTCGCGGCGGTTCGCGCCTCGCCGCTGCCGCTCGCTGGGCTGATGGGCATCCCTCCGCTCGGTGTCGAGCCTTCGCCTTACTTCGCGCTGCTCGCCAAGCTGGCGAAACGACATGGCGTCACCGGCATAAGCATGGGGATGTCGGCTGATTATCAAGCAGCGGTCATGCTGGGTGCGACCGCTGTCCGCGTCGGCACGGCGTTGTTCGAGGGCTGATGCGCCGGTTCAAAGCCATCGTCTTCGACTTTGACGGCGTGCTGCTCGAAAGCGAATATGAGGGCAATCGCTTGCTCGCCGAGTTGCTGACCGAGCTCGGGCACCCACACCGCGTCGAGGATGCGCTTCACCATTATGTCGGCCTCAGCGGTCCGCAATTCCTTGCCGAGATCGAGCGTCGCATCGGCGGCCCGCTGCCGCCGGAGTTTACCGATCGCCGCAAGGCGCAGTCGGTGGCGGCGTTGCGCGATGGAGTGCCGGCCGTCGCCGGAGCGGTCGAGTTTGTTCGATCGCTTCCGCCAGGGATACCCAAGGCCGTGGCCTCATCGAGTTCGATGCGATGGCTCCGCGGGCATCTCCAGCATCTTGGCCTCGCCGATGCGTTCGGATCGCACGTGTACAGCGGCCGCGAGCATGTCGAGCGCGGCAAGCCTGAGCCCGATCTCTATCTCCACGCGGCGAGCGAAATGGGGACCCCGATCGGGCAAACCGTGGTCATCGAAGATTCTCGGGTCGGGGCGATCGGTGCGCTCGCCTCGGGCGCCTGGGTGATCGGACTGGCGGCCGGAACGCACTGTCTCGATGGCCATGCCGACATGCTGCGCGATCTCGGCGTGGCGGACATCGCCGACAGTTTCGAAGAACTGCGGCGAATGCTTTCGCTAGATTAGGTGCCCGCTCTTCTTGCGCTTGGTCGCGAGATAGTCGGCGTTGTGCGGATTAACCGGCATGTGGTGGGGCACCCTCTCGACCACCTTGATTCCGGCCGCCTCGAGGCCTGTCACCTTGTTCGGATTGTTCGTCAGCAAGCGAGTCTCGGCAACGCCCAGCGCCCGCAACATCGCAGCAGCGTGGGCATAATCGCGCTCGTCGTCCGCGAATCCGAGGCGGCGGTTGGCCTCGACGGTATCGAGGCCACGGTCCTGCAGCGCATAGGCGCGCAACTTGTTCGCCAGTCCGATTCCGCGGCCTTCCTGGCGGAGGTAAAGCAGAATGCCGCCGCCAGCCTCGCCGATAATGCGAAGCGCTTCCTTGAGCTGAGGCCCGCAATCGCATTTCAGCGAGCCGAAGACGTCGCCCGTCAGGCATTCGCTGTGCAACCGGACGAGCGGCGGCTTTCCCGCAAACGCGCCGATGATCAGCGCGACATGGTCCTGTCCGTCGTCCGAGGCGCGAAAGACAACGATTTGGGTGTCGGGCAGATCGGCCAGCGGCAGCTTCGCCCGCGACACGATTTGGACATGCGGCTCGTGGCGCGCCCGCGCCAGATCCGCGCTCGAAACCCCAACCGCAGCTTGGCCGCGATCAACGAGCCACAGTGCCGGCAGCAAGCCGGCCGACCGCGCGAGCTGAAGCGCCGCTTTGGCCGAATCGGCGCATCCTGACGGGATCGGCCGCAGCGGACCGATCGGACCTCGGTCGAGATCCCGGCCGGGATCTGCCAGCGCGAGCGCTGTCGCGGAGTCGAGCCAGGGCGAACGTTCGATCAGCACCGGCTCGGCCGGGTCTGCCGCATCGCGCAAGTTGGACAGTGCCAAGGCTGCGGCGCGCTCGCCGCTGATCAGCAGTGGCGCGGCGCCTTCTGGATCGACGATTTCGAGCATCTCAGGCGTCGTTGTCTCGACGGCGAGCACGGCGATTGCGGGTTCGCCGTCGATGGCCACGGCGCGTCCGCCGCGAAGTGCGGCGATGGCGCGGCGAATCGGGGCGCCGCGCGTCACACCGCGATCTCACAGATCAGCGGTACGTGGTCCGATGGACGCTCCCAGTTGCGGCACGGTTCGAGCACCGCATGTGACTTGAGATGGCCGGCAAGTTCGGGTGACGCCCACATGTGGTCGAGCCGGCGGCCGCGATCGTTCTTGGTCCAGTCGGGCGAGCGATAGCTCCACCAGGTGAAACAGCGCTGCGGTGCGGGCACGAAGTGTCGGCCAATATCGATCCAGTCATGCGCTTTCTGCAGCCGGGTCAGCGCGTCGACCTCGACAGGCGTGTGGCTGACCACCTTGAGCAGCGCTTTGTGGCTCCAGACGTCGCATTCGAGCGGGGCGACGTTGAAGTCGCCGACAATGATCGTCGGTTCCTTCAGCCCTTCGGACCAGCGGGTCATGCGCTCGATGAAGTCGAGTTTCTGCCCGAACTTGGGGTTGACCATGCGGTCGGGCGTGTCGCCGCCCGCAGGCACGTACACATTCTCCAGCCGCATTCCGCATTCCAGCCGCACGCCGACGTGGCGTGCTTCGCCATTGTCCTGCCAATCGTGCTTGCCCGGATCCTTCAGCGGTACTCGGCTGAGGATCGCGACCCCGTGGTGCATCCGCTGCCCGTTAAGCTGATGATACTTATAGCCGTGACGGCGAAACAGATCGGCCGGGAAGATGCTGTCGAGCACCTTGGTTTCCTGCAGGCACAGGATGTCGGGCTGCTGCTCGGCAATCAGGCGTTCCACGATCCCGGTGCGGGCGCGCACCGAGTTGATGTTCCACGAAGCGATTTTCAGGCGTCTGGTCACGGTTCGCGCTTAGCCCGTCCCGCCCCGCAAGAAAAAGGCCCCCGCTCCGGGGGCGTGGAGCGAGGGCCGACCTAGCGTTCGTCACGCAAGGGATCCTGCGGACCCCGGGTAACAGGGGGAAACCCCGGGCTTCTTGCAGGATCGGACCTTCATATAGGAAGCCGCTCCTGAAAGTGCGATGAACGGGTCGCAATATGAAACTATTTTCACCGCCTATTTGTGCTTCTTCGGTTCCGTATAAGTGAACGCGCTTTCCGGCACCGCGACATTGTAGCGGACATTGGTAAGTTTGACCGTGGTCCGCTTGTTTTGCGCGTCGATCGCCGTCCAGCCGTAAAGCTGTAGTCCGCCGGGCCCAGAGCCGCTCCGCAGGAATACGAGCGTGATTGAGCCATATTGCGCCGGATCCCGCGCGCGCACGCTGACGACTCGCGAATCGCCGCTCGGAACGATCTGTGCTCGGCCCTTCAGATTCGGCGAGTCCGACAGGAGGACGCCGAGCGGCGTGCGGCCAAGCGGCCAGCTCGACTTCTGCCCGACCTGATAATCGATGAAGGTCAGGGTTTTGCCGTTCGCCACAAGCAGCAGGTCACCGCTACCATAGGCGAAGCGGACCTTCCCTGGCCGCTTCAGCTGGAGCGTCCCCGCGGCCGAGCGTCCTCGGGCGTCGATTTGCGTGAAATCGGCCGTCATCGTCTGGACCGTCCGAATGTGGGCATTAAGCCGGCCCATGTCCGGGGAGTCCGCCGCTGCGGCCGGGATCGCGGCGGCGACGACGACCACAGCTGAAATCAGTGCGCGCGCAAAAGAAGGGGCGAAATTCATTGTTCGA
>Ga0207711_10003217_pt1 | contig 14228 bp, 12 predicted proteins | sample KBSS34metaG_FD_184401 | JGI IMG/M metagenome (GOLD analysis project Ga0207711, IMG submission 184401) | Switchgrass rhizosphere microbial communities from Kellogg Biological Station, Michigan, USA - KBS S3-4 metaG (SPAdes) (version 2) | ecosystem: Host-associated > Plants > Roots > Rhizosphere...
ACTGCCCATCCGAACGCCGAGAATTTGAACCGTTCGTGCGCCGTCTGCAGCGCCTCCTTCCTGGTGGGGGCGTAAGCGAGCACGGCTTCGGCGTAGCACGGGCCTTTCCTTTTCCGCTTTGCCTGAAAGCCGCTCACCAGGTCCGCCTTCGGCTCGGTGGTCATGATTCCGTCCGCCTTGGCGGCGGCGAGCGCGATCGACGCGTCTCCGCTCACGCCCATGATGACAGGAATGGGCTGATCCGGCAGGTCATAGAGTTGGGCGTGATCGACGGTAAAATAATCGCCCTTCCAGCTGTGCACGCCGCCTTTCCAAAGCGTGCGGAAGATATCCACCGCTTCACCCAGCATCTCGTGCCGCTCGGGAACGGATGGCCAGCGAAGGCCGGTGACATGCTCGTTGAGCCGTTCGCCGGCTCCCACAGCCAGACTGAAGCGATTGCCGCTCATCACGGCGATGGTCGCGGCGGCCTGGGCGATGATGGCCGGGTGGTAGCGCAGGATCGGACAGGTCAGCCCGGTTGCAATACCGATGCGCGCGGTCGCATGAGCGATCGCCCCCAGCACGCTCCACGCGAACGGCGCATGGCCCTGCGCCTCCAGCCAGGGATGGTAATGATCCGAGATGGAGACGAAATCGAAACCCGCTTCTTCGGCCTGAATGGCGTTGCGGACGAGGTCGGCTGGTCCATGTTCTTCGGTCATCAACTTATAGCCGAAACGCATCATAACTCACTCCTGTCCACGCAGCAGGCTGATTTCGAGAGGAAGCTGATCAAACCGCGCGCTCGGCACAGAAGTTCCGATGTGATCGCCCGGGCGGGTGCCGACGGCAGCCGGATTTTAACCAACCCGACCGCCCAAGCGCCTTGTCCGCCTGGTCGCCGGAATGCTAATGGGTCCGGGGGTTCAGGCGGCTGCCTGAATGGGGCGTGACATAGTGGATTACAATGGGGACGCCTTCGATGCCGGAGGCGCGGAACATGCCAGCGGCGGGGCGGCCCGCATGGACATGCGGGCGCATGCCTGGATGGCCGCCAATCTGCGCGTCATGTCCAATACGGCGGACCGCATGGCCGGCTATGTCATGCGGCCATCTTCGGACAATGCCGCACATCCGCACAGCCATTATGTGCGAGACTCTCGTGAACTCTGGGATCGATATCGCCATCTGATCGCCATTTACGAGACCATGACGACGCCGTTGCCGTCGTCTTTCAGGCGCCGGTTCACCGCCTGGCAAGACACCTTTCTACAATCGGACGCGGACGACACGCCGTTCGATCGTGCGAAACATTATAAGACCCATATCACCGGTTTTTTCCGGGAGCTTGCTGACATCTCTCCAAGACCCTGATCGCCTACCGGTCCTTTGCCAGCACCTTGTCCACCGCGTTCCGCCATCCGTGCAACAAGGTGGCGCGCTCCGCCCCGTTCATAACCGGCTCGAACCTCTTCGGATCCTGCGCCAGCCTGTCCAGCGACGGGACATCGGGCCAGAGCCCCGTGGCAAGCCCCGCCAGATAGGCTGCGCCGAGAGCCGTCGTTTCATGATTGGCCGGTCGCTCGACCGGCAGTCCCATCATATCAGCCAGAAATTGTGCGAACCAGTCGTTGGTGGCCATGCCGCCATCGATGCGGATCATCGACGGCGCCTTCATCCCATCCTGCTCCATAGCGGCAATCAGATCGCACGTCTGATAAGCGACCGCCTCCAGCGCGGCGCGCGCGATCTCGGCCGCGCCGGTGTCCAACGTCATTCCACTGATCGACGCCCGCACATCCGTGCGCCAATGCGGCGCGCCCAGCCCGACGAACGCGGGAACGAGATGAATGCCATGATCCGCGGGCACAGCCGCGGCCATTGCCGCCGTCTCCTCCGCGTTCGCGATCAGGCCCATCTTATCGCGCAGCCATTTGATCACCGCGCCCGCAACGAAGATCGAACCCTCGATCGCATATGCGCTCTCCTCCCCGATCCGGTACGCCGGCGTGGTAAGCAACCGATGCTCCGAAAAGATCGGCTTCGGTCCGACATTGGCGAGCAGGAAACAGCCCGTGCCATAGGTCGATTTGACCATCCCCCTGTGGAAACAGCGCTGGCCGATCAATGCCGCCTGCTGATCCCCGGCCATGCCGGCGATCGGAACAGAACGGCCAGTGACCGCCGCGTCGCTGTCCCCGAAGACATGCGCATTGGGATGTACTTCCGGCAGGATCGCCCGGGGCACGTCAAACAAGGTCAGCAGATCGTCATCCCAGCGATGCTCGATGATGTCGTAGAGCAGAGTGCGCGACGCATTGGTGCAGTCCGTGGCGTGAACGCGCCCGCCCGTCAGCCGCCATAGCAGGAAGGTATCGATCGTCCCGGCCGCCAGTTCGCCCTTTTCCGCCCGTTCGCGCGCGCCCGGGATATTGTCGAGCAGCCAGCGTAATTTGGTCGCGGTGAAATAGGGATCGAGCAGCAAGCCGGTCTTCGCGCGTACCTCCGGCTCATGCCCGCCGTCGAACAACGATTTGCACAGGTCCGCCGTTCGCCGGTCCTGCCACACGATCGCCCGGTGAAGCGGCTTTCCGCTGGCGCGGTCCCACAGCAGCACGGTTTCGCGCTGATTGGTGATGCCGATCGCCGTGACATTATCGGCCATCACATCCTTGAGCGCGCTCAGCGCGCCGGCCCAGATGTCCTCCGCATCCTGCTCGACCCAGCCCTTGTGCGGATAAAATTGCCGAAGCTCATAAGACGCGCTGGCCTGGACACCGCCATCCGCGCCGAAACGGATCGCCCGCGTCGATGTAGTGCCCTGGTCGATCGCAATGACGGTTTTTCCGCTCACCCGGCTGCATCCTCCAGATAGGCGCTGAGGGCCGCCACCTGTTCCTGAGACAGACGATAGCCCATTTTCGTCCGCCGCCAGAGGATATCGTCGGCGGTGACCGCCCATTCTTCCCGCACGAGATAGTCAACCTCGCGCGCGGTCAGCCCCGCGCCGAAATCGCAACCCAGTTCGTAAACCGTCGTTACCCGATCGAAGATACGATAAATCTGTGTCCCATAAGCACGCAGCAGACGTGCCGAGGTGGCGGCATCGAGGAACGGCCATCGCCTGCGGACCCGGGCGAGTTCGGCATCGAAATCGACGAAGTCGCCACCGGGCAACGGGCGATCCCGCGTGTCGGCCGACAGACCCAGCCGCGAGAGCGCAACGTGCGCCAGATGCCGCGCGGTCGTGATCTTGCCGCCGAAGACGCTGAGCAGGGGAGCGCCCTGTTCGTCGAGTTCCAGCCGATAATCGCGGCTGACCGCGCTGGCGGCCTTCTCGCCATCGTCGAACAGGGGGCGGATGCCGGCATAATGGCCGACAAGATCGCGCGGCCCGATCGGTTCGCGCAGATAAAGATTCGCCGCCGCGCACAGATAATCGATCTCTTCGGCCGAGATATGGGCATCCTCGGGCCGGTCCACCGGAACGTCGGTCGTACCAATCAGCATATAATCGTCGAGATAGGGAATGGCGAACACCACCCGTCCATCCGGCTGTTGCAGCAGCCAGGCATGGTCGCCGCCCAGCCGACGCGGCACCACGATATGGCTACCGCGCACCAGCTTGACATGGCCCCGGCCCTCGACGCCGAGCGCATCGTGCAGCACGCGCTCCACCCACGGCCCCGCCGCATTGATCAGGATGCGCGCGGACACTTCGCTCTCGCCGCCGGCATCGCGCAACCGGACCGTCCAACGATCGTCGGCGCGCGCCGCGGAAACGAGTTTCGTGCGTGTGCGGATGGCCGCGCCGACGTTGCAGGCGTCGACAGCGTTCAACACAACCAGCCGTGCGTCATCGACCCAGCCGTCCCAATAACTGAATCCGCGCCCCTGCTCCTTCAGACCGGGGTCGTCGACGCGGATCGCATGCGATCGCGGCAGGCCACCGTGCATCGCGAACAGATCATAAAGCCACGAACCGATCCGCACCAACGGCCATGGCCGCATCGACGCGACATGCGGCAACCGAAATTCGAGCGGACGGACAAGATGCGGCGCGGTGCGCAACATGATGCCGCGCTCTTTCAGCGCCTCTCGCACCAGCTTGAATTCATAATATTCGAGGTAGCGCAGGCCGCCGTGCATCAGCTTGGTGGAAGCTGAAGACGTGGCCTGCGCGAGGTCGCCTTGCTCGACGAGCAGGACGCGCTGGCCGGCAACGGCGCCAGCGCGCGCGATCGAGGCGCCGTTGATACCGCCGCCGACGATCACCATATCGTACAATGTCGTCACCCGGCAGGAGCCTTCCGAAACGCCGGACCACCGAACGGGCGACAGCGCTCCGTCATGCTACCACAAGACGATCCGGCGAGACCATCGACCGGCCCACCGCCGGTCACGCCATTTTGAAGCCTTCCTTGTTGGCGGCCGCGGTCAGTTTGGCATTGCCCTCCTCGCCGAGGCCGGCGTGCAGGGGCGGAAAGATCGCATCTTCTTCCTCGCGGATATGCGCTTCCACTTCGGCGCGGAACGTCGTCACCTTTTCAATAAAAAAGGGCGAATCCTTGTCGAGATTTTCGAGTTCATAGAGCGCCTGTTTGACATAGCCATGATCATGGTTGAGTTTGTCGGCATCCGCCCGGTCACCCCAGACGCGCAGCGCTGGATAAACCGCATTTTCCTCCATGAACGCATGTTTGCCTAAGGCATGCTTGAGCTGTGTGAGCAACACCGTCCGTTTGGCTGGTTCATCCTCATCCGTCGCGAGGATGGCGTCGAATAGGGCCAGCGCCGCCCTATGCTCGAGCTTGATCGCTTCCAGCCAGTCGCCGGCGGCAACGCTCGGCGCCTGCACGATCGCCTTGCGGCCCATGTTGAGGGCGAACCCCGCGGCCAGTCCGGCCGCGGCCACGCCGAACATCGTGGCTATACCGGTCGATCCGGTTTGCGACCGGCGCGGTGATCCGCCCGGCTTGCGGCGCGGTTTGGCCGGTGCGGTGGTTTTGTTTAGGGAATCCTGCGCTTTGGTCGCCATCGTCTGCTCTCCGGCTGAGGGAATGTGCGGCGACAACGATCCCCGCACCGGCCCGTTCCAGCCGAGTCGCCCTCGGAACGATCAACCGGCCCGAAGGCAGTAGAGCACGGCCTCGACCGCACGCTTGGTCGCCTCGATCGATCCGACCGCAATCGTATCGATACCGGCCTCCCGCACCGGATAATCGTTGCCGCCCGGATAAACCGCGTCGCCCATGAAGATCATGTCCCTGGTCTCTATGCCGGAAATTTCCGAAACGCGCTTCATCGCAAAGGCCTTGTCGACGCCTTCGCGCGTGATGTCGATCGATGTCGATCCGCCCACGCGCACCGCGAACCCCGTCAGCACGGGCGTCAGCAAGGACTGGAGCTTCTTGCGCTTCTTGAAATCGGGATCCCAATCATGCTTGGCCTGCAGGGGCGCTTCCTGGCCCAGCCCCGAGAAGGTGATCTGGCTGCCGCGATCCTCGATCTTCTCGCCCCAGCTCCTGTCACCCGAAAAGCCGGCGGTTTCGACTGCTTCGTCCAGCGCCTTGATGATCTTCGCCCGCTCTTCGTCGGTAAAGATATCAGCGTAGATCTTCTGCCAGCTCGCGCCGTCATGCCGATAGAATTTGGTGCCCGATGCCGGCAACATCAACATGCGGGAGACATCGGCGTCGGCGGGCAGGTTACCGATAAGCTGCTGTTCGAACTGCGGCCAGTCGCCCCCCGAAATTACCGCCACCATCACCGTCCGCGAGAGCTGCGACAGGATCGCTCCCATTTCCGCATCGATCGCCTGTTTGCTTTCGGCCAGCGTGCCGTCCAGATCGAAGGCGACCAGTTGCTTCATATTGCGTCCGTCCTCATCAGCTTTGCGATGCCCTCATAAGCCCCAACCGGTCGCTCCGTTCCACAAAAAACGACGGAGGTCGGCTCAATTTGACCAGAGAACGCCGGCGGCTGGTCGAGACGCGGATCGTCTCAAGGAAAAAGCCCATGGCTGACCGGCCCGAGCGTACATAAAACGCGGTCGAGCCGTTCGCCAGGCGATGGTACATGCCATAGGTTCAACGATCCGACGCGCGAATCATCGACGGCCGCAGGGAGATGATATGGACACGCCCCTGAACGACGCCGAACTCGCGGCGCGACTGGCAATGACGGCAGGCGATATTCTGAATGCGATCCGGGCATCCGGCCTGTGTTCCGCGCATATCCTTGGAAACGCGGGCGATCAGACCGCCAATCAGTTCCTAATTCACGCGATCCGTCAACAACGGCCAGACGACGGCCTGCTCTCCGAAGAAAGCAAGGACACGCCAGATCGGCTCCGCAAGTCCCGCGTATGGATCATCGACCCCGTCGACGGGACCCGCGAATATGGCGAAGGAAGAACCGACTGGGCCGTGCATGTCGCCCTGGCTGTCGACGGCAGGCCGGTCATCGGCGCGGTGGCCCTGCCCGGCCTCGGCATCCTCCTGCGATCGGACCAGACCATGGCGGCACCGGTCCGCCCTGCCCGTCCGCGCATGCTCGTCAGCCGGACGCGCCCCGGCGCCGAAGCCATCGCCATCGCCAAAGCGCTGGGCGCCGAACTGATCCCGATGGGATCGGCGGGGGCCAAGGCGATGGCGGTGGTGCGCGGCGAGGCCGATATCTATCTGCATTCGGGCGGCCAGCATGAATGGGATAGCGCCGCTCCCGTCGCCGTGGCGCTCGCCCATGGCCTGCACTGCTCACGGATCGACGGGTCGCCTTTGATCTATAATCAGACGGACACATATTTGCCCGACCTGCTGATCTGCGAAAAGGACAAGGCCAAGGCGATACTGGCCCTCGTCCGCGAACTGGCGACGACGTAGCAAGGATCGCAGCTGTGCACCGCAATCCTCGACATACCGATGGGGCGCCGTATGCCTTTTCACGCTGAGAATCTCGATCAGGCCCGATGCAGGTAAGGCCGGAATCGCATTGAGGCTTATGCTGCCCCCCCCCAAAGGGATGCGTTAAAGTTTTAAAATATGGTCGAAAATGGTGCTGCCGGTGAGGATTGAACTCACGACCTCAGCCTTACCAAGGATGCGCTCTACCACTGAGCTACGGCAGCATCGCCAGCATGTGCCAGCGGCCGGGGATGCAGGATCACCGGCGGTGGCGGCGCTATGGACAAGGCGGAGGGCTGCGTCAAGGCGACTTGCGCCTATTCGTGTCGAGCCGCTATTCCAGCATCATGTCCGAACGATCAAAATCTTCCGCCGAGAGCCGCGCGGAACGGCTGGCGCAGGCGCTGCGGGAGAATTTGCGCCGCCGCAAGGCACAGAACCGGGATCGGCAAAGTGGGGACAGGAGTGATTGCGAAGAAGGTGACGCGTCTGGCGCCGCCGATCAATAAGGCTTTTCACCCATTACATTGCCGCCCTCGACATAGCGGCACACCAATATCTCATCTTCGTTATTGTGTGCGATCGCACAGCCGACCTCAGTCGTCGATTTCCAGATGAGCTGGGTATAATGGCCGACGTCGCGCCAGCGGCCATTGGTGGCATTATGCGGAAACGGGCCGTTGATGAAGATCTTGCGCTCGTCCACCCACAGATTCACCATCTGCTCCGGCGTGTAATAATTGCGCGTGCCACGCCACAAATTCTCGCCCTCGACTTCGCCGCCGTCCTCATAATCGGCCTCGTCGGCATGTTCGAGTTCGTTCATCGTCGTCAGTTCTTCCGCCCATTGCGCGGCGCGCTGGGCGAGCTTGTCATTCCATTTGAGCGGAGGAATGCCCAACCGGGCCCGTTCGTTATTGTGCGCCGCCAGCAGGCGCGCGTTGACGTCCTGCGGGGTCCAGAGCGGCCCGTTGGCGCCCAGTGCCCCCCAGACAATCGGCATAAACAGGATTTTAGCGGCTAAGCGCCACCTCTCCAGCATTCCGATCGATTCCTGCCCTAAACAACTCTGAACGACACGCGAACGCAAATAACTGGACCATGTCCTAACCCGTTCGGGCCGACATTGTTGCCTGTTTTATTCGCGTCCACGTTTCAGTTCAAGAATGCGGCTGCAGCGGCGCCGTCGCCTGCTCCATCCAGGCCAGTGCCGCTCCTTCCAGCTGTGGCCCGATCAACGCGGCGACCTGCGCATGATAGGCGTCGATCCAGGCGATATCGCTCTTTTCGAGCAGATCGAGATCGATCAGCGTGCGCTCATAGGGCGCGAAAGTCAGCGTATCGAATCCCAGCATCGCCTTTTCGGCGTCCGGAATATCCTTCTCCACCGTGAGGATGAGATTTTCGATGCGAATCCCATATTCACCCGCTTTGTAATAGCCGGGCTCGTTCGACAGGATCATGCCGGCCTTCAGCGGTTCGTCCCCGCCGCCATAGGTCGCGATCCGCTGCGGCCCTTCGTGCACCGACAGATAGGCGCCCACCCCGTGGCCCGTGCCGTGCGCATAATCGAGGCCGGCGGCCCACAGATATTGGCGCGCCAATATATCGAGCTGCCCACCGCGCGTGCCATGGGGGAAAACCGCGCGGGCGATGGCCAGGTGCCCCTTCAGGACGCGCGTATAACGATCGCGCATCTCGGGCGTGGGCGTGCCGATCGCGACGGTGCGCGTCACATCCGTGGTGCCGTCCTGATATTGTCCGCCCGAATCGACCAGATAGAGCGAACCAGGCAGCAGCGGCCGGTTGGTCTCTTCGCTGACCCGGTAATGGACGACCGCGCCATTGGGTCCGGCACCGGAAATCGTATCGAAGGACAGATCGCGCAGCAGCCCGGTATCCTTGCGAAACGCCTCGAGCCGCTCGGCGGCGATCAGTTCGGTCAGGTGCCCCTTGGGCGCTTCCACCGACAGCCAGTGCAGGAAGCGGGTCAGCGCCGCGCCGTCGCGCGCCTGCGCGGCCTTGTGGCCGGAGATCTCGACCGGGTTTTTGATCGCCTTCGCCAGCACCACCGGATCGCGTGTCTCGATCAATGTCGCGCCACCGCCCTCCACCGATTCGAAGATGGCGGCCACCGCGCGCTCAGGATCCACCGCGACCGTCTTGCCGCCGAGCGCGCGCAACGCCGGCTCGAACGCCGCGCGATCATGCAGGCGCACGCCATTGCCCAGATGCTGGCGCACCGCATCGTCGATCTTGTCGGGGGCCACGAACAGGTCGGCCGTCGCATCGGCGTGGACCAGCGCATAGGCCAGCGCCACCGGCGTGCGATCGACGTCGGCGCCGCGCACGTTGAACGTCCAGGCGATCGAATCGAGCGCGGACAGGACCGCCGTGTCGGCGCCCTGCCCGCTCAGCCAGTCGGCGACATCGGCGCGCTTGGCGGCGGCGGATTTACCGGTCAGCGCATCCGGCTGCACCACCAGCCGCGCCTTGGACGGCACCGGCCGGTCCGGCCAGACGGTATCCACCGGATTGGTATCGACCGCGACCAGCTCCGCGCCCTTCGCGGCCAGGGCCGCGCGCGCCGCCGTCACCCATCCCTTGGTGTGCAGCCAGGGATCATAGCCGATCCGCCCGCCGTCCGGCGCATGCTCCTTCAGCCAATCCGCCGTGCTGGTCTGCGGTACCGACTGATAGCTCCAGTGCGCGCCGTCGACCTGCTCGCGCACCTGCAAGGTATAGCGACCGTCGACGAAGATCGCCGCTTCGGCCGGCAGCACCACCGCCGATCCCGCCGACCCCTGGAATCCCGTCAGCCACGCCAGTCGTTGTGCATAAGCTCCGACATATTCGCTCATATGTTCGTCGGTCAGTGGCACGACGAACCCGTCCAGCCGCCGCTTCGCCAGTTCCTCGCGCAGCGCCTTCAATCGATCTTCATAGGTGGACATCGGTGTCGCCTTCTATCTGTCTGCGGGCAAGATAAGCGCGAGTGGGGGCGTACGCTACCTCTCTTCATTCCCGTCATGCTGAACTCGTTTCAGCATCCACCAAACCACAGAAGGTCGCTCGAGAGGATGAGTGGATGCTGAAACGAGTTCAGCATGACGGTATGAGCGGGGACTTCCCTTGTAACTCGGCGCTCGTGGTGAGAGTGAAAAACCATAACCTGTTTCGAGGATATTCTTTTGGCCGAACTTCCCGCCCCCGTCGCCGAACGACGCCCGCACAGCTACAGCCGCCATGGCCACACCATCGACGACCCCTATTTCTGGCTGAAGGATCAGAACTATCCCACGGTCGAAGATGCCGACATCCTCGCCTATCTCACAGAGGAGAACGCCTATTTCGAGGCCGCGATGAAGCCGCACGAGGGGCTGGTCGATACGCTGTTCGCCGAAATGAAGGGCCGGCTGAAGGAAGACGATGCGGGCGTCCCGCAAAAGGATGGCGACTGGCTTTACTGGTGGGCGTTCAAGCCCGGCGGGCAATATCGGATCTGGTATCGCAAGCCCGTGAAGGGTGGCGCGGATGCGATCATCCTCGATGAACCCGCCGAGGCCGCCGCCGAATATTTCCGGCTGCAGGTGCTCTCGGTCAGCCCCGACGGCAAGCTCGCCGCCTGGTCGGCCGACACCAACGGCTCCGAGCGTTTCGTCCTCAGGATTCGCGATCTGGCGACGGGCGCGGATATCGAAACAGTCAGCGCGGTCACCAACGGCGCGGTCGCCTGGGGCGCGGATTCGCGCAGCCTGATCTATACCGAGGTCAACGACAATTGGCGCACCTATCGCGCGCAGCTCCATATCCTGGGCACCGATCCCACCACCGATCGCACGCTCTACGAAGAGAAAGACGAGCTTGGCTTCAACGTCGGCGTCGGCAAGACCCACGATAAGCAATGGCTGCTGATCGCGACCGGAGACAATCAGACGAGCGAGGTCCGCATGGTCCCCGCCAGCGATCCGGCGGCAACGCCGATCCTGATCAGCCCCCGCCGGGAAAAGCGCGAATATTCGGTCGACAGCGCGCACGGCAAGCTGTGGATCCACACCAATGACGACCATGTGAACTTCCGCATCGCCGTCGCCGATCCGGCAACGCCCGGCCGGTGGGAAACCGTGATCGCGGGATCGGACCGGGTCTATCTGCGCGGCCTGACCAGCTTCGCGCGCCATCTGGCGATCAGCGAGCGCGTCGATGGCCTCGATCAGATCCGCCTGCGGACCTATGACGGCGACGAGCATCGCATCGCCTTTCCGGAGGCGAGTTATACCGCCGGCCTCGCCGCCAATCCCGAATATGATCCGCCCGCCTACCGGCTGGCTTATGCGTCTATGGTCACGCCGCAGACGGTATATGACTATGATCCCGATGCCCGCACGCTGACCACGCTGAAGGTGCAGCAGATCCCGTCCGGCTATGATGCGTCGCTCTACGCAACCGAACGTCTGATGGTGCCGGCGCGCGACGGGAAGATGATCCCGGTGTCGGTCGTCTATCGCAAGGGCTTCGAGAAGAACGGCCAGGGCAAGCTCTTCCTCTACGCTTATGGCGCTTATGGCCATGCGATCCCGCCCGGCTTCTCGACGACGCGGCTCAGCATGGTCGATCGCGGCTGGGCCTACGCCATTGCGCATATCCGCGGCGGCGACGATCTCGGCTATGACTGGTACCTGCAGGGCAAGGCCGAGCAGCGCTGGAACACGTTTCACGACTTCAGCGATGTGGCGAAGGGCCTGATCACGGCCAATTTCACCAAAGCCGGCCATATCGCGATCAATGGCGGATCGGCCGGGGGCGAACTGATGGGCGTCGTCGCCAACACCGATCCCGATCTGTGGGGAGCGGTGGTGGCGGACGTACCGTTCGTCGATGTCCTCAATACGATGCAGGACGAAAGCCTGCCGCTGACGCCCGGCGAATGGCCTGAATGGGGTAATCCGATTACCGACAAGGCGGCGTTTGAACTGATCAGGAGTTATAGCCCATATGATAACGTTTCGGCGCAGGCCTATCCGCCGATGCTGATCACCGGCGGCCTCAACGACCCGCGCGTCACCTATTGGGAGCCCGCCAAATGGGCCGCGCGCCTGCGCGCGACGAAGACCGACGACAAGCTGCTGCTGCTCAAGATCAACATGGGTGCCGGCCATGGCGGCAAATCGGGGCGCTACGACGCCTTGAAGGAAAATGCCGAGGCGTTTGCGTTCGTGCTGACGCAGATGGAGTGAAATCCTCCCCAGGCATCGCCTGGGGAGGGCGACCGGCGCAGCCGGTGGAGGGGAATGCGCAACACCGCGATGCGGGACTACCCCTCCACCATCCCGCGGATGGTCCCCCTCCCGAGCTGCGCTCAGGGAGGATATTTACTCCCGCGCGGCCCTCAGCGCCGCGCCAGCCGCGAAGGGCGCAGCGGCGGTCAACAGAAGCGACACCGCCGCGAGCAGCTTGATCGCCCCCATGCCGTCATTGGCCAGCGCCCCCGCGCCGAAGATCAGCAGCGGCACCGCCAGCGGGAGCATCACCAGCCCGGCCAGCGCCCCGGCTCCACGCAAGCCCAAGGTCAGCGCGCTCGTCATCACGCCCAGCGCCGCCAGCGCCGGTGTTCCGATCGCCAGCCCCAATTCCAGCCGCAACAGCATATCGCCATCCAGCCGCAGCAAACCGGCGGCCGGCACTGCGGCGATCAGCAAAGGCGGGCCGAAGCCCAGCCAGTGCGCGACCACCTTCGATGCGGCAATCCCCTCGTCGCTCAGGCCGCGCACGACATATTGATCGAGCACGCCCGAATCCGCATCCGGCGCGATCAGGCGATCGACCGGCAGCAAGGCCGCCAGCAACGCCGCCATCCACAAGGCCCCGCCGCCGACCTTCGCCAGCAAGGGGCCATCCGGTCCGACCGCGAACGGGAACAGGGTCGCGACCAGCAGGAAGAAGATCAGCGGCAGCATCGTGCCGCCGCCTTCGAACCCGCGCCGCACATCGCGCCACACCACCGCCGCCCATATCGTCATGATGGCGATCCCAGCGCGATCTCGATCGGATCGATCAGCCCCAGCGGCTGGTGCGTCGCCGCGACCACAATCCCGCCGCGTCCTCGATGATCCGCCATCGCCGTGGAGAGCCGGTCGAGCGAGGCCTTGTCCAGCCCGTTTCCGGGTTCGTCGAGCAGCCAGATCGCCGCCTTGCCCGCGATCACGCGCGCCAGCATTGCGCGCTTGCGCTGGCCCGTCGACAGCATCCGCACCGGCACCTGCGCCAGCGCCTCGATGCCCATCGCCGCCAGCCCCCGCTGCACGGCATCGCGCCCGCCGCCATCGATCCGCGCCCAGAACGCCAGCGCATCCTCGAGGGTATCCCGCTGATCGAGCGCAGGTGCTTCGCCGGCAAATGCGATACCACCTGCATGATCGATATTGCCCGCCGACACCGGCAGCAACCCGGCCACTTGCCGCATCAGGCTGGATTTGCCAGCGCCATTCGGCCCGATCAGCAACGCCGCATCGCCCGCCCCGAGCGTAAAGCTCAACCCTTCAAACAATATCCTGTCGCCCCGCAGACAGGCCACCGACCTCAGCGAAAGCGCGCATTCGGCCACGGGGGTTTGACGTTCGGTCATCATGCCGCGACATAGAGCGCAGAATCAGATGATGCCAGCAACAGGATCTTGTCATGTCGATCACCGCCCTTGACGACGCTGAACGCGCCGACGCGCTCGATGCGCTGCCCGACTGGGATTATGACGAGGCGCGCGACGCGATCAGCCGGCGGTTCACCTTCGCCGATTTCTCCGCCGCCTTCGCCTTCATGACGCGCGTCGCGCTGCTGGCGGAGAAATCCGATCATCATCCGGAATGGTCGAACGTATGGAACCGGGTCGATATCCTGCTGACCACGCATGACGCGGGCGGCCTGTCGCATCGCGACGTTTCGATGGCCGAGGCAATCGAAGCATTGGTGGATTGATATGCCGATCGACGAAAGCCTGCCCTTCACGCCGGTGCGCATCGCCGTGCTGACCGTATCGGACAGCCGCGATCTCGCGCAGGACAAATCGGGTGACACGCTGGTGCAGCGGATCGCCGGCGCGGGCCATATCCTCGCGGATCGGGCGATCGTGCGGGATGACGTCGATCTGATCGTGGCGCGGCTGCATGGCTGGATCGACGACCCGATGGTCGATTGCGTGATTACCACGGGCGGCACTGGTGTGACCGGCCGCGACGTCACCCCTGAGGCGCTGGCTCGCGTCTGGGACAAGGAGATACCGGGCTTCGGCGAGCTGTTCCGCTGGCTGAGCTACGCCAAGATCGGCACGTCGACGATCCAGTCGCG
>Ga0207711_10003218_pt1 | contig 14228 bp, 12 predicted proteins | sample KBSS34metaG_FD_184401 | JGI IMG/M metagenome (GOLD analysis project Ga0207711, IMG submission 184401) | Switchgrass rhizosphere microbial communities from Kellogg Biological Station, Michigan, USA - KBS S3-4 metaG (SPAdes) (version 2) | ecosystem: Host-associated > Plants > Roots > Rhizosphere...
GATGGCGGGCTTCGACGTGCGGCTGCTCGACGAGATGACAGGCGAGGAACTGCGCGAGCCGAACCGCAAGGGGGTGCTGGCCATCGAGGGCCCGCTGCCGCCGGGCTGCATGCAGACCGTCTGGCGCGACGACGAGCGCTTCGTCAAGACCTACTGGAACACCTTCCCCGGCCGCATGACGTACTCGACCTTCGACTGGGCCGTGCGCGACGAGGACGGCTACTACTTCATCCTCGGGCGCACCGACGACGTCATCAACGTCGCCGGCCATCGCCTGGGCACGCGCGAGATCGAGGAGTGCATCTGCTCGCATGCGGGCGTGGCGGAGGTGGCGGTGGTCGGCGTGGCCGATGCGATGAAGGGCCAGGTCGCAGTCGCCTTCGTGGTGCCCAAGGACGCGCAGGCCGTGGCGGACGCCGCGCTCGCCCAGCGACTGGAAGGCGAAGTGATGAAGCACGTGGACGTGCGGCTCGGCGCGGTGGCGCGCCCCGCGCGCGTGCGCTTCGTGAGCGTCTTGCCCAAGACGCGCTCGGGCAAGCTCCTGCGCCGCGCGATCCAGGCCGTGTGCGAGCAGCGCGACCCGGGCGACCTCACCACCATCGAGGACCCGTCAGCCCTCCAGCAGATTCGCGACCTGGTGCAGCAAGGCTAGCGCCGTCGCGCTGCGCTAGGCTTTTCGCTTCCTTCTTTCACCGACTCGGAGTGCCTGATGGGCTTGCGGACCACGTTGGGAATCCTGGGAGCCTTCGCGGGCGGCATGGTGCTGGGCGGCTACCTGTTCGCGCACACGCAGCCGCGCCGCTTCCTGGAGATGGGCGACTGCGCAGGCTCGTGCTATCGCAGCGCGGAGCTCGCCGGCTTCATCACCTCGGTGACCGTGCAGCGCGCGCCCTTCCTGCTGCCGCGGCGCGTGGCCGAGTCCGACACCTGCGTGGCCATCGAGCACCCCAAGCCGATGGCGCGCTGGCACGTGGTCCTCTTCCCGAAGACCGACATCAAGAACATCGCCTCCATCGCCGAGGGCGACGAGCGCTACGTGATGGGGTGTCTGGCCATGGCGCGCAGCCTCACGCAGTCGCGCAATCTGCAGAGCTACCGCCTGTTCACCAACGGGCCGGGCAAGCAGGACATCGCCTACCTGCATTTCCACCTGATCAGCGATCAGGCGCCGCGCTGACGCGCCGGCGCCGCGCGCTCACAAGCCGCCGCGTCGCAGGCTCGCGAGCAGCGCACCGGCCACCACGAACAGGCCACCGAAGCTGCGGTTCATCCAGCGGATCTGGCGCGGCGAGCGCAGGAGCTTGAGCACGCGCGAGGCCAGTGCGGTGTAGCCGGCCATGACCACCATGTCGGTGAAGCCGAGGGTCGCCGCGATGACGAGGTACTGCGGCGCGAGCGGCTGCGCGAGGTCGAGGAACTGCGGCACCACCGCGAGCAGGAACACCGTGCCCTTGGGGTTGACGGCGTTGACCATCCAGCCGCGCATCACCAGCTGCAGCACGCGCGGGGGCACCGCCTCGCCTTCCTGCGCGACCAGGGGCCGGGCAGGCGCGCGCCATTGCTGCACGCCCAGGAACACGAGGTAGGCCACCCCCAGCCACTTCACGATGGCGAATGCGCTCGCCGAGGTCGCGACCAGCGCGCCCAGACCCACGCCCACCAGCAGCACCTGCGTCCAGATGCCCAGGATGAGGCCGAGCGTCGTGCTGTAGCCGCGCACGAAGCCGTGATTCAGGCCCGAGCTCATCGCGGCGACGGCGCCGGCGCCGGGGGAGATGCTGATCGCCCAGGAGGCGAGGAAGAAGGTGAGCCAGGTGGACCAGGACATGAGCAGGAATGCACGAATCGATGGAGATGCGCCGGAAGAAACCGGCGCGCGAAGGCGAAAGTGTCGGGGGAAAGCAAGCGGCGCCTCAAGTCATGCGCGCAAAGGCCGACATCAAGGTCGGGGAAGGGCCGGAGCTCGGCGAACGACGGACATGAAAGAAGAGACGACCATCGATGTGCGCGACTTGCGGGTGGGGCTGCATGTGCAGCTCGACCTCGGGTGGATGTCGCACCCCTTCCCGCTGAACAGCTTTCGCATCGCCAGCAGCGAGCACATCGCCGCCCTGCAGGGGCTCGGGCTCGCTCGAGTGCGCGTGATTGCCTCGCGCAGCGATCCGCAGGCCCTGCGCGAGGCGGTGAGCGCGGGTGCGATCGACGCGCAGGTCGCCGGGCTCGAGCAGGCGGTCTCGCAGGAGGTCGACCGCCCGAGTGCTCCCGCGTCCGCCGGCCTCGCACTCACGCCCGAGGCCGCGCTTGCGCGCCGGCGTCGCGAGGAGATGGAGCGCGAGGCCGCCTGCGTGCGCCAGGGCGAGCGGCTGTACCTGGAGGCCGGGCGCGGCCTGAAGCGCAGCTACGACCTGGCGCTGTCCCAGCCGCAGGCCGCGCGCGAGCAGTGCGAGGCGCAGGTGCTGGGCTTCCTGGAGCGCGTGCTCGGCGAGCAGGAGATGGCCATCCGGCTGCTGAGCGACGGCGCGGGCGACCGCGCGGCGATGCATGGCGTGAACGTGGCCGCGATCTCGCTGCTGCTGGGCAAGGCGCTCGGCCTTGCGAAGCCGGAGATGTTCGACCTCGGCGTGGGCGCGATGCTGCACGACGTGGGCAAGCGCATGCTGCCCGAGCGCGTGCGATGGCTGGACGCGCATGCGGGCGAGGTGTCCGTGCACGAGCGGCAGTTCTATCAGGAGCACGTGGCGCACGGCGTCGCGCTCGCGCGCTCGATGGGCCTGTCGCCCGGCGCGCAGCTCGTCATCGCGCAGCACCACGAGCACGCGGACGGCAGCGGCTACCCGCTGAGGCTCGGCAGCGCGCGCATGGTTCGCGGCGCGCGCATCGTGGCGCTGGTCAACCGCTACGACCGGCTGTGCAATCCGAACAACCCGGCGCAAAGCCTCACCCCGCACGAGGCGCTGTCGGTGCTGTTCGCGCAGCTCAAGGCCAAGTTCGACGAGCAGGTGTTCGGTGCCTTCATCCGCATGATGGGCATCTACCCGCCGGGCTCGCTGGTGCAGCTCACCGACGACCGCTATGCGCTCGTCGTGTCGGTGAACTCCTCGCGCGCGCTCAAGCCGCGCGTGCTGGTGCACGACCCGAAGCTCAGGCGCGACGAGGCCATCGTGCTGAACCTGGAGGAGGAGCCGGGCCTCGGGATCCGCCGCAGCCTCAAGCCGCAGCACCTGCCGCGCGCGACGCTGGACTGCCTCTCGCCGCGCCAGCGCATCTGCTACTTCTTCGAGCGCGCGCGCGACACGCTCGCCGCCCCCTGCGAGGAGCACGCGTGATGAGTGCGCACATGCATCCGGTGTGGCAGCCGCTCATCGACGGGCTGCTCGAGGCGGTGTGGGTGGTGGAGCCGCGCGGCCTGCGCATCGAGTCGGCCAATGCCGCGGCGGGGCAGCTGCTGGGCGTGGATCCGTCGAGCCTTCTCGGGCGGCCGGTCATCGACTACGCGGCCACGCCTGAGGACCAGTACTTCTGGGAGGACGTGGCTGCCGGCGTGGACGACGCGATCCGCTCGGACAGCTTCGTGCTGCGCGCCGACGGCACGCTCGTGCCCGTCGAGCGTCGCGTGAGCCGCGTGTGGGTGCGGCCCGGGCAGTCGGTGTTCCTCGTGGCGATGCTCGACCTGAGCGCGCAGCGTCGCGTCGAGGACGAGCTCGAGAAGCTCGTCGCCGAGCTGCGCGCCACGCTGGAATCGACCGCCGACGGCATCCTCGTCACCGATCTGAGCGGCGCGATCCGCGGCTGCAACCGCCACTTCGCCACGCTCTGGGGCCTGCCCGAGGAGCGCCTGCAGGAACGCGACGACGCGGCCATCCACGCCTGGATGCGTGAGCAGGTGATCGACGCTGCGGCGTACGACGAGCGGCTGCTCGTCATCGACCGCGAGCCGCTGCTGCGAGGACGCGACACGCTCGTGCTGCGCAGCGGCCGCGTGCTGGAGCGGCTCACGCTGCCTCAGTACGGACGTGGGCAGCCCGTGGGGCGGGTCTATTCGTTTCGCGACATCACGCAGCAGCTGGCGAGCGAATCGCGCCTGCGCCTGGCCGCAAGCGTGTTCGAGTGCAGCCTGGACGCGATCTTCGTGACCGGCCCGGACCACCGCATCATCGCGGCGAACGCAAGCTGCGAGCGCGTGAGCGGACTCACGCGCGAGGCACTCGCGCAGCGCAGCACGCAGGACCTGCTCTATCGCCCGGATCACGAGGGCGAGTGGTTCGCGCCCATCGAGGCCGCACTCGCCGACAGCGGCGTGTGGGAGGGCGAGCTGTGGCATCGCCATGCGAGCGGCGAGTCGCGGCCCGGCCAGGTCTCGCTCGTGCGGCTGAAGGACGAGCACGGCGCGACGCTGCACCACATCGGCTTCTTCAAGGACCTCACCGAGACGGTGGCTGCGCAAAAGCGCATCGAGGAGCTCGCGTTCAACGACGCGCTCACCGGCCTGCCCAATCGCGTGATGCTCACCGAGCGCATCGAGTTCTCCATCGCGATGTCGCAGCGCGACCGCAGCCGCTTCGCGCTGCTGTTCATCGATCTCGACCGCTTCAAGCACATCAACGACTCGCTCGGCCACCAGTACGGCGACCGCGTGCTGGTGGAGGTCGCGCGCCGCCTGCAGGGCTGCGTGCGGCAGGTGGATACCGTGGCGCGGCTGTCGGGCGACGAGTTCGTGATGCTCGTGCACCAGGCCGACGTGCGCGGCGCCGAGGCGACGGCGCGGCGCGCGCTGGAGGCGCTGTCGCAGCCCTTCGAGCTGGACGCGATGAGCTTCAGCGTCACCGCGAGCATCGGCATCGCGCTCTTCCCGACCGACGGCGGCTCGATGAGCGAGCTCATCAAGAACGCCGACGCGGCGATGTACCGGGTGAAGGAGCGCGGACGTGCGGGCTTTCGCTTCTACCAGCCGCAGATGAACGTGGACCTGCTCGCGCGCATGAAGCTCGACCACGCGATGCGCCAGGCGCTCGCGCGGCAGGACTTCAAGCTGCACTACCAGCCGCAGGTCGAGATGTCCACGCAGCGCGTCGTGGGCGTGGAGGCGCTGCTGCGCTGGAGCGACGCCGACCTCGGCGACATCTCGCCGGGCGAATTCATTCCGGTGGCCGAGGAGACCGGCTTCATCGTGGCGCTGGGCGAATGGGTGCTCGGCGAGGCCGTGCGCCAGGCGTCGCTGTGGCAGGCGCAGGGACGCGATCTCGTGGTCTCGGTGAACGTGTCTGCGCTGCAGTTCCAGCAGGCGGACTTCGTCGACCGCGTGGCGGCGGCGCTGACGCGCGCGCAACTGCGCCCCGACCGGCTGGAGCTGGAGCTCACCGAGTCGATCCTCATCCGCGATGCCGACGAGGCGCTCGCGCGACTGCGCCTCCTGGACCGGCTCGGCGTGCGGCTGGCGATCGACGACTTCGGCACCGGCTATTCGAGCCTCGGCTACCTCAAGCGCTTCCCGATCCGCAAGCTCAAGATCGACCGCTCGTTCGTGAAGGGCCTGCCCGGCGACGAGAGCGACGCGGGCATCGCCAGCGCCATCATCCAGCTCGCGCGCGCGCTGCGCCTGCGCGTGATCGCCGAGGGCGTGGAGACGCTGCGCCAGCGCGAGTTCCTGCGCGAGGCGGGCTGCGACGAGTTCCAGGGCTGGCTCTTCGCCGCGGCGCTGGCGCCCCAGGCGGTGGAGAGGCTGCTGGACGGCGTGCCCAAGCTCGTGAGCGCCTGAGGATCAGGCGGCCGTTCCCGTGTCGATGGAGTCGACGGCCGCGATGAGATCGAGCTCGACCGACGCGTTCTTGGGCAACTGCAGCACGCCCACCGAGGTGCGCGTGTGCGTGCCCGCAGGGCCGAGCACGTAGCGCAGCAGGTCGGAGGCGGCGTCGGCCACTTCGCTTTGCTGCGTGAAGGCCGCATCGCACTGGACGTAGACCGTGATGCGCAGGAGCTGGCGCACGCGATCGAGCGAGCCCAGCTCGCGCGCGAGGAGCGCGAGGGCGCGCATGGCGCAGATCTTCGCGGCGCGGCGCGCGGGCTCGATCGCCACCTCCGCGCCCACCCGGCCCGTCACGACCACGACATTGCCCACGCGCGGGACCTGCCCGCTCACGTAGGCGACGTTCTCGTGGCGGATCACGGGCGAGTAGTTGCCGCCGATGCGGATCTCGCCCTCGAAGCCGTGGCCGAGCGCGGCGGCGACTTCTTCGAACCTCGATGCCCTGTCTTCCATGCGCGCCTCCTTGTGCAGGCGCAATGGTCGCATCGGTCCCGCCGGGGAAGAACAGGGCGAGGTCGCTCAGCGCAGGTAGAGCGGCGCCCCGGCGGGAGCCCCGGTGGCCCCGCCGTCGACCACGAGCTCCGAGCCGGTGACGTGCGAGGAGTCGTCCGAGGCGAGGAAGAGCACGGCCTTCGCGGTGTCCTCGGGTTTTCCGATGCGTCCCTGCGGCACCCGGTCTGCGATGCGCTGATGCAAGGCGGCGAGCGCCTGCTCGTTCGGTGCGTACTTGTCCCAGATGGGCGTATCCGCCGCGCCGGGCGTGACGACGTTGACTCGAACGCCGCGCGGCGCGAGCTCCGAGGCCAGCACGCGGCCCATGGATCGCACGCCGGCCTTGCTCGCCGCGTAGGCCGAGTATTGAGGGGCGCCGAGCACCGCGTGCACGGAGCTGTTGAGGACGACCGAGCCGCCCGGCGCGAACAGCTTCGATGCCGATTGCACCGTGAGGAACACACCGGTCAGGTTGGTGCGCACGATGGCGTCGAAGCTCTCCGCCGGGGTCGCGCCGAGCGGCGTGGTGCCGCCGATGCCGGCGTTGGCGAAGAGGATGTCGAGCCTGCCGAAGCTCTTTTCGAGCGCGGCCACCACCGCGTCCATGTCCGAGGCACTGCCCGCGTCGGCCTGGAAGCCCACGGCGTTGGGGCCGAGTTCGCTCACGGCTGCGTCCAGCCGGGCCTTGTCGCGGCCGGTGATCGCGACGCGCGCGCCTTCGCGGATGAACAGGCGCGCGGTCTCCAGGCCGATGCCGCTGCTGCCGCCGGTGATCAGGGCGGTCTTTCCTTCGAGTCTCATGCTGGGTTCCTGTGAGGGGAGAGGGATGCCATGAAAGATAGGTGGCGCAGCTGTCTGGATAAACCGGCCGACCGCAGCCACTGCGTTTCAGCCCTCAGCACAATCGCCCGCGTTGTTCCAGGCGCTTTTGCGCATTTCTTTGCTGGAAATTTCGCCAAACACTGTATAAAAAGACAGTATGCGAATCCCGATCATTCCCGAGCACCCCGACGGCCCGATCGACCCCATCAAGGGCCGAGGCACGGCGTGGCGCGTGGCGCACCGCTTCTCCAAGGACAGCCGCGAGAACTTCGACGACGGCTGGGGGCCTGGCGAGCCCCAGGGCGAGGACGACGACTTCGCCTCCGCGCAGCCCCCGCGCACGCAGGTGCGCGAGGAGCACGTGAAGTCCATCCTCAGCGCGAACGATTCGCCCGACGTTCCCTTCGAGCTGTCGATCAACCCCTATCGCGGCTGCGAGCACGGCTGCATCTATTGCTTCGCGCGGCCCACGCACAGCTATCTCAATCTGTCGCCCGGCCTGGATTTCGAGACGCAGATCGTGGCGAAGGTGAATGCCGCGGACTGCCTGGAGGTCGAGCTCGGTCGCCGCGGCTACAAGCCGAGCCCCATCAACATCGGCTCGGCGACGGACGCCTATCAGCCGGTGGAGCGCGACCTCGGCATCACGCGCCGCGTGATCGAGGTGCTCGAGCGCTGCGAGCATCCCTACACCCTCGTCACCAAGTCGGCCGGCGTGGAGCGCGACATCGACCTCATCGCGGCATCGGCCGCGCGCACCCAGGCCGCGGTCTTCATGACGGTGACGACGCTGGACAACCGCCTCTCGCGCGTGCTGGAGCCGCGCGCCACCGCGCCGCAGCGGCGCCTGCAGGCGGTGCGACGCATGGCGGATGCGGGCATTCCGGTGGGGGTGAACGTGGCGCCCATCATTCCCTTCGTGAACGAGCCCGAGATCGAGCACATCGTCGAAGCCGCCGCGCAGGCCGGGGCCGCGTCGATCCACTACACCGTCGTGCGACTGCCCTGGGAGGTGGCGCCGCTCTTCAAGCACTGGCTGGAGCAGCACTTCCCGCAGCGCGCCGAGCGCGTGATGGCGCGCATCCAGGAGATGCGCGGCGGGCGCGACTACGACGCCGACTTCCGCACGCGCATGCGCGGCGAGGGGCTGTGGGCCGATCTCATTCGCCAGCGCATCGACAAGGCGACGGCACGTCACGGCCTCGTGCGCAGGAGCATCGCGCTGGACTCCACGCGCTTTCGAGCGCCGTCGCAGGCGGGGCAGGCCAGCCTGTTCTGAGCGTGAGGGCCCCCGTGCTACGTCATGAACATTGCGCTCAGCAGGGTGGCCGCGACGACTGAGACGAACAGGATGCGTATGCCATTGCGCGTGATGGCTTCGGCCCGATGCAATTGCGCATCGCGCAGTCGCTCTCTCGCCAGCACCGAGACGATGCACAGCAGGCACAGGCCGAGGAACAGATAGAACACGTATTCGATGGTCAGCGTGTATCCGACCGGGCCGAATTGCGTGTTGATCGAATTGAGCAGGACCATGCTCGACAGCGCCCCGGTGATCGCCACGCCGATCTGCGCGCCCTCGTCGCTGAAGAAGAGTGAGGCGAACATGATGAGCGTCAGGATGCCCAGGGGCAGCAGGCTCTTCGTCAGTGCCGAGGCAATCCGCCGCGCAACCGTCACCTCGACCCTGTAGCCCGACAGCTCCCGCACGCGCTGGATTCCCACGAGCGTCGGATCCCCCAGGGCGGATTGCGTGGTCTGGATGTCGCGACGCTCGTCCACTCGCACCAGTCGCCATTGCGTCAGGTCGCGAAGCGCGTCGCTTGCGATCTCCGCCGGGGAGCGAAGGTCCTGGACATAGACCAGGCGCTCGATCGCAGCTCTTGCGTTGAAGAGGCTCACCGTCAGCGTTTGCGTATCGGCGGGATATCGATGCAGGTCGAAGTGGCTCTTGAAGTCGCCTCGGATGTGCCATAGGCGATAGGTCGTTCCATCGCCCATGTCGCGCTGCGTCGCAGGGCGATCGGGCTCGAAGTTGCCTCGCACCATGTCCGGGAAGTCGATGTCGCCCGGGTCGGAGCCGCCGCGCACGTAGCGCAGCCACAGATAGAAGTCCGCGGTGAACGTCGATGCCGAGAGGTCCAGTCGCGGAATCTCGTTCAGGAACACCCCTGTGTAGACGACCTGTTGCCGGCGCGCATAGCGGCCCTCGCCCAGGTCCACCAATTGGCCGGAGGCGATCTCCGCCTGGTCCGGATTCGACACGGGCACGAGTTGCACCGGCGCGGATTCGAACAGCGTGCCGTGGAAGTGCCCCATGCGGATGGATTCCGGGCGCCCGATCCACAGCGGGCCGGCCAGGGTCGTCACCGCATGCTGCGGATCGTTCAGACCCGCCAGCCAATCGCGCACGCCTTGGCGGGAATGACCGCCCGTGGCGCGCAGCGCAGCGACGGCAAGGTTCACGGCGTCATAGCCGAGCACGTCCAGCCATGTGGCCTCGCGGTGGTACCTGGCCTCGAAGCGATTGGCGAACGACACCGTCTCGGCGCTTGCGCTGTCCAGCATGATCGGCGACTCCGCATAGATGCCGTTCATGAAGTAGGCGGCTCCCTCAGGCTCCTTCTCGAAGAGCGCCGAGAACGCATCGCCGGCCAGGACAGTGGTGCCGAGGATGGGCGCCTTGATTCCGCTCCTGCGCAGCGTCAGCAGGATCGGGACCGAGTCGTCGGCCAAGGTGCCGAGGATCACCGCCCGCGACGGGTCCGCAGCCGCCAGGCGCGCCAGCTCCCGCGCCTCGTCCACCGAGGTGAAGTAGCGGTAGTCGACATCGACGCCCAGGCGTTGCGCGCTGCCTTTCACCCCCTGGATCAGCTGCTGGCCGAACGGCGTTTCACGGGCCAGCACCGTGGCGCGCGAGCGATGCAGCGCGCCGTGCAGGTATTCCACGAGGAAGGACCCCAGCTGGGGCGTCGTTGCCATCGTGCGAAAGGTGGTCGGGCTCTGCGGGCCTCCCGCGCCGGTGGCGGTCGTCACGATGGATGCCATGCCGTGCGCCGCATAGATCGGCCCGGCGGCCAGCGAAGTGGGCGTCAGGATCGGGCCGACAACCACCAGCGCGTCGGACGCAACGATCTGGCGGGCGACCTCCTTCGCACCTTCCGCGCTGCTGCGGTCGTCGTGCACGTCGAGCTGCACCCCCGCCTCTTCAGCCGCGAGCCGCGCGCCATCCAGCGTGGGCAGCCCGTAGATCCGTCCGTAGCCGCTGAGCGAAGCGGAGAACGCGATGGTCTGCGCGTGCAGCGGCGCAAGCAGAAGGCACAGAACCAATGACGCGATTGCCCGTTTGCCCATGGCGCCGCCCGTTTCACTGACGTTGCATGGTCGCCTGGGTCTTGCATTGGAGCCATTGGACCTTGGGCCCGGCGTCGGGCTCGTCGCCACCGGAGATGGAACGATCGCCGTGCCCGAGCCCGGGCTCCCGGCGCATCCTTCATCGATCGATCAACGCGCTCACGCGTCGGGATGGCCTTGGAGGACCCGCATGGCATTCGTTCCCCTCATCACCACCGTGCGGTTCAGCGAAGACGGCACGCGCGTGGCTCGCCTCATGTGGGGCACTTGCGCGTCGGCTCAGAGAGGGCGGGACACGCGTGCCGAAGAGGCCGAGGTGCTGGAGCTGCTCGATGCGTTGATGCGAGACGAGCGCTTGTTCAAGCCCGAGGTCATGGACGCGCAGCCGCTCGCGTGTCCAAGGCTGCAAGAAGTTCACCGGGGCGCCGGCATCACGATCTACCTGCGCTCGGAAGTGGCGGAAGTGCTCTAGCTGGGAAGCGAGGCGCCCGCGCCCCAGCCTAGTCGCTCAGGTCCGGCTCGAAGAAGATCCAGCGAACCTGCGGGAAGGCCGCGTGCAGGCTGGCCTCCACGCGGTTGATGGCCTCGATCAACTCCGTCTCGCCGCCTTGCGGGTGCATGCGCGCCTTGACCGCAAGCATGACTTCGCTGCCCAGCTGCTGCGTGATGACTCGATAGACCTCGGCCACCTCGCTGCGGGCCTGCAGGTGTTCGCGCAGGCGCTGCTGCATCTGCGCGTCGGCGCTTTGCCCCATCAGCAGCGACTTCACCTCCACCGCGATGAGGAAGGCCACGACCACGAGCAGCGCGCCGATGACGATGGAGCCGACCGCGTCCCAGCGCGGTTCGCCGGTGACCAGCGACAGCGAGATGAACGCGAGCGCGCAGCTCAGGCCGCCGAGCGCCGCCACGTCCTCGCCGAAGATCACGAGCAGCTCGCTGTTGCGCGTGCTGCGGAACCAGCTCCACAGGCTCTGGTCGCCGCGCTCCTTGTTGACTTCGCGCAGGCAGCCCCACAGCGACACGCTCTCGGCCGCCACGCCGAAGGCCAGGATCGCGATCGCCACCCCCGCGAAGCGCACCGGCTCGGCCTCGTGCAGCTTGTGGATGCCTTCGTAGATGGAGAAGAGCCCGCCCATGCTGAAGAGCATCAGCGCGACGATGAAGCTCCAGAAGTAGCTCGCGCGGCCGTGGCCGAGCGGGTGTTCGGCATCGGGCTCGCGGCTCGCTTCGCGCAGTCCCCACAGCAGCAGGGCCTGGTTCCCGCAGTCGGCGTAGGAGTGCACGGCCTCGGCGAGCATCGACGAGGAGCCGGTGAATACCGCGCCGGCCGTCTTCGCCACCGCGATGGCGAAGTTGGCCCCGAGCGCGTAGATGATCGAGCGAAGCGAATTGGCCGACGCCATGGACGTCGGACGACTAGTTCGCCAACGCGGGGACCGCGTCGAGGGCCACCGGCGGGCCCTGCACCGCCAGCAGGCCGCTGCGGCCCGCGACTTCGCCCAGGCAGGCGTAGCAGTGCGGCACAGACGCGGGCAGCGAGGCATGCAGCGTTCCGAGCGACACGAGCTCGTGGCCCTGCGCCTTCCAGCCCGCGATGAGCCGCTCGAACACCGGCATGAGCTTCATGCCTTCGAGCTCGGCGTGCAGGGTGTAGACGTGGTCGCGCCGGCCATCGCTGGTCAGCGAGAGCAGGTGCGAATGCACGTTCTCCACGTCCAGCCCGTTCAGGCCGATGAGCTCGTCCAGCGTGGGCAGCGTGGTGGGCCACTGCGCGGGCCCAAGCACCTCGCCGCGCGCGTCCACCGGCAGGAAGGGACTTTCGCCGCGGGTGTCGGACGCGATGGTGAGGCCCAGCTCCGCCTCGATGCGATAGGCCGCCTCGTTCATTTGCCAGCCGGCCGCCCCGTGCACGCGCGGGCGCTCGCCGAAGACCTGCTCGAAGCGCGCGACGGCGAGCTGCATCTCCTCGCGCGTCCAGCGCTCGTCCTTGATGACGACGTGGTCCTGCCAGCGCACGTGGTCCCAGGTGTGCACGCCCACCTCGAAGCCGGCGTCGCGAACGGCGCGCAGCGTGTCGGCCTCGCGCAGCCCGATGTCGGGGCCGGGCAGCAGCGTGCCGTACATCAGGGTGCGGATGCCGTAGTGCTCCACCACCGAGGTGCGGCTCACCTTGTTGAAGAAGCCCGGGCGGAAGGCGCGGCGGATGGCGCGCCCGGTGTGGTCCGGGCCGAGGCTGAAGAGGAAGCTCGCCCCGCAGCCCTCGCGCCGCAGCAGTGCGGCCAGCGGCGGCACGCCGTCGCGCGTGCCGCGCCAGGTGTCGACGTCGATCTTGAGGGCGATGCGGGCCACGGCGCGGCGCTTCCCTGCAGGGGTCAGTCGTTCAGGTGCGTGGCCGTGTCGATCTGGTCGCGATAGAAGTCGAAGATGCGCGCGAGCGCGTCCTTCATGTCGACTTGCGGCTTCCAGTCGAGGTCGGCCATGGTGTTGTCGATCTTGGGCACGCGCTGCAGCACGTCCTGGTAGCCGCGACCGTAGTAGTCGCCGGAGGAGGTCTCGACGAGCTTCACCTGCGCGGCGCGCTCGCGGTATTCGGGGCGCTGCGCGGCCATCGCCAGCATCATCTCGGCGAGCGCGCGGATCGAGTGGTTGTTCGCCGGGTTGCCGATGTTGTAGATCTGGCGCGTGGCCTTGCCGCCGGGGTTGGCGAGGATCTTCACGAGCGCCGCGATGCCGTCGTCGATGTAGGTGAAGGCGCGCTGCTGCGCTCCGCCGTCCACGAGCTTGATGGGCTCGCCGCGCACGATGTGGCCGAGGAACTGCGTGATCACGCGGCTGGAGCCTTCCTTGGGCGTGTGCAGGGTGTCCAGGCCGGGGCCGATCCAGTTGAACGGGCGGAAGAGGGTGTAGTCCAGCCCTTCCTGCATGCCGTAGGCGTGGATGACGCGGTCCATGAGCTGCTTGGAGCAGGCATAGATCCAGCGCGGCTTGTTGATCGGGCCGTAGATGAGCTCGGAGCTCTCCGGGTCGAACTGCGCGTCGCGGCTCATGCCGTAGACCTCGCTCGTGCTCGGGAACACGACGCGCTTCTTGTACTTCACGCAGTGGCGCACGATGGGCAGGTTCGCCTCGAAGTCGAGCTCGAACACGCGCAGCGGCTCGCGCACGTAGGTCGCCGGCGTGGCGATGGCCACCAGCGGCAGCACCACGTCGCACTTGCGCACGTGGTATTCGATCCATTCCTTGTTGATGGTGATGTCACCCTCGAAGAAGTGGAAGCGGGGGTGGTCGAGCCAGGGCGCCACGCGGTCGGACTGCATGTCCATGCCGTAGACCTCCCAGTCGGTGGTCTCGATGATGCGGCGGGTGAGGTGATGGCCGATGAAGCCGTTCACGCCGAGGATCAGCACCTTGAACATGGCGGTGTCTTTCTGTCTTGAAGTCAAAGGTCAGGAGCGACGCGTGCGCGGCCGAAGGTCTGCGCAAGAGCCTCTGGGGTCAGCACACGCTCTTGCAGCGTGGCGCGAAGAACGCGAAGTGTCTCACCGTCGCCGGCCGTGAGCCACAGGCCGCTGGCGTCGGCATGGAGTTCGAAGCGCCCACGGGCCTCTTCCGTGCTGCGACGCGCAACGCGCCGGGTGCGCTCGATGACGATGCGCTGTCCCTGCGCGTCGAAGAACGCGCCGGGGTAGGGCGGGGCCAGCGCGCGCACGAGGTCGTGGATCTGGCGGGCCGACGCGTCGGCCGCGATGCGGCC
>Ga0207711_10003222_pt1 | contig 14220 bp, 18 predicted proteins | sample KBSS34metaG_FD_184401 | JGI IMG/M metagenome (GOLD analysis project Ga0207711, IMG submission 184401) | Switchgrass rhizosphere microbial communities from Kellogg Biological Station, Michigan, USA - KBS S3-4 metaG (SPAdes) (version 2) | ecosystem: Host-associated > Plants > Roots > Rhizosphere...
GCGTTTTGCTGCGCGGCGGTTTGCGCTGGAACGCCGGCAAGTACCGAGGCAGCGGTGATCAGGAACAAGTTTTTCATGGAGTGACGACTCGGCTCTCAAATGATTGCTGGCTAACAAATAACCATCGTCCAGCTATATCATAGAGTGCCAAATAATCTAATAATCCATAAATAAAATGCGCGCATGACTCGTGGAATTATTAAATGACGCGCAGCACTTGTAATTACATCATCAATGCACTACTTCGCTTTTGCTACCAGTCGAAATCGACGGTCTTTGGCGCTAAGCCGCTCCTTTTTCCCTCTTTGACGTCTCCTAGCCGGCAGATTGTCGATCAAGGCATCTGTCCAAAAAGGAACTCACCATGAAATATTTTGGCACCGTCAAGTCATTCGACACGACCCTCGGGCACGGCGAGATCAGTCCTGAAGTCGCCGGAAGTCCGCTTCGCTTCGAAATCGGCGCGATCATGTGGGACAAGAAGGTCGCCCCCGTTATTGGCCAGCGGCTCAGCTACGATGTGGGTCAGGGCACCGATCGCCAGCCGACCGCGCTGAATTTGCAGACTGTCTAGTCTGATTGTGAGCGGCTCGCAGGGGCAACCCGCTCCGATCTTGTAATGCGTCAGGCGAGCCCGGGCGGCTCGAGCGACCTCAAAGGGTCCTCGCCGTCCGGGTAGCCTTCCTTTCGAACCGAAGAAATTCGCAATGCTGATGTCATTCGCTTTCGCCATCGCCACGATGATCGCCGTTCTCGGCTCTCAGACACTGCTCAAGGTCGTGAACGGACCCGTTCTGGTTCGCAGTCGCTGACCTTCACGGCAGCGCGGAACCTTTCAAAATCATGCGGAAGAAACAGACGCCGAGGCCGGATCAGCAACGCGTTAAGCGATTGACCGATCTTCGCCACGAGCGGAGCGGTCGTTCCATTGGCGACGAAGAGGCCGCGATCGACGCCGCCATCAAGCGCAGCATCGACGATTTTGGAGCCTGATGCCGTTCGGAGTGTTGTCCGCAACGCGTGGAAAGCGGACAGCCCGGGGTCAGGACCAATGAATATTGTCCGCTCGAGCCTGGTTCTTACGTGCGGATCGAGCGCTCGATCGCGCCTTTGCGTCGGAGGTTCGCGCGCCAGCAAAGGCAAGGAGCTCTGAGACCCACGGTCCGACGGTCAAAGCATCAACCCACAAAAGCTCGGGATCCTTGCTGCTGATCGTCATGTCGAGCACGAGCTGCCGATCTAGCAGCACTTTGAACGATCCGACGTCGCCTTCAATTTCCTCTGGCAGAGAGGAAGGGCGCCAATGAGCGTCGATGCGCCAGTGGTGGCCGTCGAAGGTCCATGAGGCCCAGGGAGCCTCGGCGTCGTCGAATCCCTCAATATCCGTCACCCCTTTGGGCGCAGTCCACTTTGCACCACGAGACTCCGATTTACCCATCCACAGCTGCGCCATCTTCAGTAGCTCAGGAATTGCGAGGTTCAGGCGAGCTTCGGTCACCCAGAGCGCTGCTTTGACAGCCTTCGCGAGCGCCAACCTGTTGCGCTCGATTTCGACCACGCTTGCTCGATCCCGAGCGCCATCAAGCCAATTACCCACTTCCTTCGCGTGCTCAGCTTCCCGCTCCTGAGGAGAGAGCGGTTTGGGTCGGTCGGGCTTCGACGTTGCGAAACGAATGATGGCCCAGGTCGCAAATGCGGTAGCGACGACGAGCAACAATGACTGGATCACGGAAACGGCCTCCGGCGGCTGGGTTGAAGATCTAGGGACGCTCCTGTCATTAGGCTGCCACCGGCAAGTGGGCGTCAAATGTGGACCGAGTTACTGCCACATTGAGGCCTTCGGACGACGAGGTCTCCGTGATCTGAGCCCTGAGCTGTTTGGCCAAGGCGCCAACGAGAGCAGTTCCGAGACCGGCTGAGGTCTGACCTTCTTCCTGACTACTCCGCCCGACTCCGTTGTCGGCCACCGTGAGCTTCCAATCGGACTTGGCCGTTTCGAACGTGACGCGAATGCGCGCGGACGAGCGTGGCTCCGGAAATGCATATTTGATCGCATTGATGATGAGCTCGGTGACGATCAGGCCGATGCTTACGGCGTGGCTTGTTGGCAGCGCGCCTTCGCTGGCAGCCACGGCAATATCGATATGCTGCTTAGGCCCAACCATAGATGAGGCCAAGCCGGCGCTCAGCTTTGTGAGATATGGTCCCATCTCGATCTGCTCGATGCCGTCGGAAGCGCTCAAATGGCTCTGTACGGTCGCGACCGACATCACCCGTTGATGGGCGGCGCGGAGCTCATTCTTGGTTTCTTCGGATGAGACGGAGCCGGCTTTGAGCAGCAGGATGCTGGCGATGATCTGGAGGCTGTTGGCGATCCTGTGCCGCATCTCGCGCAGCAGCGTCCTCTGCTGTTCCAGCAGCTCCTCGGTATGTTCCAGCAGCCGCTGCTTCTCCTGCTCCGCAACCCGTCGCTCGGTGATGTCCTTGATGGCGAGAAGCACCATTCGGCTTTCCCCGCTCTCGTCGCGAATGGGCAGAGCGTTGACCTGGATCGTACGCTTGCCGAGTTTGGCAAAGGTCTTCTCAAACTCGAAATCTTCGACAGCCGTGCGTTGCGGGACGACATTCTGGAGCAGTTCGCACAGGCCGGGGATATTCCATTGGCCGTCAGAAAGTTCGAACAGGGACCTCCCGTGGGCCTTCACGGGATCCTCGCCGAACACCTCGTAGAAGCAACGACTGCCGGCAAGCAGGTGAAGCGTGTCGTCAAGGACGAGGAACGGCTCAGGAAGCGTATCGACGATCGCCAGCGCCAGGGCTTGCGCCTCTGCACGATCATGAAGCTCCTTCATTTTGATTGTGCTCCGTTGGGCGGGAGCGTCGCACGTCTCTCTGCCACCGGCGCGCCTGGCTATGCCGGTGATGAGATCATCCTACACTCTTTTAGGTAAGAACCCTAACTTAAATTAAGGCTGATCCTGCCCCACTCCGGGATCGCTGCCACAGTTCCGCTCGTCCGCTTGGATCAATCCGACAGGTCTAAAAAAAAGGCGGCCCAGAGCGGGCCGCCCTTTTCTGCTTCGTGCCGTCAGGGGGTGACCGGCACTGCTGACCCAACCTTCCTGAGTCCTTGAAGTTCCGGTGCATGTCCTAGCTGAAGATCCACCCAGCGACGGCCAGGAACATGGCTGTGCTGCTCAACCCGGCAGCCCAGAGAAGCAGCTCGGACGCGAACTCGCCCTGACGGTGGTCCATCCCGGTGCGCCCGTCGATTCTTTGCATGAGTGGACCGCGGACCAGCTTGACCCATGCGATTACGGCCATCAGCAGCAGGACGGCCGCCAAGACCCCCAATACGTTGCCGGCCTCAACCATTGTAAGCGCACCGAAGCGTGCCTCGCTTGCGGGTCGGCATGATCGCTGGAGGCAGAATTTCCGCCAGGCTCCTCGCGAGCGACCCGGCTGACATCGCCTTCACACTGTAGCGGCCGGCCAGATCGTAGTGCGCGAGGCGGGCCTCGGAGTTGGTCGCATTGCGAGCCATCTGCACTGATGCCCGCTTGCGGCTGAGCCAATATGCCTGTTCCATGATTATCTCCTGCGAGCGAGAGCACATCAGTGTCTCCCAGTCACAGGGGCGCCCGGTAGCGATCTCAGGTGATGGCACCTTGTAGCACGTTTCGATGTGAACCTTGCATGACGACTGGTGAGATGGTCGAAAGCGGACGCTCGGCTAATGGCAGCAACGGGTGGAAAGGTGACATTCGGATGATTGGAAGTCGGCCGATTTTTCGTAGGTATACGTACCGATGGAACGGTGCGCCCCGGCCATTAATCGCGTCCTATGCGGGCGAGATTTGCTTTATCGCTGATCGCTTTGGGCTCTGTGGTAGCGGGCGCGACCACTCATCATTGGGCCTATTCTGGGCCAAGCGGCCCCGCACATTGGGGCGAAGCTTGCATCGCCGGGAAGTCTCAATCCCCTATCGACATTCGCACAAAATCGGCGACGCACAAGAAGCTTTCGCCGCTGGTCTTCAGCTACAGGCCGACAGCTCTCCACATCATTGATAACGGCCACAGCATCCAGGTCGACGTCGACAAGGGCAGCACGGTGGCGGCTGGCGGCGCCCGGTTTCCACTCGTGCAGTTTCACTTCCATAAACCGAGTGAAGAGACAATTGACGGTCGCCATTCAGCAATGGTCGTTCACCTCGTGCACCGCGATGCAGAGGGCAATCTAGCCGTCGTCGCAGTGCTTCTCCGCTCCGGTCCAACGAACTCTCTCGTCTCGACCCTCTGGCGAAATCTGCCCAAACAGAAGGGGCACGAGGAGTCGCCGCCGGGAATTCAGATCGATCCGTCGCAGCTTCTTCCCGCCAATCGATCCTATTTCACTTACGTGGGCTCACTGACGACGCCGCCATGCACGGAAGGTGTTCGCTGGTTCGTCCTGAAATCTCCAGTCAGCCTGTCGGCCGCCGAAATTGGCACATTCGAAAACCTCTATCCCGCTAACGCTCGTCCGCTCCAGCATCTTAACGGTCGACAGATCCTGACGAACTGATGGCGGAGCGCGCGGGGAGGCTGTTCGCTTAGACGGGGCGAAACTTTCCTTCGGCCTCGTCCAGTACCCATAATTCCCCCTCCCGAATCGAAAAGTGACATCCAAGTACAACCAGCGATCGCCTGCGTTCGCGTTCCATCACGAATGGGAATGTTCTAAGGTTTGCCATACTTTGGCGGATCGCTGCTTCTTCGAGGAGCCGGTGCGCTTTCGGACCGGTGCCGTGCATTTGAGCAATCGCCTGGGCACTCTCGTCTACCTGGCTCATCCAGATGTCGATGAACCCGCCTACACCTGGCCGAGCATCGTGAAACCGGCCCGTCAGGACGGCGGATATGCCGCCGCATTTCTCATGACCCATGACCACGATCTCACGAACATTAAGCTCATTCACGCCATACTCGATGGCTGCAGAGACGCCGTCTCGTCCACGGATCGGCTCGAATGGAGGCACAAGGTTGGCAACATTTCGAACGACGAAGATGTCGCCCGGATCGGCATCAAAAATGCTCGCTGGATCGGCACGGCTGTCGCAACAGGCGATAATCACGGCGCGGGGCGATTGGCCCTTGGCTAATTCCTGCCATTGCTCGCGTGTGTGGCCGGACTGATTCGCGCGAAAGCGCCGATAGCCGTCGATCAGATTCCCATATCCGCGCACGGTTGTTCTCCGGTCGTCGCGGCCGGCGCGTGGATCACGTCGGGGCACCAAGCCATCAGTAGAAATCCCTGATGTGAAGGGTTTGTCCCTGACCCCGCCCTAGGGGTTCGCCGAATTGTGCTGCCGATCACATACTCCCAACTCGCGTCTTCACCCCGCGAGTCCCGGGCGGCGTTCCGTGCGCTTCAACAGGAGGAAATAGTGAATAGTCTGAAAGCAATGACCATGTCTGCCGCTGCATTCGCATTTGCGAGTGCCCAAATCGCCAGCGCGTCCCCGGCTCCCGACGCCAAGCTGTGGGCCGCCACGTGGCACCTCGTTCTCGCCAAGTCGAAGTTCGCTTCACCGGCGAGCGCCGAAAGGAGCGAGGACCGCGCCTATCGTATCACAGGGAATCACGTGACCATGCGCTCGACCACCGTTAGCGAGTCCGGCCAGTTGTTGCACTGGGGCTATTCGGCAACGACCGACGGCAACTGGTTCCTGGTCTCCGGAAATCCCAGCATGGACCATGTCAAGCTGACGGGCGTGAGCCCTCGCGAGATCAAGGCAGAAACGATGAAGCTGAAACACCCCGTCGGTAGTGCGGTCATCACCGTCTCCGAAGACGGCAAGGAACTCACGATTGATCGAACCGGCGGAGCAGCTGGGACTGGGCACGACGTGCTGGTCTTCAGCCGCGTGGAATAGCGGGTCTAGCTCTACCGCAATCGGCGACCCTGCCCACCGATCGGGTCAATGATGCTTTCGAAGAAGAGGATCGCCGAAATGAAGAAGAACATTCGCGGATCTCTGATTTCCGCCGCTGTACTAGCCTTGATCATTGGTCCTGGCCTGTCGTCATGTTCGAAGGCGAGCGAGAAGAACGCCACCGAGCAGGGTGCGCCGGCGGCCAACGGCAACGAATCCGCTGCTGCCGAGCAAGCCGGCGACACGAATGGCGCAACGGCTCAAAATGCGAAGGCCCTGCTGAAGGGCATGTCGGACTATCTCGCGGCGCAGAAGAACATATCGATGGGCTTCGATTCGATCTTCGAAGTTGTCAGCAAGGATCGCCAGAAGCTTCAGCTCGCGACTTCCGGAACCGTCGAGCTCAGCCGACCCGACAAAATTCATACGACCCGCAAGTCCGGCTTCTCGGACACGGAGATGGTTTTCGACGGGAAGACGGTGACCATCCTCGGCAAGGGGCAGAACGCCTACGTCCAGGCCGACGCTCCCGGCACGGTCGACAACCTGATCGACCAGCTGCGCGACAAGTTCCACCGCCAGCTTCCAGGCGCCGACTTACTGCAGTCGAACGTTTACGACGGGTTGATGGAAGATGTTACCGACATCAAGGACCTCGGGAGCGGCGTGATCAACGGCCAGGAGTGCGACCATCTCGCATTCCGCGCCAAGGATACCGACTGGCAGATCTGGATCCATCAGGGCGCCAACCCATACCCGTGCCGCTATGTGATCACGAGCAAGGGCGTCGACCAAGCCCCGCAATTCACGCTCGAGGTCCGCGACTGGAAGGTGGGCGGCAGCCCGGGTGCCTCGGACTTCACCTTCGCGGCCCCGGCCGGTGCCAAGAAGCTGGACGCCAAGGACATCGAGTCGCTCAAGGACACCAGCGACTTGCCTGACAACTACAAGGTTGGAGCAACCCAATGACTATCACCCGTAAGCTGAAGATGGCGCTGCTGGCGATGCTTGTGGTGGGCGTCGGATCTCAAGCGGCGAACGAGGTCACGGGTACCGACGCATTCAGCCTGATCACTCCCGCCCACGCGGTCGTCGGCCGTCCGCTGACGCCCGTCAGCGTGGCCGGCGTGGCCCGTCGTACGACACGGCGCTGCGCGGCCGGCGTATATAATTGCTAACGTTTCCAGTGCGCTAACTAATGTCCGTTTGCAGCGCTGCCAGGGCCGTGAGAAGCGCTGCTTCTAATCAGAGCTTCCATGATTTGAGATAAGGCCCACCCGCTGCGGCCATCTGCGTCTCGATCGATCTGAAGGAGCCAGTGCGATGGGCGGGCGGCTCGGGGAATGGCTATCAGACCTTTCGGTGCTGGGAATCTCAGCGGCGACCTTTTTTGTTCTGATCGTCTCCGCGCTGGCCGGTCGGTCCATCCGCCAGTTCCGGATCAACCGGTCAAAAGCCACCGACGACCCAAACGATCCATCGCACGGGCAAGAAGAATATCTGCTGGGCGGATCCTTGGCTCTGCTTGCTCTCCTCTTGGCGTTTACCTTCGGGCTCGTCCTGAACCGCTACGAGGCGAGGCGGCAGTTGGTCACAAATGAAGCGAACGCGATTGGCACCGCCTACCTCCGCGCTCAACTTCTCGATGAACCTCATCGGTCCCGCCTCAGCGGACTTCTGATCGCCTATACGGACAATCGCATCCGGGTCGCCAACTCCGGAGCCGGAGCCGACTCTCATCTTGCGAAAAATGACCAGCTCCTCACCCAGATATGGGCTGCCGTCAGCGCGGCCGGAGGGTCCGCGCAGGCGCACGGCATCTCCATGCCTTTGGTCGAAGCGTTGAATGAAATCATTAACCTCGACACGGAGCGAAAAGTCGCTTGGCGACTCCGCGTTCCAGGCGGGGTTCTCGTCCTGCTGCTTGCATACCTGATCGTTACAGCGGGCGAATTGGGCTACATCGTGGAAGGTGCACGGGGCAAGAGGGCAGCGCTCATGCTGTTTGTCCTGATCGCGCTATCGATCGGTGTCATAACTGACGTGAATCGACCAAGCTCCGGAGCGATCAGAGAGTCACAGTGGCCCATGATGGAGTTGCTACATGCGCTACAGACGCAATCGCCGCGAGCATTCGACCAGTTCAAAGAGTCTCCGCCTGTGTCGCCAAATCGGAGTCATGAACACTAGGGCGTAATGTCTGCAATTAATCAGATTACTCTCGCCGCGACGTCGGCAGGCCTGGCGACAAAAGGCTTGATGCACCCGTTGACGGATGAACGGCGCACAACCATATGCGCGCCATCGCTGGCACTCTCGCTCGGGGAGTGCCAACGGAGAAGTTCAACCAAGCTGACTAAAGAGGGTTCAACCTATGGGTTTCAGGCCGCTTCATGATCGCGTCCTCGTCCGTCGTGTCGAGGCCGAGGAGAAAACCAAGGGCGGGATCATCATTCCCGACACTGCCAAGGAAAAGCCGCAGGAAGGCGAAGTTGTCGCTGTCGGCGCCGGCGCCAAGTCCGAAGAGGGCAAGGTCACGCCGCTGGACGTCAAGGCCGGCGACAAGATCCTGTTCGGCCAGTGGTCGGGCACCGAAGTCGTCGTCAACGGCGAAGACCTGATCATCATGAAGGAAAGCGACATCCTCGGGATCGTCGGCTGAGCCTTCGCTTCCAAACAGCAACTCAAATCAAAGAATGAAAGGGTAGCCAGATGGCAGCCAAGGACGTGAAATTCAGCCGTGATGCGCGTGAGCGCATCCTGGCCGGCGTGGACATCCTCGCCAATGCAGTGAAGGTGACGCTGGGGCCGAAGGGCCGCAACGTCGTCATCGACAAGAGCTTCGGCGCTCCGCGCATCACCAAGGACGGCGTCACCGTCGCCAAAGAGATCGAGCTCAAGGACAAGTTCGAGAACATGGGCGCCCAGATGGTGCGCGAAGTGGCCTCGAAGACCAACGACATCGCCGGGGACGGCACCACCACCGCGACGGTTCTCGCTCAGGCGATCGTCCGCGAGGGCATGAAGTCGGTTGCTGCCGGCATGAACCCGATGGACCTGAAGCGCGGCATCGAAAAGGCAGTTACCGCGGTCGTTGCTGACCTCAAGAGCCGTTCGAAGGACGTCTCAGACTCCAAGGAAATCGCCCAGGTTGGCATCATCTCGGCCAACGGCGACCGCGAAGTCGGCGAGAAGATCGCCGAGGCGATGGAGAAGGTCGGCAAGGAAGGCGTGATCACGGTCGAAGAGGCCAAGGGCCTCGAGTTCGAGCTTGATGTCGTCGAGGGCATGCAGTTCGACCGCGGCTATTTGTCGCCTTATTTCATCACCAACCCCGAGAAGATGCAGGTCGAGCTTTCGGATCCGTACATCCTGATCCACGAGAAGAAGCTCTCCAACCTGCAGGCGATGCTGCCGATCCTCGAGGCTGTGGTTCAGAGCGGCCGTCCGCTGCTGATCATTGCCGAGGACATCGAGGGCGAGGCGCTGGCGACCCTGGTCGTCAACAAGCTGCGCGGCGGCCTAAAGGTCGCGGCCGTGAAGGCTCCGGGCTTCGGCGATCGCCGCAAGGCGATGCTCGAGGATATCGCGATCCTCACCGGCGGCGAGATGATCAGCGAGGATCTCGGCATCAAGCTCGAGACCGTCACGCTGAACATGCTCGGCCAGGCCAAGCGCGTCACGATCGACAAGGATAACACCACGATCGTCGATGGCGCCGGCGCCAAGGAAGCCATCGAGGCCCGCGTTGCGGCGATCCGCCAGCAGGTCGAGACCACGACGTCCGACTATGACCGGGAGAAGCTGCAGGAGCGGCTGGCGAAGCTCGCCGGCGGCGTTGCGGTGATCAAGGTCGGCGGAGCGTCCGAGATCGAGGTGAAGGAACGCAAGGACCGCGTTGATGACGCGCTCCACGCCACCCGCGCCGCGGTCGAGGAAGGCATCGTTCCGGGCGGCGGCACTGCTTTGCTCTATGCGACCAAGGCTCTCGACGGCCTCAAGGGCGAGAACGACGACCAGACCCGTGGTATCGACATCATCCGCAAGGCGCTCCAGTCGCCGGTTCGGCAGATCGCCGAGAACGCCGGCCATGACGGCGCGGTCGTGGCGGGCAAGCTGATCGACGGCAACGATCCGACGCTCGGCTTCAATGCCCAGACCGAGGTGTATGAGAACCTCGTCAAGGCCGGCGTGATCGATCCGACCAAGGTGGTTCGCGCGGCCCTGCAGGACGCGGCTTCGGTCGCTGGACTGCTGATCACCACCGAAGCCACGATTGCCGAAGCGCCGGACGACAAGCCGGCCCCGGCGATGGCTGGCGGCGGCATGGGCGGAATGGGCGGAATGGACTTCTAAGTCCGACCGTCAGTCTGACCTTTGGAGGGGCCGGAGGCATTCGCTTCCGGCCCCTCTTCATTTGAGGCCATGTTGTCGAGCAGGTCCTCGGCTTCATTGAGCTGCTGCGATTGCTCGGCAGTCGGTGCCGGCGGCCGCTGATCCTTGCAAGCCGCGGCGAGCAGCAAGACGCAAACGATGATTTTCCTCACCGGAGCGAAGTACCACTCCGAGCGAACATAAAAAAAGGGCCGCCCCGAAGGACGGCCCTTTCCCTGAATGCGTAACTCGAGACGCTTACTTGTTCTCGACGGCCGCCTGGGCGTTGTCGACAGCGTTGCCGGCGTTCTCGACGGCGTTGCCAGCAGCGTTCAGAGCCGCGTCGGCATTGGCCGTCGCGTCGGCTGCGTTGACGTCGGTCGACGCGGTGTTCTCCACCGCAGTCTCGTTCGCCGCGTTGTTGGCAGCGTCATTCTTGTTGCACGCGGCGACGCCGAGCGCGAGGACCGCAACGGTCACGATCGCAAGCTTCTTCATGAGTCTTTCACTCCCTTAAAAATGCCCCTGGGGTGGGCACGCCCGGGCCTGCCGCTGCGAGTCGTCAGGCCAGATCGGCGGGAATAGCGACAATCCCTACCCTCGTACAAGGGATTATTTCACAAGGCTGAATTGACCATATAAAGATATCTTTATATCCTTATGCCGTGACTGTGGCGCTACCCTTGGCTGACCGATTCCAGGCGCTTGCCGATCCTACTCGGCTGCGCATCGTCGCGCTGCTGCGGTTGATGGAGCTGTCGGTCGGAGAGCTGGCGCAGGTTCTCGGGCAAAGCCAACCGCGCGTCTCGCGCCACCTGAAGATCCTCGCCGATGCGGGGGTATTGGAGCGCCGCAAGGAGGGCAGCTGGGTATTCCTGACGCTCGCCGAAGCGGAGCGCGTCGACCCGTTGTTCGCGCTGGTTGACGAGTGGGCTGACGGGGCGACCCAAGCATTGTTCGTTGCCGACGCGGCTCGTACCGAATCGATCCGCGCCGAACGTGCCGAGGCCGCCAACCGCTATTTCGCGGGTCACGCTGAGATCTGGGACCAGATCCGGTCGCTGCACGTCGCCGAATCCGAGGTCGAGCGCGCGATCGATGCTTCTCTCGGAAATCGACCGCTTGGGCGGCTCGTCGACATAGGGACCGGCACGGGCCGGATGATCGAGCTGTTCGGCCCGCGCGCGAGCCAGGCGATCGGCATCGACCGCTCGTCCGACATGCTGCGCGTCGCGCGAGTAAAGCTCGAGGCTGCGGGCATCCCGTCAAGCCTCCGCCAGGGAGACATGTACGCGTTGCCGCTCGCCGACCAGACTGCGGACAGCATCATCATCCACCAGGTGCTGCATTATGCCCACTCACCGGCATCGGCGATCGCCGAGGCCGCTCGGGTGCTGGCGCCCGGCGGTACGCTGCTGGTCGTCGACTTCGCCGCGCACGAGCGCGAGGAGCTGCGCGAGCGCGATGCTCACATCCGCCTCGGCTTCGAGGACGAGGTGATGGGAAATTGGTTCGATGCCGCCGGACTGGAGGTCGACCAGGTCCGGCACCTCAAGGGCGGTGAGCTGACCGTAACCCTGTGGCGCGGCGTCAAGGCCCTGGCCCGGCAGCGGAGGGCGGCATGAACGCCTTCGAATCCCTCGGCCACCACCTCCCTCTGTTCGCTGAGGCACGCGGCGATATCCAGGTCAGCTTCGAATTCTTCCCGCCGAAGACGGAGAAGATGGATCAGACGCTGTGGGACTCGATCAAGACCCTTGAGCCCCTTCATCCGCGCTTCGTCTCGGTGACCTACGGCGCGGGCGGTTCGACCCGTGAGCGGACGCACGCGACCGTCGAGCGCATCCTCAAGGAAACGGCGCTGACCCCGGCGGCACACCTTACCTGCGTCGCCGCGAGCCGCGATGAGATCGACGCCGTCGCGCGCGACTATTGGCAGCTTGGCGTTCGCAACATCGTGGCGCTGCGCGGCGATTCCCCGGAGCCCGGAACGAAATATCAGCCACACCCCGAGGGCTATCGCGATGCAACGGAACTCGTTGCCGGCCTGAAGCGCGTCGCGCCGTTCGACATCTCGGTCGCCGCCTATCCAGAGGTCCATCCGGACTCGTCGACGCGCGCGTTCGACATCGAGAACCTGAAGCGAAAGGTTGATGCCGGCGCCGACCGGGCGATCACCCAATTTTTCTTCTCGCCCGATTGCTTCTTTCGTTTTCGCGATGAGGCCGCGGCAGCGGGCATCGACGCTGAGATCGTCCCGGGAATCCTTCCTGTCTCAAACGTCGCCACTACCCGCCGCTTCGCCCAGTCCTGCGGCGCTTCGATCCCTCAGTGGCTCGACGATCTGTTCGAAGGGCTGGACGACCTCCCTGCGGCGCGCCAGCTCATCGCGGCAACCGTCGCTGCGGAGCTGTGTGGCCAGCTCTATGCCGGCGGGGTCCGCCACTTCCATTTCTACACGCTCAACCGTGCAGAGCTCAGTTACGCGATCTGCCACCTGCTGGGCGTGAGGGCGAAAAAGTCATGAGTGCATCCCAGACCCTCCGCAACGAAGCTGCCAAGCGCATCCTGATCAAGGACGGCGCTTACGGCACCTCGATCCAGGCCCGGAAGCTGCAGACGGCCGATTATTGCGGCCCGCTCGACCTGTTGAAAGACCAGCGCGGCAATAACGACCTCCTCAATATCACGAAGCCGGAGATCGTCCGCTCGATCTGCGAGAGCTTTGCCGATGCGGGCGCTGAAATCCTCGCGACCAACACCTTCAACGCCAATGCCATCAGCCAGGCGGACTATGGCGCCGAGGCGCTCGTCAGGAAGATCAATGTCGAGGCAGCGCGGATCACGCGCGAAGTGGCCGATCGCGATGGCAAGCAGCGCTGGGTGGCAGGCGCGTTAGGGCCGACCAACAAAACGCTTTCGCTGTCGCCCAACGTCAACGACCCCGCCTATCGCGAAGTCGACTTCGACCAGGTGAAAGCGGTCTACCGCGAGCAAATCGAAGCGCTGGTCGAAGGCGGTGTCGACTTCGTGCTGGTCGAGACGATCTTCGACACGCTCAACGCCAAGGCCGCGGTGATGGCGACGCTGGAGGCTGAGCAGGCGCTCGGCCGCGAGCTGCCGCTGATGATCTCCATGACCCTGACCGACCTCAGCGGCCGCAACCTTTCCGGCCACACGGTCGAGGCTTTCTGGGCGTCGGTGCGCCATGCGCGGCCGGTGACCATCGGGCTCAATTGCTCGTTCGGAGCCGCGCAGCTGAGGCCGCACCTGACGGCACTATCGGCTTTGGCTGACACGCTGGTCATGGCCTACCCCAATGCCGGGCTTCCCAACGAGCTTGGCGAATATGACGAAGCGGCGGAGCAGACTGCTGCGCAGGTTCGTGACTGGGCCGAGAATGGCCTCGTCAACATCGTCGGCGGATGCTGCGGGACGACTCCCCTGCACATCGCCGCTATTGCCGGGGCGGTGCGCGATTGCACGCCGCGCACTGTCCCGGCTCCTCGCGCGGGCACGTTGCTTGCCGGGCTCGAGCCCATGCTCATTGCCGCCTGACGACCCCATGGAGATGACAGGCGTGAGAGATGCCGGCGCGGGCGCGCGTTTTGTGAATATTGGCGAGCGCTGCAACGTCACCGGCTCGGCCCGCTTCAAGAAGCTCATCCTCGCCGGCGACTATGACGCCGCCGTCGAAGTCGCGCGCGACCAAGTCGAGAATGGCGCGCAGATCGTCGACGTAAACATGGACGAGGCTTTGCTCGACTCAGAGCAGGCCATGACCGTGTTCCTGAAACGCATCGCGGCCGAGCCGGACATCGCGCGAGTGCCGGTGATGATCGACAGCTCCAAGTGGAGCGTGATCGAGGCAGGCCTCAAGTGCGTGTCGGGTAAGCCCATCGTGAACTCCATCTCCATGAAGGAGGGC
>Ga0207711_10003226_pt1 | contig 14214 bp, 12 predicted proteins | sample KBSS34metaG_FD_184401 | JGI IMG/M metagenome (GOLD analysis project Ga0207711, IMG submission 184401) | Switchgrass rhizosphere microbial communities from Kellogg Biological Station, Michigan, USA - KBS S3-4 metaG (SPAdes) (version 2) | ecosystem: Host-associated > Plants > Roots > Rhizosphere...
GCGTTCTACAGCGACAAGGCATCCGTGTTCCGGCCGACCCGAGACTCGGTCGAGTGCGGTGGCCGCACCGTCACCCAGTTCGGACGGGTGCTCTACGAGCTCAACATCGACAGCTGGTGCGCCAACTCGAGCCAGGCCAAGGGGCGCGTCGAGCGGGCCAATCTGACCCTACAGGACCGCTTGGTCAAGGAGCTACGCCTGCGCGGCATCAGCTCGCGCGAGGCGGCCAACGCCTATGCCCCGCGCTTCGTCGCCGACTTCAACAAGCGCTTCGGCAAGCTGCCCAAGAGCGACTTCGACGCGCATCGGCCGGTCCGAGCCGACGAGAACCTGGATCTGATCTTCACCTGGCGCGTTGAGCGCAAGGTGTCGTCGTCGCTGACGTTGCAGCACGACCGGGTGCGCTATCTGCTGCCCGATACGGCGGACGCCAGGAAGCTGATCCATCGCTACATCGAGGTGTTCGAGTACCCCGACGGCCGCATCGAGCTGCGCGCCGATGGCTTGAGCCTCACGTACGCCCGCTTCGACGAGCTACCGTTTATTGACGCCGGCGCGATCGTCGAGAACAAGCGACTCGGGCACGCCCTGAAGGTGGCGCAGCTCATCCAGGCGCAGCGTGACGATCGCCGCTGCTCGAGCATGCCCTCGAGGACGAACTCAGGAGCCAAGCCGCGGCTGCAGCGCGCGGAGATCGGCAAGAAGAGACCTAGCAAGTTCACGCTCGACGACATGAACGCCGCGGTCAGGAAGCGGGCGGCTTGATCGGGGAATCAGCGGGGGACTTGTTCACGCAGCCGCGCCAGATCTTCCTTGGCCTTTGCGAGATCCAGCTTGGCGCGAGCAACCTCTACGCGGCGGAGCTCGAGCGCCGCCCGCACCCAAGTCAGTTCGGCTCGGGCCTCCTGAAGGAACCGCTCAGCTTGCTCGAGGTCGCTCTCCACATCGCTGCCCGGCAAATTTCCTGCCGCCCACCTCGCAGTTCAGACCCTCAACACGACTTACCCCCCGTCGGCGTCTGCGTGGCGGTCGCCACGCCGCCGGGGGATAAGTCTGCGCCGAGGGTCACGACCGCCGCCCCGGATGCGACATTTCAACTTTGCTGGCGATGATCGCGGTAGGGACGGGGATTGCTCCCCGCCCCCCGCACAGATCCGTACGTGCCCGATTCAGGCATACGGCTCCTACCTTGGGTACTTGACGGCGAAGCGCACGCTCGGCCAAGGATGAAGGATGCGGGGTGTTGGCAGCCACGAATCAGCAATCCTCACCATCCGCTCCCACGTCATGCCGTCCTTCTGACTCCGTCGCCGAAGCGAGCGTCGCCAGAGATCGGTGACGTGATAGCGAAACGCCAGCAGCGCCCGTGAGTTCGTGGGCACCGCGTGGTAGGCGAAGAATCCCGTAACCACCGCCCTCAACCATCGTCCTTGCTCAGGAATGGCATCGTGCATGCGGCTACGCAGCTGCACCTTTGTCTCCTGAAGCTTTCCTCTCATGCGGTCGCCCCGTGTCTTGCGGTGGAGCAGGAACGCACCACGCCGAGACTTGCCACAGATGAACGTGACCCCAAGAACGCGAAGGTCTCTGGCCTGCCGAGTCCGCGCCGCTGTCGACGAGCCGCCGCGAAGCGACCAAACTCGAGCAGACGCGTCTTGTCACCGTGCAGCTCGAGCCCAAACTGCTCGAACCGCGTTCGCATCTCGTCCCAGAAGCGCCTCGCGTCGGCTTCGTGCTCGAACCCCACGACGAAATCGTCGGCGTAGCGCACGACGATCATGTGGCCGCGAGCTTGTCGCCTTCGCCATTGCTTGGCCCAGAGGTCGAAGACGTAGTGCAGGTAGACGTTAGCGAGCAGCGGCGATACCACTGCCCCTTGAGGAGTCCCCGTCTCACTGACGCTCCAACTGCCCTCTTCCAGGACGCCCGCCTTGAGCCACTTGCGCACAAGACGGATGACGCGCTCATCGCCAATTCGGTGCTCCAGGAACCGAACCAGCCATTGCTGGCTGACCGAGTCGAAGAAGCTCCGGATGTCGGCGTCGAGAATCCAGTTCACCGGTGTCTCGCTGATCGCCACCGACAGTGCGTCGAGCGCATCGTGTGGCCCCCGTCCGGGCCGAAACCCGTATGAGAAGCCGAGGAAGTCTTCCTCGTAGATGGCGTTGAGCACTGTGACAGTCGCACGCTGGACGATCTTGTCTTCCAGCGCAGCGATCCCCAGCGGGCGCTGCTTGCCGCCCGGCTTCGGTATGAACCGTCGCCTGACGGGCAATGCCCGATACGTGCCGCGGTGGACCCTTGCATGCAGGCCTTGAAGGTTGCCCTCCAGGTCCGCCTCATAGTCCTGCCACGTCACTCCGTCAACTCCCGGTGCGGCACGGCGCTTGAGCGCCAGGAACGCATCCCTCAGCCGATCGACCGTGACGTGGTGCAGCAGCGCGGTGAACTTCTCCTTCTTCCGCTGCCTCGCAGCGTGCCGTACACGGTCCAGCCCCTGTGTCACGCTACCGCGGCTCTGCGTCCGTCGCGTGTGTGGTTGGCCCGCGTTCCCCTTGGTCCCCGCCCTTTGCTCTGCCCACTCCGCAGCCGGTTGCCCAGCCTTGTTCGCAGGCTTCATCGCTCGTATGGCGGAGTCTGACTTCTCGGGTCCGTTCATCGTCGGCTACGGCTCCTCGCCTTCCCGACGCGGGCCAGCCCCCTCCCGCAGCTGGTCGGACCCGAGATCTCCCGGTTCCCGTGCAAGGAGCGTCCGCACATGCCAGGGTCTACGACCGCGCCGGGTCGTCCAAAGCGCTCGCATGGCGTGCTTGGACGTGTTGCCTTCCGCCATGTCGACAGCGTCGGCACCCAGGATATGTTCACTATCGCGGCTCGATGGCTGGCCTATGCGCTCCCCTGTCAACGCTTCGCGATGCACCTCGCGGTGCACCACGCATGACTCGGGGCCGATGTGGCTCGCTATTCCTTCATCGCAGCGGACTTCCACCGCCTACTCCTTGCCGGTCTCCCCGGCGCACCGACATCTGAACCTGGCCTTGACACTCTCTTTGTAGGCCCAGTACATCGCACCCATATCTTCGTTGAAGGCTTCAGCCGAGCCAGCCCTTGATCCGCGTCGCGAGCGCTTCGCGACTGATGCCGTAGCGGTCGTGCAGCGTGGGCAGCGCGCCGGCGTCGAGGAAGGCGTCCGGCAACCCGGCAAGCTGAAAGCCCGCCGGCTGGACGCGGTGGCGCAGGAGCGCGCTTGCGACCGCTTCGCCTAGGCCGCCGATCACCGAGTGGTTCTCCGCCACCACGACCATGCGATTCTGGTAGCGGACTGCCTCGACGATCGCGGCTTCGTCGAGCGGCTTGATGGTCGGGCAGTGCAGGACCGCCACGCCGACCTTGTCGGCGGCGAGGTCCTGGGCGACCTCGAGGGCGCGCATCGTCAGGAGGCCGCTCGAGATAATCAGCACGTCGGCGCCGTCGCGCAGCAGCTTGGCCTTGCCGAGCTCGAAGCGATAGCCCTCGATGTCGTCGAGCACCACTGGCACCTGGCCGCGCAGGAGGCGCATGTAGACCGGTCCCTTGTGGGCGGCGATCTGCGGCACAGCCTGTTCGATGTCGATCGCGTCGCACGGGTCGACGATCGTCAGGCCGGGGATGCCGCGCATCATCGCGATGTCCTCGGTCGCCTGGTGACTCGGCCCGTAGCCCGTCGTGAGGCCGGGCAGCGCGCAGCAGATCTTGACGTCGAGGTTCTCCTCGGCGATCACCTGGTGGATGAAGTCGTAGGCGCGGCGCGTGCCGAAGACCGCATACGTGGTCGCGAACGGCACCAGGCCTTCCTTAGCGAGCCCCCCGGCAGACGCCATCAGCAGCTGCTCGGCCATCCCCATCTGAAAGAAGCGATCGGGGTAAGCCTGCGCGAACAGGTGCAGGTCGGTGTACTTGGCGAGGTCGGCGGTCAGGCCGACGACCTCGGGCCGGGCCGCCGCGTATTCGACGAGCGCCTTGCCGAACGGCGCGGCCTTGACGCGCTGCCCTTCGGAAGCGATCGAGGCGATCATCGCCGAGGTGGTGAGGCGCGGTTTCTTCTCCGCGACTGTGTTGCTCATGCCGGAGCTCCTTCGGGCTGCATGTACGGTTGCGATTGATCGAGGACGGCGAGGGCTTGCTGCCACTCGGGCGGATCGACGCGGATGAAATGGTTCTTCTCGCGCGACTCGAGGAACGGCACGCCCTTGCCCATCAAGGTGTCGAAGAGGATGACCCGCGGTTTGGCTTCCTTCAGGTTGCGCGCGCTGTCGAAGGCGTCGAGCACCGCGAAAAGGTCGTTTCCGTCCACGCGCTGCACGTGCCAGCCGAACGCCACCCACTTGTCCACGAGCGGCTCGAATCCGAGCACCTTGCCCGAGGGTCCGTCAGCCTGCTGGTTGTTGATATCGACCAGGCAGATCAGGTTGTCGAGGCGATGGTGCGCGGCGCCCATCGCCGCTTCCCACGTCGAGCCCTCGTCGAGCTCGCCGTCCGACATCGAGTTGTAGACGAAGGCCGGGTTCTTCTTCTGCTTCAGCCCAAGTGCCATGCCGACGCCAATCGCCAGGCCTTGGCCGAGCGAGCCGCCGGAGATCTCCATGCCCGGCGTGTAGCTGGCCATCCCCGACATCGGCAGGCGGCTGTCGTCGCTGCCGTAGGTCTCGAGCTCGCTCTCCGGAACGATGCCGGCTTCGATCAGCGCCGCGTAGTGCGCGATCGCGTAGTGGCCATGCGAGAGCAGGAAGCGGTCCCGACCTTCCCACTCGGGCTCGTCGGGCTTGAGGTTCATGGCGTGGCCGTAGGCGACGGCGAGCACATCGGCCCAGCCGAGCGCCTGACCGATGTAGCCCTGGCCCTGCACCTCGCCCATGCGCAGGGCGTAGCGTCGGATGCGATAGGCACGCGCGGCGAGAAGCGATAGATCGGACATCGATGGATCCTTGTCGATTGAGAGGAAGCGGGTCAGCGGATCGTGAGCCAGGGCAGATAGGCAAACCCGAGCAGCAGGCCGATCGCGACGAAGTAGAACGGGATGAGCTCCTTCACCACATCGCCGATCCGCACCTTGGCGATGGAGCTGGTGATGAAGAGCGTGGTGCCGATCGGCGGGTGATACAGGCCGATCGACAGGTTGACGATCATCATGATGCCGAGCTGCACGGTGTCCATGCCGACCGCGGCCGCGAGCGGGACGAACATCGGCGTGAGCAGGAGGACCGCGGCGGGCAAGTCGATGAACATCGCGACCGCCAGCATGATCAGGTTCATCGCCAGGATGATCAGCCAGGGCGACTTCAGCACATCGGTGGCGAACCGCGTGAATTCGGCAGGCAATTGCTCGTAGGTGACGATCCAGCCGACGACGCTTGAGGCCATGATGATCAGCAGCACCACGCCGGTGGAGATTCCCGCCTCGATGCAGGCGTGGCGGATCTTGGCCCAGGTGAGGTCGCGATAGACCACGCCGGCGACGACCAGCGCGTAGAGCGTCGACATCACGCTCACCTCGGTCGGGGTGGCGATGCCGAAGCGCAGGAAGACGATGATCAGCACGGGCATCATGAGGGCGGGGCCCGCGTGCGCGAGCTGGCGCCAGAACGCGGGCCATTCGAACGGCGTCGTATCGCGCGGGAAGTTGCGGCGGCGGCCCTGCACGTAGCACACCGCCATGAAGCCCGCGCACATCAGCAGGCCCGGCAGGATGCCGGCGACGAACAACGCGCCGATCGACGCGCCCGAGACAAGCGCGTAGACGATCATCGGAATCGACGGCGGGATCAGGATGTCAATCGTCGCCGCCGCGGCGAGCGTTCCCGCCGCAAAGGGCGCCGGGTAGCCGAGCTTCTTCAGCCAGGGGATCAGCATCGAGCCGATCGCCGACGCATCGGCCACCGCCGAGCCCGAGACGCCGCCGAAGATGGTCGACGACAGCACGCCGACCTGCGCCGGGCCGCCGTGGACGCGGCCGATCATCATCGAGAGCAGGTTGACGAGGCTCTGGCCGAGCTTGCCGCTGACCATCAGCGCGCCGGTCAGCATGAAGAACGGAATCGCGATCAGCGGGAAGCTCTGCGTCTGCGAGAGCATCTGCTCGATCGCTAGGTGCACCGGCACCTTGTCGATGATGAGCAGCCCCCCGACCGAGGCCAGCACGAGCGCGTGCGCGATCGGGATCGACAGCAGCGCCGTGATGACGAAGAGCGAGATGATCAGGAGCGTCATGCTCAGGCTCCTTGGTGCGCGGCTGCGACTTCGATGTCGGCTTCTTCGTGGCCGTGTGGTTCCTCGACGCCGGCCCACACCTCGGGCAGCTTGCACAGCGTGACGATGCTCAGCATGGCGAAGCCGAGCACAAGGCAGCCGACGCTGACGGAGCCGGGCACCTGCAGGATCGGCGAGCGCTCGTCAGCCGCAATCTCCATCAGCGGCCATGCCGTGACCGCCAGCGCCGCGTAGAGCACGGCCACGACCAGCGAGCCGGCGGCGAGGACCCAGCGCCGCGAGGCGCCGAGCTTCTGCGTGAGGATCACGACCGCGATGTGCGAGCCGTGCTGCGCCGCCAGCACCACGCCAGCCATGATCATCCAGGGGAACAGCAGCTCCGGCAGCTCCGACGCCGACGCCAGGCTGGTGCCCGCGACGTATCGCAACGCGACGTTGGCGCTAAGGATCGCGAACACCACCGCCAGGGTGACGTAGAGCAGCCCGCGGCTCGCCGCGCCGATGGCGCGGTCGACGAGTTGAAGAAACGCCATGGCCGCTCCCGGCTCACTGGGCCTGCGCGGTCACGCGCTGGACGAACTCGCCGATCGGGCCTGTCGACCACTTGGTGTAAACCGGCTTGGTTGCATCGACGAAGGCCTTGCGATCGACCGTGTCGATCTGAACGCCCTTGCCCTTCAGCTCGCCGACGAGCTTCTCGTCGGCTTCCTTCGAAAGCTTGCGCTGCGTCTGGGTCGCCTCGGCGGCGGCTTCGGTGAAGATCTTCTGATCGGCCGGGGTGAGGCGGTCCCACGAGCGCTTGCTCATCACGAACGGGTTCGTCTCGTACTTATGGCCAGTCAGCGTGAGGTACTTCTGCACCTCGTACAGCTTGGCCGACGCGATGTTTGCCAGCGGGTTCTCCTGGCCGTCGACCACGCCCTGCTGAAGCGCGACGTAGAGCTCGGCAAACTTGATCTGCTGCGTGTCCGCGCCGAGCGTCTGCATGATGTCGACCGTCATCGTGTCGGGCGGCGTGCGGATCTTCAGGCCCTTGAGGTCGGCCGGCGCCTTGATCGCCTTCTTGCTGTTGGTGACGTGGCGGATGCCGTTGTCCCAGTAGCCGAGCACGACCATGCCCTTCGCGGCGGTGCGCTTGCTGAGCTCTTCGCCGACCGGGCCGTCGAGCAGCTGCCAAGCCTTCTGCACGTCGCTGAACAGGAACGGCAGGCCGATCGCGCCGTACTCGGGAACGACGTTGGCGATCGCTCCCTGGCTGTTGGCCGACATGTCGAGGGTGCCCGAGCGCAGCGCCGTGATCATCGCCGCGTCGTCGCCCAGCTGCGCCGAGTGCGCCACCTGGATCTCGATCCGCCCGTTCGTCTTGGCCTTGATGCGTTCGGCGAACAGCACCGCCGCCTCGTGGCGCGGATTGCCCGGCGCGGCGCCGTGGCCGAGGGTGAGCTTGGTCGTTTGCGCCTGGACGGCGAAGGTCGTCGCGGCAGAGACGGCCAGCGCGAGCAGCGTGCGAACAAAGGTCTTGCGTTCCATGGTTTTGTTCCTAGGTGTATGGATGGCCTATCGGCGCAGGGTCAGTGAATCAACATGCCGCCATTCACGTCGAGCGTGATGCCGGTGCAGTAAGCGGAGAGATCGCTGGCGAGGAACACACACGCCCCAGCAACATCGTCGGCGCGCCCCAGACGGGCCAACGGAATCGTCTCGGCAATGTCGCTCTTCTGTTCCAAAGTCAACTTGCCCTGCGTGATGTCCGTCTCGATGAGCCCCGGCGTGATGCTGTTTACGCGGATCCCGTCCACACCAAACTCACGCGCCATCGCGCGCGCCAAGCCGAGGACACCGGCCTTCGCCGCCGAGTAGTGAGGGCCGCCAAAGATGCCACCGCCGCGCTGCGCGGATACCGACGAGATGCAGACGATCGAACCGCTTTTTTGCGCCTGCATGGATGGCAGGATCGCTTGGGACATGTACAGCGTGCCGCGCAGACTGACGTCGAGGATGCGGTCGTAGTCGGCGCCAGTGATGGCGAGCGTCTTCACAGGCTGCGTTATTCCCGCGTTGTTGACCAACACGTCGATGCGGCCAAAGCGCTTCAGCGCCTCCGCCGCGACGGCCTCGCAGGCGGCTTTGTCGGTGACGTCGACAACCAAGCCGAGATGGCCATCGCCGAGCCGCGCCGCCGCCGCGGACGGTTCAGCGCGCGCCAAGTCCAGGACCGCGACCCTTGCGCCATGCGCCGCCATCTGTCGGGCGGTTGCGAAGCCCAGGCCGTTGATCCCGGCTCCGCCGGTGATAACGGCAACCTTGTCCTTCAGCAGCATTTCTTCCTCTCCTGTTGGCGGCGGCGACAGCGAGTTCTGCGCGTCCACCGCGAAGCGAAATCGAAGACTTACGAGGGCTAGACCCGGCCGTCCTAGAGAATGGCGGCGAGATCCTCTTGGCCGGCCGCCGGCGGAAACGCGGTTGTCGGTTCAGCAGCGGCTGAGTCCGGCGCATGCTGGGAGCTCGGCGAGATTTCGCTCGGCAGCTGCACTCGGCTCGTTTGGTTGGTCGTTTGGACAATCCAAACGTCGCACGTTGAACGGCTGCAAGCCACTGCTCCATTGGACGTATCGCTGAGCAGCGACGACCAGGCCTCGAGGCGGCTGGTACCCCGCCAGTGCAGATTGATCAACCAGTTCACGGAAGTTGTTCCATGGACTCGGCTCTTCGTCGCCAACCTTAGCGCCTCGACAGCCTCTGCAAAGGGAGTGTTGCGGAACGAGATTTCCAGGATCCCGCCCGTAATGCGAACCACCTCGGTAAGCGGCTGTGCCGTACTGGGATCTCGGAGATCGGCGCTATGGCCGGGTGCCATTGAAACTGGAGTCACGGTCGGCGCGAGGGCGATCTCTGGTTCGCTCATTCCGACGCCGCCTTGTTGGACCGGTCCACCCACCAAAGAACCGTCGCGTGGACGGACGTCTGGCAACGCGAAGCTGCCTCCTGCGCAGGCAACGACCAGCGCAACCGAAAGGAGGAAATGATTCCGGCGGCACGATCGCGGCTTACGTACGTTCCAGATGGTGGGGGTCCCCGTCATCACATTTGCTTCCGCCTCTGCAGCCTTGAAGCTTCCAATCACGTCTTCTAAAAGTCGGTCAGGTCGCATCAGACTTCGCTCATCTTTGAGCCGCAATCCGACGCTCCGGGCATGGGAGATCGCCCCTCCCCCGTCCCCGGAGTCACAGGATCGGACGATGTTGGTGCCCAAGCGCCCACTACCCTAAGCGCTAGGGAATCGGTAGGGGATTGGGCGTTCCAACGCGTGAATCCTTCGCGTCGCGGATGATCTCCTTCGCGTCCTCCTCAAGCACGAAGCCGTCCTTCACGTTCCTGTTAGTGACTTGGCGCACGGCCTGCACATAGGCTTCGTGAGTCGGATAGAGCGCCGAGATCTTGGCCGGGCCGAACGGCTCGTGCGATCCGTACAGGACGCAAAACGCCGCCCCGCTATTCACGCCCGTGTTTGTGGCCGTTGGAGCGTCGGTCTCCGCAAGCCGGATACCGCCGAACACGTGTCCGTTGGCATCCCGGGGGATCACCAGCGGCGAAAGCGACGTCACTTGGATCGGTTGGGCGCTCGGCGGCCGCTTGCCGGTGCGGACCCAGTCGACCAGATGCTCATACCCTGCGTTCAGCACGAACCGATGCGGGACGTGACTCAGCGGCTGCTTGTCGCAACTGAGATTGAACGGCGCCAAGCCGTCGCGCGCCACCAAGCCCTGGCGGTAGTTCATGAACCAGTAGCCGACGTGGGAGGCACCCGCAAGTTCCCATGAACGAAAGGTGTTCGAGTCGGGTTGGCGAATCGCGGCCGCGTTCAACAAGGCGACCTCGTTCTCCGTGTTGATCCGCAGCATCTTCGCTCGCACGTCGGTACGGAACGGGCCTCCGAGGGTGTGGAGGAAAAAGCCGTCATACACCTTGTGCAGCGGCTGGACCGAGTTGTAGTACAGCGTGAGTCGACTTGACGACTGGGACGCGCCGGCCGCCAAGAGCATGAGCGGCTGCACGCCGCCAAGCAACTCCGGCCGCGAGCGGATCGCCTGCCCGGCTTGCGAAAAGATGTCGTACGAGAGCGAATCATCAGTGATGGCGCCACCGGCTGTGACGTCCAGCGTCCCGTAGCGTGTGGGGCTCCAGGCGGTAAGCCCATAGGGCGCCTGCTGCACGCCGACGCGTTGCGCGGAGACCCCCACGTAGGCATATCCCTCTCGCGTCAGGTACTCGCGCGATGTCTCCCAGAGGAGGTCGAGGTTGTAGCCAGAGGTCACGTTGACCCATTCAACGATGACGATGCCGTTCCACTTGCTCGCGCTTTCCGGACGCCTCACGATCAAGCGCGACTTGTACGGGTGCCCAGTCGAAACCGCGACGCCATCGGCCAGGTTTGGCGTGTTGTAGCGTGTCGCTGTCCCCTGGAAGAAGTACTCTTCCTCGACGTAGCCGAGTCTCGAGAGGTCGAAGTTGGGCTCCGATGCCAACTGCGGATAGTTGTGCGTCAGGTCGGTGCCCGGTGCCCCGACCGCAGGAATCGGGCCGGACACAACCGGTGTCGCTACTTGCGCCGCGGCCATCGTCGCGAGCAAGCCGGCAGCGGCGACGACAGCAAGTCGTGCACGCGCCCGGGAAGTGAAGGTCTGCAGGATCACGTGTGTACTCCTCAAGGGAGCCGAGTCGACGTCCCGGATAACTCGCGCGCCGAGTCGGCAGAAAGCAGAACGAGGTGCGCTGCATCGTTTCCCACGATGCAGCGCCGCCGGTTATGCAGCGTCCGACAAGTCGAAACGCTGCGCTGGACGACATTTACGAGGTCACTGAATCGGAAGAGGCCGGCCCGTACCCACCGACGAGTTCCGCGCGCGCCGGATGATCTCCTCGGCGTCTTCCTTGAGCACAAATCCATCGCGCACGTTGTCGCGCACAGCCTGGGTCACTGCGCGGACGTAGTCGGCATGCGTCGGGTATAGCTGAGCGAGCTTGCCTTCATCGAAGGCAACATGTTGCCCGTAAAGGTTCGAGCAACCCGGCGTGATTCCCGGCTGGTCGCCGCGGTTCGTCGCGATCGGCGCTTCGACGTCCGCTTGGCGAATGCCGCCCAGGGCGATGCCGTTGCCATCCCGCGCGATCACGGCAGGGGGACCGACCGAAGTCACCACGATCGGCGTGGCATGCGGCGGCGGATTGTTCCGCAACACCCAACGTGTCAGATGGTCGTATCCGGCATTCAGGACGTAGCGCATGGGGACGTGGCTGCCGACCTCAGGGCGGCACGTCAGGTTCGGCGGCGGCAGGCCATCGCGCACTGCCAGCGCTTGCCGGTACATGATCCACCAGTAGTCGACGTGCGACGCGCCAGCGATCTCCCAGATGCGCAAGGTGTCGCTGTCGGGCTGCCGGCGAGCCGCCGAGCTCGGGAGCTCCACCTCGCTCAGCACCTGGATCATCGGCGCGCGAACGTCCGTCCGGAACGGCCCACCTCCAACCTGGATGAGGAAGCCGTCGTAGACCTTATGGAGAGGCTGGACCGAGTTGTAGTAGAGCGTCAGCCGGCTTGCGGATTGGGACTGACCAATCGCAAGGTATGCCTTGGGCTTCAGGTTGCCGATGAGTTGCGAGCGACCAAAACCCTTCAACGCCGCCGCCACCTGAGAGAACACGTCGTAGGAGAGCGAGTCATCGGTAATCGTGCCGCCGGCGGTCAGGTCGAGGCTTCCGTAGCGTGTCGGGCTCCAGTCCTTCAAGCCGGTGCTGGGCTGGTGGATGCCGACCCGCTGCGCTTGGACGGCCACGTGGACATAGCCTTCACGCGTGAGGTACTCCTTCGAGTATTCCCAATGCAAATCGATGCCGTAACCTGACGTCACGTTCACCCATTCGACGAGCACGATGCCGTTGAACTTCGACGGATCGACCGGGCGATGAACGACGAGCCGCGTCTTGTAAGGGTGTCCGCTGGACACGGCAACTGCATTCGCCAGAGCCGGGGTCTGATAACGGGTTGCAAAGCCCTCGACGAAGAATTCCTCTTCCGTGTATCCAACGTCGCGCAGATCGAAGTACGGCTCGCTCGCGAGTTGCGGGTATTCGCGGGGCTGGCCGGTACCCGGTGTTGAGGTGATGTCCAACGGGCCGATGACGTTCGGGACCGGGAGCCGTTGGGCATTCGCGACGGTGGCCGCGATAAGCAGGGTCACCGTTGCCGCTGCGAGGCGAGCAACCGACCGCAAGCTACTTGGTCTAGATAGGTGCATGGGAATGTTCCTTAGGGTGAGTGCATAGCCCTGTCCGGGTCGCGGGGCCACCGGATCGGAATGGGCCAAAAATCGAGAGCGAGCCCTCAGGCGGGCGCGATCACACGAGCTGGTTCGATCAGCATTCGTTCGTCTCCTTCGTTCTCAGCGCCGCTACGTAGGCGGGCGCAACTTCTGGGGGCACTTGGATTGCGGTAACTATGGGCACCAGCGAGCGTCGAGACAAACGACAGTTCTTCAGCGACGGGTGAATCCCGTTCATACCGGGTTTGCCCTATGAGGTCATCCTTCCCGCCTTTGAGTTGCCTCCTCGCCTTCGAAGCCGCAGCGCGCCGTTTGAGCTTCAGTGCTGCGGCGAGCGAGCTGCACTTGACGCCGTCGGCGGTCAGCCACCAGATCGCGAAGCTGGAGCAACTTCTGGACGTGAGGCTGTTCGATCGTTCGCCGCGCGCCATCGAACTCACTGATGTCGGTCGCGAATACATGAGCCGGGTGGCCCGCGCACTGGATGCGATCAGCGCAGCGACCGAAAACGCACGAAAGCACATTCGCAACGCGCTGTATGTGCACTCGAGCCCGAGCTTCGCGAGTCTCTGGCTCATGCCTCGACTCGCCGACTTCGCGGGCCAGCACCCGGGCGTGGCTCTGTCCCTGTCCTCGTCAGTCCTGCACTCGGACTTCTCTAGCGGGCAGGTCGACATAGACATTCGATACGGCTTGCCTAACTGGCCGCATCTCCATGCCGAGGCGATCTTCGAGGAGCGTATGCAGCCGTTGGCGAGCGCCAGGTTCATCGCGGAGCACCACATCGAAACCCCTGAGGACCTGTGCCATGTGCCGCTGATTCAGTCTGCGGTCAACGTCGTACAGTGGGGCGATTGGTTCCGAAGCCAGAACATCGAGTACTCCCCCGGTCAATTTGCTTACCGCTTCGACCGAACTGCAATGGCACTCGACGCCGCAGTGCAGAACCTGGGCGTTGCGTTCGATAGCTCTTCCATCGCGGCCTGTCATCTAAAGCAGGGGCGTTTGGTCAAGATCTTCGATCCGGAGCGCTGTCTGAAGGTCGAGGCGCACTTCCTTGTGTGTCCTGCCCGTCACCTTGAGCGGATAGAGGTGGCTCATTTCATTGACTGGGTGCGTGCTCACGCGCTCGATCCGGAAACCTATCCGGTGCCACCCGCCGCGCAGTTGGTTGAGGCAGGCGACGCTCACGCCTGAGTTCGTACGATTGCGTCGCTGGCGGCAGTCCCGCGATAGGAGCAGCACCCTCTCCAGGCGCTAATGAACGAAGTAGCCGGCGGGCGATGGCCCTTTATGCGCGTACGCCGGTGGTCTGCGCGACCTCGCGTTTATCGTCGGCAAAGAAGTCCGGTTAGCCGTCGCGGCGCCGATGGGCGGCCGCCGATTGGTGTGCCACGCGCGACGCTTCTGCGTACCGACGCGCAGCCCGCCAGCAGACGCTCAAGGGCACCATGGGCACCGTGAGCGCCCCAGCGAGTAGACATAGCCACCTCTTGCGGCGCTCGCCTCCCGTGCGAAGTCCGTGAACCGGTCCCCGTTCTGTGGACGCCACGAAGCACGATGAGCGTTATCCACGGACGGCCGGTTCGGTCGCTTGCGACGAACCGGGAACCGGCCGTCGGTGGGTAACGCGGTGCCTCGCGAGCGC